>JAAHTH010000439.1_pt1 | contig 39975 bp, 33 predicted proteins | sample 6116091 | NCBI WGS metagenome assembly JAAHTH01 (sample SAMN13939990, study PRJNA603662) | sponge metagenome | isolation source: marine sponge | host: Mycale hentscheli | place: New Zealand | collected 2006
ACATGCTGTCGATATTCTGCCGGGCCAATTTCTTTGTTTTCCATATTTACACTCCGTGCGTTAATTTGGCGCGGAGTCTACTTAAAATTCTTTGGTCTGGGAAGATGGTGTAGTTAGCGCGCTTACATTAAACGCGCGGCACACACTAGAAGAGAATACGCGTGACGCGGCAAGTGGTCCTTATACAACTGCGGACGAAGTGAAATGGGAGTCGGAAGAAACACGAAAGAAGCGTCGCCAAAATAAAGAAAGAACGCGGCTTTACCAAAATGAAAGATATATAAAAATCCTTGGAGGGGAAATGAAAGAAAAATCGACACTCTGAAAAAGTTATCTATAGATTTTAGGCGGTAGACCCGATCCATGAGGAAAGGAGAGGTTGTGGATATTTCTCGAATCCGCTCGTTTTTACCGCTGCCAAGTAAGTTGGCAACAAAAAAATCAAGCAAGGATATGGAAAAAGACCCACAGGGTGGTCATGCCTCTCATTATGATCGTGAGCGAAAGCTTAGTTTGGAAGAGGTGGAAGAGGCCAAGGAGATCCTTGAATCTACAGAGTCATTCTCTGCGAGCGGTCTATCGATTGAAGTGCGCGATCAAAATGGCCGCTTCTTTCTAGACATCTTCGACTCCCGCGGAGAAAAGTTAAAAACAATCAACCCTCTAGGGATCATAGACTTATTGAGAGCAAAAAACGCTTATCTATCTGGCCATCGTCCTATATCTATCCTAGATCGACGTGTTTAAATCGACTCAAATTCCTGCTATAAAATTACCATGTCTGTTTACTATGTTTCAGATTTACACCTGATCAGCGCAAGTCAAGAGAAGACAAAACTGTTTATAAAATTCCTTCAAGCCATCCCAATACCTAATGATACATTAATCCTAGGCGGAGATATTTTTGATTTATTTGTGGGGAATAAAAAGCTATTTTTAGAGGAATTTCATGAAGTTCTGTCTGCAATCAAGGAGCTTGCTAATAAGCCAGTTAAGGTCTTTTATCTAGAAGGCAATCACGATTTCCATTTAAAAAATGCTTTGCCCAGAAATGAGCAAATTGTCGTTGATGAGGAGCGGTTTTCGATTCCTTTTAACGGCGTAAAAATTTACGTTGAGCATGGAGATTTAATTGATTCAAAAGATTATAGGTATAGATTTTTGCGCTTCATATTGCGCTCGATTCCATTTAAGGTTCTTTTATTTCTAATTCCAGGGCGGCTCGTTCGGAAAATTGGGGATTGGTTGAGTAAGAAATCACGAAAATATACGGATGGGATTAATGAAAAAAATAATCGAACGAACCATACCCGAAAGCTTTTTCGAGATTTTGCAAAGACTAAAATTTCTGAAGGTATGGATATAGTTTTATTAGGGCACTCCCATTTAGAGGATAACTTGGAGCTAGAAACGGAGAATGGGGCCAAGGGGACCTACATCAATCTTGGTTTCTCTGACTCAGCTATTCCTTATTTGCGTTTGGGTGGTAATTCTCGGAATAATTTGGAAATCATTCGGCAGCGGTTCTCCTGAGTTTCCCCTTTGAATTCGGCAGGTTATCTTTGAATTGCCCTAATTTTGCCCGTAATTTCAAGTGCTTGAAGAATAACACGGCACTGTTATAATTAAGGGGCGGCCCTTTGTAATTAGAGGGGGCCTTTATTGGGCTAGTCGTGGGGGTACTGGATGGGTAATAGTTCAGCCACACAATTGATGCTGCTAGATCCAACGGAATATTTCTCCGGGATAGTAGACGGCGTAATCGACGAACTTAAAGTCGATGCATCTGAGCATGCGAGATTTTATCTTGTCCGCTTGCTGAATCACTTTTTACACTCAGAAAATTTATTCGAAACAAACCAAGAGGGTCGTGTCGCCGACAAGCAACCCCTGGCGTTACTTCTAGGGGAGGCAATCGGTACGGACGATTCTTCTGTGAAAGGCAGAAAGCTTCAAGAACTTGGCGATTTCTCTCTTTATGTAGCAGGCTTTTTCTCTGAGAGCTTGAGTCGCAAGCCAGTTGATATCGACTATTATATCGGAATGGGAAGTCGAGCATATATTGAACTTTCCCACTTAACGATCCGTCAAAATGACCCAGAGTTATACGAAGAGTTGGGTAGGAAGTTTTCAGCTTTTGTCGATGTGCTTGGACAAGTTTCTGACGAAACGAAAGCGAAACCTTCAGATCCGGATTCGATTTTACGAATCTATGATCTGTGGCAAAAAATGGGTTCCAAGCGCCTTGAGAAAAAGCTCATTGAGCTTGGAATTAACTTAGAAGACTCGGAAAAGAACACCGCCAATTAAGAAGAAGCATAGTCAATTAAACTGTAATACAATAGCGGCATATTATGGTTGAGCACGATGAGGAAAAGCCGTTTTGGGATCATTTTGATGAATTGCGCGAGCGAGTAATTCGCTGTGTTTATGTGGCTCTTGGCATGGCGTGCTTGGCTTATCTAATTCGTGAGCCTATTATGCTTTTTCTTAAAAAGCCCCTGTTTGCAGTTCTGCCTGAAGACAAACAGAACCTAGTGTTCACAGGGCTATTTGAAAGTTTTCTAAATAGCTTGCGTGTGTCCGCAGTTGCAGGCTTTTTCTTTTCTCTGCCTTATATCTTTTATCAGTTTTGGGCCTTCGTTGCGCCTGGGATGCACGAGCGCGAAAGAAAGCTAGCTACTCCCTTTGTTGTATGTGGGACTTTGTTTTTCGTTTTGGGTGCGACGTTTGCTTACTATATTGTTTTCCCCTCGGCATTCAAATTTATGATTGAGTATGGTCAACCACAAGACTTGCCGATGATCACCGTGAGGGAATATTTTGGCCTGATCTTTAAATTGCTCTTGTTGTTTGGGCTGTCGTTTGAATTTCCTGTTGCTCTAGTTTTTCTTGGCATAATTGGAGTCGTCGATGCGGATATATTGCGGGAACATCGACGAGTAGCAATTATTTCAATTGCTGTAGTGTGCGCGCTGTGTGCGCCGCCGGATGTATTATCAATGATCATTATGATGATTCCGCTTTATATATTCTATGAGGGCTCTATCCTTATGATTGGGCTCCTGATTGGAAACAGAAGAAAAAATAGAAAAGATAAGCCTCCCGGATAATTTAGAAATTATCGTTGGGTGGGAGGCTTATACATTGAGGAGAACGTAGAAACCATATTAAGCACCCTCGGCTTTTGCTTGAGAGCGAATAACCGAGGATTTGTATTTATAGTGTATTTATCGGTTTTATATCGTAGTGCTTTAATTTATTTATTAAAACACTCAATTATTCTTACCTGATAAAAGGTGTTACTCGCGATGGTTGCTTGAGATAGAATCGTTAGAGCTGGCATCTTTAAAGTACTGCAGAATAGCTTGGCGAGCGATATAGGAAGATTTCACTTTCCAGTATTTGCCATTCACGATCATAGAAGCAAAAGCAATCTTCTTGCTAGGATTAATCCGTGATTTAGCAAAACCAACAAACCAATCGTATTTTCCTTTTGGGGAGTCTCCAGTGAGAGACCCGGTCTTTGCGCCAATAAATACTTTTGAAAGAATCGGGTGCTGGAAATAGTCACGGTAATACTTTTTAGCGGTGCCACGTAAGATTGTTTTTTCCATCATAGCCTGCAGCTGCTGGGCAGTTTCAGAAGAAATCGGTCTTCTCATATTACTCGGCGGGTACTCATAAACAGGCTCTTTGTCTGCATCTAGGAGGGTGCGTACCAGAAATGGGCTAGGGGTGACACCATCATTGATCACAGTGGCACCAATCAATGCACCCTGGATGGGGGAAAGAGTTTGTTTCTTTGTATAACCCGAACCACTTTCTGCAATTCCAAACCAATCTTCTGGTACGATCACGCTAGAAACCTCTAACGGCATATCGAACTTAACGTGCTGATTAAATCCAAATGCATCGGCGTACCTTTGGAGCGTATCGCGCCCAACGCCGTAGAGAGCAATTTTGCCGAAAATAGTATTAATCGACTTGGCTAGAGCGTCGCCAAAATTTACGTGTCTCGTCCAACGGTTTGTTTGGTAGGTCAGGTTCCTCCTATACAGAGACGTCTGCGTGCCGTTGAATGGAATCTCTGTTTCTGGTCTATAGTCTCCGATCTCAAGCGCGGCTGCAGACGTAACAACCTTAAACACACTCGCTGCAGGGTAGGTTCCTTTAAGAGTCAGGTTACCAACGTGACCGTGTTTGGAATGGTCTACTATGGCTAGAATTGCGCCAGTGTCAGGATCAATAGCAACGAACGCGGCATAAAGTGGGCTATAGCGCCGGTAGAGGCGCTCCATTTTTTCTTGGAGCTCCAGATTTATGGTAGTGATAACCTCATACTGATTGTCAAAAAGCCCAACAGACATAGACTCGCGAAGCGACTTGGCCATAAATCGGCGGTTGCCAATTGCGCCAGCAACATCGTCTCTGGTTACTCCCTTACAGTAAGGGCAGAAAGGATATAGCTTCTTTCGAACGCTATCCGAGCTTCCAATTATCCAGAGAAAACCGAACACAAAAACGAAAAATCCAGCAGAACCCACAACGAGCCATCGAAATTTTGCTGAGGTCAGTTTTTTTACATGTTTTGGCTTCATTATTATCTTGTTTTTCTTAAAGCTTAGATATGTAATATACCTGAATAACGAGGAGTTTAAGACATGCGAAAGAATTTTTTATTGGTGCTGGCAGCGGCTACGGCAACTTTTATAGCTTCAACAGCACATAGTATGGAGCTAGCAAGAATTGGCAAAAAAGTTATTACCATCATCGAGGTTAAGGAGAAGCTAAAGGCTTTGCCTCCAGTGCAAAAGAATTTCTTAAACCGTGACCCTAAGGCAAGGGAGCGCTTAGTGGATAACGTGATTATGGAAGAGCTCTTCGTGATGGAAGCAGAGGCAAAAAAAATTGCAAACTCATCTGAGTTCAAGAAAAAATTAGAGGCGCAAAAGCGCCAGTTACTAGCGCAACAGTTTATTCGGCAGGAGGTAGAAAGTAAATTGTCCGCAAAAGCAATTCGTCGTTATTTCAACAAGAATAAGATCAAATATAGAACGGATGAAGTTCGCGCTTTCCACATTTTGGTAAAGACTAAAGGCGAAGCAGATGAGGTTTATAAGAAAGCAAAAGCGGCTAAAAATGACGCCGAGTTTCAGACCCTTGCCAAGCAATTCTCTACAGATCCTTCCGTTCAGCAAAACCTTGGCGATCTAGGTTTCTTTACTCGTTCTAGAATGGTGCCTGAATTTGCTGAAGTGGCATTTAGAATGAAAAAAGGTGAAATTTCTAAGCCGGTAAAAACTTCTTTTGGCTTTCATGTTATTAAATTAGTGGAAAAAAAAGCTGGAGCAGACGCTAAGTTTGACGTAGCAAAAAGTCGCGCTAAGAATGATTTGCGGTCTGAGATCATGAAAGACCTTATTGCTGGCTTACGTGAGAAACGAAAAGTAACCACGAATTCTGCAAATATCCAAAAATTAAAATTTTAGATTAAAGGCACCAGTTTAGCAGTGCTTTTTTATGCCGATTACATAGATCTCTTTACTAGCCTGGCGCGTGCTGTTTGGTCTGTAGCGATCGACCTCAGAGTATTTTTTCCGTAGAGAGTTCACTAATCCCTGTAAGTCACTGCCTTCAAATATTTTAAACACCAAAGACCCATCTCGCTTGAGGCATGAATCCGCGATCTCAATCGTTCTCTCGCAAAGTGCTACGGACCGAAGATGGTCCATCATCTTTATGCCCGAAGTTTTTGGGGCCATATCACTCAAAATAAGATCAAACTTTAGCCCTTCTCGTGGCTTCCACTCGTAAACATCTTCTTGAAAGAACTTGAATCGATTATCTTGAAATCCATCCATTTCAACAATATCAAGACCGATGACAGAAACATTTTCGCTTAGTTCTTCTAAGATAACTTGAGTCCAAGCTCCAGGAGCACAACCAAGATCCAAGACCATGGCAGCATCTTTCTTCCAAATTTGTTTATATCGTTTCAGAATTTCCTTAAGCTTATATGCAGAGCGAGCTCGGTAACCTTCGTCTTTGGCTTTTTGATGATAGTGGTCTTTCTTATTGTATTTCATGACTCAACCTCAGATATGACAGTGCATCCATCGCCACCTTCACTTTCATCACCGGGTCGGAACGGAAATCCGTAGGCAGATTCTCGAAGGAAATCGCGAACGAACCTCTTAAGCTTACCGCTCCCATGACCGTGTACAATTCGTCCCGATGGACGATTGGAGCGAGAAAATAGATCGATATATTCTTGCAATCGAGGAAGTGCTTCATCAATTGAGAGCCCAATTAAATTAATTTCCGCCGGGCAATCACTGCTCGTAGTAATTGTCTTTCGGTTTTTATGACGAGGGCTCCCAGTATCAGCCATTTCAATTTCATTCCAGTCAAGTCTGATTTTTAGTATTCCTGCTTGCACCAAAGCTTTGGCTTGAGATGGTTCGTTCAATAATGAACCTAAAATTCCTGAGGATAGAATGCGAACTGAATTCCCTTTTTGTGGGAGGTATTTTTTTTGGGTATGTTCCTTAGTTTCTACAGGATCAACATTTGCTCCAAATGATCCTTTGAAGCCCTGTTTAAGCTCATTAATGGCTGATTTAGCTTCTGTCATCTCTTCATGAAAAGATGTAGAGTTTTTCAGTTTTTCCTTATAACTATCAACTAAAGACTCTAATTTTCGCATGGATGCTCTAAACTTTGCAGCATACTCCTCATGAAGGTCATGACGAATTGTGCGTACTTTTTCTCTTAGCTTCTCTATGGCTTGTTGGAGTTCATTTCGCTCTTTTTCAATATTGAGCTTTAGTGCTTTAATATGTTGCACTTCTCTTTGCGCTTCAGACTCATCCTTATGAAGTTGATCAATGAGAGCTTCTACTTCCTGATGAGTGGTGCCTAATCGCGCCCTAGCATCTTCAATGATAGAATTGGAAAACCCGAAACGTTTAGCCGTTTCTAAGGCCCAGCTTTTACCCGGAACTCCTAATATAAGCTTAAACTCAGGGATCTGCTTGATTTGATCAAACTGCATGCTAGCATTTTGTACTGCTTTAAATTCCTCGGCTAAGCTCTTTAACTCAGAAAAGTGTGTTGTCACAATCGTCATGGAGCCAAGCTCTATCAGTTTTGCGATACAAGCCGAAGAAAGAGCCGCGCCCTCTCTCGGGTCTGTTGAAGCAAAAATTTCATCGATCAGTACGAGAGTTGAATGATCAGCGCATTCAATGATTTCTTTAATGATCAAAGCAGATGAAGAAAAGCTAGAAAGGCTTAATTCTATACTCTGCTCATCCCCCACATGACTTAGAATCTGAGAGTAATAAGGCAGCGTAGCTCCTTCCTCAGCAGGCACGTAGAAACCACACTTTGCTAATTGGCAAATAAGGCCAATTGCTTTAAGAATCACTGTTTTCCCACCGGTGTTTGGGCCGGAGATTAATATTGCTCGAGTGTCTTTATCTAGCTCTAAATCGTTACAGACAACCTCCTCTTTAGGTAGGTGAAGGAGTGGGTGATAAAATTCTTTTAGAGTGAACGTGGTTGCAAATATTGGCTTTGAACTCCCTTTGCACTCGGAAAAATTTTTGGCAACTCGGCCTCGAGCTAAAGTCAAATCGAGATCACGCAATCCAGTGTACCAGTTCAATAGGTCTCTGCTATACATAGATAGAATGTCTGAAATTGTACGGAGTATTCGATAAATTTCTTCTTCAATTTCTAATGAAATTCTTGAAATTTCCTCATTGAGATTTCGAAGCGCAAGTGGTTCCATAAAAACAGTGGCTTTACTTGCACTTCGCTCAACTACAATGCCACGAAACTCCGACTGCATCTCTGAACGTACCGGTAAAACGAATTTTCCATCTCGAATATCCACGTAAGAATCCTGTGTGTGCTTAGATTTTTGAGCAGCCTTTAACTCTTTTTGTATTGCTTCTTGCGCTTTCCTTTTCGCTCTACCTTGTTTTTTAAATAATGAAAAAAGCTTTTCGCTAGCGTCTTCTCGAATGCCGCCATCCTCATCAATAATCCGGTTGACTTGATTATGTAGATCCTTACAATCCAGATGTTTAGAAAATTCATTCGAGAGCATGGGGGTCTTGGCTAAATTGTCTCTATTTTGAAAAATGATAGAGATCTCTAGGCTCGATTTTAGCAGCTGAAAAATTTCGAAAAGTTCATTTATGGAAAGGCATGCCTGTTTATCAAGAAGGTCAAAATGTCTATCGAGTTCATGCAGGCTCTGAAGGCAGGCGAAATTACTGTTTTCTAGCAGATGAATTGCCTCCGAGCAAAGACCTAGTAATTGCTCTGATTCCGCTTGAGACGCAGGCGCATGGATCTCGTTAGCCAGAGTAGTGGCGGCTGGACTAAAACATAATCCGCTGTAATAATTAAGAAAATCAGGCCACTCGATTGATTGTAATGATCGCTCGACATTTTCCATGAATGCAGTGTACCAAATAGATCTATGTCACTCAATTGGAAGGAAATAGAAAACTCTGTTAGTGAAATGCGAACTCGCATTGCTGGCGGAATGGTCCAGAAAATCTGGACAGCTGCGGATCCAGCGTACACCGATTGTATATTCTTTAGTGGCTACTCTTACGGAAAAGGCGCATGGTCTTTTGCTATCGTTTTGAGTCACGACATTGCAGGAATCTTCTCTCTAGATAAAAAGCGAAGAATAAGGGCTGCAATAAACCCGCAATCTTATGTAATGCTCTTGCGAAAAAAATTTCTCAATAAGTCAATCAAGGCAGTAGATCAAATTGATGGGGAGAGGGTCTTACTTCTAAAATTTCCAGATGACTTACTGCTTCTGGCTGAGTTGATGCCACGAAAATCAAACCTTTTCATCATTCAAACGACTATTCAAGCAGCATATAGAAAATCAAACGAATACGAAAATTGCAAATATGTACCTCCAGTTAAAGGAAATTTTTCAGTTGGTACGGTAAGAGAGTTTTCTGAAATCGAAGGTGGCATTTACTGGGATCGTTATTCGGAGTTTTTTTGGCATAAAATCGCTGAATCTGCTGTTAATAATGAGCGCAAAGCATTTTTGTCTGCAGTAGAGGCGGCAATCAAGAAGACAAAGAAGTCTACTGTAAAACTGGAGTCAGAGCTTAAAAAATCCAAAGACAGTGTGTCCATTAAAGAGCAAGCAGATACCCTCTTTGCAAGTCTCTATGAGATAGGAGCAAAGATGACCCCGTCAGACACAGAATTAATGTTACCTCATTATGAAGATGGAAGGCTTGTTAAGGTTCGGGTTGATAAAAAATATACCTATAGTGAAAATGCAAATCGACTTTTTGATAAATACAAGAAGCTTTTACGGACGGAGAAAGAAGCTTCCGAGCGTTTAGCTTCTACAAATGAATATTGTTTCAAGTTAGAATCTGCAAAAGAAATGATCAAATCGACTGAGTCGTTGGAAGAGTTGCAAGGCATTTCACCAATGTTAGTTGACTTGGGACTAAAGAAGATAAGTGGAGCTTTAAAGAAAAAAAAACACAGAGAGCAATCAAAGGCAAAGCCATTTATTGAGATCATTTCTTCGGATGAATTTGTGATGTTAGTTGGACGAAACAAGGAAGAGAATCGCCGCGTGACCTTTAAATCCGCTGTTGGGTCCGATACGTGGTTGCACGTCAAAGGGGTCCCCGGCGCACATTGTATAATTAAAAGGAAGAAGTCAAAGACTATTCCGCTCTCCACCTTGCTTGAAGCCAGTCAGCTAGTTGCCTATTACTCAAAGGTAAAAAATGGCACTAAAGTCGAGGTTGACTATGCTTTTAAGAAGCATGTCCGGTCTCAGAAGGGCTCAATTTCTGAAGTGACCTATACCGATTATAGGACCTTATATATTGAATCCGACCATCAGATTGTTCGAAATATCATGCGTAAAAATAGCATATGACCCAATATCACTGAGCCTTATAAGGGATGCGTGATCGAATAAGGCCCCATAGAATCTTTGGTAGGTACGCGAGTGCAAAAATCCACCAAAGAATGACCCATGCCCATGAAATAATATGACTATAAGGCTTCAGCCATGCTTGAAAAATCGACAGTTCAATCGACGGTGAGTCAAAAACGATATGAGGGTGAGAGTCAGAATTCTCATATGGATAATTTTTTTTGGGGTAACCGACTACGCTGGAAGCCTCCGGCTTAGAGTTTAGCCAATCGTTTGTTCCAAATAGGGAATATTCCGTCTCACAAATATCATCAAGAGAAATTATCCGATAGAAGGGCCCGCCATTTATAGAGTGGTCAAAGGTCCAGGATATCTGCTTAACCTGCTCATTGTCTTCACAGGATCGTCTCATTCCATACCACCAAAAATAAGGTCCGCAACGGTTCATTGCGCGACTGGATACCGTTCTATGGTTAGAAGTTGTGCCATCTCTATAGAAGTACTTCGCATCAGAAACACATTGGTGATTGGAGTCAAACATCCAAACGCCTAGTTTATAAGTTTGTAACGAATAGCGGGAATCTTCAGTAATCAAATGTTTTGGAAGGTGGAGCAGAAATAGGAGCGAAATAAATCCGATGATCACCGATCTTTCTGAGCTTGAAGAGTTAGTTTCATTTCCTAAGTCATCAAACAGAAAAATTGCAAGGAATGGGAGTAAGGTGAATGCTTGATAATGCATTCCTACTAATGAAATTGAATAGATAAAGAAAATAGTAAGTGAGCATATGCTTATCCATTTTAAACGAGAATTCTTACTCAGTAATAACCACGGGCAGACGATCTCCAGAAAAATTACTGCATTTGTAGCGACTGGAATCAATAAATCGGGGATGAAGGGAAGCCCAAGCTTTAGGCTTGAAAAATAGGTGCCAAGAATCCAAGAGTCATGAAACTTCATTGTCGCCGACAAGAAGAGCAAAACAACCATTGTTAGCTTTAGCGCGAAAACTTTGGGTCGTAAAAATAAAAACGCAACCAACAAGCCAAGATGAAAATACTCAAAATTAGCTGGGATGCTGTACGTTAAAAGTGTAAAGGTAAATAGCTTTGTAAAAAAAAGAACTGTGATGCTGGCCATGGCTTTAACCCAGTCTTTTCGAAGCGCAGACCAAGCTGAAGTAATCATAATAAAAGCCAGTAGAATTATGACTCCAATATAAGCGTAGGAATCTCTGCGGCTAGGGATGAACTGTATTAAGTGACAATCTTGAAAATAAGGCCAGCAGACATTGCCAGCAGTGCCATAGTCTTTATAAGACCAGGTATAGAATGAAACAAAGAAGCCAAACCAAAGAACCCAAAAAATTAACTGAAGAAATGGGTTTTCATCAATTTTTTCCCATGATTCCTGAAGCTTGAGAAAAATCGGAAATTTCATACTTTAGTTTTCGGCCGCTTCGGGATTTTCGAGTTCGTGTTGGAGGGCTTTTGCCTGCTTAAGGGCCTCTTTTTTTGTCTTTAAGGTTTCTTCCAGTTGTAGCTCTCGAATACGGAATAGAATTTGGCCCATCTCAGGTCCAGGACTAAGGCCGAGCCGCTTAAGATCATTTCCAGAAATTAGTGGGTGAGGGTTTAGTTTTCCTTTATCAGAAAGTGATTTTCTCTTTTGTAAAATCGCGGCTATAACTTTTCTACCCTTGCTCGGATTCTCTTTCGATTGATAGAGGCATGCTGCTGAGAGAAATTGCGACTCTGCTAAAATACGTTTTTGTCGAGCGAGAGACAAGGAAAGCAATTGCGGAATTTCTGCACAAATAGTATGGATCTTTTTTATTTCTTTGAGTTCTATTCTCGTAATCAATATTGAGTTTTGTTGTTTTAAATTTTTTCTGTCGCCCGGGAAAAAATATAAGAATGAAGCCCATAATAGTGCATTTGTATAGCAATTCTCTATCGCGCAAATTTCAACCCACGACTCATATAGGTTGTCGAGAGTACTAGTCATGTGCTTGAATTCGTTATCAGAAAGATTACGAAAATCTGGAAAGACGCGATCAAAGAGTTTTGTCTCTTTCATCGCCTGGAAAGCAAGTGATGGACGAGATGATTTTAGTATTTTCTGTACTTCTTCAGTTATTCTCTCTTTGCTTGCCTCTAGTATTAAATGACCTTGGCGCCTAATTCCTTGGTGTAAATTTTCTTCCAACTCAAAATTGAAATCACTAAGCTGTGCAAGGAGGCGAACTGCTCGGACAGTACGAAGGGCATCTTCTTGAAATCGATGAGATGCTCTGCCAATCGTGCGAATTTGTCTGGACTCTATATCCGCCATCCCGGATATATAGTCGATAACTTCTTTTGTGCTCGGATCCCAAAATAACCCATTGATTGTAAAATCTCTTCGCTTAGCATCATCTTCGGGTTTAGAGTAGGTGATTGAAGTCGGGTGCCTGCCATCTTCATAAGCTCCATCTGATCGAAAGGTTGCAACTTCGACAGGAGCTGAATCGATAATGACTAGCACTACGCCAAATTGAACTCCCACGGGAATTGTGCGGTCGAAGTATTTTTGAATGTCTTGAGGTTTAGCATCAGTTGCTATGTCATAATCTTTAGGCGTATGACTTAGAATTGAATCACGAACAGCTCCGCCAACAAGCCAGGCGTTATGCCCACTATTACGCAAAGTTGTAACTACTTTCTCAACATGGCTGGGTAATTTAATATCTAAGGGGTATCGCTTCATAGCGTAAAATTTCTCCCTCCTGCTCCTGATTGCTACAATTTAGACTGAGCTTTGGCGATAATTTTTGATGTGGAGGTTGTGGATCCTATTCGGTACTTTAGAGATTTAACGTCTCCGCCGTAGGACTGGACGAAATCAGATCCAACAATTTTGTCGACTGTCCAGTCGCCACCTTTAACCAAAACGCCGGGTTGAATTTTTTTGATCAATTTTTCCGGAGTATCTGCGGTGAACCAAGTGACAACATCTACGCACTCAAGAGATGCAATGACTTCGGCTCTTTCCTTTAATGGAAGAAGCGGTCGCTGTGAGCCCTTAAGTCGCTTAATAGACGCGTCACTATTTAGAGCAATTACCAATGCATCACCTAGCTGGCGAGCCTCATCCAAGTAAGAAACATGCCCACTGTGAACTAGATCAAAACAGCCATTTGTCATCACTACGGATTTACCACTCTTTTGGAAATTTTTAACCCAACGAGCGGCATGTTCTGGAGACAAAATTTTTCTCGACGTTGTTGGCCGCGCTGCCTTTGGCATCGAATACGAGTCCTTACGATCAATACGGTTACTGTTCCGCTCTAGCGACTACAGAGCAGGACACCCTATCATGCCAGGCCGTATAATTCGAACGCCAAAAAGTGAAAAATAAACTAAGACAGATGGGTAGGAAAAATAGCATCCAAAAAAAAGTTCTTGTGAAGGCAGAGCGAAGTCCAATCGGCTTGCAGTAGCGGTCGTTTTCAAGGACTTGAATTTTTAAGAAGAACTTGCCAATACTTTGCCCACCCAAGGCCTCAATGAAGACGAAATAATTGAAATTAATGAAAACATGCATGATAAACAACGGATAAGCAAACTCAATAGATGGGATTTGTAATCCCCCCCAAGCAGTAAAAAATACTCCCAAAATTGGCAAATTCACCAGCACCAGGTCGATAAGAGCTGCTATGGAGCGCGCTCCTCTTGTGGCTAGTTTTGGCAATTCGTTGTTTTCTTTAGGTTTTAGTGGGTTAGTATTTAACCTAGTTTTTTTGGTGGCTTTTTTCGCTGTCCTTTTTGCCAATGCCTCGGAGTGAGCAGATCGGACAGTCTTTAGCTGATTAATTCGCTCCTTTTTGTTCGATTGAATCTGCTCTTGCTTTGTTTTCCCAGACGCGAACAGGGCGTTCTTCTTGGGGTGGAATCCAATGCCCTCGTCGATTGCTGAAAAGTCAATATTTTCGTCTGTGATTTGTTCTAGCTCAAAGAGGTCAAAGCTCTGCCGTGGTCGAGTAAGCTCCCCTTGCTTTTTGGACTTCTTTTGTTTTGGAAATTCCTGATCCATCTGTGCTACCAACCTATGCCATCAACCTATACTATCAATCCAATTTTTGACTATCCCCGCCATTAATAGGCTAGCAGTCTCACTCCTTAGCGTCGTATTGCCAAGGTACACGGCGGTAGAATCCATCTTTTCGACGAGCTTTAGTTCGTCTTCTGAAAAACCGCTCTCTGGCCCTACAACTAGGTTGATCCTATCATATTTTACATTCCCAATATTTGGAGTCGAAATTTCTTGTAAGGCCGTGAGCAGAGAGGGGTTTGTTGGGTCAATGGTGGCTACGAGCAATAAGGATTTTTCTGCTACGTCCGCTCGAGGTTTGCCTACTCGAAGTGCATCCTCCAAATTGGGTGCAGTGCTAACGCTTGGATAAAAAGGATTCCCGGATTGCTTCATCGCCGACTTAATTAGGCGTTGCCAGCGACCCATACGAGAGGCGCCTTCTCTCTGTCTGACATGAGACCTTTCCATGGCCACGATGCAGATGTTTTGAATGCCAAGCTCTGTAAGCTTCTCAAAACAAAAATCCATACGTTGCCCTTTAAGCATCCCTTGCAAAATTTTTATCTTTATTTTGGGCGGAGCAACCTCTTGTCGCGCTTTAACCACAGCAGCAGCCTTTTTGTCTTCAATTTTAATGATCTGTGCAGACGCAACGACACCTCTCCCATTCATTACTTCAATGAAATCTCCTGTCTTCGCTCGGAGTACTTTGCGTAAATGCTTTAAGTCGTCTGCAAGTTGATTCGTGCCAAAACAAATCGTCTCGCCTATTTGGAGATTAGAGTCGAATAAGAACCTTTTAATCATTCTCAGCGACTCATTTTACTCATTTTTTGGTAACTTCTTTGTAAATATTCAAAAAAGAATACCATGCCCCAGTTGGAGATAATTCAACGCCCTTGATGTTGGAACGATAAATAGCAGCGTTCATGTTGTGCCAAAGGTGAATATAAGGGAGCTCCTCTAATACGATCTCTTGCACCTTATCAAAAGCAGATTTTCTCTTTGCTAGGTCCAGAGTGCTTTGCCCTAAATCAAGATACTTGTCGGTTAAAGCGCTTTTGTAGTTGGTGCGATTATTACGCTCTAAATTACTGGAATGAAAAATATCATACATGATCCCCGGATCAGTGGCCCCAACCCACCTAAGCAAATAAAGTTCAGTGTTTCTAGCTTTCACATCACCATAGAATAAGCCCCACTCGTATGCCTTATGCTCCACTTTAATACCGGCAGATTTTAATTGCGCAATAATTACTTGCGCGTTTTCAATAATCATTTTGTTGGACGTTGTCTTTAATGTCAGTTTTAGGGGAGGTTTATCATTAGAGCCATTAAAGTAACCTGCACGGTCTAAAAGCTTCTTTGATTTTTCTAAATTATAGTCAATCGGGCTTAGCTTCTGATTGTAGAACCAAGACGATTCCGGGAGTACGGAGGCCGCTGGAGTTGCCATTCCTGCGAGTTTGAATTTAATAATTTTAGGGATGTTTATAGCATAAGCAATTGCTTGACGGACGAGTGGCTTTGAAAGCTCTTCTTTTGCAAAATTTACACCCATGTAGCTATAAGTAACTCCAGGTTCGGAAATTGCAACTAGGTTGTTTTCGTCATCCTTGTTCTCCTGAACTTTTTTAACTTTTCTTTTATCAATGTCATTTAAAACAATGTCGATTTCGCCATTCTTTAATTTTAAGAATCGGTTTAAGTCTTCTCGGACAATTTTCGCTAGGATTTTTGGCATTTTGCCTTTTTCTAAACACTTCGAATCATGTTGCTCGAGCAAAATTTCAGATTGATTGGCGTGCGCTACTTTGTAAGGACCGAGTCCGATTGGGTTATGTCTAAATTTTTTCGGATCATATTTTCTCGCAGGTATAATTTTCATTAAAGAAAAGTCGACCATCAATGAAGGGGCGACTTCCTTTGTATGAATAGTAATGTCGTGTGAGCCATTCTTAATAATTTTTTCAATTTTTCTGAAGGCTTCAGAGAATGGAGATTTGTGTTTGTCAGATATAAACGTTTCCCAGCTGTAGATGACATCGTCAGCACTCATTACTGAGCCATCGTGAAATTGACAATTTTCTTTTAGTCGAAATCGAATTGTTTTTTCATCTAGGACGTGCATTTCTGAGGCAACGTAAGGCTTTGGCACTAGACTGTTGCCAATTCGGACTAGCGTCCCATGAATCAGCTGATTTAAATGCTGAGGATTTGCCCCTGTTGTAAACAGTGGGTCGAGTGTGTCTATGGATGACGTTAGCGCCGTCACCAAAGTGTCCGGTGGCGTAGTCCTTTGGGAACATGCACTCACCATCAAAAGCATGGCTACGGGCAAAACGATTAGGATACTTAGGTTTTTCTTGCGCTTGGTCATTTTCGGTTCCTCTACTTAGTAAATTATGTATAATTAAACAAAATTACGCGATTACAGCAAATACTTTGGAGTTGTGATGAGATTAGTTTTGTTTCTCTGCCCTGTGTTGCTTTTTTTCTCTCCAATTGGGGCATTAAGCTTGATTGCCGGGCCGTCCATGTCGGAAGAGCAGTTCAAATCCGAACTACGTTCCCACATCAAAGGACTACCTTCGCAGATCGCGCTATCTTTGCGCGTGGAAGAGATTGGTTCCGGAAAGATAATTGCCAGCCACAATGATGACCAAGCTATGGTTCCTGCTTCCGGAATTAAAATAATCTCTTCCATTGCGGCACTAGAAATTCTAGGTCCATCGGCGACAGTTAAAACGCGCGTGTATGTCAATGGTCAAGTGATTAATAATAAGGTTCATGGAGATTTAGTTGTTAAAGGGGAAGGTGACCCCTATTTGGTCAGCGAAAGGCTATGGCTACTGGCTCGCGAAATCGAACGAAAAGGAATCAAGCAAATCAAGGGAGATATTAAGATTGATACTTCTTTTTTTGACAACGATGAGGGCAATCTCACCGAGTTGGGACGTGGGCAACCCTTCGCCGCGAAACTGTCTGCGACAAGCATGAACTTTAATAGTGTGGAAATTCATGTAGTACCAACAGGAAAAGGTTCAAAGCCAAATGTCGAATTTGGCCCAATTAACCATGAATATGGAATTCTTGAAAACAAAGTTCGCCAAACGAGTGGAAAATCGCGCAATGTTCGTGTGGAACAGGTGGGGAAGAGAGATGGCAAGGAAGTATTTGTGGTTAATGGGACTATTGGTCGAAATGAGAAACCAAAGGTGCTTTACTACGCTGTTGAGGATCCAAAAGCGCATTTTGCACTGATGTTTAAAGGGATGTTAGAGCGTGAGGGGATTACAATAACAGGTGGATATGGCGGTCCGACTACAGCTAGTGGGGCGCACGTAATAGGAGAAGTCGAAAGCTTAGCTCTTCTGGATCTGGTTCGCCTTATGAACACGTACAGCAACAATTTTATGGCTGAACAAATCTTTCGAATTATGGGGGCAAAGAAATTTGGTGCGCCTGGGACCATAAGCAAAGGACGTAAGGCTGCTGAGGCATTCATTAAAGGGATTAAACCGTGTAAGGAAGATAAAGTAGTGGTGTCAAACGGAAGCGGGTTGAGCTGGGAAAGCAAAGTGTCGGCAAGGTGCTTTGTGGCATTGCTGCAAAAAAATTTCCATGAATTTCGTTCGTTTGCCGATGTGGTGGGGTCTATGCCAGTTGGTAACGAAACTGGTACGTTGAAGCCTAGATTTAAGCGCTTTGGAAATTGGTTTGATCCATGGAAGGTAAGAGCGAAAACAGGGACCTTATGGAGCCGAGGAGCAGTGACATCTTTAGTCGGGTTTGTGCCTACTCAAAGCGGCGAAATTCTAGTTTTTTCAATAATTCTCAATCATAAAAGGAAGGGTAGTTGGGCGATTCCGTCAATGAGAGCCTGGGAAGAAAAAACGATCGGATTTCTTCAAAGACTTAAGCTTTGAACCGATAAGACCTCTAACGTATGGTTCGATATCTAATGCTCATTTTGCTTTCATTGTTTTTATTTAGTGGCCCTGCGGAAGCTACCGGGAAAATTCGCCCCATTGAATTGCGAACAATACGATTGGCCGATTCCATTGAAAAAATAGGGCCATTTGAAGTAGAGCCAGAACTTGTATCTAGAGTAAAATTTTGGATATCGGTTTATACAAAGGCTCATCGATGGCAATACCTCGTACACGATACGAATGACCCAGAGATAATTTATGGTGTATTGGACATAAAGAACATAAGGGAGCATCCGACCTGGAGCGAGCGGCGAAAGCGTCGAATGATTTTTTGGCGCAAGCGGAAATTTGAAGCCAAAGTAAAAAAAATTTTAAGGTCTATACATGAAAAGATTTATGTAAAACGCTTAAATTTTGAGAGTCTAAACTACGAAGAAAAAAAGATTTTCAAACGGTTTACCCATATTCCAGGCACATCAAAATTCCTAGACGCGTCCAAGAAAGGTCGAGTTCGTAGTCAGCCAGGGTTACGCCAGAGTTTTGTGGAGTCAATTTATGAATCGGGGCGCTATCTTACGGGGATGAAGCAAATTGCTGTACAGTTCGGCGTGCCTCCAGAGACTGGGTATCTCCCGTTTGTCGAAAGTGGATTTGATCGAAAAGCCTTGTCTAAAGCTGGTGCGTCTGGAGTATGGCAGTTTATACGTAGCACAGGAAAATTCTTCCTAAGAGTCGATGAGGTTGTTGATGAGCGCAATGACCCAATGAAGGCGGCGGAGGGGGCTGCACTCCTAATGGAGAAAAATTATTCTGCTCTTGAACATTGGCCGCTAGCTATTACTGCATATAACCACGGGCGAAAAGGAATACAGAACGCTGTTCAAACATTAAAAACAGTTTCGTTAGCCAAAATAATCTCTGAGTGGGATGGTTACGCTTTTGGTTTTGCTTCTAAGAATTTTTATTGTGCATTCTTTGCTGCACTACACGTGGCAAAAAACACTTCGTTTTATTTTGATGCCGTAGAGCGGGCGGAGCCAGTGATATACGAAAGTTTTGTAGTGCCTGAGTTTATTGAGTTCAGGGTGTTAGCAAAATATGCAGGGATCGCGGAGGAGATCTTAAAAGATTATAATCCAGCGCTAACTGATTTGGTAATTAATGGGGAAAAATTAATTCCAGTTGGCTATAATTTACGAATTCCGATTGCACAAAGAGACGTGTTTTTGCATCGATATGAGACGATTCCATCGAAATTTCGATTTCGAAAGCAGAGACTGAAAGTCTCTACCGTCCAAAGAAAGTTATCATCTAAAGAATAGAATTAAGCGAAGCATGCATAAACCAGTGCTACTACATGAAGCGCTAGATGAGATCACAAGGATTGGGCCAAGAGTGGTGCTCGATCTGACTCTTGGGGGCGGTGGATATACGCGGTATCTACTAGAGCGCGTGCCAGAGGCAAGTGTAATTGCTTTTGACTGTGATAAAGATGCAATAAATCGAGCGAAATCAGAGTTTAAGAGCGCCATTTCGTCTGGTCGTCTGTCCCTAGTTCACGCAAATTATAGCCGATTAGCGGAAAAACTAGACGAATTTGAGATTAAGCAGGTTGATGCCATTGTGGCTGATTTAGGTTTTTCCTCATTTCAAATGGATTTAGCCGATCGCGGGTTTAGTTTTAGAAATTCCGGTCCGCTTGATATGAGGCTGAACAAAGACACAGAGCTTACAGCACATGAAATCGTGAATTCTTGGTTAGAAAAGCGTTTGGCGGGTATGATTAGGAAGTTTGGTGAAGATAAGTCTGCAAATAGAATTGCTCAAAAAATCACGGAAGCGAGAAATTTAGCTAAGATCACTAACACTAAACAGCTAGCTTTAATTGTGGAAGACGCGATACCGGTTAAATTGAAAGCCAACATGCAGATTCATCCTGCTACGAAGACATTTCAAGCATTACGGATTCAGGTAAATGACGAGCTTTTACACTTAACCGAGATGCTAGAGGCTTCCCCTAGTTTTTTGCGCGAAGGTGGAGTTTTATCGATTGTGTCCTTTCATTCATTGGAAGATAGGCTGGTGAAGCAAAGGTTTCGAATGCTCACAGAGCAGTGTATTTGTGAAAATCGACCAGTTGCGTGTGAACGATGCTACAAACCTCCGGCAAAAAAAGTAAACCGGCAAATAATTATTCCTTCCATAGATGAGATTTCTGAAAACCCAAGGTCTCGCAGCGCGAGATTAAGAATGATTGTTCGGACGGAGCACCCGATTCTTGATCCTCGTTAATTGCCCTGATTTGCGATAGAATTCCGTTAATGTCTTTGATTTCAAAAAGAAAAAACTCTTATACAATAAGAATGCTCATCGGGGTTCTACTCGTTGCCGTTACCTTATTCTTTGCCTGGACGCGGTTACAGAACATTCGTTTGGAACGAGAGATTACTAGGCTTGAAAAAATTTGGCACGGACTAGAAATTGAAAAGAGTCGACTGCAAATTGAGTGGGCGAGGAAAACAGAACCAGCGCGCCTAATGCTTATTGGGAAAAGAAAATTTAAGCTGGAACCCGCATCGCCTAGCCAGGTGATTCGAGTCAGATCAGACTGATGGATAAAGGGTTTCATTTACGCATCAATTTTATTTTTTTCTTACTGCTACTATTCTGTGGAGCGGTGCTAGCAAAGGCTGCGTATTTGATGTTGATTCCATCAAAACGTTTAGAGACGACTCTAAAGCGACAATTTCGTGCAGAGCCGGCACCTCAACCTTTGCGAGGTGTGATCGTGGATCGAAATAATGAACCATTGGCGATGAGTATTCGTGTTCGATCGATTTATGCAAATCCGAGGAAAATTAAGCGAAAGAAAAAAATTGCAAAGCTTTTGGCAAAAGCGCTTGGGAAAGAGCGCAGAAAAATATTTAAGTTACTCAATCAAGACAAGGGTTTTGTCTGGATCAAACGACATTTATCAAGGTTAGAAGAACAACGCATTCGAGATGTTTTGGATAAAGATCGTAGGCTTAATTTAGTGCTTGGTTTTGCTAAAGAAAGTAAACGGATGTATCCAAATGGGCAGTTAGCTGCGAATGTTCTGGGCTTCACTGGGATTGATGGCCGAGGCCTTGAGGGTATAGAGTATCAGTACAATAACACTCTCGCCTCAACAGACCCGGATGAGGTGAGCAATACAATCATTCTCACTATAGATAAAGCAACACAAAACACAGCTGAAACAGAGTTAAAGAAAGCGATCGTTCAGCATAAAGCTAAGAGTGGCGTTGCAGTTATCATGGATGCGGAAACAGGAGATGTTTGGGCGATGGCATCATATCCAACTTATAATCCAAATAATTTTCGCAGCTCAAACCCAGACCATCGACGAAATCGTCCCGTTACAGAAACTTTCGAGCCAGGCTCTACGGTCAAAGCCTTGCTTATTGCTGGCGGAATCGAAGATGAATTTCTTAGCTCTAGATCTCGTTTTTACTGTGAAAAAGGGAAAATGCAAATTGGTCGGCATTGGATTCGTGAGTCGAGTAAGGACCATAAATGGAAATGGTTAAGCACTTCTGACATTATTCGAGTTTCCAGTAATGTAGGTGCAACTAAAGTTGGGATTCATATTGGCAAGGATCGCGTGTATCACTGGTATAAAATGCAAGGACTGACTCAAAAGACAGGTATTGATCTGCCGGGCGAGGCAAGAGGCGTACTTAAGCCGCATAATGTTTGGTCGGATATAAATTTTTCCAACATCACATTTGGCCAAGGATTGAGCGTTACTGCAATGCAGATGACACAGGCATTTGCGACATTAGCAAATTTGGGATTCAAGGTAAAACCGCGCATAGTGTCCGCAGTTATGGATAAAGAAGGGGATCCTAGCGAGCCAAAGCCGATTCATCTGGAAAGGGTTCTAAAAGAGCGCACAGTGCGGATCATGACTCAAATGTTGCGTAGAGTAACCTCAGAAGGGGGAACAGGTGTGCAGGGCTCATTGCCCGGCTTTTATATCGCGGGCAAAACGGGAACCGCACAGGTAGCTACGCCAAGTAAGGGCTACACAGATGGTAAGTACATAACTAGCTTCGCTGGGTTTGCTGTTGATACGAAGCCAAAGTTTGTTGGTTATGTCGCAATTCGGGAGCCTCAAGGGAAGGCTCCGTCTGGTGGCTCAGTAGCTGCGCCGGCCTTTGCTAGGATTATGAGCGCGGTACTTGCAAGAGCAGGAGTAGCTCCGAGCGTTCTGCCGGAGCTGAAGAACGAGATCAGCTCCATCGAGAAAGACGTGACTAAAGAAAAAGACGAGCCTAAAGAGGCTCCCACAACTGTAGTTAGGATCAAGGAAATGCCCAATATTCAGGGGCTGACGGCTCGAGAAGTGCAAGATATTTTTTCTCAACAAGACATTCGCTTGCGAGTTAAAGGAAGCGGTGTTGTTCGAGAATTTTTTCCAAAATTCGGTGAGGAGCTATCTCCAAAACAACGTGTATCTATCTTTCTGGGGGAGGAGGAAGTAGTTACGCAATGAAGCTCTCAAATTTAGTATCTGCTCTAACAGAAATCGAGAGAATAAGGCCATCTGTTGCTGATGCAGCGACGACTGTTGCGTCGATTGAAAATGATTCAAGACAAATTAAGGCAGGGTCAGTTTTTGTTGCGATAACGGGATACGAACTGAATGGCCATAAATTTATCGGGAATGCTTTTGAAAATGGGGCCAGCGCAGTGGTTCTCCAAGATGAGGAGTTCATTGAACCTGATTTTTCAGATCGATGTATCGTAGTCAAAAATTCTCGAAAAGCACTAGCAGAGCTTGCCTGTCGTTTTAATGATAATCCAACAAAGAAACTAGTTGTAGTTGGGGTAACTGGCACGAACGGCAAAACTAGTACTGCTCATATTCTTTATGAGTTACTGAAAAAGAGCGGCAATCGAGTTGCAATTATGAGCACTATCGAGCGTTGTTATAATGAGTATCAGCATGATATGGATCATACGACGATGGAAGCCTGTGCAATCCAAGAGTTTGCTCAGGCAGTTTTGGATCGGGGAGCAAAATATTTGGTGCTTGAAGTTTCTTCCCATGCAACTAGCTTGTATCGAGTGTATGGTTGCCACTTTGATCAGGTGATATTTACTAATTTCGATATCGACCACCAGGATTTTTATAACGGCATCGAGCCTTATTTTGATGCAAAGGCGGATCTATTCGTCAATTATCCAAATAGGTTTCCCAAAAAATGCTCTGTTAGTATTTTGAATCAAGATGACGGTCGAGTTAGAAAACTTGAGTTTGAGGCAAAGACCGATCGCATAATTACATTTGGGCTGAAGGAGAAAGCAAAGTATTCGGGCAAGGGTTTGCGTGTCACGGATAGCGGGATAGAAGGAGAGATTATTGGTGAAGGGAATAGTGTTTCGATCGACTCGAGGCTGACGACTAATTTTAATTGCTACAATCTAACGGCAGCGATTGTTAGCGCAGTTGAGTTAGGCGTAAGTATTGCTGCTATTGAGCGCACTATTCCGGAGATTCGAAATATTCGTGGTCGCCTAACGGAAATTCCGTCTTTATTGCCTTTCCGAGTATTTATTGATTTTGCTCATAGTGGCACGGGATTGGAGAATGTGCTGACGGCGCTTCGAGAAATTGCGAAATCTAGAGTGATTGTAGTTTTCGGTGCAGGTGGTGAAAAAGATCCTCTCCGTCGAGAGGAAATGGGTTATGCAGCAGCAAATTTGGCTGAAATTTCTATTATCACTTGCGATAATCCAAGAAGAGAAAACCCTAAGGATATTATTGATGCTATTGTTCAGTCGTGGCGTGTAGCAGTCCGAAAGAATTGTTTGGAAAGAGAAATGCTTGTTGAGGCGGATAGGAATCTTGCCATACAAAAAGCAATTGAGTGGGCTGAGCCAGATGATATTGTTTGTATTGCTGGTAAGGGGCATGAACGTGGACAAATTATTGGGACTGAAATTTTTGATTTCGATGATTATGAAGTAGCCGAACAATATATTAGAGAAGCTGAAAATGTTCAAGATCGAGGAAATTGTTGATTGCAAGCTCGTAGAGCTAAAGGATTCAGCAAACGTTAAAAAATATCGCGCAGAAGTTTTAGGGCCTCTGCAGTTTGACACTCGAGAGATGAGGGCGGGAGAGACCTTTGTAGCTCTGAAAGGCGTGCGGGATGGGCATAGTTTTTTGCCTCAGGCAGTTAAAGCTGGGGCAAAGGGATTTCTTGTTTCAAAAGTAGGTTTTGATTCATTGAGTTCGGGTACTCGTGATGAGATTCTTGATTGCGGACCAGTGTTAGTGGTTGAAGATACGCTCGATGCAATAGCAAAGCTGGCGGCTGCATGGCGTAGAGAATTTAAAATCCCGGTTTTTGCGGTCGGGGGGAGCAACGGTAAAACAAGCACTAAAGACATGATTGCCGCCATCCTCTTGCATGTGATCAAGCCGGAAGGTTCAGTTCTTTTTCCGCAAGACTCATTCAATAATGAAATTGGAATTCCGTGCATTGTTTCTCGACTAAATTCAAAGCATAAAGCAGCCATTTTCGAAATTGGAGGAAATGATTTTGGAGAGATTGGCGCCATGAGTGAAGTGGCTAAACCGGATGCAGTACTCATTACTAATGTCGGCGATGATCATCTTGAATTTTTTAGAGATCGCAGAGGTGCTTTTAAAGCTAATTGGGAGATGGTCGAGTCTTTGGAGGAAGAGGCTGGTACATGGTTTGTCAATCTAGAGGACCCAATTCTTAGACGAGCACATGAACAAACGCAGGGACAAAATGACGTAAATTTTGAAGCTATTACATATTCAATTCGAGATTCTAGAGCGGATTATTATGCAGGAATTATGGAGAGGTTGGGGGTTGAAGGGAATTTTGGCTATAAAGTACGATTTTCTGGCGATCGCTGTGAATATGCGGTGGAAACAAAATTGCGATTTCCTGGAACTCATAATGTTCAAAACGCATTAGCTGCTTTCGCAGTAGCAGTGGAGTTTTATAAGTGCGATCCAGAATCGAGTGCTCAAGCCTTAGAGAAAGTAGAGCTTTCAAAGTATAGATCTGAAGTTATACGATTAGATGATGGAGGCATTATTTTTAATGACTGCTATAATGCAAATCCTAGCTCTTTCGATGCAGCACTAAAGATGGCGCATGATGCGATAAATGGGAAATTTTGTGTCGCAGTAGGCGATTTTTTAGAAGTAGGTGACAAGGGAGATGAGGTTCATCGAGCTATTGGAGAGTCTGCGGTTAGAGCGGGGGCGATGGGTGTTGGCGCTGCTGGAGAATTCGCGCAATATGTAATTGAAGGCGCAGTTGAAGCTGGATTGAGTGAAAGCCAGTGCAAAGCAGCTGAGTCTCCGGAAAAATTGAAAGATTTTTTTCTGGAGCGATTGCAAAATGGTGAACATCTACTGGTGAAGGGATCTCGAGGCGCACATATGGAAAAATTAGTTTCTGAAATTTTAGTGGAGTTGGATAAACAGTAATGCTTTATCAATATTTATTTCCACTAGTCGACACAGTAGGCGCGTTTAATGTCTTTAAATATTTGTCTTTCCGAGCATTTGGTGCAGCAGTTACTGCTTTAATGCTGGCCTTGTTTGTAGGCCCAGCAATAATAAACTACTTAAAGAAAATGAGCTTTGGACAGGTAGTACGTGAAGAGGGCCCGGAATCTCATTACAAAAAGTCCGGCACACCAACTATGGGCGGCCTGATAATGCTATTTGCACTGTTTATCTCCATGCTGCTGTGGATGAATTTTTCTTCCGTCTCGACTTGGATCGTATTATTCGTCACGGTCTGTTACGGCCTGTTAGGATTTGTGGATGATTATAAAAAGGTTGTTCTCAAGAACACAAAAGGAATTACTGCTGGGCAAAAGCTAGCCGCACAGTTCATTGTGGCCGGTATAACCGCATGGCTCTTTATCCAGTTCACGGACTTGAATTCTGAGCTTCGATTTCCGTTTCTGAAAAATTTCACCATTGACCTTGGGGTGCTCTATATCCCGTTTGGCATGCTCGTTATTGTTGGCACCTCGAATGCGGCTAATTTGACGGATGGTCTAGATGGCCTGCTCGTTGGCATCATCATAATCACCATGGTCACCTTTGGATTATTGACCTATCTGGCCGGTAATGCGATTTTTGCCGAATACCTCGATATTCCGTATGTAAAAGGAGTCGGTGAGTTAGCGGTATTTTGTGCGGCAGTTGCAGCTGCGGGGCTCGGGTTTCTCTGGTTTAATTCGCATCCAGCTCAGGTGTTCATGGGGGACGTGGGAAGTTTGGCTCTTGGTGGAGCAATTGGGACACTAGCTGTGGCGACCAAAAACGAACTGCTTCTGACCATTATTGGTGGAATTTTCGTGGCTGAGGCACTTTCAGTCATGATTCAGGTCCTCTATTTCAAGAAAACGGGAAAGCGCGTATTTCGCATGGCGCCATTACACCATCATTTCGAAATGAAGGGGCTGCCTGAGTCGAAAATAACAATTCGATTTTGGATCATAGCAATCTTGCTTGCAATCATCGCCTTAGCGACGCTGAAGTTGCGCTAAGATGTTGAAACTTACCGTCGGTTTCTGCTATAGATCTAACACATGCAAGAATCTGATAGGATTGCTCCTAGTTACAAAGGTAAAACTGCTGTCGTTCTCGGGTTGGGAAAATCTGGCCTAGCGGCGGCTAAATTCCTCCACACTTGTGGTGCTAAGGTCAAAGTTAGCGACACAAAGCCGAAGGATCACCTTGTCAATTTCGTCGATGAGCTGGTGAAGCTCGATGATAATATTGAGTGTGAATTTGGTGGAAACTCAATTGAGTTTTGCGCCGGAGCTGACCTGGTGCTTCACACACCTAGCATTTCTAACGGAGCACCCCTGTTACAAGAGCTTCGCGATCACGGGATTCAACTTTTGACCGAGGTGGAACTTGCTCTCCGCCATATTACGGCTCCAGTTTGTGCGATTGTTGGGTCCTACGGAAAGACCAGCACGGGGTATATTGCGGAGCTTATCTTCAAAGAGGCTGGGAAACGAGTTTTCCGTTCAGGAGACCTGGGTGGATCTGCAGTAGATGCCTTGATGATGGATCAAGAGCCAGAGTATGTGATTCTTGAGCTACGCCCAAATCAGCTTGAAAAGCTAACGAGCTTTCGACCCAGGACCGTAGTGCTGACAAATCTCCGTAAATCAAAGCCACTAGAATACCCAACAGTCGAAGATTATTATCGTTTGAATTTAGGTGTTTTACGGAATTCGGAAGACAACACTACGATTATTTACAATTACAGAGATGCAAGTTTAAGAGCGCTCGTGCCGCCGTTTCTGGGGCGAAAAGTTTTAGTTCGCCGTAAGGATCCAAGTTCTCTGGGTGCAGAGTTTGCCCAGCTATTTCGCGGTTGTTTCTTGCGTACGATTAATGATGTCATATGGACCAACGGTGAAGTGCGCGAAGAGTTTGATCTTCGTCATGCTCCTATTTATGGCTTGTTCAATCGCGAGAACTGGATGTTTGCAATAAATATAGCTAAAGAGTTCGGTGTGTCACAAGCCGCGATTCAGTCCGCGATTTCTAAGTTTAAAGGTGTTCCACATCGGTTGCAGTTTTTACGAAAGCGGGGAGGCGTTCGTTTCGTAAACGATTCTCGTTCAGTTTCGCCAGATAATTTGGAGCGGGCACTGGAGGCTTTCAAGTACGACCCCATTATTTTAATTGCCGGCGGGAAGCAAAATCCGGATACAGACTTTTCTGGGCTTTCGGATTTAGTTAAAAAGCGTGTGAAAACAATGATTCTAGTTGGTGAATCGAAAGAGAAGATCAATAGGAACTTAGGCGATTACACGGAAACGTTTTTGGTAGGTACTTTCGAAGAGGCTGTATTAATGTCATATCAAAAATCACGGGAGGGCGATGTAATACTGTTGTCGCCGGGCTGTGGGAGTTACGATATGTTTAATAGCCATGAAGACCGGGGAACGTATTTTACGAAATATTTGGACGAGTTCTAGTTCAAACGGATCAGAAGGACATAGCTTTTTTCGATTTGGAACTTCTGATCACTCACTTCTAATTATCACGTTGGCTTTAAGTGCTTTTGGGCTCATTATGGTCTATTCGGCTTCTTATATTTTTGCGCAAGAGCGGTATGGCGATGGCTTACACTACTTCAGGAAGCAGTTGGCCTATATCGGCGTGGGGATTATTTTGTTGATGATTGTACGCTTTTTAAACTATCAGCTTTGGCGGAAAGCCGCCTTGCCAATTTTTTTGTTATCTTGCTTTTCCGTTGTAGCTGTTCATATTCCAGGCTTGAGGCATCATGCCGGCGGCGCTACCCGGTGGATCAACTTGGGCTTTACGACGATTCAACCAGTTGAGTTTGCAAAGATAGCGCTTCTTATATACATGGCGGAAAAGCTATCTAGACCTGGCATTAATTTAAACGCCTTTGGTAGTGGTTTTGTAAAACAGACTTGGCCGGCTTTGCTATTGGCTGGGCTCTGCTTGACTCAACCGGATTTCGGATCGGTGGCGTTGATTTTACTTTCCGCCGGCTTAGTGTTGTTTGCTGCTGGGGTTAGATTTCGTTACTTGCTTGGCGCCATATTGGCAAGCCTCCCATTTTTTTATTTTGCAATCATGATGGTTCCTTATCGAAGAGCGAGGCTCCTCGCATTTTTAGATCCATGGGCAGATCCGCAAAGTGCAGGCTTTCAGATAATTCAGTCATTTATTGCCTTTTATCGAGGAGGGCTTTTTGGAGCAGGGCTGGGGAATAGCAAAGAGAAATTGTTTTATTTGCCCGAGGCGCATAACGATTTTATATTAGCGGTTATAGGAGAGGAACTTGGCTTTATTGGAGTTTTTATTTTATGCGTAGCTTTTTCGCTTTTAATTCATCGTTCGGTAAAGATTGCTACGCGCGCCGATGACTCGTTTGGTTCAATTTTAGCCTCAGGCATTGGCATTTTGCTTGGGTTCACAATTTTTCTAAACGCAGGTATTGTGCTTGGTTTGCTTCCCACTAAGGGAATGAATATGCCATTTATATCGAGTGGAGGGAGTGCGACTGTCGCTGCATTGTGTGCTGTTGGCTTGCTATTGAGTATTTCAGTAAATAAAAGATCAAATTCTGGAGTGTATAGGTGATTAGGCTATTGAGTTTTCTACTGCTCGCTTTTGTCCCCATTTTGAATGAAGCTTGGTCTTCAGAGGCTAGGTCTACAGTAGTTAAACCTACAGTGGCTCAGAGCTTAATGAAAATGTCTAAAGCTTTTATTACAAAGCCTGATGTTGAACTATTATATGAGATGCGACAAATCTCTCCAGATCCAGAGTTCAATTATGAAGAGTTAAAAAAATCTCAGCAGTTGATGTCGCGCCACCTTGAGAAGGCTCCAGTTTGGTTTCTAAGATATCTTATGGTCCTTTACTTGAAAACCTCTGGGGAGCAGAAAGAAGCAATCTTTAATGATTTATTTCATTATGGTTTAGAACGAGCGCCAAAGAGTCTGATCTTTGCCTTCATGCTTGAGCAGCCGCTAACTCCTAAAGTATTTACAAACGACTTTATAAAAGGGATGTTTCTTCATGAAAATAAGGACATAAAGGGTTGCAAAAAGAGATGTCAGAATCTCCGCTATGACGTTTATAGTGAAAGAATAGTTAGATTAAAAGAGGCGAAGCTCACCGGTTTAGGGGAGAAGATTCGTTTATTTGTCATGAAGGAAGTATCAGCCGAGCTAAAGAGGTTAGAGGCTCTGCTCAAATAAAAGCGCGTCGTGCATAAAAATGATTCAGAAAAAGGAATGGTCCTCGGAGTTGCCGGCGGTGGTTCTGGCGGTCATAGCATTCCGCTTTTAGCGATAGCAGAGGAGCTTAGGAAAACTACACCGCGAGCTGATATTTTTTTTATCACTACACAAAAATCCGTAGAAGAAAGAATTATCCAAGGCCGCGGGTTTCCCTATTATAAAATTCCTTCGGGAAAACTGAATGGGCAGTCAAAATTGACTCAGCTGTGGACTCTATGTAGGCTGCCGTTTGCCCTTCTAAAGAGCTTTTTTTTAGTCTTACTCTGCCGTCCAGATATTGCTTTGTCTGCGGGAGGGTATGCGGGGGCTCCTTTCATAATGGCAGCAAAATTATTAGGCGTCCGGACAATCATTTACGAGCAAAATCGAAAACCTGGAATGGCGATTCGGTTAATGAGCCGCTTTGCAAATTTGGTCTTGCTTAATTATGACTCCGCTCGTGATAACTTTCCCAGAAGCAATACCGCGGTTGTTGGCCTGCCGTGCAGGGAAGAAATTACAAATATTCGATGGCGAGGCACCGATCCAAGATGGGCTGAATCAAATTTTCAAATTTTTGTCACTGGCGGCTCGCAAGGTGCAGTGGGGCTCAATCGTATGTTGGTTGAGGCAATGAGGGAACTTGCTGAGAAAGCGCGAGGAATTTCCATTCATCATCAGACGGGAAATAATGATGTCAATTTTGTGGAGGATGTCTATAAAGGCATTGAGCTTGCTGACTATAAGGTTGAAGGGTTTGTGTATGACATGCCGAAGGCATATGAAGCAGCTCATGTCGTAATCTGTCGGGCTGGGGCTTCAACGCTAGTTGAACTCGCGGCTGCGGCGAAAGCGGCAATTTTGGTTCCGTTGGTGTCTGCAGATAATCATCAGACTTCGAATGCCAGAGATTATGAGGGTGCAGGAGCAGCGAAGATGATTATGCAGGAGGATGGGGCAGAAAAAGTCCTTGCAAATCAATTGAGGGAGCTTATTGCAAATCGCTCCCAATTGTTGGAAATGTCTCGAAACATGGGGGCGCGTTACGTCCCTGGGGCGACAGCTAAAATCCTTGCACATCTTCGTAAATCCCACTAAATATTGATTATGTATTCTCAGAATAAGAGGCACGTCCATTTTGTGGGCATTGGTGGAATTGGCATGAGCGGAGTAGCCGAAGTTCTCCTTGCTAAAAATTATCAGATTTCCGGCTCAGATTTAACTGAGTCTGACATCACTCGCGCCCTGTCTATGAAAGGGGCAACGATCAGTTATGGGCATTGCCCCAACAACGTGAAAGATGCCGATGTGGTGGTGATCTCTTCGGCTGTGAATGATGAGAATCTAGAAATAATGGAGGCTTGGCAGCGAGGGATTCCAATTATTCCTCGAGCGGAAATGCTCGGTGAATTAATGAAGATGAAGTCTGGAATTGCAATTGCTGGTACTCATGGCAAGACTACTACTACTTCCATGGCCTCAACTATCATTGCGCATGCGGGCCTTGACCCCACAATTATTATTGGCGGGAAACTTAATTCGTTGGGCTCAAACGCAAAACTTGGTGCGGGAGAGTTTTTGGTTGCTGAGGCTGACGAATCAGATAAGAGCTTTTTAAAATTACCAGCAGTTGTGGCTGTCGTTACAAACATTGATAACGACCACTTAGATCATTATGACAGCATTGGGGAAATTAAGGATGCCTTCATTGAGTTTATAAATAAAATCCCGTTTTATGGCAGGGCTATCTTATGCATGGATGATGCAAATGTTTATTCAATCCTAAGTAAAGTGAGGAAGCCTTATTTTACGTATGGATTTAATGACGGCGCTGATTTGCAAGCGATAAAGTATCAAATGGATGGATTTCGTTCAAAATTTTATGCTCGATATCGGGGTCGAGATTTGGGGGAGTTCGAGTGCAAGCTTCCAGGAAAACATATGGTGCTAAATTCTTTGGCGGCCATAGGGGTAGCTCTAGAGATTGGCATACCGGTAGAGAAAATCCGAGAAGGTTTAGCTAAGTTCTCTGGTGTTCGTCGTAGATTTGAAGTTAAGCACTCTAACGACGATTTGGTAATTGTTGATGATTATGGACATCACCCAAATGAGATTGTTGCAACCCTTGGAGGGATTCGCCCCTGTTGGGCTCAGAAAATTGTAACCCTCTTTCAGCCACATCGATTTTCGCGCACGAGAGATTGTTACGATGGTTTTTTGAAAGCATTTTCCAATTGTGATGAACTTTTGATTACGGATATCTACCCTGCCGGTGAGAGGCCGATTCCAGGGATAAGCGCTAAAAAAATGGTGGAAGACATTCAGTCACAGAACTTGCACCCAAATGTGTCCTATGTAGGTGATTTAGAAGCTGCGACTAAGGCACTTAAGGAGAGAGCGAAGCCTGGTTCACTTATTCTGACAATGGGGGCTGGCTACGTCTATCGGGCGGGCGATGCTGTGATAGAGGAAATTTCTTGAGCCGTTTTTCCTTTGCAGTCCGTGAGGGGGAAGCGCTAGCAAAATATACATCTTGGCGTATTGGAGGGCCGGCTAAATATTTTGCAGAGCCGGTCACGGTGGAGGATCTAGCCATTCTCGCCGAGCACTTGCGTAGCTCAGGAGAGTCTTTTGCTTTTCTTGGAAATGGTTCGAACCTCTTGGTACCAGACGAGGGATTTCCCGGCTGGGTCATTCATACGCAAAAGCTTGTCGGAGAAATAGAGTTTCTTTCGGATAATTTGGTGAAGGCTCCTGCAGGTATATTAAATGCAAAGCTAATGAGAGCCTGTGCGAATAAAGGACTTGGTGGAGTTGGATTTTTAGCAGGAGTGCCTGGAACTGTGGGTGGCGCAGTTATTATGAACGCAGGGATTGGTGCTGCATGCGTTGATGATGTGATTGATTCAGTCGAATCTTTTTGTTTTTCTTCCGGATGTAGGGAGTATTCTCGTGATGAGCTAAATTTTTCTTATCGTCAACAACATTTTTTGTCCGCAACGGAGCTTGTGCTTTTTGCTGTATTTCAATTGAAGAGCGCTCCTGTGGATGACTTGAAAAAAGAAATTGCGGAGTCTGCGAAATATCGTAAAGAAGCACAACCAATCGACAAACCAAGTTGTGGATCTGTGTTTAGAAACCCGGATTCTGCTCCGGCTTGGAAATTGATTGATGCGGCGGGCTTGAAAGGGACACGAGTTGGTGATGCCGTGATTTCCGAAAAACATGCGAATTGGATTATTAATCTAGGTAACGCTAAGATGACAGACGTACTAAACCTGATAGAGTTAATGAAAGAGAGGGTGAAAGCTACGTCGAGGGTTACTCTTGAAGAAGAAGTAAGGGTCTTGAAGCCGGTTCAAATTCTTTAGCTCACGGTCGCTTTCTTTACACAGAATGGCTCGTCTGTTTATCCAAGTTGTATTGCCACTAGTGCTTGTCGGTGGGCTCCTATCTTGGGGCTCTTCGCGCCTATATCATTACATCTTGCGATTAGAGAACTTCAACCTTGCTGAGGTCGAAGTGAATAAAGAAAGCCCTCTGACTAAATCTGAAATCGAAAGTCTATTGGATTTGCCTCGGATAATTTCTATTTTTGAATTGAACCTAAGTACGATCCAGGAAAAAATTAAATCCAGCGCAAAGGTAGAAGCAGTGCAGGTTTTTAGAGAGCTGCCGCACCGATTAAGGCTTGAGTTAGTCCCAGAAAAGCCTATTTTTGTCGGAAATAATGGCCGCCTTCGCTATTTCAACCGTGAAGGCAGGGTTATCTCCCGAGTTGGTCCCAAATCAGATCTTAGTCTGCCACTAGTTTCTTTTCAGGATGAGTCGATAGATTCGCCGATAGTTCAAAGAAGAATTCAGTCGGTCGTTAAAATAATTGAAGCAATGGATCAGCATTCATCGCTAAAGGTCGAGGATGTCGGCGATATTGTTGTTCGTTCAGCTAAGTATCGAGGAAAGGCTGAGATAAAAATGACAATAATGCATCGAGTAATTAATAACGCAAAGCGAAAAATTGTGTCTATTAGCTTCGCTTCTGATAACGAAGTCGCTCAAGTGAATCGTTTAGCGTCAGTGATTAAAAATCTGCCGTACAAACAAATAAAACTTAGTACAATAAGATTAGAGCTTGGAAAAAAAGTAATTGTAAAAATCGCTCAATAATTTTACCCTTTATAGGTAGGACAGCGCATTAAGTTCCCGCTTTTATTTGCATTCCAAGGAGGGTCCATGGCAAAGCAGGATTATATCGTCGGTGTTGACGTAGGGACCACAAAAATTTGTAGCCTAATTGGTCAATTAACCGAATCAGGCTTAGAAATTGTGGGGATTGGGTCTCGACCATCCACTGGGCTTCGCAAAGGAGCCGTTATTAATATCGACTCCACTGTTGAGGGGATTGCAAAATCAATTGAAGAAGCAGAGTTAATGGCCGGTGTACACACATCACATGTTTATGTTGGTGTGGCTGGCACCCACGTAAAAAGCTTCAATTCATCAGGTGTAGTAGGGGTCAAAGGCAAAGAGATTGATCGCTATGATGTGGAACGCGTGATTGATGCAGCCAAGGCTGTCGCCATCCCAGCAGATCGTCAGGTTATTCATGTTATTCCACAGGACTTCATAATCGATGACCAAGATGGGATTAAAGAGCCCGCTGGAATGAATGGAGTGCGCCTCGAAGGAAAGATGCATATTGTAACTGCGTCCATTCCAAGCACTCAGAATCTAATGAAGTGCGCTAATCGAGCTGGCCTCACGGTGAATGAACTAATTTTAGAACCGCTAGCCTCCGCAGCCGCAGTTTTAACGGAAGATGAAAAGGAGCTTGGTGTAGCGCTTGTAGATATTGGAGGAGGCACTGCTGATATTTGTATCTTTGTCGCAGGAGCTTTAGTTCATACAGCGGTTATTCCTGTGGGCGGCAACCACATGACAAACGATATTGCCGTTGGACTTCGCACACCGCAGTCAGAGGCTGAAAAGCTAAAGATTCGTTATGGGTCTTGTCTAAGTGAAACGATTGTTCCAGAAGAAACAATTGAGGTGCCCGGTGTGGGTGGGCGAAAGCCGCGAATTGTAGCTCGTAAGCATTTGGCTGATATTATTGAGCCTCGCGCCGAAGAAGTGCTTATACTTATCCACAATGAAATCAAATCAACGGGCTATACGAATTTACTTGGAAGTGGGGTTGTGTTGACGGGTGGCACTGGTTTGCTCGATGGGATGCCTGAAATGGCTGAACTAGTTTTCGATATGCCAGTAAAACGCGGTTACCCTTTCGGTGTGGGCGGACTCCGTGATATTGTCAACTCTCCAAAGTTTGCAACAAGTGTGGGTTTATTGAAATACGTAGAAGAATCGATGCGGAAAAGTCGCATGGTCGCTAACGAAGGCAAAGCGTATAATCGGATACGCAATGCAATGGGTGGTTGGTTTAAGGATTTGTTCTAGTGCGGAGGCAAAAACATGTTTGAATTGGATAACCAAGCTCCAGTTTCTCAAGATGCTAAAATTAAGGTGGTGGGTGTCGGTGGTGGCGGTGGAAATGCTGTCAATACAATGATTCGTTCTGGGTTGGGTGGCGTTGAGTTCATTAATGCCAATACGGATCGTCAGGCGCTGGAAGCCTCACTTGCAGAACACAAAGTGCAAATCGGCAATGAGATTACGAAAGGTCTTGGAGCTGGAGCTAATCCAGAAGTGGGGCGAAGAGCAGCGCTCGAAGATTATAATCAAATCGTTGAATTGTTAACGGGCTCGGATATGGTGTTCATTACAGCCGGTATGGGGGGCGGCACTGGAACGGGTGCAGCTCCAGTCATTGCAAAGATTGCTAAAGAGGTGGGCGCTCTCACAGTAGGGGTTGTAACTAAGCCATTTAATTTCGAAGGCAAGAAGCGTCGGCGTCAGGCGAGCGAGGGGATTCGTTTTCTTAAGGAGAACGTTGACTCTCTAATCACTATTCCAAATGAAAGATTGCTGATGCTTGCAGGCAATCACCTAACAATGGTGGAAACTTTCCTTAAGGCCGACGAAGTGCTTTTAAATGCAGTTCAAGGTATCTCTGACTTAATTAACCATACGGGCTTGATCAATTCTGATTTTGCCGATGTTCGTACGATTATGGCTGACCAGGGGCTGGCTTTAATGGGTACTGGTATGGGCGAAGGCGAGCATCGAGCAGTGGAAGCGGCGACCAATGCGATATCTTCTCCGCTATTGGAAGACGTCTGCATCGATGGAGCAAAGGGTTTGATTATTAATATCACTGGTGGTTCCGATTTAACTACGTATGAAGTAAACGAGGCCACAACACTGATTATGGAAGCAGCCGATGAGGAAGCAGAAATTATCTTTGGTACCGTTATTGATGAATCATTAAAAAGCGCAATTAAAATCACGGTTATTGCGACCGGTATTGGACAAACGGATGAAGTAATGGATTCTGCGCGTGGTACGCAGGCGGAGTCACTAGTGAGCCTGCAAGCTCAAGTCCAAGCCCAAACGCAATTACAGTCGGTTGAGCAGAGTGAGGATACTGTAGAGCCTCCACCGGCTCCTCATTCAGTAGAGGCTGCCGCCGCAGCAGCACCCGTGCCTGAGAAAGAAGTGCACTCAATTGAGGAAGAAGCACAGCCAGCCGCAAAGGAAGCGCAGCGAGCTGCAGAGTCTCTTTCGCCTCGAGCGGACGCAACAATGCCGGGGTTTTTTGCAGCCACGACTTGTGAGCATGCAAAGGCAAAGGCAAAGGCAAAGGCAAAGGCAAAGGCAGAAGGCACGGTGGGGTCAGAATCTGTAATGGAGCCAAAGACTGGCACTACTGAGGCAGGGCTATTGCCAAATAAGGAAGGTGTCGCCTCTTCTGCGGAAGTAGAACGGGCTAAGCAGATTGCTAGAAATTTAGGCGTAACAAATTTGAATGATGAGGAGTATGAGATTCCAACGTTTCTTCGGCGCCAGCAAAAGGATCCATAGCGGAAGAGCTAAGCGGAGAAATAGTAATGTTGAAAATAAGTTTGTCCATTCTCTTTGGCTTATTCGTATCAGTCCTCCTCTTGCTTGGGATAGAGCTTTTTTTTCACCTCACGGATGATTCGGTACCTTGGTATGGCAAGAAGTTCTTCGCACCTGTGCAAAGAGACATTCGCGGTGAGACAGGATTTGGGCAGAAAAAGGGCTTGGGATACCGCCATCACCTAGAGGTCAATGGCCGATCAATCTATGACTATAAATACAATCTGGTTGAAGATAATATGCGAGAGGTCTTGGGCGCGGATCTTTCGGAAAAGCGGGACTCCTTTGTGGCCGTTTTTGGTGGCTCGAACGCCTATGGGCATGGGCTTAAAACCGAGTTTACCATTTCCTCCCGACTGCAAAAGGCATGCAGTAGTTGTAATGTATATAGCTTTGCTTTCCCTAGGTTTGGCCCCAATATGATGCTTACCCAGTTGGAGAAAGGCTTTGTTAGGGATGTGATTCAAGAGAAGCAAGGGAAAATTTTTTACTTTTTTGCGTCATTTCATGTGAGCCGCGTGAATGGGGAGGTGGTGGAGGCGCTTAGTTCTAATGGCCGTCATCCACATTACGATTGGGTGGATGATCGAAAGCAAGCCGTAGAATTAAAGGGAGTATACCGGGAAGTGCGACCGATAAAATATTTTGGACAAATACTTGTTGGTAGTAGCTATCTTTTAAGGCCCTACATAGATCGAGAATATTTCCGGCGGCGATGGCATGACTGGCCAGAGACCCAGACCTGTGCCGTCATTCGACAAGCAGCAGCTCTGGCAGCTAAGCAGTTTAAATTAGTTGAATTCTATTTGGTTAATATTGATGCGTGGAGTAAGCCGGAGGGGAAGAGAAAAATAGCAAGCGCTTTAAGTAGCTGCACAAAAAATACACCAATAAAATTTATTGACATTTCGCAGCATCTTGGCTCGCATCATAATATCGCTCCTGAGGACCATCACCTTAACGCGGAGGCCATTCATTTCGTCGCGGAACTCTTAATTAAAGATTACATGTCAGCAAAGTAAATATTGCTTTGCGCCTAGAAAATTTGCATGATTTTATTTTCTGCTGTTGAAATATATAGGCACTTGCAAGAGGGTTCTTTGAAAATTTGTTGTCTTTCATTGCGTCAATCTGCTCTCATAATAATAGGCAGACATAAAAACAAGGAGGAGATGATTTATGAATCGTCTATTAAAAATATCGTCCGTTGCTATCCTTGCTGTGCTTTTAGTGGCTCAGTCAGTGGAAGCAGCGAACGTAGATGCTCAAGGAAGGCAGCTTTACCGGGAAGGTGAAGTAATTGTTAAATATAAGGACGGCGTATTTAGAACGCGTTCATTTATGAATACACTGTATGACGCTGCTGCGGTGGTAGAAGTGAAGCGATTTGCTAATGGCTATCGCAATTTCGAGCACTTGATGCTTGATATGAATGAAATTTCTGTGGAAGAAGCCATTGAAGTTCTTCGGGAAGATTCGGCGGTTGAATACGTACAGCCGAACTTCATTATGTATGCGCTTCCAATTCATGAAGAGACGCTTCATGAAGAAGTCGCTGCAGACGCGGCCCCTTCGAGTCAACCATGTATTATCCCAGGTCTGCCATACCCTCCAGGGTGTGACGATCCAACAACGCCACCGCCCGGTGATGATGATGGGAAGGCGCCTCCTTGTATAGCTCCGGGGATTCCATATCCTCCAGGGTGTGACGATCCAACAACGCCACCGCCCGGTGATGATGATGGGAAGGCGCCTCCTTGTATAGCTCCGGGGATTCCATATCCTCCAGGCTGTGATGACAGCGGCGGCGGCGGCGGCAGTGAACGCCCTGCAATTGAACCAGAGCCAGCAGAGCCAGGCCGTGCCGGTGATCCGCGTTTAGGGGAACTGTATGGTCTGAAGAAGATCGAAGCCAAGCGTGCGTGGAAAGTTCAAGAAGGGTCTCGTGACGTAATTGTAGCGGTTATCGACACTGGCGTTGACTATAACCATCCGGATCTCGCTTACAATATGTGGCGGAACCCAAAGGCGCGGTCATTTGCGGAGACTGGAATCGATATGGACGGATCAGAGATTGCGGGCGACATTGTAGGTTGGGACTTTGTCCATAACGACAACCTTCCATTCGACGATAACATGCATGGAACGCACTGTGCAGGTACGGTCGGTGCCGTTGGTTCAAACGGTGTTGGGATTTCAGGCGTGGCAAAGCGAGTTTCAATCATGGCGATTAAGTTCCTTTCGGGCTCTGGATCAGGTGACACGGCAGACGCCATTAAAGCTATCGACTATGCAGTAAGTCGTGGCGCGCAGATTCTTTCTAATTCTTGGGGTGGCCCAGGCGAGGTTAGCTCGAACAAGGCTTTGGAAGATGCTATTAAGCACGCAGAGGCGGCTGGCGTACTAGTCGTTGCAGCTGCGGGTAATGATGGCACGAACAACGATACTCGTCCGATGCTTCCGGCAGCGTTCCCACAAGAGAACATTATTGCTGTGGCGGCAACCAATGAGAGCGACAGCAAGGCTTTTTTCTCTAACTACGGTCCAAAGACAGTCGATGTGGCTGCCCCAGGATCTGGGATCCTTTCGACTACACCGAAAGGCGGCTATAAAAAGCTAAGTGGAACTTCCATGGCAGCACCACACGTGTCCGGCGCAGCTGCCTTAATCTGGTCGGAGTATCCAAATGCAACCTATAGCGAAGTCAAGGAGCGCCTAATGCGTTTTGGCGATCCAATTTCTACCTTAAAAGGGGAAACAGTCACAGGGATGAGAATCAATATTTATAAGGCGCTCACTGAGCAACTGTAGAGAGCGACTGTAAAATTTGATCAACCATGGATGGCACTGGGGAGCTTTACGGCTCCCCTTTTTCATTTATGACTCGGGCAGTGTTTCAATAGAGAGACACCAGGAGAATGTTTTTCGAAGTTCTTGGCTTTTAGAATTCTTCGTTGGCCTACCTACGCCGCCGGCGTCAAACTGCAACTGACGCCGAGGGAGATATGCCTAAATGTTGTGGGTGGCATAAAGGGCGCATAGCAGCTATCCTCTTTGGTTTAAGAAACAAATTAAAACTAAGGAGAACTGCTATGACACTCGGAATGTAAGCGCGCTAACTACACCATCTTCCCAGACCAAAGAATTTTAAGTAGACT
>JAAHTH010000445.1_pt1 | contig 39681 bp, 22 predicted proteins | sample 6116091 | NCBI WGS metagenome assembly JAAHTH01 (sample SAMN13939990, study PRJNA603662) | sponge metagenome | isolation source: marine sponge | host: Mycale hentscheli | place: New Zealand | collected 2006
TAATGGTTTCAGAAGGAGCAATACTTGATTTTTGACCCAAAATCTCGCTATAGGGCTTCATTCTTTGTTCTGCTTCTCTGAGGATTAAATCTCTTACGGCTTCCGCAGACATCCTCGAATTCGTTCCGGGACACTCTCCTTGTCGGTCTTCTTGTTGCTCGTCGCCCATCTGTGTTGTTTCAATTTCTGTCATCGCATTAGTAATCCAACTATTAAAGTCAATTATGCGATTTGGAGAAGTAACGCTAATCAAGGGGTTATACACATCACCTTCTACATTGACATCTTCAGGGTTATTATAATCATCAAATACAGCCCCCAAAGGGTTTGGTGAGAATCCTCCGCTCTTCTGGAAGCCTTTTGCTGCCATATAAAATCTTTCTGTGGTAGCTGGGCTTTTAATCACCGAATCAACAAATGCCGTACTGGTAAGACTTTCGTCTATTAAAGAACCAACTGGACCTGTGGATCCCATCGGAAAACCCAATTCCACATACATTGGAAAAGAAACTTTGCGACTGTTCAACCTATTGTATAGGTTCATTTCCGAGGCGGGCGTATTGATATTATAGTACTCTTTTGCAAGATCAGATAGAAAGTCAATAGTTACTCCAGTATCATCACCCTTATTAATAGGACCAAGAGCCGCTGCATAATTGTTTAAATACTGCACAAATTGGTCCCTACTATCACTCCCTAATGTAGGGACACTAGTGGAATCAAATTCATCCAAGGTAATCAACCGATCAAAACCAAGTTGCAGTTGGCTGTTTTGGGTAGCCCTGTCGTTGTTCCACGGAGGAAATTGTTGCTGATTGTTCATTAGATTTCTATCAGAAACAAAACTATAGACATACATGTTGGGCAGTGCGGCTTCTGGAATATTCTCTGGACTTATTGCTTTTTCGTAACTTTCCGCATAATAATTATACTCTGGATTAATAGCCGCAAAGTCTAGGGTGGCTTCTATTTTTTCTGGTGTTTCCGTAATTCCCGTCATCTGCTTATAAGATTGATAATCAAACACATTTTTTCCGAAAGGGGCAAAGTCGTAATATTCGACTGTCAGTGGCTCTCCATCCCCAGGCAACAGTGGTTCCAAGAAAGAACGTATAATTTCTTCATTGTTTGAAGAATAGGACTGCTGTAGGGCTCTATCCATTGAGGCATAAAAGTCCGGTGGTGAAAGTTTTCCAAACAAGTTTCTAAAAAACTGTGTTATTTCAGAAAAACCATATTCCGGATTAGAAGTCCCAAGGAGAGCATAAGAAACTTCCAAAAGATTTTGTAATGGTTTCTGCGTTTCAAAGGTTTGGTTAAATTGTCCACCTAGCGTCAACGGGATGCCTTCTAAATTTTCTCCCGGTCGGGTCGGGAAGTCCTCGACTATTATCCCTAAACTATTCTCGAAACCAGCCCAATTAGTTGAATTTATATATTGAATTAAAAGATTTCGGGAAAAAGGGTCTGGAACTTTTATAATAGGAAGACTACTCAATAGCGACACAAACCGACCATAATCTTCGTCCTCTAAACCAAACTGGTCATCTTCGTATATATCTCTCCGCATACGTCCGTCCACGTTAGGGTCTCTTTGTTCTCCAAATTCTGGAGTGTGCGACCATACTCTTGATAAGAACAAGGACGATAAACTTCCGGGATCTGTCCTTGAAGAGAGTTCACCCAAAGTCTCCTGTAGTTGCTGTGCAATTTCAATAGTTTGATTATCTATATTTTTTTCTAAGACAAAATCACGACGCAATGGAAATACAGAGTTATTATTAACTAAATCTATTAATCCTTGAGAGAACTTATAGATCGGTGGCTCTGGTTCATAAATATTTTTTGCTCTTACTATGGCAGGGGGCTCAAGATAAGGTAAATTTAATTTAGCCGATTGGGGAACATTCTCAACACCATCGAGATCACCAAGACGGTCAGATTCCCACTTATCAAGAAGTTCAGCAGAACAATCTTTAGGAGAATTATTCTCATATCCGCCATAAGACCATTGAAACACTTCTACTACAGCCGACGTATCGGTCAAATCATCTTGAATATAACGAGCCGAAAGTCTATCACGAGATGACAACTCTTCAAGTTTTTTAAATCGAACCGAGGAAAGACCCTGCTCTGTATCTCTGAATGTATATTGAGCAGTTGCTGCAAGATCACTTTGATATATATAGTAACGATGAAACAAATCCATCGTCGTGGCTGGAGATCGTACTGCACGAAAATCAGGGGTAAACAAAATTGTCACTTACGAATACCCCCTTCTTGTCCTAGGAAAAAATAGCTGTGATAAATAGGTAATTCTAAAGATTTATTTTTTTCAAAAGTCTTTTGGAGCAACATCTTGTTTCTTTTTTCTTGAGAGTTAGGAAGCTCTGGTGAAGGTGATCCTAAACCACTAAGATCAATGCCTCTTAGATTCTCCATAGCATCGCCGTCGTCATACCTCTGAGGGTTCACATCCGCAATACGACATAATATTTTTCCTTGTCCACCGCTATTCATTTCAACATAATCTTCTCGGGTTAATTCTTTCCATACGGGGCGTCCCGGTGAGTTTAAGTTAATGACATTACTAGCAGAAGGGTGCAATCCTGTTGTAGGGGCATTGAGTCTATCAAAGCTATGCAAATATTCTATCTTAACTATCTGCTTATAGTTAAGCCAAAACGACAAGAATTTGGCATATGTTTTCATAGGATCATATAAATCCTTATATGGCGGATTATTCATTTGCATATTGGCACGGTTATCATAATATTTAATTGCATCTGAGTTTTCTTCTACTGGGTCATGATCTTGGGATTTAAACCGCTTGACCGACATGCCGTTTATATCAACTCTTTGTGTCATGGTAGACATTACGAGCATTGCTTTTATCTGGAAAGGTAAGTCTCTATACCTGCCTGTAATATCGGTAGGAAGACTTTGAGGACTAACCCCTAAAATTTCAGACAACACTTTCATAGAATTAAAAGGATCAGATTGAAATGTAAGATCGTCCAAGGTGTTATTTAATTCTATTTCCCCAAGGATACCAAATGTTAATTTAATTGGTAACTCCGGAGATTGTTGTCCGCCAAGTCCCGACTTGGGATCATTTTTATCTGGGGAGTTTTTCTTTTCGTCGGTATAACCCTGTTGAATTCCGTCAATAATTGCCTGTGTTGCATCAGACTGGTCGGCTCTACCGCCAATTATTCCCTGCGGATTAAAAATTGAATTAGGATCAATAGACCCACGGGCTAAAATATCTTCGCCAGGTAATTTATATTCGTTATCTGGATCTTGATCCGAATATGTTTTGATTATAGGAGCTTCGAATAGGGCTGGCTCTAGCTCAGTATTAACCTCGCAAGAAAATTCTTGTCCGAGTGTCTTCAATAAAGAGTTATATAATTGTACATTCGGGTGATCATTTGGAAGTTCGGGATTGTTTTGATAAAATACATAATTCAAATATTTTGTTGCATACTTTGTTTGAAATAAGTCGCCCATCAGAGCAGCATATCTATCGATATCATATTCTAAACTATCGGTCACTTCGACATCGGTCTGCACAATTGGGGAGTATGAATAGACGCCCCTTTGCCCATGGATTACTTTTGGTGTTAAATACTTATATAAAGAGTTTCCCCACTCTTGTGGAACAACATCCAGGCTTACTAAACTTCCAACTTTATCAGTTCTGTAATAATATTTATTAATCTCATCTGTTATCCTTTGAGTATATTGTGCAGTTGAATATATTCCAATACCGAAATCAGGATCAGGCGTTTCCAAGCGTGCAACTTCGTCGTCAGACCGAGGTACGTAGCTATATCCAAGATTATTTTTAATCCCAAAATTATAAGTATTGTCGAAATAATGGCGATAACCCAGCACCGCAAACTCATGTTCGTAAATTCCCTTAACCAATGCATCTCTTTTTGCAAAATCAGCTTCTTCTTGGTACCCCATTTGAACGTTATAATAAACATTAGCTAACGCTGCTATGTCATTAGCAAAGGTATCCATATATCGAATTATGAAACTAATATCGTCAGGATATTCTCCTTGATTAATTCGCCTCTTGAGTTGATCCTCAAACCACAATAAACCAAATTCTTCAAATCCGAAATCGATCCTAACCCCGAATAAGCTTAAATAATTTATGTAAACATTAAGCTGGTCTAAGGCATAGGTAGCAGCATTAGTGTTATTATACATAACATTTTCCAAGGGCTGGATGAATTTTTCAACTGCTGGATCGTAGACCCCGTAGAGAGTATCAAGAAGATAATTCAATAATCTCTTAAGGTTTTCTGCGGCAGACTGTATCTCCTTGGTTGCTTTGAGTAAAAATATTGGAGCATTATCCGTAACAGTAACCTCGCAAAAATATTGGTATTCTGCGGCTGACATAGAAATACGATTTTCAGCGTAATAATCTGTGCCCTCATAAAAATAATACCCCACACTGTTCGGATTATAGTTCGAGTCATCTTGTCGGCTACTTAAAACGTTAAAATCAACCGCACGAGGATGTTTTAGGAATGTTTCTTCATAGTTGTGATCTTCAGGTCTTGGTTTTTTAGCAGATAGGGTTCCCAAATCATTATAGTTATAAAATGAAGATGGATCTACATGTCTTTTTCCTACTCGAAAATCTTTTAACCCAGATCGATAAACATTGGGCTGGTCACTATCTTTAAACTGAAAGGATATTCCTTCTTTTGTTAGCATTTCTGCTGTTCGGGGCAACATGTAAAGACCAGGAAACTGTGATTTTTGAGCTAAAAATTTAATTAAATTAAATCCGATGAGGTAACGGGTATTGTTTTTAAAATCAGGGGTTGCCCAAAGATCTGTAAAAAAATCTTCTCGATGTATTAACTGTCCGGTTGGGTCTTTGGCTAACGCCGAACCGTCAAAATTTCTATACGCATCTTGATAAAAATTCTGTGACCCGGCTGATAAATACGGGGCACGCCCTACCCGGAGATCCTGGAGGATTGTTGAGTCCGGTGCCTCTAATATTTGAGATAACTTTCTAGGGGTATTCTCAGTCTCCCCTGTCATATTTTCGTATATATACTTCTTTCCTATCAGATTAAGGTAAGTTGTTTTTCCGACGCCTGTTTCCAGTGTTACCTTGTCCGATCCTCCGTTAGCCTCAATACCATTATCTTCTTGATAAGAAGTATAATCTAGATAAACAAAGCCGTACAAACTGAGTTGGTCGAGCGTTCCACGAGAAAAATTATCAAGCTCATAACCAATATCAGTACCCGGTCCTACTCTAAACTCAATTGGTAAAACTGGAGCTTGCTCAAAAACCGCAAGCATTGGTCGGTCAAGTCTTTCGTTGGCAGGGATAGTAGACCTAATAGAACGAGATACAACTTCAAACTCTCCCGTATCTGGGTTTATCCTTTGTGGAAGGACTTCTGCCAGGGTTTTATCGTATACAATAATATCTCTTAAACGAGAGCGTGCCTGCCTGTCACGCCTGGCGTCATGAGGATTGCGAATAGCCGAAGGCTTATAGACCTCATACCCTTGCTTGTCGTCTACAGAATTTTTTAAGAAAAATGTTGGGTCGGCTGATTGATAAGGCATATAAATTCTGGTTTCGCCTTGTCTGTCAAAAATATAGTCATTCTTCTTTAGAGTTATATTCTCTCCATCAATTTGTTGTGTAGACCCTACTAAGTTTGGGGTCACAGACCGATCAACAAATGTCTTTGGAGAAACTACACTTTCCACACCATTGCGAACAAATTTTCCCTGCAAATTCTGATATTCATTAAACCTTTGACTGATATAATCTAATCCTGCTGGATTTCTGTCACCGACACATACTAAAACTCGAAGCCTCAAATAGTTGAGGATGTTGCTCTGCTGATACCAACTTACTGCATCAGCACTGACACGCTCTCTCAAGTAACAATTAATAGATACTTGAGTTGTCAAATCTTGTAGGTCTATTTCACCCTCCGGGTGGTTTTCATTTCCCACTTGTGCAGGATCCACATTCTCCACAGTAGAAAGAGTAACTCGATCAAATCCTACGTCAGCGAATATGTTACTTAGATCACCAGGGGCACATATAGTCATTATCTGTCCACTCCATAGGTGTTGATATCATTGCATATAATATCTGGGGTGTTTTGCGGTGATGTGTATAATCCGTCACCAGGAGTTACGCTTGTAACGTCTACAATTTCCTCGTCGATGCGAACACTCAAGTAATATTCAACGTATTCAGGTGTTAATTGAGGGAAGTTTTGTCTTTGCTCATAATCATCCCCTGATAGGCTATTCAAATAAGAATAAGGGTCAGTTGACTGGTCAGCTAGATTATTCCCATAACGGCTCTGTTCATCAACAAAGAATAGTGGATGGGCGTCGTCGTTATCCCCGGCTCGTGGAACTCGTAGAACTTCGACGTCATAATTTCCATTTAACTTAAAGACTGTATTAAGCTCTAAAAGGTCAATATAAAACCTTCCTTCATTTTCCGAATCCAAAACATATACCGCAGGTTGTTCTTCTGGGTTGTCTATATTCTCCGTAAGATCCAATGTAGAGTAACTGATGTCTATTGTACTGGCGCTAAGAATGGGAACTAATCCATGGGCAGCATATTCATACCCACTTACCGTGCCCAAAGAATGAGATAGTTGGACTGAATTTGCTACCGTATTAAGAAACCAGGCTGGTTTTTTATCAGACCAGGGGCTATTTTTTCCGAGAGGCTTATAGAAGTTTACTGTATTGTCACGTATGACCTCAAACTGGCTTGTTGCTGTATCGATTGATCTGACTTGTGCATTTGAAGAGGTAAAATTACTCAACGTCTTAATATAGGGAGTACCAGATTTTATTCTAGTAACGATATTATTTTGAGTTTCCGTAATTCCTCCATATGACCCTTCATATAAAATATCATAATCATAAAAAGAATAATATTGAGGATAGAACTCCCCTAAAGAAAACTTATGCCTCCCATAAGGAGTTAGTTCAATATCAATTACTTCTTCTTTTTTATTAAAAAATGTGCTCATATAATAACTATCTCGTTAATCAATATTGTCCATCATCATTTCCACCAAGTGACCCAGGAGCTATTGAAAAATTTCTTATAGCTGCCATATTCGGATTATTGATATTACTGATTGTGGCTTCCTGGAGAGGAGGAGGCTCAGCGGTTTCGTTTCTCCGGTTATCTTGCACAGCGTTAATAGCATCTTGAAGAGAACCTTGGGTTTGTACTATAGCATCGGGAAATTCAGCAGCGTTTGGCGGCAGCACCCCAGATGGCTGATTAGAATTGTCCCCAACAAGTTCTTCAACTTCCTTGTCAATATCCGGTCTAAAACCTGCACTAACAGTTATCTTATCCATTTCGACCAGAGACATATAATCATAGGGCCAGTTATATGTAGGAGAAGCTACAGCATTATTATCGTAATATGCTGCTGCGGCAGCCATATCTTGCATTAATGGATTATTTCTACCAGCCAAAGCCAAAGACGCCTTATAGGGATCATATGTCAGTCCATTCAATTCCTTGAGCATCATCTTATCATATGATTTGGTGCCCCGTTGTTTGACCTTGAATACAAGCCACTTTATTTCCACATTTAAACCATCAGATGATTGATTGGGTAATGAGCTAATGTTCAACATATCATATCTTGGGATCCCAGTTCTTTCAATGCCTAAATCCATTTGTCTTTTTAGTATTTCCGGGAACTGAGGCTCTTGATCGATGTCTCGTCCTGTTTGGTACGCTTCTGGAATCCTAACATAATGGTCAACAGCAGAAACATCTATTTGTAGTGATTTTCCGATATCAGGAAGGATTCCTTGCCAAATATCAGCTAGATCTTGGCGGCTAAATTGCACACTGTGCTCTAAAAGATATACAACAGGTGTCTGAGAAGATCGAGCACCTTGTCCAAATTCTATTGCGCCCAAGGTTTCATCTAATTCATCTCCACCGAATGGGTTGATATAATTCGGTATCTCTGGATAGGTTTTCGGAACCATGGTAACCAAATGAGCCGCAAGTGCAGGTGGTAAAGAATATTTTGTAAACTTTCTTCTAAATTCTTTAATTTTTGGACCAAGCTCAGTAGCTGACGCCTGTATTGTCATAAATTTAGGCTTACTGTCTTTGTCTAGGTAATATGGCATAGCCAAGATGGCTTCTGATATTTTCTTTTCTCCATCTTCTGCGATCTCTCCCAGTCGTTTTGCTTTTCGTACATCAAATCCGCCCCTCATGATCTCTTCCGAATCAAAGCCAGCTAGATCAGCCAGAGAAGAAATTGTTTTACCAGAATCGATAGATGTTTTTGCAACTTTATAAACTTGAACCTGTTGTCCGGTAGAGTTTGAGCTACCCAAACTTGGGTCGCCGACCAATCGTACTTCAGTCTCTTTGAGGTCTACATCCTTAATGTACATGAAGACACCCTGCCCCTCTTTTGGCATTACACCATACTGATGCCACATGCCATATGCTCCGCCTTCAGAACCGTTAAATGATCCAGGCTCCACAGAAGAGGAAAATGAATAGATATTCCCATCAGTTCGAGTAGTTCCCCAGTTAGGAAAATCTAAAACTGGGCATTCCCACTTAGGCATGATAACCCATTTTCCAGATTCGGCTGGGGATGTTGACCCATTCTCTAGTGGGAACATGTTTGTGAGACAGATTGATGCATCGATATCCATTCTGTTTTGCCATGCCCTATTCCAACCATAAGGGGGAGTTTTAGTGGTCTTTTTCTCGTTCAAACTAAGGTCTAAGTACGTGTCTAAACTAAAATCATAATAACTCCCGCTCTCATTCACAAACTCAATTTGAGTATTTGCTGCGTTAATACCAACAATCTCGTCTAAAGAATATTCTCGGCTCTCAGGAGGAGTAAATGTTATGCGGGCAACACTTGTGCCATAAAAGTAAGGAGGAGTGAAGGGAGCAAATTCTCCTCTATGCTTGGGCCAATCAGAGCCACTCGGTCGCTCGGCTCCAGCATTTCCATCTGGAGTATAATCTGACCAATCAATTGACCCAGTAGCTGTAGGAGGACCGAAGCCATATGGATTATTATACATGTTAAATAAATCTGTCTTTGTTAGTCCTATTTCCATAATGTAGACATTATCTATAGAGGCATATACACTTGCTTCATTTTGCCCAGAATTATTAGGTGAAACAGGCGCTGTTCCAAGGTCTAATCCTGGCTCGATAGAACCATCCTTTTTCAGCCCAAGACGCCCAACAAACTTAGTCATGTAGCCATCAGATCCATTTATGTTTGTTTTCTTCTTCAAGAAAAACTCTGGTGTTGCACCGAGAAAGTTAGAGACGGCTTTCTTGTATAGATCATTCTGAACAGATATTATACTGCCTGTTACGTCATTAAAGAGAACCTCATTTAAGTCAGCCAGAATTGTCTCTTTAGTATCTTTGCCCTGAAGTCTGTTATAAATATAGTCCTCGGGACGTAGGATAGATTCGAAAGGCAATCTATCAGCCCAATAAAACTCATCCGTATTTGGGAGAGTGAAGTCAATAGGTGATTGTCCAACTGTAAGAGGATTATTTCCATTAAATCTTCTTCTTTCGGGGTTTGGTAGAGTTTGGTTTCCTGGGATCTCTCCGTCTGCCGGAGCCGTCAGAGAACCACTGAGGCTGCCTCCGAGAATATCAAAAGCAGACTTCTCCATAAACTGGTTTTCATTTTTTCCCACCCTGCGGATTGGATGATCTACAGCTATTCCCGACTTTATTGAATTATAGAATATTCCCGGCGCATAAAATGGTCTCAATAGAGACCTCATAGCCTGAGTAGAAGATCCTGACACCCCAGAAAAAGTATATACATATGATGATGAAAACAAAGAGGCTATCTGAAGAGATCGATCTGCCGGGTAGAACCCGTCATATGGTAAAAGTTTTACAATAGCCTTAGATTCTAGTTTCATATGTTTTGGAAACTTGTTAAATGTGAAATCAACAGTCGAAGTTTCCATAAATGGATCAAGGTATTGCATTTTATCCGAATTGAGATAACGATCAAAAAACGCTGGGTTACTGCTATCGAATATAGTAGCATTAGCACCTGTAAGTTCAAGAGTTTTACTCACTAGCGCAAAAGACGTCCCATTAAAGTCGTAACTTTCTAAATTTTCACTCATACGATATTCAGGCACAATAGTATATTCTTGCCCTTTTGTTCTAACATCATTAGCATATTCCGCATATGAATTATAGAACGGGCTTCGTCCACTAATGAGACTTCCTCGATTAGGTCCCTGTACTGACCGTCTTTCGATTGGAGCAGTCCACGATGGGCGGCTCGAAATGCCGCCCGGAGACTTAGGCAACACATCGTATTCACAAGAGGTCGCTGCCGGTGCACCACCGGAGAAGTCTACCGCTGATATAGTTCCTCCAGATTCTGCATTGCCAGAAATCACTTTTCCATTTTGATGAGTTCCCCCAGTATCTGCCTCTAAATTAACTACTGCTCCAGCCACCGAAGCAACAGTTATCCCATGAGTGGCGGTGCCAGCATTAATTGTGTCCTCTATTGCTCCAGCGACACCACCAACAGTAGTTGCAGTTGAAACGTCGATGGTAGTTGCGTTCGAAGCCGCTCCGAAAGTCATGGTTTGGGTTCCAGAACTTCCGTCCGCTTTTTCAAATTGCATGGTAATCTCTTGTCCAGTTATCGAAACGGCGGCTGCTCCACCTGTGAAGTTTACCGCACTAGAAGGAGCATTTGAGCCATCAATCTGAAGTCCTTTATCAGCTTCGGTACAAGAACTAGGAGCAGCCCACTGTATTGTATAACTATTACCTGCGGTCCCAGCAGTGTCAGCGGCGACTGTAACGGACCCAGCACTAGGAGAATTGGCGGTAGCAGTGAAATTTGCTGAGTATGTTGCATTTATTGAATTGGCAATTTTTATAGCAATTGTAGAAACTGTTACCGGGGAGGTTTCGTCGTACCCGATAGTTCCGCCGCAAGCCGAGGCTGTTTGATCTGAACCTGCGTCGAATGTAAGTGCGCAGGCTCCCGACGATCCATCGTTCATTGTCAAAACCCCAGTATCGAAACAATTATCATTATAGGGATTAGGAACTGCCAAGACTATTGTAGCAGCGACAGCACCAGCCGGGGCGATCAAAGAGGTGATAGAAGCAGTTGCTTTAGCTGCTGCTACTGCTGAACAGGTTCGAGCCATTGCAGGAGCAGAATAAATATATTGAGCCGAAAGTGCGCTGCCTCTTTCATAAACCGAGTATGGTCCAGAACTTACTGTTTTAACTTCCCCGTGGCTAGTCATCATCAACTCTCCGCTTGGAAGAGTGGAGGCAGCAGCCAACCCAACTTTAAAGCCGCCGGAATCTTGAACTGCGTCCAAGCTTGATGTGAAGTCTGAAAAAACATATGAATCCATAGGCCACAAACTGCCGCTACCAGGTCCTGAGCCTTCCACGCCGCCAGCGATTGTATCATAAGATACCTGTTCGGATCTCAATACCCCATAACCCTGAGAGGTCGAAAAAGGTGTTACAATTCTTGGAATATTTCTAGCGTATCTCTGGATATTCTGCTCGTTACCAATAGCAGTAACACTGTTTACTGTTGCGGCGAAGGTGGTTGCATCTACTTGTTGATCGTTTTTCCAGAAATTATTTTCAAAAACAAGTCGTGATCGGGAGGCGGATAAGTATGTATACACCTCTTGCGGATATATGGTTTCCGAATAGTTTGTCAACCGAATTATATCTACTCCATCGACGGTCTTAGGAAGTCCACTATTGTAGTTGTCCCTAAACGATTCGTAAGGGCGGCGGACTTTCCCTGTTCCCCAAGTAGTCGATCCGCCAGGTGTTAGTTCAGAATTAATTCCCCTGTTGGCAAATCCCATTAGATAATTGCCGTAAGAGTATCTAACATTAGTCTCTATTGGATTATCATAAGCTGATTTTGCCGGCGTTCCCACATAAGATTTTATCTTATGATAAAGGGGCTTATATCTTGAAGTAACAGGCGGCTCTTTGAACCGCTTGAGTGGATAGTAGGAAATCGAATTTGAGGCTCTATCTGTTAGTGTAAATGCTTCTAATACAACTCCTGGTGAGGTGTAGTCTGCGTTACCATAGTCTACTCTCTGCCCCAACGACATTACAGGATTATCTAGATAAAAATCATATCTATTATTTTTGACATAATAATTTCCAAACTGCGAATACATTTGTCTAGTTTGAGTCCACGGTACAAACCCTGGTCGTCCCAATCCATTATTCCAAATGTAAGTTGCCTCGAAGGGAAACACTGTATAAACTGCACTGGCATTCTGTAAATTACTCTGGACTATGCTACTAGTAGTTATTGTTATGTTTTCAGGATAATGAGATGATGACATTACAAATTGGTCTATCATGTTTTGCCCAGGAGGATTTGCTCCCGATAAATTCATGAACCAACTAGAGCGATCAGCCGCAGGAATTGGGCTAGAATAAAAATCGTTGTTTCTTAAAGATCCTGTACCTATTGTAACGCCCTGTCCGGGACCCACCTCTGCTGCGGTAATGGACAAACGGTGAACTGTGTTTCTCTGAGTTTTATGCTTTGCGGCATGTCCATTATAAGGAGGAACTCCTTCATTAAGTTTAGAGAGGACATTTCCACCTTCGGCATCTAAAATATTCTCTCCAGAACTTGTTATAAAACCACCCCAGCCAGTGTAGTTCTTCATTTCTGTATTGTATATTTTTCGTACCGGGATATTTCGAAACGGAAGAGCGTTATTTGGAGAAAGCTGGTCTGAAGGCACGTCCCTAAACTGCTGTCTAGAATCGACAGTGCTCCCAGGTGCGGCAAAGCGGTTCACAAAAACACTTTGAGTTTTTCTGCGAGATGCTATTTGACGAGGAGCGGGATAGTCTAGAGACCCTGTGCGTCCAAGTCCTGTATTTCGCATAGCTGGTGTGGTGAGGAATGCAGTAGGAATTGAGCCAGTAAAATAGTTAGAATTATTAAAGATAAAATCAATGTTTGTAGCTGCCCTATCATTAGTCTGGATAACCTGGTAATTCAGTTTGAAATTTCCAACAGGAACTACACCCTCTTCTTCGCCATGAGAAGTAGGAGTTGTTCCCATGCTATAGAAAGATCCCGTATGGCTACGAATATTAGCAATATTAACTATTGATTTTCCACGGTTACCACGAACATATTGTCCCTTTGGAACTTCAGCGCCTTCATTTAATGCTACGGTAACAGCCGTTAAACTAATATCGGAAGTTCCTATACTAAGTCGGTTTGATTCTTTTCTGTGGGATCCACTAACTGATAAAGGATTGACATGGCGAGCCTGTATACCACCCACATGAGTGCGAGTAAATGGTCCCTGCATCGGCACGCTATGGTCAAAAGATTGGAGAGAATCTTCATGCAAGTTAGTCAGGATTATATTGGCAGTTTCTCCGTCACCATAAGGTCCAATTTTTACTTGATGATTATTTAAGTTAGAACTAGCACTCAAAAGAGTGAATGGTGAAACTAACTCACCCTTGTAAGAGTTCCCATCTTTGGTTCCCTTATAAATAAAACGAACTTTTTGGTTGGGTATCGTTTCATCGTCACAGTCAACCATTTCCTCAAATGCAGAAAAAGTTACATCAGTTATTCTTCGGCGCTTGTTTAGGGGCTGATTGATACCGCCTATGATTGGTGTAGTAAGATCAGCAGATAAACAAACAATTTGACTGCTAGAGAAATCAGACTGCACCTGGGTGAATATTGCCTGTCGGGAAGATAAAGCTCCGGCAGTTATTGGTCCAAATTGTCCATTTGCTCTTCCCGTTCTCGTTTTCCACCAAAAGCAACTATCATTCTGTTGAGGGTTTTCGTCCTCTGTGTTCACAGGAGCATGATTAAATTTCCACCCCGGCTGGTCAGGGCAAATACTCCCTAAGTTTCTAACTGTCCCAACTACGTTTGGATTTCTAGTTTTGTATGACCCAGGATACGCATATTTAATCTTTTGTCGCTCAAGCATGTGGCTTTCAACAATTGTGCGGACATTCTCTGCTTTTGCTACACTAGCCGGCATAAGCTGTTGTATCATCTCTCCCATCGAAACGTCTAGCCACTTATAAAATCTAAGATACTTATCAAAATCAGGAACATCTTGAACGTTCCGGAAAAATATCTCCCTCATTTTTCCTAAAGCTTTGTACTCAAGTCGATACTTGTTTACTGGCTCGCCAATAAGATTATTGAACTCTTCTATAGAAGCAAAAAGCTGTAGCATTCTTTCAGAGATATTTTTATACATGCTTTTTTCTACTGCAAAAAATAAATTCTCAGGGCGATAATTAATATTAAAATATTCTTCGTCGCTGGCTAGAACCTTGATCATCTCTGAAGAAGTAGCGTAATCAGGAACCTGTTTCTTTTCTGTATAGATATACTCTTTCTTTACTGCTGAAAAGCTAGCAGCAAATAGGTCACCCCGACCAGTATGTTGGCGAAGATTAATATCACTAAATGTGCTATCAACATTATCTTGATAAGAGGAAGGATAACCCGAAATTGAACCTGAGGAGTAATCACTAACAGCAAATTGTCCAGCAGCGTTGGATCCCGTCACATCGGCAAAATCCCAACTCATTGCAAGAGTTTGTATCTCTGGTATAAACACATTGGGTTTTTGTGTTTGAAAATAATAAGAGTTCTGATATGGGTGAATAGTTCCAAAAGAAAAGCTCTCTTTTGCGTGCAAGTCTATATTTTCATCAGTTAAGTAGTTTGTCCAATATCGGCAACTTGTTGCTCGAACATCTGAATACTCTAAAAGAGATCCATTAAAGTTTGTTCGATGAGCGCCCAAGAATATACGCTTGGCTGAGTTAAGCGTTCCTGCTCCGTTTGTATAACTAAAGTCTGCTTGAGCAGAAAAATAGTTTTGCCTTACTCCGCTAGAATAATTTGACCCATAAAGCTCAAGATCATATTCTAGTGCTGAACCTCCCGCAAAAGATGTTCCTCTTATTCCTTCAGCAAACTGATACTTCTTAGGCTTAAGACGTAAAGCTAAATTCCATTTTTCATTATTATAAACCTCCGTAAATATACTACTTGTTAGAAGCATATTATCCGATCGATCTAGGACTGCGAAATAAACATCATTTACTTTCTCAGATGGTGATGTTATTTTTGCATAAGCTCCCGGAGACTTAATCGCTACCACACGCAAACCAAAGTCGTTTACAGCAGAAGCCCAAGTTAGATCAGTAGAGGTGGGTGATGAATTATCCGGCGTGTGGAAACCAAATAAGGAGGAAGTTACTGGAAAATACGGCACGAAAGAAAGAGAATCAATGTTTGATCGATCAGGAAAAATAAATTCACCTTCTAAAGTAAAGGCAAATTCCTCCAAATCAGTACTTCCTCCAGAGCCATTTATTAATCCGTAAGAATTTGGGTTAGCACTATCATAATACTGATATACCACTGCTTTATTGCTAGTTGTAGAAGCAAGACCTGAAAAGTCAACGTATTTTTTTGTAGAAGACAATCCCTTATAACTGCTGGTTAGAAAATATTCCGAGTTATTAGCATATGTGTTAAGAGAAATTATCTCCTCTCCAACACCAAGACATCTCACGAAATTCCTGATTGACTGAGGGGTTCCCTTTTGTTTGTATATGGTTATAAGATTATTATATACATTTTTATAAATTAGGTTCTTAGTGTTCACCAGAGCTTGATCAAAATTAATCTGCTCATCACGTTGTTGAAATTGTCCCAGTGCTCCGATATTTTCAAATATTTCGGGAGTTTCGAGTCCAAAATTATCCAAAAGTCGATCATTGTGAGGAAAGGCTTTTGAGCTTCCAGTTAAACTACCGCTAACATATTCTAAATTCTTTATCTGGTTGAGTTGAGACATTTGAAGTCTCAAAGTATCAAAATAGGTGGATAAAATTTGAATTACATCTTTTAACTCTCCCCCTAGCTGATTGTCTTCTTCAATTATCCAAGTTGGGATCTTGTCCTCTAAGCGTCCATTGTTGACGTTATCATAAACGGAACCCGATATAGATAAGGAGTATAATTCATTACCGTAGAGAGGGTTGGCTTTTCTGATAATTGGATCTTTGTGCTCAAACACGCTTTCGATGTTCATTGTATCAATAGCAGAACCAGTATTACGACTATAAGCACTATTGTACGCCACATAATTACCATTAGAAATTCTACCCGAGTAGTCTAAGACAATACTATCAATAGCCTTCTGTGTGGTAATACCTTCATTGAATTTATAATAAACTCCTAGCTCTTTATTTGCAGTGTACTTATTTGTTCCCCCATTTACATGGTCGAACCAATATCTTCCTACTTCTTCTGGGTTTCTTTGTGATTTCCAGAATCTAAACTCGTCCAAAGAGGCTGATAATTTTCCATATCCCTGGAGTGATAATTCACTATTGGCTGTTCCCTCAAGGGAGCCCGAGGGTGCAGCCCTCAGCGAGCCAATATTTGAAATCAATGACCCAGTAACAACACCAATACCTCCACCCGTGTGACCTTGTGGTCCTCCTGGTACCCTTCCCGAGGCGGTTATATTCGTTTCATAACAAACGCCGTCAACATAGAAATCAATTGACGGAACATAAGTTGTTACATCACCATTAGTACTGGTGTCAAATGCAAAGGCATAGTGGTGCCAGGAACCACTGCATAAATTTGTAAGTCCGCCAGTAGTGGGAACAGATTGTGTAAAAAATCCAGTAGTGCCAGATAATAATGTCACATGAAAGCGATCTTCGGATCCTGATATTACTTCAATTCGAAGTCGTCCATGAGCAGCCGAAGAAGAAACCTCTCCATTCCAAAGGTCATAAATTACTTGCTTATTACCCTGGATGGAATTATCCGGCATTCCTGTTGTCTTGTTGTAGAAGAACTCAACCGTAGATCCGCTTGGTCCACCAAATTCTAAATTGGATGTTCGATAATCTGGTTGAGAATATATATTACCGCTATGAGGTCCGCCTTTTGTCTGTATGTATTCAGAGGGTGTTGCACTAGCAAATCCATAACCATCTGTTAAAGAGGTTCTTGTCCCCCAGGTGGGGTTAAATACAACATAGCCGGTGCTCCTAGGATATTTATCCTGGAATAAATAAGTCTCTAGGGGATTAAGTTCGTTGAAGAATTTTGTTTTTTCAAGACCTGAACCGTCATAGGGATAATATCCAGCAATATATGAAAATGCGTCTTTATAATATTTTTCGGCAGATCCAAAGCGGACAAAGTTTTTTGGCTGACTGTAGTCTACCGGAGGAAGATAAGCATCACGTTTCTTGATACTTTCTGATAAATGCGCAGCACTTTCTATCCCATCCCCCACCTGATCGGCAGAGGTTTGTGATAAATACTTTGATACAACTGTTGTCTGTTTGTTGTTCTTGAATAACTTACCTAATCCGTTGCTCATGGTATATCTTCTTCATCAACCCTAAACTTAAAAATCTCTTTTTGGTCCTCATACACGCCATCTAAATAATAAGAAAACTGAATTCCGTAAGAATATCCTTTATCTAAATAAGATGTGTCTAGCTCAAAATAATTACCACTTACGTCGTAGGATAGACGAGTGCAGTTTTTATTAACGCTGCCGGTACCATAAGGGATCACTTCCATCTCGTCAACCGTTCGAAAAACTTTATAATATGCATTTTCAATTATCTCAGGAACAATATCTGCTGTAGCTACAGTATAAATGGTTGGAGACCAATCTTTTTTGCGAGTGAAGAGCCTTAATACTGGCTTTTGACCCTGAGCGTATGAACTTGCTAAGTTTGTTATTGTAGTAACATAAGAAGTATCATATGTTAACCCCTGGGCAGAAATAGTTTCTGGAAGAAATGATCCTGTAAAAAACTGAACTGACCCTGTTGACCACACATCAAAATAAGATCCTGTTGTCAATATTTCCGCAGCACTTGCACCTGTCAATGCACTAGCCAGAGAGCACGTATAGATGCCTGTCTGGGCGGCACCGTTCTCTATCAACAGCCCGCCAGTAAGGAAAAACCCATTACCCTGATTAATACCGTCAACTAGACGAATAGTGTCACCTGCGGGACCTACTGTTCCTGAAAATACCTGCACGCTCAAGGTGTTTCCTACTAATCCAGGTATATTAACAAGCTGTCCTCTAGCTCTATTATAAAGATAAAGCACATTAACATTATCTTCCGTGGGGACCATGCTACTACTGACAACAAAATTACCTCTATTATCTTTGCGTGAGGAGTCCCACCTTGCCTCAACATAAGGTCGCTTCAGAAAAAATTCAGATGTTCGACCAAAAAACATTTTCGTAAAGTAGGTGCCCTCAGAACCAGAAATTACTGGATCTGTGTTTTTAATAATAAGACCGTAATTGGGATATAATGTACTATTCGTACGCCATTTATCCACAGCAAAATTAATGTTTAATTCTAAATCTTCTGTTCCTCCGTCGAAAAAGAAACTGGAACTTAGAGTAGACCCTACACCATAATAATCGCCGCCGGCTAAATCCCATGGAGCACTAGGAGTAGCATATTCCCAATTGGATTCCCCTAGATCACTATAGTTATCCATGTCCAGTCCGGAACCTTCTTGCCACGAGTTCTCTTTAACCATGGAAACATCAAGGCTATAACTTAAGGGTGTAGTACTAGCATGAGGAGCGTTACACATCCTAAGAACATAGTCCACCGATGACGATGGTATGGTACCATTGGTTATATCGCTTAAAATAGTATCCATGTCGAACTCTACTAAAATCCTAGATTGCTCGGCATTCGCAGCACTGATAGCGGCTGAGGTTTGTCCGTGAATAACGAACGCCTCTAAAATATCTGCCGCCCCCATATTTGAACCTGTAGCACGAGTAGTTAAATTAGACTTAAAAGCATTAGATATTGTATTATCTTTTGTTAGGTAATATCTTTTTATGGCCATTATTTAACAACCCCCACAATATCTACATTAGGCAATAAAACTTCAGCAGCAGCATCTTGGGGAATTTGGAGAAAACGTCCATCATCCGAAAGATTAGTTCTAATATTGTAAACATAATTACTATAAATACCACCGCTTTTATTTGTAAGCTCCACCGTTATGGTATCTGTAACTCCCGGAACATCATTCAGGATTTTATATATATCAGAAATATAAACTGGATCACCAATATTGTATTTTACATTAAGATACTTTTCTTGTAGAGCAACTATACATTTATCGACCAAGGTATAACGATTTACTTCAAGATCAGCCAACACCTCAAAACGAATTCCAAAATTTATTATTTTGCCATCCAGTATATCAATACTATCATTTAACATCCGTCGAGGCGCTAGCCACTGCCTTAGGTTATTTTTCATAGTTTGGTTAGGTATCGCAAAATTACCTTGGTTCTCTGCAAGTACATATAAATTCAAATTTCTCTTAAAGGAGTCTTGGTCTTGTACCACATTTACCCGCTTTATTTTACCAAATTTTGAAGGCATTCGATAACAAAGATTAATATAGTCCGCTCTACTGACGGCTCTATTTTGAGTTGCAAAGTTAGAAAAAGCTCTTATTCTAATCTCTTCGGGGGTCATCTGTGCAGTATCTCCCAAGATTGGAGCTTCATTTTCAACCTCAACCGAATCTCTGACGACCTGAGCCAATGCCCCGTTTAAAGTCGTAATATCCGAAAATGCTAGATTAGTATTCCCCACTTGTTTTATCGCACCTACTGGTGCATTGACTGCCGACCCATTGTTCGAGGTATAAGTAACAGTAAGCACAGTGTTAGCTGGGGTTACTCCAAATTTATCGCTTTCATTTAAGTTACTGGGATCAAAGGTGGCACTCGTTATATAATCTCTGCCCGTTACGTTCAAAACTACGTCTGCGGGATCTGCTATAACATCAGAGGTTAAATTTTTTGCAGAACCATAACCAAACTGAAGGGTTGCTTGTCCAATCTCATCATATTCAGTAGTAAATCTTCGGGGGGCAGGAAGGGCGACCAGTTGAAATGGGGTAGCTATCTTATCCACATTGAAATTAGGTAATTCTTTATACACAATATCTTGGCTTAAATATTCTACCTCATAATACTCATGACCTTCCTGATCAACTACTGATATTACTTCTGATATAAACGCTCTATCCAATTGCAATTTCAAAAATCGCTGATAATCTCCGACAGTTATTGTTTGCTGATATTGTTGTCCAGAAACAACTGTACCGTAGGCTTTAATAGCAAAATTTAAAGGCGTTCCTGTAGTATTATCGACCTTAGATACTGTTATCTCATTACTTGGGTCCGAAAAATCTACACTTTCAACTAAAGTATAAATAGATCCTCCCGAGCTTGTAACTGTACTTCCGGCTCTAAGGATTGGGATATACGAAGAATCAGGCCCCAAAGTAGTTGTGTTTACAGGGACTTCTATATAGAATGCCACCGCACCAGTTGAGGTTGCAGCGCCTGGGTACTTGAAGCCAAGCTGCTTAGCTAAGCTAATAATATTCCTGCTCTCTAAAGCTGTATCAATAAATGTTTCATTAGTTTGATAATCTAAATAGAAAGATAACTGGTCCCCAACATAAGAAACCAGATCAAGCATCAAAGCGCCAAAAGAAGCTTCGTTAAAATCCTGGAAGGTGTTCGGATAATAACGCTTCGTATAGTTTACCAAGTCTTGCTTGATGGTATCAAAGTCTCGACTAGTATAATTGATGGGTGGTTTAGCCATTGATAGTTCCTACAAAGATGTCCCTATAAGTAGTTTTGTGTTGCAGTTATTTGAAGAGTATCTTGATCATTTACCCCAGGGATGGAATAGGTAATATTAACTGCCACCTCATTATAGGCTATATTATTGTTTGTGTCACTAGTTTCAAATGTTATCTCACCAAGGAAAAGAAAAGGCATATATAACTTTGTTTGCTCGTGAATTCTTGCGGTAAGTCTTTGAAACGTAGAGCTATTGATTTGCTCAAAGAAATATTGTCGCAAACCAACACCAAACTCGGGAATCATAATTCTTTCCCCTGGTGACGTTAGTATTAAGTTCTTAAAGTTTTGCTTAACGGCTTCGTTTATAGTTTTCGTAAGCCCATAAGGACCATCTTGATTACTTTCCTTTAGGGGGAGTTTTGGGGAAATACCATACATTTTTAATCTCCGTCATAGGTTCGTTCGGGTGCTGGAATATAATTAGGATTAACAATAGATTTTAACATATCGTCAGTTCTTTTCTCTCCATCTTTTATTGTTTTATAAAGATAATATTTTCCGCTGGTATTTATAAATCTATCATGAACTATTGCATAAGTAGCTAACATAGCAGGAGCAGGTAAATAATAGGTGCCAATTTGAAGTGCGGCTTTTACCCCAGCGTTAGTATAATCTCTTTGGCGGTCAGCGCCAAGCAATGCAATTAATTGGTTAACACTATCTCTTTGTGCATCTGTTATTGAATTATTGGCTGCTAATCTTTCAAACAAAAAACGACAAGTATCAGCAAAATTCTGCAAAGTATTAAAAGGGATTTGAAGGTCTACTGACTTTCCCTGTGGGTCATAAAAGTTTTCCTTATATGCCCAAATATGAGGAATTGTCCGACGTCGGGTATAGAACCACTGATTAAATACAGCGACTAAGTATTTCTTTATTACGTACTGTAGTTTAAAATCATAACTTTCATAGGTGAGATCCATTTGTCGTCTATTTTCACCAACATCAACTAATTTATTAAAAGTGTTACGATTTATAGAATTCCATACTTCCGGTCCCTCAGAGAGGTCTTTTTGATATAACAGAAAAAGTTCATCAATATTTTCTGAAAAAACAGGATTTAAATGGTGAAGGTTAAAATCTTCTTTAATCTTTCTCGATAAATAATTTGATAACAGATTTAAAGTAGTAGGAGTATTAAATCCCTTATAAACTCGCATTAAAGGCAATATATTTATTAGGAAAGGTGCAATTCTTACCTGCAAAGATCTCATCATTGCTCTAGATAAGCCTACTTTTGTACATTTTTCCGGGGTTTCGATAAGAGGTATTTGACTAATGATATTCATCGCTGGACTCAGCGGGTCTCTGGCTCCAGCCGCTTTTTGATAAAAAGTTGCACATAATTGCTGGAGAAAATTCAAGGGGTAATCACCCTCACCCACACGGGCAGCGTTTTCGTAGTCGCCGGCGGCAAGTTCTACTTCCTCATCGCCGGCTAGGCGTTGGCTGACCCTTTCCCAGACAACATTTTCTGACTGGTGCTTGATGTGCTGTATGGAAGACAAAGCATCAAATTCTAAATCTGCTTCTTCATTGTTTTCGTTAAAATCTGCAAAGTCTGACATTCCAAGAAAACTAGATATAGTTTCCGTAACCCATGCGTTGTTTAATGATGGAATAAACTCTGATGGTGTTCCTGTTAAATTATCTAACCCCGCCTCTACTCGTCCTCTGTTCAACACTGTCATCAACTGTATTGATGGGTTTCCCTCTTCGTCTCTTAGATTACTTAAAGTTATATCAGGCGACCCTTCAGGTACTACACCCCCCTCATCATAAGGCTGTTCTTCAAAGTTTTCATATATTGTTCTAGCAGAAAGACGCAGTTCATCTTCGAATAAAGTTTCGTCAAGTTGTATTTCAAAAGACGCATCTGCTAGCAGTAATCTACCGCCAGGAAACCGGCGACGGTAAATTGATGCCTTATCTTTTGTCACTACCAGGTCTAAGCGACTAGGCTTAATTTTAAAATCAACGCCTGCTTCGTTTATTGTAAGTATTATGTCATCATAATTTGTTGCGACGATATTTAACCCTCTGAGGAATTCTTCTATCTCTTCTTTGTCTTTACGAAGATTATCAAGTCTAACAGCAACAAAGGGATCAAAAGGAGGAATAACGGCTCTGCGTATGAGGCGAGCCATTTCTTCCTGTATTGTGATTATTTGTTGTTCAGTTGTCAGGATAAGGAGTGATAGTTCATCTAGACTTGGTTCACCAATGTCCACCCAAGTTAAGAGACCCGGAGGCAACAATGCAAGTTGATTCTCGTTTAAGTTACTGGATTGAAGCCCTTGAGGAGAAGAATAAACTAATTCATCTGGGGTGTCACTAGCTGCAATCTCTATGCCAAGAACTCCATTTTCCCAACTTTTTGACCCAACTTGATCCCACAATACGGTATTCTGAAATGTCAAACATGTTCTTTCTCCTGAACCCGAAGGTACCTCATGAGATAACACATCATCATTTGAAAAAAGGTCGCTTAGAAATTTATTGATAAGGTCTCCAAGTTTTCGAAGCATTTCCAAAAACTCTTTTACTTCTTCCGGCATTTCTAAGCCGGACCACCATTCACCTGCCCAATCAAAAAGTGTATCATCGATTTCACACATGTCCTTTATGTTATTTTGTGTAGCAATAATTTCTTCTGCTAGTTGGGTCTTTATTTGAAGATCCGACAGCATATCAAATTCTGGTTGTGGATCAGGACAAAAAGATTGCCCTGGGGACTGTGGTGGATCTACAGTCAAAGAGTGGACATCTGCTGTCCCTAGCTGTTTTCCAATTTCTTTAAAATAATTTATTAAACTTTGTTTAGTAAAATTCAACGAGGCATAGCGGACATCACCCGGACGCAGTGAATCTTGATATTGGTTTGTAACAATTCTAACCTCTTTTGGACTAAACTGTGAAAAACCATTACTTATCATATTGTCTATCGATAAAATTCCTCTACCTTGAACTTGTCCAATTGTAATAAGTTCAGGTTCTTGTCCTAGTCCTCTCTCACGGATTAAAGTTTGCCCATTTAATTGAGGATATTCTTGAAGTAGCTCAGAGGTATTGATATTTCCGCTTGATATCATCTCTAAGATTATTTCTACCAATCTCTCAGTAGCAGCCCCTTGCAAGAGAGACTTAATTTCTTCAGGGGTAGTTATAGCGGAAATATCATTGTGAAGTTGTTTTAATTGGTCTAATTGGGGATCAGAGTTGATAATTAAAATCTTATCTGGTATTGGTCTAGTATCAAAATCTATACGCTTATTTTGAAGTCCCACACTAGTAGCTATTTGTAAAACATCTACACCTTCCAGAAAATCGTTTAGATCTACAAACCCATATAATTCTAATCTATTTACAAGCTCTTGAACTACTTGGTCTGGATTTTCTGGTCCACAACCTAACAGAGCTTCAAGCATTTTTACAACAAATCCTAAAATTAGCTGCTTAATAGTTCTTACTGCAATTTCTTCCACCTTTTTCCAGAAAAGTTCTGTTTTGTTTTTTCGGTAGGGTGTCTTAAAAAATTGTACCGTTATGGGTTCATTTGCCGCTAAACTAACCAACGAATCTACGCCAGGGGGAAGACTTCCCTGGTGCAGTTGTTTTTTCAGTGAAGCCTGAAAACTTCCAATACCCAAGAGGCAACTAATTAAGTTATCAACGTAGTTTTCTAATTTTGCCTGTAAGGGCTGGAAGTTTCCTTGGGCGGCTTGTGTATACAGGGGATCCAATGGATCTTGTGGAAGATTTGCATCTTCTCTTAAAGATTTAACAATTGGGTTCTCAAATTCTCCCTCGGGGGGCTCCGCAAAAAGTTTAATATTCTTTTCCATCAATTGTGATCTTAATTCATTGACTGCTTTTACTACCAAGGTTTGGGTGCTTATTTTTCCCCCTATGACCTTGTTGATAAAAAGAACATCCTTTACCAAGCCAGCTAAAGGCGTATCACAGCCCGCTGCTGCCTTGCTAAGAGACTTTTCAAAATCAAGTAGCGCCAAGTTCCCCTGGAGGAAACTGGCAAAATTTGGATTACCTGAAGGGTTAGGTGAACTACGCTGAATGTCTTGAATTGTTTCAAACAATTTTGGTGGCTTGGACTTGTCCCCTAAAAAGGCAGAAGTGATGTCTACTTTTTTCTCGGCTTCCGCCAACAAAGTAGGATCAATAGTCGGCTCGGGTCGATGATAATTTTGAACAAACTTAACCCACTGAGGCCAATCTCTATTATTTCTTCCCTGAGTGGTTTGGAGAATTCCATTTTGCCCTACGGAATTATACCAATATCCCAAAGAAGCCTCAGTTTGGGCAGAAAATACATTAATAGTAGATAAATTTATTTGGTCATCTAATTCATTTAAAGAAACAGGAGTAAATAAAGTTTTCCCCAGATATTCTGTATACAGGACCCCTCCGACCACTACATAATTGATATACAGATTATCATTCATGCAAAAATCGATATTGACATCATTTTCACCATAATCAATATTATTCAATGTGAGAAGATTATTGATATCTTCTGGAATTGCCTTCACTCTTGTGATTTCTTTTTCTAAGTCTACCCCATCTAGTCTACCATATCCTACTCCGTGAAGAATTAACAAATCATTATAATATGATAAAACATTGACTATTTTAGTCAAGTTTGAGGAAAAATATTTCCGCTCAAAGACCATATGAAGCGTAGTTGTATTTTTTTCCGAGTTTATTAATCTTACCGCTTTATCATAAGGCTCTAAGTTATTGGCATATAAAGATGCGCTATTCGGGTCACCTTGGGCATTGTCAAGTATGGACTTGGGTATTTTAACAAGGTAAACCCAGCGGCTATCGGGTCTTCGATCTTTATATGATGCAAAAATAATATTGGGATTATTATTTACAGACAGAGCATCCCAATTTCCTTCCGTAAATTTACTACTAAATTTTAGAATACCCTTAGCTCCGTCTCTAATTGCCTTTGCAATATTAGATTGTGAGTAATCTAAACGACCGGTATCATATGCCTCGTTATTTGTCGAATTAGTTCTCTTAGTATAGTAATAAAATCCATCTTTAATATTATAATAAATTTTAGGGCTAAAAGATCCCGCAGGACAATTATTTTTCCAATCATCAAAATCTACTCCCTCAGGGTTAAATGGGACTACATCCTCAGTAGGGTCCAAGATTATTTCTTGAGGGCTTTCGTAACTGGAATACTGAGGGTTTTGAAAACTTTCTCTCAAAATATTTAATTGTAATCTGGGGTGCTTATATGGAATGGAAATTAGTTGCGCAATGTTTTGCGATAGTTTTTGTTCTTCTGTTGCATCATCAGTAGATATAGCCCCTTGGTTTTGAGGTATCTGAGCCTCCGGAGATGTAGGACTTGTGTAGAGGGAAACTTTTTGATCTTCAGTCAGTCTCCTAACTAATTCAGCGAATGAAACATAAGATTGGGATGGCGACTTTTCTTCGATTTTTCTAGATGAGGAAATAGTTCCATTTTGCGGATATAATGATAAGTAAGCCAACAAATCATCGTGGGTTATGCGATTATTATCTTCAGATAAAGGGCTTCCTTCTAAAACTAGAAGCAGCTTGTCAACTACAGGGAAGTAACCGAAGTTTATATAGCTATCATGTATTCCAGACACTACCCATCTATTTCTATCGTCTTCTAAAGAATACCCCTCAGGAGCGTCCTCTTGGGCATAAGGATTAACAATATTTTTTTGTCGAACTGAAAGGTTTTGGACTCCTATTAGTCCCCGCCTGAATATGCGATTTCCTGGATTGTTGGGATTTCCTTCGTTTCGTCCCAAGTCTGCATTATCTTGTCTCGCCATTTTTTACCTAGTTTGTATTATTAAACCTACTGTTAATAAACCCTTTTCCAAATTCTTGAAGATTATTTAGTTCCCAAGCTTTTACATTTTTATCATAGTTAAACATTTCCATATAGTCTAAGCCGTAAAAAATAACATCGGCTGCAAGAGCTACCAAAGAAGCTCCTCCATTGGGAGGCGTCGTTGGTCCTGTTGCACCAATATGAATATGGAATGCAAAATCTTTATGTAAATCTATTAAGTTGATTAACAGCCCCTTACAGTTGCTATTTAAATCTCTCAATAGGGAGCCCAACTCTTTTAGGGTGCGAGTTAGCTGCTCTCCTTTGACTAAGGGCTCCAAAGGATGGGTGGTAACATTGTTCCCCGCAATTAAATCAATTCCGGCTATCTCATTACCTGTTGGGACACCTTGCGAATTATATGTATCGGTACTGGTTACAAGCTTAATACCTTCTCTACCAATTATTCTTACCCCATCCGCCTTAACTGCTATTCCAGAACGAGTGAACAGGTTAGGATCCGAACCCTCTACTAGATTAAAGTTAGCATCAATGTCCGTTCTTTGAGAGAGGTATATGCGGGCAGAATCCATTTGAGGGTTTGGATTGGTAAGAACTTGTTCACCGGTGGTGTCTATTTCTCTTCCCAGGATCCCACCAAGTCCAGCTACGATATCAATTGCACTAGCATGAGAGTGTCCTGCTCCTCCATACCCAGATGTTAGGCTTGTCGGGCGGTCACGACCTAAAGTAATAAACGCCATACCTTTGGACATTACCTGCTCAGACCCTCCTGCGTTATAAGTCGGGTTAGGCTCTAGGATATGACTGTTGTTGATACCCCTGTTAACAGCTTGAACTGGTGTGGGGGGCAGATTTTGGTTTTGCTCTACCATGGCAGAATTTAACTCTGCACTCCCGTTGGGATTTGACATCCCACTATTATCCGATACAGAATTATTAAAGTTTTCTGATACGGCATCATCTATTCTTCCCAGGTTGCTACCGGCGGTTCCCTTAACCTTTCTTTCGAAAGCCTCTTCTGCTATTTCTCCGCCAAGCTGTCCACCCACTCTTTGCCCGGCACGTCTTGCGGCTTGTTGTGCAACATCTGTAGCCCTAGAAACCTGGCGACCGACACTGGTGGCCAAGCTGGCTGCATAAGTTAAAATACTAGGCACTAAATACCTCCACTCACCCAGGACAGGTCATTGATTTTAGTCCCTAAAAAAGTTATCGGGTTAATATAATTTGCTAGCCATTTTCCGCCCGAACGCTTAAGCGAGACTTGAAAATGTAAATGAGGTCCACCGCTTCGTCCGGAGCCCCAAGCCCCTTTTGCTCCTCCGGTTAATCCAATGCATTCTCCTTTTTTTATTTTATCCCCCGCATTGCAAAGTATAGAACTTAAATGACAATACCCAGACCAGACATTTGTTCCGTTTGCGTTGTGCTTTATAACTACGGTTGCTCCACCATCAGTTGCGGTATTTTCCGCAAAAACTATTTCTCCATCAAGAACAGACAAGATAGGGGTGCCAACTACTGTTGCAATATCTATGCCGTTGTGATTACGAGTTTTCGTTGTGCCGCCCGCAGTGACTGTACGTTTAGCTTGCATTAGAGAGACTATTCCTCCAAGGAGGTTTTGACTACCCCCTTGCCCTTTCCACAGTCCTGCTGTGGGTTCTTTCTTGTCGGTGTCAAAACCGCCTACAGTGACTGGCCAGCGGGGGTAGTCTGCAAACTCTTCTTTCTCTGAGAATTTTTCTACCGCAGCATTATAATCTCCAACAGTTTGAACACTTTTACAGTCGGGAGGAGGTTTTGCAAAGCTTATTTCATCTTTTAAAAGTTGGGCATTGTCGTTGGAATTTTGGGCTCTAACTCTTGCCTGGGCTTCCTGAGCGGCAGGAGAGTTGTTTAAGTCTGCGGCGATGGCTGCTTCAGCGTTTTCTAAAGGATCTTCTACTCCCAATATATCTTCAAAAATTATATCTTTGGCTTTCCTATAAAATGGTTCCATAGAAGCTACCCTTTTGTTTTTCATCTGTTCAGCGATAGCGTCATCATCGAAGACGTCGCCCACACCTAAAGCATTTAGTTGTTTCTTTTGTTGTTCGCTCATCCTTTCAAAATTAGATTTTCTATTCTTGTAAGAGGCTCCAACTGTTTGGGGGTTTTCCTCTTTTCGGCTTTTATCATTAGAGGATGGTGGCAGCGGGGGCCCATAGGGTTGAGGGTTAAAATCTAAAAACTCACACGCAGTTTTAGACAATGATGGAGCATCAGGGTTTCCGTAGGAAGAACCACCTCCCGAAGAAGCTGGTGACTGAATATTACTATTTTCTTCCTTAAATAATCCATTAATCGGAGAGTTATTAACAACGTGTAAAATTTTTCCATTTCCATATTGTGCAAACTTATCGTTATTATCACTAAACGCCACTGCGAGGATGGATCCAACCGCTGGCTCCTCATTTAGTTCGCCAATAAAAGTAGGATATAAATCAAGCAGACCTGAGGTGTTCTTGAATTTAAACGGGTCTGGAAGGTGTGCATGGAGACCGGGTATGCGTGCGATAACGGTATATCGAGTTCCAGGATTAACAAAAGGAATATAAGCCAATGGATTCATAGTCCAATCTTTACTCACCTTGAGGACTACGGCATTATAGGTAACGTTATCAAACGCCCGTGGTCGAAAGGACCTAGCAGTATTATTTTTTGCTGTGTTTAAGAATTTAGTTTTACCCGGTGAATAAACAGGATCTATTCTTTGACTGGAAGGATTTATCCCATCATATTCTATTAGAAATGGCCCTCTATACTCTCCCATTTCTTAATTATCCTTAATTATGTCAAATAGCTGTTTCCGGTCCTCATCTGAAAGTCCCGCCGCTTCTCTGCTGGTTTCTTTTTTATATACCAGTGTGGCTAACTTAACCAATTGTTCATTACTGCGCTGAAGAGTTTCTACAAATTTAGCGGCGGTTGACCCAGAATCGGCATATCTTTCCTGGGATATACTCATATATTCTTTAAGTTCGCTCAGGAGAATTTCTGTCTCTTGGCGGTCATCTTTTATATTTTCTAAAGCTTGTTCTATTAACGAAGTCAGGTCTTGTTTCATTATTGTTACACTCCACTAATACTAAATAGAGCGTTCACATAATTTCTCCATCATCCCACCTGTTCTTAAATAGCTTATACTTTGATCGTAGTTTATTAAGACAACTAACAACCTGTTTTGTATTTAATCCAGTGATCTCTCTCAGGTAGAGATAAATCGCTTTTTTGTTAAATATTTCTATCTGCTCGATATTGCTCATCAGGGTCAGAACAGCGTTTATTACCTTCTCTTCGTTAGGCTTAAGCGGCATCTCACTCCATTTTTCAATCTCCCTAATCAAGGTGATCCAGAACTGCCGATCCTCCTGGTTTTCGAGAATGTCTTTATCTCCGTTATTATCTAATGCCTCCACCTCTTTGAGCATTGAATCATAAGATACTTCTCTTCTGTTCTTCTTACTTTGTTTTTTTGCTTTGTGAGTGAACCAGTTTTTTGTAACAACAGAAAAGTATGAAAAAGCTTTTGTCCCTTGGTTAGGATCAAATTTGCTTAAAATTGTAGTCAACCAAATTTTACAATCCTGCTTTAGGAAGTCTATGTTCTCTAGAGAGGTAAACTTATAGGTATAGACTATTTTATCGACCAATTCATCAAACGCTGGCTGGATATGCTCTATATAAAGCTTTGTTCGTACTACATTGTCCATAGTATTACAGTACTCCAGAATTGCATTTTCAGTATCTTTTGTAAAATAATGTCTTTTAGATTTACGCTTAGCCATTTTTATTATCTTCTCCTAAAATTTGTGACAGAGAAGAACTAATATTGTTTTGGTATTCTAACAAATAAAATGTGTTTTCCATCATTGCTTCTATTATTGGTTCTCCGTGATAAACTTCCATCTTTGTCATTTTTTCTAAATTCTCACTATAACTATTAACAGTGTCTCTAAAGTCTTCTAGATCTTGATATACTACTCGGATACGCCTAGTGTATTCCCTGACATACCAAACCAGCATAATATTAATGACTGAACTGACCAACAATAAAAACCCTAAAAAATAACTCATTTATTCTTCTTTTTCAATTCTTTTTTTTGTTTCACTAAGTCTGTTCTTGCATCTTCAATAGCCTGGTTAGTAACTGTGCCCGTCTTTAATTTCTTATTAGGATCTTTGTCTTTTTCAGAAACAATCAATGACGAAGATAATATCTTCTTTACACAACCCTCTGATCCGCATAACTTACAAATTGTAATCTGCTCCTTATAAGGGTGCCTTAGATTAAATTTTTGATTACAATCGGTACAGCCGTATTCGTAAAGAGGCATTTAGTCTTCGTTAACTAAAGATTTTGTTGTAGGGGGATTCGTCACATATACTTCATCATCTTTTATTTCAAGATCCCAATCATTTAATAAATCGCTAATATCTGTCTGCTCAGATAAGCACTTTTGTAAAGTCATCAGCAGTGCTCCAACAGCTTGATTAGATAATTTCATTTCTTTCTCCTTTTTCGTTTTTGACGAAGTTTAAATCAACTTGGTATATTAACCTATCCAAGTCTGTAAAATTTGCTTTTGGGTTCTTGGTTTTAAACTTTTTTAATGTATTCCGGAAGCACCCAAATTGAATCGGACTGAACCTTAACATTGTTAACTTGCTTCTCATAGATTTGAATATAACCTAAGCTTACAAGAAGATCAATTACTTCAGAATAAACTTTTTGTCCTTTCCAGATCTGGTTATATTCATTTTCTATGTGCATACTTTTAACATTGTGCATGAGGTCTCCAAAGCCCTCCAGGACCTCATATGTTAATCCTTCTACGTCAATTTTGCACAAATCAAACTGCGTTTTCGAAAGGTTATTTTTTTCGAGAAACGTATCTCCCCGGATAACATCTACCATGACAATATCATGCGGGGTATTCTTGTAAAAATCATCGCTTCTTTCTAAGAGAGAACTTATACCAACATCTTTCTTGAGAGCATGGAACTTATGTTGACCATTTTCGTTAGAAAATGCTACGTTGTAACTATTAAATGCTGGATAATCAATGCAAATCTGCTTATAGGAGTCTGGGTGGGGCTCTATTACAAACACATCCTCGCTTTTAATTTGAAAAGCATCTTTGAGGTAGTTTGCATCATGTCCGTCACGAGTTCCTATTTCTAGGACTTTTTTAGGTATTAAATTTGTTTTCAATGTTATTGTATCTACATATTCTTTCACATCTTCCCCTTAATAATCATTCAATAATACTGAGACTAAGCTGTTTATTTCTTCCCTGTGGACGTGATAAGGTCTTAGGCTATGGGAATCAATGTAGGTTTCCATCTTTGTTAGGGAATAGTCAGCTTCCCATTCGCTTCTATCTAGCCGAGTTACGCCAACGACAGGAGATTCGTTATCTAATAATATTAGGTCTTTTTCGTCATATATTTCAATCAACTTTGTAGAATAGGTTTCATCAAAACCCCATTTTTTAAATCCCATGTGGGTAATCGTTTTTGTGCCGCCGTTATATGCTCTCTTGACTGATCTTTCAAAGGTGTCATCGAGTTGTAAAACTTTCTTAAACATGTGTCCTTTTGCTACATGATAGCACATAGGAACAGGACGGTGGCTCCCAAACAAATGCACATAATGATCCTCGTTTATTGCCTCCAATTGGTCTATAAAAAAAGGTCGAGATATGGGAAACATATCTATGTCACTTACTATTTGCACTGTATCTAACTCTAAAGTCGGAAACCAAAATCGAGCCCATTGAGCCTGTGCATAACTAGGAATTCCTTCTACTGGCTTGACTTTAATCACTTTGCCAAAAGTCTCATCCATCTGTTTGTCACCAAAATATATTAGGACCGGATCTATATCAAATCTCTTTTTCCACACTTCCGAGACGGGCTTCCAAAAATCAGCATATAAGGGGTTATCATCGCATGACATTATTACTTTATTTATTTTCATTAATTTTATCCACTTCTTTTTTGACCCACTCTTCCAGTGAATATTTAGCACTCCACCCTAGTAATTTAGAGATCTTAGTTGTATCAGCCAGTGATATATGAGCTTCTCCAGGTCTCTTGGGTAGGTTTTTGACTTTCCCCCCGATAATGCGAGTTATCTCGTTGACCGAATGATTAACCCCCGTACCAACATTGAAAATCTGACCATAAGCATCGTCATTTATAGCTGCAAGTGCGGCCATATTTGCACCAACAACATCCTTGATATAAGTAAAATCACGACGTTGCGTTCCGTCACCTACAATAGTCATTTCTTGTCCTGCGGAATATTGACGCAAGAAAAGTCCAATAACTGGTGCGTATTCTCCCCGGACTGGTTGTCTCTCTCCATAAACATTAAAATATCTAAGAGTTATGGTCTTAAGTCCATACAAAGTATAATACATCTGACACAGGTCTTCACCGCCGCACTTTGTTACTGAGTATGGATTAAGGCAATCTTTAGGCATTTCCTCTTTTAAGGGAGGAGTATTCTTTAAGCCGTACCCGGAAGAAGTAGAAGAATATACTAATCGGTCTACTCCAGCTTCCCTAGCGCATTGCAGAACTGTACATGTGCCCAAAAAATTAACTTTTGCTGCGTGCAAAGGATTATGAATAGCAGGCTGTATCCTGGCTTCGGCGGCTAAGTGGAAAACAGCATCCACATCCTCAAACAATGGACGAATACTGTCATAATCCGTAATGTCTAGTTTGTGGTTCTCGGAATTATTGTTCCAATAGAACTGTTCATTAGAGGTTGCCGATTCATCATCAATCACCAGAACATGGTGTCCATCTAGTAATAATTGGTCAACAATGTGACTTCCAATAAAACCCGCACCGCCTGTTACAATTACTCTCATTTTTTTATGTCCCGATATACTTCCAAAAGTTTTTCAGCCCTCTTATCATAAGTATGATTTTTGGCTAACTGTTGCCCTTCTTTTCCTATTATATCTAACTTATCATAATTTTTAAGATATGTGTTAAGTTTATTTTTTAGCTCATCAATATCACCATACATTAAGCAGTTTTTTTCATCTTCAAATCCTAGTGCCTCGTATTGAGGATTTCGATTGGTCAGAAGCACTGTACCACAGCCTATTGTCTCAAAACTGCGGTAATTGATATCATTAGCTAGGTTTATATTAAAGTGGATCCAATAAGAATTTATCTTTCTTACCATTTTTTCACCTAAAATCCATATATCTGGGTTTAGGGAGTAATTTTCCTGCAAAAACTGAAGGAGCCCCCCACGGTTCAAAAGAGATCCACAAAAGCCTAAATCAGTTTCTTTCTGTGTCTCTAAATTAGTTATTAATGAAGAATCATAACAGTTGGGAAACCAAATACTATTATCATTTACATGGTCACGAATGGCTTGAAGTGTTAGATCATATTTTCCCTGCGCATGTGTTTGGTTATATACGTCTATACCTCTACAGTGTGCATCAATACTCCATAGTAGTTTTACAGGATTTGTTACATTCGAAATATCCGGCATCCATCCTTGAGAGTCGTAGTTTTCTAGGTTAAGAATTAGATCATAGTCATCAAACCTACTTGTTGGAAATGTGTCATAGTTGTTGTGACCTAGCCCCCAGACATCAACCTCTATTCCTAATTTTTGTAAAGATCTCTGCATAGCAAAACATTCACGAAAGGCTCTATTCTCTTCGTGGCGGCCATTTTCTTGAATTATTAAAGTTTTCATTTGTTTTCCAGATATTGTTTCAGGGGCGCAAGATGTTCGGCGGGAGTGTTTTCATTTTCATCAAAAACCTGCCCCACGAACTCCATGCCACTTCGGACAACTGGGAAGGGCTGTTTAGCAAAAAATTCATCATGTACACAACTATGGGGGTGTACCAGGGGATATACAATTTCTCGTAAGAAGTTTTGATCTACTTGCCAAAAATCTCCTTTCTTTGTATATTCTTTTATCAGATCTCGCATGTTACTAAGCAAAGGCTTACGGCAGCCCCACATGCCACCAAGTATTTCTGTCTGATGGAATGGATGATCACGCATAATATGGAAATTTTTATCTCCATCTAGCCACGCATCTACTGCTGCCTTTTCCCTAAGTGTAAGTCTAGAATCACAATCTCGGGATAGCATAACTCCTACATCTGGATCTGAGATGGCCTCGAACCTCCAGAACATCCCCTCCCAGTTTCCTTCAGACTTTTGAATGAAAAGCTCTGTATTAGAAAGTGAAGCAAGCTTTTTTATAACAGTATCTGGAGTGGACGTACCTACATAAAACCGACATATCCAGCCTGGGTAAATGTCTTTAGCCATTTCCGCATTTTTAATGGCTCCAATAGTATATTTAGGTGTGTCTCCCCAAAGACAATATGATATAACTTTTTTCATGCGAAAATTTCCCTATATTGATTCAAGACTTTAGTTTCTTCCTTGGTTTTACGAGAATGATTTTTAGAAGAAGTACTCAACCCATCGGGGTTGAAATAATAAAGTCCAAGAGCCGCATTAAGCCTTATAAATTCCGAACCTGATTTTACGCACCTTAGCCAAAATTCCAAGTCTCCTGCTGATGTGTATTGTTCGTCAAACATTCCATTTTTTGCGTGAAGGCTTTTTTTCCATAGCGGCATACATCCTGGAGGGCAGTATTTCATATTCTGCTTAGTAAAAGGCAACGTGTTAAATATTTGGCGGGTTCGAGTAGTATAAAATGTTTCGTGTGGTTTGTGCGTGACTAGGAAACAGGGGTAAACTAAATCTTTATCTGGATTTTGTAAAGCCGTCTCATAACACAACTCGATCATTTGATAACTTCGTCGATCATCTAAGTTAGCATTGGTGATATATTCACCTTGGCTCTTCTTAATGCCGTAGTTCCATGCACCATAAACACCTGGGTCTTTATCCAAAGAGTAATAATGGATGTTAGAGTATTTCTTTTGGTATTTTTCTATAACTTCTTTTTCATATAATGAATTGCCCTCATTACAGTCAACCAATATTAATTCGCATTTATCAAAAATACTTTGACAAGTTATGTCTTCCAGAAAACCATCAATAAATTTTGCGCCGTCATAAACTGATGTAATAATAGATACTTTAGGATTTAAAGATATATTTTGTTGGGCTGGACTCTCCTGCAAGGAGGGGACATAGCTCTCAAATAGATTAACTATACTTTCTCTGACTTTCTTAACTTCTTCTAGTAAAATATGAGGATTGTCATATGTATAATTTTCGTTAACTGCGCCGACCAAAGAGTTTGTAATAATCTTACATCCCGCTAATTTTGCTTCCATGAATATTCGAGAAAATGTTTCGGGAGTTTTTGGTAGAAAAACAAAATATTCATATTGCTTTAAAAGTTCAAATAAACTTTTTGGGTCTGGTGCAGATACTAGATCATAGTCCAGATTGTTTTGCAAACAATATTGCTCAGCTTTGTGTTGTCCTTTTATCTCATTAGCACTTCGTATAATGGCTGCTTTGTTAGCCCTATCCGTGGATCGTGTTAAAGATAGTTCAACAAAACTAATAAAATCTTCTGACCATAGTGAACCGCCCGCACTAATAACTTTATTACAGTTAGGAAGATTTAAACTTAAGATATCCCTATGCATCGAAGACTGGCAAATTACAGCTTCGGCATTTTCATACAGGTCTACAAAACGTAATTGACTTTCTGGAGCCTTAAAGTTGGGGAAAATCGCTGGGTTTCTATCATTCACATACTTGTGATCATGCTCATAAACCAGATATGTTGTACTGAGAAGTGCTCTGTAAATGTCAGGATCAGGAGGCAAAGACATAATACCTGCCACTATAAATAAATGATCAGAATGCTTTTCAATAAATGAAGTATCTAACCTACAAGCCTCTACTTCTAAAACTTCAAAACCTTTTTCTCTTAGGTTCTTTGATAGAAGATCATTGACAATTTCAGCCCCACCTTGAGGAACAGCATCAATAAAAACGTCCGCAACTAAAATTATCGTATTAGTTGTCATCATACAACGGTAATCGTTTCAGTTTTTTCCGTCCAGTTGTCTTTTTCTGTGAAGACCTCCTCGCACGTCGAGCATATTTGCTCATACTGATTTTCTATTGAGAACGTTTCATGCAGGTAGTCTTTTAGCCTTTGGGCTGTCCTCTTTTTTACTTTAATGTTTTCCATAACATTTCTCATGCATTTACGGACAGATGCTAAATCACTGTAAGCCCACTTCATATAAGGTAAAAGTATCCCCTCCATTTGATCGTTTTCGTGAACATTTTTTACCTCACAACGAATTCTTTCATAGAGATTTTCTGTTTTCTTTCCCTTGGGGATGCGCAAAAAGTCCAAATGACCAGACCAACCTGGGGCTATTACTGGCATACCGGAATAAGCTGCCTCAAACATTGGAAGTCCAAACCCTTCGCCATGAGTAGTGGTGACATAGGCATGAATATCCGGATGAGAATAAAGTCCATGAATTTCTGTCTCAGACATTGTTCCATGTATCCAGTAAATCTTACATTTTTTCTCGGTATTCTTTAACTGTCCCATAAAACCATTCATCAGCATGTGTCTATCGTATTCTGAATTATTTGCGTGATGAGCTTTTAGTACTAGTCCCACATTTTCATTTTTAAATTCTTCCAGGAAAGCTGTAATAAGCGTGTTTAAATCTTTACGAGGTGCGACCTGCGTAATTGATAGAAAATTAAAGTCAGTGTCTAAAGGAAGTTTGTCGTTAAGATTTTCCGGAGTGGTGCTCTTTACAGGGTACCCAATAACATTTGACGGAGTGGAAATACCATTAGCCTTAATCAACGCTCCGGTAGTAGCATTTTTTTCCTCATATTTTTTATTTGTCAAAGTGGACTGAGAATGCTTACTAGTAAAGATTATATGATCTACAGAATTACAGGGACCAACCCAACTGTTAGGTGCCACATCCGTCTCAACCGCTGCTGTGATCCCTATTACACACTTTGCCTTGAAGTCTTTTGAATAGTGTTCCCACTCTGTTGGAATCGTAACCTGTACAATTAAGTCATATTCTCCGCTGTAAGTTTCTTTTTTTATACATGCCTCTTCATATTTCTCTATCGAGGCATCACCGGTCGAGATCCAACTAGAGTGTCCCCAGAGGATAGGATGGACATGCAAATCAAATTTTTCGGATTGTGAAGATAATGCGTTAAAGACAAAACGAGCATGTTCGCCGTACCCACTCCTAGAAAACAAAGGACCAATTAATAGTGTCTTAATCATAGTACGTCTACCTTCCATGAATTATAATTTTTTCTGGTTTCCCAAGATCCGTACTTTTCATGTATATTTGTCATTAAATCAACCCATGTTTTTTGAAACTGTGCATAAGAATAGTTTTTCTCGACATGTTTCTGTCCAAGCGCACCTAGTTTAGATCTTTCCTCTTCAGACATGTTATACATTTTTTCCAAAGCTGCAACAACATCTTCTTCGGCTAATCTATCCTCGTAAATCCAAGGCACCAACCCAGATCCGATAATTGCTTTGGAGGCTGGTTCAATACCTACTCCAAACCAGTCATTTCCGTCTGTTACCTGTTCTTGCAGACCGCCCGTCATTGTAACAATAATTGGTGTACCACACGCCAAAGACTCCAGAGTTCCTAGTCCAAACCCTTCAGCATCAGAAATATTTATGGTCACATCAGCAGAGGAATACATAACAGCTAAGTGTGATGAGGGGAGTTTTTGTGTGGAAAAAACTACTTGCCCCTTATTAAGTCCCAAATGCCTAGCTACAACGTCTAAAGGTTGTCCGTGTGGATCACGTACATCTGTGTGCATAACCAATGTTGCATTATCATGCCCTACCTTATCTAAAAATGTTTTCCACCAGTATATCAAAGATCCACTCTGTTTACGGCGAGCATTTCTATTGTTCCAAAATACAACAAATTTATTTTCGGCATTAATTTGCTTCCTAAATTCTTTCATATTTTGTTGTTCGCTGGCACTATCGAGAGTTTTGAATATGCTATCATCTACCGCATGAGGAACGTAGAATTCATCCACCTCTGGACATACCGTCTGAACAATATCACTTGTAACTTTAGAGATAGTAGCTATTGTATCATTGGACCTGTACCACACTTCATTATAATAAGGATAAGGATAGTTATCCCATACATGATAATAAACCATGGGTACTGATTCTCTAATCTCGTCTTCCATTTTCCATAAAAACTCATAGAACCGAGGATCTGTCATGAAGTACAAAATATCGGGTTTAAATTGTCTTAACATGCTCCGAATTAAATTTGTGTCTCCATAACCATCGCAAGGAAAGATCTTCCAATCCCCATCATATGGCTCCACCAAGATAGGAGTGTAATCCTCATGTGACATTGCACCGCCGAGCGAGAACACCTGGAAGTTTCCGGTATCCAATAGGCTTCTTATCATATAATTTGTTTGAGTTCCCACACCCGATGGAGATAAGGGATGGTCACTGATTGTTAATATTTTTATTTTTTTATCTGCCAAAATCGTTACTCCTACGAACAGTATTCCGTCTGGTAAAATTCACAAGTACCAAATCGGTCTTTGCAATTTGTACAAGCAGTACGGTTTTTGATATAATTCTCTTTGTTAATATTATGCAATGCTTTAGTCAAAGCGTTAAGAGCATTAGTTGTTCTTTTTTTCGCTGCTGTCACTCTGACGAACTCTGCCTTCTTGCCAGCCTTAGCTGTACGCTTCAGAAGAACGAAGTGGCAGTCAACATCTTTCGGGTCAACTTCATACTTACGGGCATAAAAATGTTTGTAAAAGACAAGTTGGTAAGCCAGGATAGTATCGCTCTTCTTTTCCCGCTTCCATCCCCA
>JAAHTH010000447.1_pt1 | contig 39549 bp, 42 predicted proteins | sample 6116091 | NCBI WGS metagenome assembly JAAHTH01 (sample SAMN13939990, study PRJNA603662) | sponge metagenome | isolation source: marine sponge | host: Mycale hentscheli | place: New Zealand | collected 2006
TCCCTGGTCCTCTGGTCCTCTGGTCCCTGGTCCTCTGGTCCTCTGATCCCTGGTCCCTGATCCCTGGTCCCTGGTCCCTGGTCCCTGGTCCCTGGTCCCTGGTCCCTTAAACCTACACAGAACAACAGCAATCAAGGAATAGTCGCAAATTGACCCCAAACCGACCCCGTCGGCTTGAAAATCAACGAAAATCGACCGGGAGGGGGGGGGGTAGTTCTGAGTTGGCAGGATGCCAGGCCGATGTACCGAAAGCAGGATGGAACTGAGAATCAATTGAGATTATTGACTACACCCCTTGCAAAACGTGCAATGGTTTGTATGATTGTGCCTATGAAAGTGAGGTGTCCCTTGAACGACACACAGGTGAAATACGGGGAAAATCAATTCTCTACTGCTGATACTAAAACTCAGCAGCACTGGTACGACTTGCTGAGTGCGCTGGTCGCATTGTGTGATTTGCGCCAGCACGCACCGTCCGCAGAAGAAGCTGCAAACTTTTGGACTGAACCGTATATCCGCAGACTAAAGGCTCGCATGAACCTGCTTGTCAACGAGGTGCCTGACCTGATGTACCAGTGTGGCACTGACGGCGACATCACGTTTATCGACAACCGCACCGGCGATCCGATCAGCAGTGATAAAATCTACGAATACCACAGGTCTGACTACGCTGAGATTCAGGGCTACATTGCAATCCAGTACGGACAGACTTACCAGTACGGAGGAAAAGCAGAATGAGCGAATTTGAAAAAGCAGTAATGGAAAAGCTGGACAACATTATCGAAATGTTGCAGGCCGGCAAATCTGCGCCCAACTTGCAAAGCGAGTGGTTTAACGAAGACGGCGTTCCTGTTGGCAAACGAGTTAAGAAGGAAAACGGCGAGTGGGGCTGGGTCCACAAGGGCGACTGGGACACTGCACGGAAAGCTTGCTCTGATTGCGAAGCGCCTATTCTGTTTATCCTGTCGAAGATGGGGCCAACTCCAAAACCAGGTCAAACTCGTGAGCCAGGATACGACGGACCTAAGTGGGTCACTATGAACCCTGAAGGCAGCTGTCACTACGACACCTGTAAAGTCAAAGTGCGCCAAAATATGCAGGACAACCCACCTTCAAAGCCCCCGGCCAGCACTAGTTTTGAAGATGAAGTCCCTTTTTAATGCGCACTATGAAAACAACCTATCTTAACCCTGTCGAAAACGGTTCAGAGTGCGCTCGAGTGTTCGAGGACGGCTCTACGTTGTCATACAACATTGACCGCAGGTGCTGGATGCTGCTGAAAGACGGACAGCAACTGGCCTTGCGTGACACGTTGTTGCCACAGCCGGAAGAAATATTTGAGATACTTGAAGACGAAGACAAACGCAACGCAGAACGGTCGCTTTACGTTTACTTGCAGCATTGCTTTAAAGGTCCACGAGAGAACCACAAAAACTTAGTTGAAATGATGCTTCGAGAAGCTGCTTTAGGATTGTCGTTTGCGCCTGACGGACCTATTTACGCTTTTGATTACCACCACGTTAAATGCTTAGTGACAGACTACGTTGGAGGTAAAAACATAAAAGGCGAGGCGCTGATGCATATTCTGACAGCTAACACTTACAAGCACCCTAACCTGTGTGTGTTTTTAATGGTCCCAGATTCTGAGTGGCATATTCCAGAAGAGGAGGAAGACAATGAAGCTTTATGATTTGACCGACCGCATTCACGAGTTGCTAAGCGATTGTGACAGCGACGACAACTGTGAAGAGTTGCAGCAACTTCTTGAAAAAACCTACGAAGACTTGACAAAGAAACTGGAAGCATACGCCGCTGTGGTGCGTCAACTTGAAGCTAACGAAGCTGCTTTAAAAGCAGAAAAAGAACGGTTTGACAAGCGTTTAAAATCTGTGCGCAGCCACAAAGAACGCATGAAGTATCACATAATAACGGCGCTGCACTTGGTCGAGCCTGACGTTAAAGGTAAACGCAGGATTGTCGGGGAGCAGTTTAACCTGCTATTGGCAAAGAACCCTCTCGGCATTGACGCCGACAGCTGCGACCTGCGCCAGTTACCCGTTGAATTTGTGGATTACATTCCAAAGATTAAAGCCAGAGACCTTTTGACTCACATTAAAGAGACCGGTGATCTTCCGCCGGGTACAGCTCTTAAAGACGAAGCGTGGAGTGTGAGGATTAAATGAGCGAAGAGCTGTGGAACACCATCAAATCACTGGAAGAAGAACGGGACAAGTTTGCTCAAAAGGAACGAGGCAAAACCTTTGAGCGCCGTCCGCAAAAGTTCGACGTCCACGAACACGCAAAGCTGGACCTTCACGAGCTTGCTGCAGTGCGCCAGGTTCCACCGGGCCGGCTGGCTGGGCGCATTCTTGAAGAAGTCGTATCGCTGTGGGCAAAGAACGCCACGGACAGAAACCTGTACCTGAAGCGAGTTGAGAACCCACGAGAAGCAGATATTGAGATATCACAGGAGTCTGCCAAGGGTCTCGTCATGGACATGGGAAACAGTGAAACCTTTACCCTGAACCTGCTGACTCAGGTGGTAATGCACTACTACGAAAACGGTGGTTCCCCGGAAAAGATTTATCACCGGCTCGGCTTTGTGAAGAAGTATATCGATGAGCAGTGATAACCAGACGGCAATGGGCCGACAGTCACGGAATATGCAGAAGCTGGAGCGCACGGTTAGCGCTCGAAAGCTGGAGCTGGGGAAGAAGAAGGCTGTCGAGGTAATCAGCTACTTTCTGCAGCAGGAAGCCAGCATGGACACAAAGATATTCAGCTACGATGACTTGTTCGACTTAACTCAAGAGGAAGGATTTCTGAAATACCAAAAGGAAATCCACGAACGTCACCGCAGAAAAGAAGAGCTGGCCATCGAAATGCTGGTGCAAGGTCTGATTCAGCTGCGAGGACTCGACGATTTGCTCACGACTATTTGTGGGTACCTGTGGCAGACAAGAGCGCTTGTGGCGCACGCAAACGAAAACGTGAAGCAGGCGGCACACGACGCCCTGGCACGTTACGACGGAGAGATTACCCAAATGACGGGAAAAGATAAGGAGGGAACCAGATGGACGATTCAGTTCAACCCAGCACACCCGGAGAGTGTGACACTCAAAAAGTCGAGGAAAGACAAGGGAGCAGGCCGCTCGAAGGCATGAAGTCGACGAAGACGTTTGAGCAAATCTACAAAGGTCTTTCAGCGCCAGTGCCGTTCGAGTTCCTGCAGCCGTTGCAGAAGGGCCGTGGCCCTGTCCTCACGACGATTCAAGCCGGCTACATTACTCAGACCCTGAACATGGTGGTCGGGATCGGTGGGTGGGCGTTTACTCGCTCTGAAATCCAAGTGTACGAGAACAACAAGTGCGTCGAGGTCACCCTGTACATTGCAGATAAGCATGGTCAGGTGGCGTCGCACACTGCCTTCGGTGGCTCTCGGAATCCGGGACCAGACGGACTGAAGTCTGCTGTGACGGACGGACTGACTAAAGCTGCGTCTTACTTTGGCCTGGGTGAAGAGGTCTTCTGCGGACAAGTTTCTGCCGATGACATTTACGCATGGCAGAAGGACGAGGCTGTGCGAGAAGCAGAAGCGATTGAAGAAAAAGCCAAAAAGGCTGCCAAGAAAACCACGAAGAAAAAGACCACAAAGAAAGCTGCCGACGAAGACAAGCCGGTGAGCGAGAACACAGTGGGCAAGCTAGTCAACTTGGTTAAAGAACACTGGGAGCATGAATCCGCAGACGTAGTGCTGGGCTTCATGGCTCGAGTGAAGTTCAAGAAAAACGTGTGGCGTTCAGTGACAGAAACCGAAGCGTTGCAGCTGATTGATTCCTTGCAAAACGATAAGAAGCGCAAGACCGTTCAGAAAATGGTGCAGGAAGAACGACAGAAAAACATGGGCGACGTCAACGCCAACGCACAAAAGGCGATAGAAGCCATGAACGGAAAATAAGATGAGCTATTCCAGAAAACTCAAAGACCCTCGGTGGCAAAAGAAAAGACTCGAGGTTTTGCAAAGAGCTGACTGGAAGTGTGAGCATTGTGGCTGCGGAGACGATGCGCCAATAGCGGAAGTTAATGCACACTGCGAGAACGAGAAGCGCCAGCCAGTAGTCGGTGAATACCCGACTTTGGAAATCCACCACAAGGAATACAAAAGAGGCTGCGAGCCGTGGGAATACGACGGTGAAGAGCTGCAGTGCTTGTGTAAGTATTGCCACGGAATGTTACAAGATTTGATACCCGGAATCGTTGAGTTGTCACCGTCTTGGGAGCATGAACACGAAGATGGGACTGTGGAACAAATGGGCGGCCCAAGATCGGGAAGCTTTATGGTTGGACCAAAATGCCCTAAGTGCGGATCGCCTGATTTAAAAGACAAAGGCAGTTTTGACAAATGCAGAAGTTGCGCATTTAGGCTGTCTTTTTATCCCCCAATAAGTCCATGAGGAGTAATAGATGAGCATGGTAGAAACAGCGATCTACATTGACGCTGACCCGGTACACGAACCGGAGGACAGACGCCTTGTGGATGAGTCAAACTTGGTTGCACGTTTGGTTTTTAAAGACGGCTGGTGCAGCCCTAACCACTACGTCGGCCAGCACTGGGCACGCACGAAGAAGGTCAAAGATAATCTTGACGACCAAGCTAGAGCGCAGTTTTACAAGCTGCCCCCTGAGCAGCGGTCTAAGATTGTCGAAGCGCTGAAGAGTACCCCTCCTCAGAAAAGAGCAGTGGTCATTCATATCGTCAAAACTCGTGGGCCTTACCCAGATATCGACAACCTGGTCGGTGGCTGCAAGTTTCTCATTGACGCATTAAAGTTTCGCCGGCAAATCAGGGTTCCGAATCCAAGTCGAAAGACTGGATATAAAATCGAATACCAGAACGTCGGGAATCCGTGGATTTATGACGACAGCTCAGACAAGTTCAGAATTGCTGAGATTTACTTGAGCAGGAAGTCCAATGCCAGCTGGGTAAAAGAGCAGTACCCGGACCTCAGCGGCAGCTGTGTAATCGTTGACGTTTACGACGAACCCAGTTAAACTGAGTTAGCACACACCTACTTTCATGGGAGAGTTCTCGGTCCGGGCGGGCAGCTGAGTTCTCTCCCTATTTTTACTTTGAAGTTTGCTCTACTAGTCCTTCGAGCGCACTTACTGACTGCTCGAGTTCCAGCTGCTGATACGGTTGACGTTCGGTCAGGTCCAGTATTCTCTGCGCTGCGACAAAGTCACCTTGCGACAGAGCTTTTCGGATCTTCTCCTGATTAAAGTTTGCCACACTTTCCAAGTGCTGCATTCTGCGACTGAGGTCTATACTAGTAAGCCTGAGACCTGTGAAGAAAGGAACCAAGCTTTGGAAGAAGGTCGAGTCCTCGTCGCCGGCTATGCTGACCATCGTGCGATAGAGTCTGGAGAAGTGGAGCTGGTTCAGCAGGTGATAACGGTGTCCGTTAACCCGGTAGAGAACTCGAGTGTCGGCTCCGCTGCCGATTCTGACTTTCCTCATGTCGAGGTAATCTCGAATAACTGGCCAGTCGAGAATGGCGCCACGGATAGTCTGGTCTTCAGCTATCTTGCTGTCGAAGTAGAGGTTTTTTCCGATATACAGCTCGACGGGAATCTTCAGCATGGGGTTCAGTCTTGCGAAGACCTCATCGAAGAGAATATCCGGCGTACTTTGGCCCCTCCAGGTGGCGATATCTCCGAGGAAGCCCAGTTCCTCAGTCGCCAAAAGGTTGCGCCCTGTCCATATCTGCAGCTGACCGTTATTGATCTGTGGCCCGAACCTCCATTGCTCTCGAACGTATGAAGGAAGCAATGTGTCGATAGGATCTTTGCGCTTTTCGCTAAACAGGTTCTGCGTTTTTCCCATTAGTGAAACCATGCCGGGTCGCTTAAACATAAGCCCGAGCTGCAGTGGCACGTTGAATCTGGAGAAAGTGTAAAACGGAAACAGCCTGCGCATGACGTTGCGCTCAAACGGGGAAAGACCGTTGGCGTAGTCAAACAAAAACTTCTGGGCGTATGCCATGGCGTCCGTGGCGCCCATGCCTTCTTCCATATTTTTGAGCCAGATACTCAATCGGAAAAAGTTATCGCCCTTACCTGCAATTGTTGACGCCGTGTCTGCTAGAGAGTTAGCACCTCGCATGACAAAGTTATCGCTGAAGGGGGACAGCACTCGAGGATCGGTGACGTCCATTGCAACAGCCGTCTTGCCAATCTTATCTGCAAAGTCGACTTGTCCGCCTAGCTTTTCAAACATTTCCAGCAGTACGTCAGAACGATACTGAACCCCGTTGATAGTTACGATCTCGTCGCCACCCTGCATGATGTTAAACATCTTGCGATTCCAAGTGGGATTTAAAGCTTTTGTGCCCAAGGCGAACATACTTCTGACTGTGGCGTCCATAATGTTGCGAGCGTGGAAAGCTGGCCACGGCAACGTCATTGCCCATTTGAAAGAGTTTGTTAAAGCGTCAGCGCTGCGCAGCATACCTCGAATAACTGGACCAAATTCTCGCTCTGGTGCGACTGCGTCAGCGACTGCGTCGGCCATCCACTTCGGAACCGTAATCGGTTGGCCAAGGTCTTTGCCTGACAGATCGATTCCGTTTTCCATGATTCGAGCCATGCCTGGGAATCGAAGAGAGACCGGGCGCTCAGGATCGTTGACGTCCATCTCGCTGCCCAGCTTTTGGTATTCTCTCAGCAGCTCCTCGTCTGACAGCTCACCTTTTTGCCAGCGTGCTTCCAGCTTTCGAGGTAGCAGCCCACGATCTCTGAGACCCAGCATGACCCTGTCAGCTCGCTGCATGGACGCTCGGCTGCTTCGGCCAAAGCTGGTGACGTCTGGCTTCACGTTCGTTTGCAGGTAGTTGATGACAGCACCGGCTTCAGCTGCGCTCAACTTGTCTATGTTCTGGTGACCGATAACGGCCTGCAGCAGGAGACGTTTCTGGTCAACGGCCTCTATGCTGTCGCCAGGGAAGAAGCTATTCAGCGCTCGAGTCAGCTGCTTCTTCTGGATTTCCAGAGCCGGCACGCCTGTCATCGCCCCACCCGTGTCCTCGACTAGCTTCAGATAGTCATGAACCTGCGCAACGGCGTTCACGAGGCTCGCATTGGCGTCTGTAGCGACCCCAGCGGCTTCTGCGGCGTTTGCTACCACAAGAGCGCCCTCTTGACCCTGGACGAGCCTGCGACCTTCTGAGCCACCCAGTAGGGCAAACTGCTCTTCCGGCAGCTCGTCGAGGAACTCTTGTACCTTCTTCAGGAACTGCTGCGAGACGGCGCCAGCCTGGTAGTCAATGTCCATATCCTGAATATCAATGTTCAGCAGGGTCTTAATCGGATTACCGGCACGTTCAAACGCCAGCTCTCCAGCCCCCTCCAGCATGACTCGGCGACCAGTAGTAATCTCGTCAATGGCTCGGGTCTGCTCCGGAGTCATGACCCCTCTGCCGGCACCCGCAAGTCTCATGTTATTGATCTGCTCCAGCTGTTCAGCGGGAACGTCGAGGTTGCCCAGCTGGTGGCGCAGCAGCATATAGTTCATCTCTGATCGGCTGGGCAAATCCATTAACACTTTGTGCAAAGCCATTTGCTCGGACCGTTGAATCTGCAGCTTGAGGTAGTTCTGCATTTGGTAGATACCACGCCACTGGGCTTTCTGTTCTGGCGTGTAATCCAAAGCATCTTCCACGAAGGTTCTGCTTTCCATTTGTGGAATAGCTTCGTCGAGAGCTTGCACTTCGTTTGTCAGGACAGCTCGAGATTCGTACTGCCTTGCAGCGTCGGAACGCACTTCGGGAATCCGCTCATTGGCAAGCTTTTTCTTTGCAGCGTCTGCCGCAGCTTTAGGTTTCCCTCGTTCAAAATACCTATCGAGTCCCGTCATCAGGTTGTTCGCTTGCTCCTGAGTAATCGGTCCATTTGCAGAAGTGCCGTTGTTCAACTGCTTCAGCCTGTGCAGCCAGTACATAGCCCTGTTCGGCGTGTTGGTTCGGCTTTCCTGCTCGACCCCGTTCATCATATTCTGGAGCTGCAGCAGTAACGGCTCGGATTCTCCAAAGTCTGGACCGTTAACGTCACGCAACAAATCTTCGAGCGCAGACATTTCAGCAGGGTCGAGGAAATCTACTCCGGGTGTATTCGGCAGGCGTGTACCCTCAGCCAGAAACCCAGCCAGCGGATCGTTGGGGTGAGTGTCTAAGTAGTTTCTAAAAAACTCAGGGACTCCCTGCGTGTTCAGAACTCTGGCGTCACTGACGTCGTCGAGAGCTGTGGTCACTGGCCGGTACAGATCTTCAACAGCCTTGTTGATATCTTTCAGCATTCTCTTAACGCCTTGCGTGACGTTGGTCCTGCTTATTAGTGAGGTTGCTTTGTCCAAATCTGCAATCAGGTTCTGCATTTGTAGCGGCTCGAACCCTGTGATTTCAGACAAACGATTTAATGCTCCAGCCATATCAGAACTGGCCAGTACGATTAGTTCAGACGTCAGCATATCTACATTGCCGAGCAGCTCTTGAGCAGTGTCAGCGTCGAGGTCTGCTCTCTGTAAAGTTTGCGCAAGCTCAGTCTTAAAAGGTGCTATCGCAGCTCTGCCGGCGTCTGTCTTCATGGCATACAGACCTTCGACGACACCGCTCTTCGCTTGTATCTGTTTAATCAGTGCGTCGATAAACCGGCGCTCATACCCAATAGCTTCCGCCAGCTCTCGCACCTCTGCGTCCGGGAGGAAAGCGGCCTCAGTCATACGGCTGATTAGACGGCTGGTGTCGTCACCAAACCCAGTGCCAGACCGGGCAGTAGCTTTTGCGCTTTCAATGATATCCCCAGCGACAATGCCCAACTCGTCGAGCAAGCCCGGAGCTGCAGAGTCAATCACTCCTGTCAGAGCTTGCTGCAAATCTTCAGGGCTAGGCTGGTCGAGGAATGCCGGCCTACGTTGAGCTGCATATATCCGTGCGTTTTCAGGATCGAGAGGAGCGAGAGTGGCAATCTTCTGTACCGTGTCTAGAAGTTGCTGCTTGTTTGCTTCTTCATTTAATCCTGCTGATTTAAAATACCATTTCAAAGTTCCATCGCTGGGTCCGCTTATGGCAATCTTCTCTGCGGCAACCACCCAGCCCACACGGCTGAAGTCGTCACCCTTCATAAACTCGTCAATGACTGCTAGCTCTGCAAAGTTCTGGTACAAAATCCAGCCTTCTGGAGGATCGTCCCCCAAGAAGATCGGTTTCAGCCGGGTCAGGATTTCCTGTTGCCTCTCCCCGGCCTGCTCAACAAACCTGAGTTGCATAACCAGGTCATTGACGTTGCCCTCTGTGACTCGGACGTCACGGTTAATCGCTTCGAGGGCTGCCCTTGCTCTGGTCTTTTGCTCTTTGGCAATCTCGAGCTGGCTTCTCTCGAACGCATCGAGTAGTTCTTGGTTTTCACCGAAGACCCCTCGCATATCGTCGTGCAGCTGCTGAGCTTCTCCGAGTAGCATATTGCTGTTTATCTCTGCCTCGGTGATTTGATCCCAGCCGGCAGGGTCTGGGTTGTTTGAAGTCAGCAGTCGGCGAGTGTCTTCGTCAGACTGTATGATTTTCTTCTGCAGGTCGTCACGGATTGCCACCAGCTCATCGACGATACCAATGACGTCGTCAGTGCTAGCAGCCACAATCGCTGTCGGGTTATCAACCAGCTTAAGTATATCGTTGCTTACAGATCTCGCTCGGCTTAGCAAGTTAATGACGACCTGGTTGCTCTCGATAAGCTGACGACCCATCTGGTCAATCATGCCGAGCATGAGGTCACGGCCTTCTGTCGAAACGACGGCAGCGTCCAAGCCCTCTTTCAGCTGATTGAAAGCTGCAAGTGTCGCCTCGTGAACATCTGTCAGCAGCTCGTCGTCTTTCATTCTTGTTACGAGAATGTTGTCCATTTCAGTTTGGAATGTTTTGACCAGAGACCTGGCAGTCTCGTCACCCATTCCGGGAATCTTTGTCAGCGCTGTAGATATCCGGTTAACGGTTGCTTTGCTTAAAGACTCCAGTTCGGCAATCAGATTGTCTGGTTGACCGACAAGATTCCTGACCAGACCAGACCACTTAGCTTTAGCTCCGTATATCTCTGTCACTAGTGTGTGTGGTTTAAGAGCTGCAGCTGTGTCTTGAATCAGGTTAATAACAGCGGAAGCCTGATCTCCGTACAAATCTAACGTAGCGCTTCGCATTGCAGCTAACGGATTAAAAGAAAACCCCGGCATTGCTGTCGATGGAGACATTACTAAATCCAGCATATCAGCGTACTTTTCGCTGTTGTCCCCGAGGGCTGCTTTAATCTTGTCTTTAGTTGCTTTGATTGCACTGAGGCGTGCCTGACCTTGAGGAGTTTTTCCACCCGGTGCGTAAACAGGCAGCCTAAATATAGACAGATTAGACTTCTCTGCTTTTACTCGAGCTTCCTTCATTGCGTTAATGATGTGGTTGCGCAACTCTTGCCGGCGACTGACGTCAGGAATATTGGGATCAGGAGGAAGACCGTGGCTTTTTCTCCATGTGTCATACCAGCGAGTAATCTCAGGGTGGCGAGCATACTCGGCTAGCATTTCGTCAGTCTTCTTTTTAATCTCTTTTTGAATGTCTCGTGCAGTAGCGGCGGTAATGCTGTCGTCTGAAAGCCTGATCTCTAGATCGTATATTGCCTGCAGCTTACTGGTTGCCTGTGCTGCCACAGTACCCTCTGGGAACAACGCAGACTTCGCTACAAATCTTTCAAGGCTGATACCGGGCACAGCAGACAGCGCCATCTCTAGGATTTGCTGTTCCAGCTGGTCCGTGATAATCGAGTTGTCTACGTCTCGTGCTGCCCGTATTCGCTCGACCAAGTCGTCGACTGCTTTGTTAACTGCTTGCTCGATGTTCGGGGCTTTTTGCAAAAGCTTTTGTCGGATCGCTGACCCTGCATCTTCTGCGTCGTCAATGGCATTCATTAACACCGCAAGTCTTACAGTGTCAGCCTGCGATTTCGCTCCGACTTCAAAGACGCTACCCCTTGAGCTTCTCTGCAGCAGGTCTATAGGCGTCACACCCGGCACTGCAATGTTCGCAGCTTCAAGGCGCTCCTTCATCAACTGGCGAATGACAGCTGCGATAGCTGGAGCGCCTGCTTCTTCTGCGCCGACGTCAGTGATTAACTGTTCTAGCTCGTCCATGCTACTGGCAAGCGCTGAAGTAATCCCGTCCTCTGCCTGCAACAAACCGCCCTGACTGGAGAACAGTGAATCCATAAAGGTATTTACCGTGCCCAGTCCTGCGTTCAAATCAGAGTTAACTGCGTCCAAGAACTTTGCAGAACCGTCTCCGCTGGCCAGCAGTGGCAACAAGTCTTCTCGTCCCTGCAGCCAAGTTAACGCTTGTTCAAACTTGCCGGTTTGTATCAGCCCTTTGAACGTGTCCAAATCTGGAATCATTACCCCTAAGTTTTCAGGAGTAATCAAATCTTCGTAAGAAGCTTCTGACATCAGGACACGAACGAGGTCATTGCCCAGTTCGCTTTCAGGTCCGTACATTCTGCGCAGGACATTGCCCACTTGTCCGGGGTGAACACCCAAGTCGTCAATAAGCTTGGTGACAAACTTGCGCTCGATCTGCGCTCGCTTTGCTGCAAACAATCTTGAGTACACAATGGCGTACAGGTTTTTGTTTGCGACCAGACCCATACCGTCAGCTTCTTCTCGAGTCAAAGAGCGAACACGAGAGAACGGGTCTTCGCCCTGCACACGGCCAAACTCGCTCCCCTGCTGAAGACTGATATTCTCAACCTTCTGCCAGTTGGAATAGTTCAGCGGCAGGTAGTATTCCATGAACTCCATGGCCATACCGTGAGCAGCTGACTCGTCGTACACCTCGGTAAACTCTCTGTGTATCCGGCGCACAGTTTCCTGCAACTGCCCGACCTGCTCTGGCGTGTACCCTTGCAGCCTGGGGTCTTGAGCCATAAGAGGGATGTGCTGCTCGGTGTATCCGGGTGGCGTAGTGCGTGCCTGCAGTTCCATTTGTTCAGCTCGTGCAGCGTCTGCAGGGTCACCAGTACGGCGGAGTCTCTCAATCTCTGCGTCGAATGCTTCTCGAGTAAAGAACCGTTCCCCGCCACGAAGGTGGTTTATCGCTGAGTCCTGTTCAGCAAGAACCGTGTCGACGACCACCTCGTACAAGTCTGCAGGCAACGGCTGGTCTGTGCCGTCTGGCGCCCATGTCAATATCTGCTGCGTGCGCTCTTGTGATAATCTCTGTGCCCTATTTATGCTTTCTTGTCTTTCGAGAAGTCTGGCATTTAGCACACCGGACCTTCTGGCGTTGGCGCCGAAAGCTCGACTGACTTGGTAACTAGCACTCTTTCCAAACTTGGCAACTGTTTCAGCGACCGCTTTGGTAGCGTTTCGGATGGGACCGGGAGTGTACTCGGCGGCAGCTCCCATCGCCTTAAGGATTCCTGTTTCCACAGCCAGTGCAAACTCGTCGAGCCACTGCGCTTCTGCAATGACAATACCTGACTGCGAGAATGGCGCTCTGATCTGCAGGCCACCAGGGTCAATCATACTCCTCATGCCGCCAGTCAGGTTCGTCAGGAAGTCCATGACGTTTTCTATCGTGACGTCTTTGCCTTCCATATCGAGGAAGTGCTTTAGTACTGCGTGCGAGATCTCGCCAGTGGTGTCACCGCCAACAGCTTTCAAGAATGCAGACAGTTGCTCTGGAGAACCTCGCCCCTCTTCAATCAATCGGCGCAGGGTGCGGACGTCGTTGTGTTTAGACAACATCGCAAACACAGCGTTAACGTCTTGTCTAAGACTGTCTTCTAATGAAAGCCTGGCTACACCTTCCTGAACTTCTCCGACTGCAGCAGTGACGTCGTCCAGCTCGACAGTGGGGTCCAAGTTCTTTTGCACAATCTCAGCAAGGTCATAAGCTTTTTTCTGCGCAGCGTCGCCACCCAGTTGGAAAGCTTCGCCTCTTTTCAAGGCTTCCAAACCTTCGTCGACAATGCTCAACGCAACTTTATTCAGCTCTTCTACAGGCGTAAACTTTTTCCCTGCAAGGACCGCAGTCCCTCTCAAGGGTACGTTTGTGGCAATGCCCTTTGCGAGTCGAGCCGTCTGTGCTGAACCCAAGGATATGAAGTTGATCGGGTCAGTCACAACGTCGAGGACAAAGCCCAACGTCTCACGGGACCAGTAGGCGTAACCGTCTTCACCCTCCCAACCCAGATTCTCCAGTACGTCAGCAAACACTTCTTTGTCTTTAAGTGTCAGCCCCCGGTACGCTTCGACGATAGGGTTGGTTTCTTCAGTCTCACCCTGAGCCAGATTGACAACTGCATTGGTTGCGCCGGCCACGGCAAAGTTGAACGCCCCGAAGATTTCAAGCAGCTTGATCCACCCGGAAGTTTCTGTGTGTTCCCGTGGGATAAACTGAGTGTTGTCACCGTTGCGGATTGAAATATTCTTGCGCAGGTTCTTGAGCTTTTCTCGCTCGTCTTCAGTCAGACCAGCCTGGCCGGGACCAAACGGCTGCCGAGGTCCGACAACTCCAGAGTCATAGAACTTCTGGCGCATGATCGGGTTGGCGATCTGTTCTTGCATGAACCGTTGAGACAACAGCCCGGCGTCCTGCAGATCCAGAAGTGTCCGCATGAACGGATCGACTTGCCGGTTAGGCAACTGAAGCTGCGGCATATTCGGGGAAGACAGCGGCTCGTCTTGGCTCGGATTGTATTGAGTGTAGATCCCGACAGGCACGTTGCCCCTTATCTTAGAAGGGTTGTCCCATTAGTGCGTACAAACTTCTTGGATCGACTGGTGGCGTCGTTTGCAAAAGATGCTGTATCTGCATTTGATCCATTTGAGGAGCAGTATTGTAAACAGGCTGCTCTGCTACAAGCTGACTCAACAAAGCCTGTCTTTCCTGATCTCTTCTTGTAGCTTCGATCATATTGTTGATTGCAGTCTGATTCAACACCTCAGCAGCCAGCTGACGCTGTTGATACTCTTTTTCATCGAAGGGTACAAACTCACCGGTACCGTGCGCCGTTTCTTCTGGCATGGGTTTAGGATCAAACGGGTTAAGAGGGTATATATTGTCTTGGAAAGTTAAGTTTTGCTCTGTGTTAACCAAGCCTGCAAGTGCCTCTAACTCAAGCTTAGCTTCTTTTGCTTTTTGCGTCGACGCTTGAAACTGAAGGTTAGTAAGGTAATCGATGTATTCGGGGTCAGCTTGAGCGGGGTCACTGAGGGATTGCATTTCAATGTCTAATGGATCGTACTGTGCTGCTGGAGGCGCTGGCGCTACTAGGTCTTCGAGTGTGACCTGCTCAGGGATCTCAGCCCCGAAGTCTCTGCGCACTACTTCTCGATATTCTCTGCCGCTTTCGGCTGGAGCTGCTGCAGTTTGAAGCGCAGGGTCTGCTGCACTTCCACCCAGCATTCCCGGCAAAAATGGTCGCAGCAAACTTTCCGGTATAAGATTACGGATAGCTTCTCCAGTTTCCTCTGCAGCCCCCCGCAATACACCTTCGATGGGACCGACTCTCTGGTCTTCTGGCAATCCCTGCTGCAGTTCTTGTGCCCGGCTTATATCTGCCAAGCTTCCCTGCAGCATGGAGTCCTCGCCAACAAGTACGCCTTCTCCGGGCAACAGCCCTTGCTCTTGTCCAGCACGGCCTAACATCTCTGCGCCTGTTAAAGCTCCAGCAATAGGGGGAAGAAATGATAGTAAAGGCGCTCCCTTAACAGCTCCATATCCTGCGCCAAGAACTCCGGCTGCTGCAGTTCCGGGGTTTTCCTTTGCATAGTTTATAGCTCGATCTATCAAAGATTCTTGTGCTGGCTGAATGTTTCCGATGATATCTTCGATTGCTTCAGTTGCATTTCCTGCCAACCCGATGGTGTCTATCAGTGAGGGGTCTTCTTCGATTTGCTGTTGTAAAGTTCGAGCATCTTCTTCAGGCAGATTCCTGATAACTGCGTCGACAACAGGCTCAGAAACTGCTCTTATCCCGGCTTGTACCGCTTGTTTACCAAACGAGTTTACAGTTGCCTCGGATACTTCTATCAGAGGATCGTCAGGAATAAGTAGTCCTGGGTTTGCCAACGAATCTGATATTAATATCCCCGTCCCGCTTCTTGCGTTGTCTTCTGACAACATCTGCAGGTATGCTTGTTGGAACTTGACTCCTTCAGAAACATTGTTGGCAAGGTCTTTGATTCTACCTCTTACGCTCCCCATAATCCGTTCGGCTTCTTTAGCTGGAACTTCTGAGTTATCAATCATGCTTTGAACTTGATCGAGTTGAGTATTCAAAACACGAATAATCTTAGCGTATTCTCCTAGGCTTCCACTCTGCATACTTCGGACAGCAGGAGACAGTCCCAGCTCTCCATTAAACATTGGATCAGAAGCCAGCTCTGGGTAGTCCATAAAGGTATTCAGGCTGGTTATCGTTTGATCGAGCCTGCTATATACGCTTTGGTTTTCGACGTCGCTGATATTTCGGATGGCTGTGGTTCCGGGAGTTTGAGCGACTTCTTCCCTTTGCTGCGCTCGCAACAATCCCCGTAGCTGTTCGCTTTGCAACTCCATTTGCTTACGGCTCAGTTTGCGATCTTCTGACTGCTGCTGGTACTGCATCAGCATCATGAGTGCCTGCATAGTCGTATCGGCTGCAGATGCTGTCTGCGACTGTCGTTGTGCGTAACTGCCCAGAGTTGCCATTAGACCATTCCCCCCGCTGCCATACCGATTTGCGGCTGCAATGCCTGAGTGTATCCGGCTACGTTAGCTGCCCGATTCTGCAACTGCATCATTGGGGTCTGCATTGAAACCAAACCGCGCAGCTGATCCTGTGCGCTCTGTGTCGCTTGCCCCTGCATCTGATTCATATAGTCAGTCTGAGGGCTACCGGGTTGGAATCCGTATTGAGCCAGGTTTCTTTGTGCGTCGAAATCACGGCGACGGTTTACAGATTGGATTTGCTCCATGCCTCGAGACAGAACTTCTCTGGGATCTGCGCCCTGCTGGTTGACGTTCCTCATAGCCATTTGCATCAAAGGGTCTAAAGCAAACTGGTTCCTCAACTGGTCCTGAAATCCAAACTGAGTGTTTTGCATATTGCGAGCCATGTCTGCTTGACTTTTGCCCGACAAAAATGAAAGACCCGCACCGATAGCCAAAGATGGTAACATTAGCCTATCGCCTTCCCAGCAGCGCCGTACACGCTACCCAAGTATTGTGAAGCACCGAGAGCGGCCTGCCTCCGTGCGTCTGCAGCAGTTTGCCCCAGTTGCATTTCCATGCCGGCAGCTGCCTGTCCTGCACCTCCGAAGTTTAACAGACCCGCCAGATCCTGCTGAAGATTTCCAGACGGCCTCATTGCCAGAGACTGACCGAGCTGTCGATTCTGCTCCCCAGCCATTGCCGCTCGCTGCTGACCAGAGAAAGGGTCTGTAGACATAAGGCGCCCCAAGGCAATTCTGGCTTGGACTTGTCGAGGATCGATTCCCCCGCCCCCAAGTCCACCGGACAGAATCGTCCCTGGAGCTAAGACCCTGTCGTACATTGTCCGACCGCCAGTGTCTCGCCCGACAACTCGAGCGTTCGCATTCTCACCGACCAAGTCCCCTCGACCCAGCAAGCTTTGTAGCCCGAACTGCGTATTAGATAGCGCTTTTTCATACCCTTGTTCTTGGACTTTGTTCATTGCCTGCTGACCGAAAAAGCCACCAATGGCAGAACCGAGACCCAGTCCGAGACCTGCTTGCCCTCCACCGAGGAAGTCGTACAGGGAATTGCCAGAAGTTAACGCTCCAACCTGTCCAAGAAAAGGAGCTGAAGAAAGTATAGACATTATGACACCGTCCATTGCACGGCCTGCATTTGGCCGAAGTACGTTCCAGAGCCAGTACTAGTATTCAAATCTATATACAACGCAAACGTGCGTGTTGTCGTCGCTGTGTTGCTAATCAATATTTGATTGACAAATGGCACTGGTCCAGCTCGACCGTTTTGGTCTGTGTCGAAATCAGTAAACAAAGTTTTTATTTCTGTTGTGCCACCGCCAGTGGTTTCTCTGATTTTCGCAGTCATTATTAAATCATTAGTAGTGTCAAGAAATCCATTGACGTACAGCATAAACGCAGCCGCAACAGTGGGAGTCACAGACACATCTGTAATAGAAGAGCCTATGCCTGCGTTGGTAAGACTTACCGTTTTATTGGTTTCCTCAGTCTCTCCAATAACCGTGACTGCAGCACTCAGGTTGTTGACCTGATTTTCCAGAGCAGTCACTGTTGAACTAAGCGACGTAACGCTGCCGGACACCGTGTTTATTTCTCCGCCAAGAGTTGCGTTTAAAGCGCTATCTCTACGGCGTATATCGTCATATATCTGACGGCCTTCTGGAGCAGTAGGGCCAACCCGGTGGTAGATCCTGGGATCACTCATTTGCGCCTCCGGGGTCCACGGATTCGATACCGAATAATCGCCCTTTGTATCTCCAGCTCATTCCCTCGAGTTCTGCCGCTGAGGATTTCGTACCGTATACGCCGGCCTCTTTTCCTCATTGAGTAGCTCAGGTCTGGAACCAGTGAGCTGCTGGCGTATTCACTCGCACCACGGGAGTAAGTTGGGGTGGACTCCTCATCAAACCATACACGAAAAATAGCATCGTTAGACGAAGGAGAAACGTCTTGGTCCGGTATGAAGGTCCACCCCGAGAAGAGGTAATCGAAACCCACCCCTTGAGGAGAGAACCAGTGAGGCAGGTAACGACGAAACTGTGTGCCGACTATGATTGTGGCGTGTGTCCCTGAAGTCGTAAACTCGTGCCCGAGATATATCGAGGTAAACGGAGACGCAGATTTTACTCCTCGAACGTAGGTGTACAGACGAGGATTGTCCCATAATGGGTCATCGGTTTCTGTGTATGTTGCGCTACTATGAAACACCACCATTGCCGGCATACCAATAATAGAGCTGTCCCACGCAAACGAGCTTTTAAAACCGACGCATTTTGAATCACTCGTGATATATTCTGCAGCAGCATAAGTGTTGCTAAAGTCTGCCTGGCCTGAACCGGCGTCGCTTTCTTGGTTGGTAAAGCTGGTACCCAGCTCGTAAATGTGCCCTCGAGAACCGACAACCGGGCGCTGCTGACCTAAGCCAGAAGCGTCTTGCCCAGAATCAATCACATCGTGCGGCAGCTCCCATTTGCTCCAGCGACCTATGTTGTAGTCAAAGGTCAGTATCATGTTGCGGTTGCCTTCCCCACTTGGAGGAATCGACAACCAGATTCTTTGGTCTGGAGCGTCGTGGGTCATTTGTGCATTCTCGACCTGCTCCTCTGTCAAGCTTTCCAACGTGCCCAGAATGGACTGAGAGCTAACGTCAGAAACCTCGAACCCGTCAGTGACGTACACGACACGGTCAGGTGACAAGAAGAACAGCGAGTTTCCTGCGACTGCTGCAGCTTTGGGGTTTACGCAACCTTTGCCCACATGGACGTTGGCTGGTTGTTCCCCAGAAACTGCGGCGTCGTCACGAGCAGTCCATATAGACCTTTGTTTCAGAATCACAATCCTGCCGAACAGGGGGCGTATCACCATAACCCTGTCGGAGTTGTCGTTATTCAAAGTCCATACGTTTAAGGGAGGAGCAGACTGTGGGAGCAAGGTCTTACTGTAATAAACATATCCTGGATTTGTCCCTGCGCCGCCAAAGTGCATCACCCGACCGCCGATGGCTGAGGTGCTAAAGTCGCCCGGTGGGTAGTTATCGATGCTCTCGGTCTGCTGGAGGAGGAGATCGGTTTCTCTGAGCTGGCTAATGACAGTCAAAGCCGGCGACCCACTCAGGACATTTTGCCAGTAAGTTGGCCTTGGGATTCTTTGCTCAAGATAGTAAGTGCTAGACCCTTGAGCCTGTCGATACACCATTAGGAAATCCCAATCGGTGTTTACTTTTGATATAATCCCAACGTCCAGAGTCAAGGTATCGTGGCCAGCTGAAGTCGCAGCTGCCTCCCCTTCTGGATTCAAGTTGGACTCGTCGCCAGTTAGCGAGTTATACAGAGAAAACTTGTACCGATACGTTGTACTAGCTGCTAGCTCTCCGCCTTCGTCGCTGCTGGTCTCAGTAATGATACCGACCAGTGGTCGCTGCAAGCCTACTGTATCTGCTCCGCCGGGGAACACTTTAAACGGACGCATCTTGTTACCACTAACAATCAGCCTGTCATTGTATTGCACTGCTGAAGTGGCGTTTGGTATTCCGTACATGGGAGCTGTATAAAACTGTCCAGTTCCAGCCGTGATATCTCGAACGTAAACGCCACCTGGCATGATAACGGCAGATTGCAAAGTCTGCTCCATGCCAGCTTGTATGTTGAAATCATGAACGCCCAGAACTGGAGAGTGTTTAGGTCCAGTCATATTTCCAATGCCGGCGTAGTACCTTCTACCTTGCACGTTTGGAAACAGAACATAGACGTAATCATTGCGGGAATCTCGCCACCGCTGCACACCTGAGTAAGTTCCAACAGTCGTTGTCGCAACGTCCATTGTTCCGTCAAGCGAAACAGCCAGTCCGTTAGGATACGTCTTCGTTCCCGGAGTGACGTCGACTGCTATCACTTCTGCTGAGTTGCTGGGAAAAGTTGTCAGGCCACTGTAACCACGGACGTCCGTCAAAGTAAACGACACAGTTCGGTCGTCTCCGTCGTAACCACCCAGGTTTGCGTCAAGAGTGCTGACGTTGTGAACATACGGACTTATTTGATCGCTGCTGACCTGTGTATACGCCAAGCCTCCGTCAGTAGAAACAAATGCTCGAAGTGTCGATGCAGTTGCAAGGCCATACCCTTCTGGAGTAGTCTGCAAAAAGAACGCTAAACGAACTTCAGAACCGTATGAGATATTATCAGTAATCAGCGTTAAAGGAGTTGCAACCACTCCAACCGCAGCACGGTCATCAAACATACTAATGGACACTCGCAACTTGTATTGAGTGTCTGGATCAGTTCCGGCATTGACTGTGACGACGAAGTTGTTGTTTTCGTCGGTCAATATCCAAGGCGGAAAAGCGTAGTCAGAATCCCCAGCTGGGGGAGCGTTGACTGTAGCTCCTAAAATCCAACCCCAGTTTTTCACGCCTTCAAGACTGGTATTGACTGCAGTGATATACCCGGTATTGCCCGGAGGAAACACCACGTTATTGCCAGACTTGTAGGTCGTAGCAGGGTAGACAACCATGTTGCCGGAGCCGGTATTTGTGTACGAGTTGTTGCCGAGCGAAGACCACTGATACTCTGTGCCCTGTGGCTGGCTGAGGAAATACACCCGTGTTGGGATCTCCCCTTCTGCGTATGAAAACCAGCGAGTTTCCGGGTCGGTATTCGCAGTGTCGGTTTTGTGGATTTCAACCTGGCCGATATACCCGTCAAAGTTGTACTTGTAATGCTCGCTGCTGCCACCGTACAGGAAAGCACCAATCGTCATATAGTAGTCCGCAGACGTATCCATATAAACGTGCTGGTTTGTCAAGCTTGCATTGTTGGTAAATGTAGTTGAGTTGCTACCGTTTAAGTAGTACCGAAACGTGCTGGTAGTGTCGTCTGGAGTCCACACCCATTCCAAGCACACGTTGTCCGTTTCGCTAATCGAAAGTGTGCTAGTGGTTTGAAATAGGTTTGATTGAACAGAAGATTCATTTTCTAACCTAGCATCCAAACGGAATCGGAATGTGCCTGCGCCGTACTGCTCGAGCGACAAAGCCCATCCGTCAGTTTGACCAGCCACGCCAGCGCCAAAGTCTGTTGACGCACCTGTCGATCCGCAAATATGCCAGTAGATGCTGCTCGAACCGTAGACCTGTTCTTTCTGCAGCTTCTCCAGATTGATTCCCGAGAGGTAAGCTCGAACTACAAACCCGGTATTGGTTGCAGTCGACAGAGCATTCAGAGAAAAAGCGTCTGCTGCATAGCTGGATTTAACCGCTACTTTTTTACCGTCGTGGTAAGTTGCTTGTGCCGGGAGTGCGTCACTCCACACTCGAGTTGTCGGTCCACGCCCTCGAATACTTTGCCGGCGAAAATCGATATTGACCGTATCGTCTGCTCCCCAAGCTGGAGCGCCTGTACCCTGTCGTGTGTTGTACAGCCCCTGAAATACCTTTTGCTCTCGCTCTTGGTATCCCATGACTAACCTATGATCCTGTGTTGCGGATTTATAACTGGAGATCCCACACTTGAACCAGGAAAAACCACCGCATTGTGTGTTCCGGTATCCCCTTCGTAAGCTTGTTCTAAGGTATACGAATTACCTGCGGAAACGCCTGCTATTCTGTAAGCTTTTAAATCTTCGTTGCTAACAATAGTTTTCTCGTTGTGAGCAGAAGCAGCCAAATTATAAGTAACGGTCGTAGAACCATTAGTAAAACCCATTGGCGCATTAGACACATTCATAGAAACTTCGTGCCCCTGAGCTTCCAGCGCTGTTTTTGGAGAACCAGTTGCAAACGTAAACATTTTATTTGTTCCGCCAGTTTTAAAAACTTTAACGGTTGAAAAATCGTAAGCCATTATGTGCTGTCCGAGGTGTAGCCGGTAATACGGTCAGTAGGCAGGTATCGGTTCCCGCTGACAAAGCGACTTCTGTCACTGCGAAGGGTTCGTATCGCTCCAGCGTCAGCCCTCGAGAAGTTTCTCATTCTGGAAATCCCAGCCAGAAACTCACCTTGAGCGGAAGCTTTTACGCCTTCGTTTTCAAACTCAAACTCAAAAGCTTTGTATTTGGCCCCTGCGACAATCACTGGGTGAAACCGCTCTGGAATACCCGTCGCAGCTTCAAGCTCGTCAGAGTCGCTTGTAGGCAACTGGACACGGCTCCAGTACTCCACTTGGTATACCCGCTTCTCGTCAGGAGGAGGGTACAGCACCAGCTGGATATTACCGGAAGAGTCGACCCCTCTGGCCCACCATTCGTAAGGGAATGCCCCAATGGTCAGGAAGGGATCAGGGAACAGCCGGCGGCACTGGTTGCCTGCTCGGCCTGACAGCACCCTCGGGTACGCCATATCGATGACGTCAATCACCGTCTCAACGTCTGAGGGAAGACTGATCGTATCCTGGATGATATGAACAGCGTCACCCACAGCCGGGGTGGTAATCAGGTCAGGGGACACCGTGAGTTTGTTATTGGACGCAACCCAGCTGACAATGTCATAGACGTTGCCGCCGATCTTGACGAGTCCACCTTCGTATCCAGTAACGTGTGTCGCCACAGTGTGGATATGGTTGGCGCCAATAGAATGAGATCCGCTGACCGTCGTCTGTATGTCTTCCAACACAGAAAACGTCGCAGCGTTACGACTCCAAGGCCAGCGGCCTGCAGCATGAATGTCCCGCAAAGCATCGGTAACAAAGTTACCCAGCTGTGAGGTTAGCTCATTGCTTCCTGCGCCTATTGCGTCTTGAACCCTTGTCTTTGCTTCCCCGAAGTTCACTCTGCTTCTCCTCTGCAGGAGGGGTCACAATGAGATTACACTGGGTAATCTTTCCTGCTCCACCTGCCGTTAAAGTTTCAGATTGTGACTCGGATCGCAGAAAACTTTCATCGGGTTGTCCACGCAACAGAGAAAGCTTGTACTGCTGCTGACGATCCAAAGCCTCTTTTGATGCGTTGTCCATGTCTCTCCCCATTTAGTATGAGGGGCACCTAGACATTCCAGATGCCCCCCATGCCGCAACAAAAATCAGACGAAGGTGCCGAACTCGCAAGCTTCACGGCCCAACTGATCCCGGTCGCCAAGCATAAACACTTTACGCTTGTCACCGGCAGTAGTGGTTCCAGAAGCTCCCACTTGGAAAGCTACGGTGTATTTTGCCGAACCAGCAGTGATAGCCGCAAGGCTACCATCCACAGTGACGTCAACACCATACGCAGTCAAATGTGGTTCGGTTCCAGTGTCAGTACACTTAGCCAAGCAAGGACCGTACACACGCACGACGCCCCACTCGCTGGGTTTGATTTCAGCCAGAGCGCAACCCAACGCCGCAGCGTTACCATCACTGGTAGCGCTTTCAGCTTTCTGGATCGGAATCACCGTCGTCGTACCTTCAGCCTCAAGCGGACCACGAGTGGTAGCGTAAGGATCAATGGTCGATTTCAGCTCAACCGGAGCAGCAGCAGCCTGAACAATCATACCCGCTTCAATCGTAACAGCGGTGCTGTTGTAAAACGGCTGATCGACTACCGGGTAAGGGTAAATAGTTCCAGTACTCATTTTATCTCCCCTAGCCTACGGCATTTACAAGAAGACCCTGACGGGCACGGTTGGAACAAGTGAGTTCACCCTTCCAGAAGATCCGGCTGAAGCGTGCCCACTGGCGCTCGGCTTCACGGAACTCTGTCGGTGCCATGTCGACGTCCGGGTGGACATCTAGCTCCAGGTAGTTGGAGTTCAAGAAGAACATACAACCAGCAGGAACGTCTCGGTCAAACATGATGGTCGTCGCACGGTACATGAGACTCTCGAAGCCTGCATCCGCTGCCATGGTGTTTACGAAGCGCTTCTGATCCACGAGAGTGGAGTCGTAGCTTTCGTAACTGGCCTGACTGCTGAGAATGAGGTCGGGAGTATCCTGTCCACGAGAACAGTCAAGGTACAGCGAACGCATTTTGTCGACACCATTGGTGGCAAAAGCCGTCGCACCAGCGCCGCAGTCGTCGAACTTGTTTACCCACCAGTCGTAAGTGCTGCCAGAGATACCACCATAGGCACGGCCTTGAGAAGCATTCTGGCAAACATCAAACAGTCCGGTAGTGCGCAAGGAGTCCGGCGTTGCAGTACCCAGCGTCGCAGCTGCATTAGTTGATGCAGCCGTGTTCGCTGTGTAATCACCAGCGTACCCGTTGTTAATCAGGTCGCTGTTGATCTGCTCTTTGAAGGAGATTTCAGCCTGTTTCACTTTGGCTTCAATCAGGGAAATGATACGGGACTCTCCCATATTGTCGGTCTCGCTGTCACGGGAGATCACTACCGGCGCTTGGTACTTCTTGTACAAGAAGGTCGCAGGAGCAACACCCTCAGTCGGTTCCGTCAAGAGGTCGTCGTATCCCGAAAACGGCTGAACCGTCGAACCAGCGTACATCAGAGGAATCTCGATGCTTTGACCGCCGGCAATCAGGCGCTTACGTCCGTTGCTGGTTAACCACCAAAGAAGAGGAGTCGCATCACTAAAGTTGTCGACAAGTCTCTTCTGGAAGTTTTGCAACGTAGTCGTAAGCAGAGCCGAGTAAGTGCTGGGATTTGTTCCCAAACTCGGGTCAATGAGTGGCATTGCCTACTCGCTTTCAATTACGAAGTTTGAAAAGTTACCGGTCCGTCAATGCCCATCGCTTCTTTTGCTTTTTGAAAAGCGTCATGCACTGACTGAGCCGGAGCTTCTGCCGGAGTGCTAACTGCAGCAGCTCCAACAGGTGGAGGAGGAGACACGGGAGCAGCGGCCTCATTTTCTCCATTAAAGTTAGATTCTGTTACCTGTCCTGCCTCTGCTCCGGGCTGCGACTCGGGCACTTGCCCTTGGTCGGCTTTCCCTTTAGCCACGAGGAACAACTGTTCAAGATTAGCCGTTGGCATTTCATTTCTTACTGCGTGCATCATCGGCAAATAACTCTGGTATTCAGGGTATTTTGCTTCAAATTCTTGCATTTGCTGCATGGCTAGTTCTTGTTGCCGTTGTTGCTCCATAGCCTTGACCCTTAATTCAAGGTCATTAGGGATAGCTGAATCAGAAGAGCGATTGGGAGTCAGCTCCTCCTCGAACTCGTTTAGGCTGCTGTCGGTCGTTTGAGTATTATTGCTTTGAGGCATTCCAGCTTTATCTCGGTAAAACATCGAGAGAGAGCCTTTCTGCCTCGCCTGCAAGTACTCATTAAACTCTGAGTCCTTCATAAGTTCTTTCAAAACGCCAGACATCTGGACGTCACGCTGAAGCTGGCCTTGTTGCTGAGCAAGCTTTTGCCGAGTCTCTGTGATGTATTTGTTTTGAGATGCCAGATGGTCTTTAATCACCTCTTGCTGTTGAGACGGCAATGCTGCCATTGCCTGGTTTACAGCCGGTGTAATCCCACCTTTCTGCAACCCTTCAGCTTTTGAGTCCGACTCTTGGATCGGTTGTTCTACAGCTTCTGCGTTGTTCTGATTCACAAACAGTTCCTTTCTTTACTAAAGTCTATGACAGACTTTTTAGTCAAATACAATACCCCACTAAACATACAACATTTGCAAGTTAGCCCCTGTCTCCTCCTGACAACAAATCTACAAGCACTCTTTCCAAGTATTTCTGAATGTCCTCGAGGGCTTCGTAAACCGTTGTCCAGTTCATCGTCTTCTTCCTCCCAGGCCCAACGCCAGTATCACTTGGACCAGACGGTCAATCTTGACGGCCAGCTCGTAAACGTCGTCAATCGATTTCTCTGTGACGACCGTTGCATCTACCGAAGACGTACCCGTCAAGCTGGCGGTCAAGTTGACCACTGCAGCTGATACCGTCAGGTTTGCGGTCGTGATTGCCGAAGTACCCGTAAGAGACCCGGTCAGCGTTTCCTGATCTCCTGCAACCGTCAAAGTCGTCGCAAGACTGGATGTGGCTGCCAAAGCTCCAGTAACAGAAACCTGGTCACCGACCACTGTTAGTGCAGCCGCAACACTAGATGTTCCGGTTAAAGATCCAGTAACAGCAACTTGGTCTCCGGAGACCGCTAACGTCGCTGCAACATTAGAGGTGCCGGTCAAAGATCCAGTAACTGTTTCTGCGTCGCCCGTCACCGTCAGAGCAGTCGCAATGCTAGAAGTTCCAACCAGAGATCCGGTAACCGTTTCTTGGTCTCCGGAAACGGCCAACGTCGCTGTGGTAATAGTAGCTGAACCCGTTAAAGCTGCTGTTGCGGCAACGTCAGCACCTGCGACTGTGAGAGTCGCTGCCGAGATTGCAGACGTACCCGTTAGGCTTGCCGAGATTTCTTCTGCACTCGTAATTGTCAGAGTGGCCGAAACACTGGAAGTTCCAACAAGCGCAGCACTAATAGTTTCCTGATCGCCGGCTACCGTCAGCGTAGCGGCAACACTGGAAGTTCCGACGAGAGCCGCCGTAAGAACTTCTTCATCGCCGTCTACTGTTAAAGTTGCCGTCGGTATGCTTGAGGTTCCAGTCAGCGCAGCTGTCAACGCAACCTGATCCCCGGTCACTGTCAAGCTGGCTGTCGAGATTGCAGACGTACCGACCAGAGAGCCAGTAATAGTTTCTTGGTCTCCCGTGACTGTCAGCGTTGCCGACACACTAGAAGTGCCGACAGGTGCAGCTGAAACAGTAACGTCTGCTCCCGCAACCGTCAGGTTTGCAGTCGACACAGACGAAGTACCTGCCGGCGCAGCTGTCACCGTAATGTCTGCCGGGGTAACCGTCAGAGTTGCCGTCGATATTGACGACGTACCCACCAGCGCAGCGGTAACAGATGCATCAGAAGCTGTCACTGTTAGCGTGGCTGTAGAGATTGCAGAGGTTCCAGTTAATGAACCTGTCAACGCAACCTGGTCACCTGCCACCGTCAATGCGGCTGAAACGCTAGAAGTTCCTACCAGGCTGGACGTCACTGTGACTTGATCGCCCGTAACTGTCAGTGTTGCCGTGGTGACAGTAGAGGTAGCCGTTAAGCTGGCAGTAAGCGAAACATCGGCAACTGCTCCTTTAAGAGCTAGCCACAGCGTGTATTGACGCATTGTTGAGGTATTACTACCGCTGTCCGTAAACTCTAGCGGCGCACCCATCGCTGTGCCTGTGGCAGCATCTGCCGCTGAGTAACTAGCAAAATCACGCATAATCATAACGGTGTTTTGCCCGTTGCCTCTTAAACTGTTTGCAGCATTTGTGTTTCCACTTTCATAAGTAAGAGCCGACCAAGATGCAGGCAAGTTTGCGTGTTGCCAGTTACCACGGTCACACGCACCGATTGCCACAACAGTTACAGAGCTATCGTAAAAAGTAGAGTTCCACGGGTCAGTGCTGGTCCCCGGTATTGTATTAGAATCTGCCCAAGTAAACTCTCGGTTAGTTGGCGCACCAATGCTTTCCCGTGAAGCGTCAAAGCTCATTTGAGCCATGTTCGGAGTGCCCGTATTCCAAGCGCTCCAGTCTATTCCTCGTATAGCAGCAAGGTGGACTTGAGTATTATTTGCTGTGGGGTCTGCAGTGACTTCTATTTCTCCACTGGTTAGATCACCGGACTGCACCCTAACCCAATACAATCCAAAGTATCTGTTATTAGTATTAGAGGCTGGATAAGAATGGAGCCAATCAGTATCTAACAAATCAAACTGGGTAAACGTGCTAGTGCCCCCAGTAATAGCTGGACCTCCTGTGCCAATATTGCCGTCACCGCCTTTAATAGCAAAGGTGAACAGCAGCAGGTCGTCAGCCTGAAGGTTTCCATAAGTTAATGTTATTAAATTGCCATTATTACCCTGACGTCTAGAAACCAAGTTGCCGCTAGCGGGAGTGACATGGGTAATTGCCATTAGGGGATTTCTAAAGTTATTTCAACTGTAACGGTTCCAGCTTTGTATGCTTTGGTAGGAACAATAGAAATCTCTCCTGCAATAGTGCTATTATCGGGAGTTAAAGATGAAGACCATGTAGATGCGGCTAAAGAGTCTATATCAATGTCAGAGTTGTATGCGTAAGACAATGCAGTAATAGGGCTACTAGCTTTGTACGGATGCCCTGTAGGCAAATATGATCCTCCAGCAGTCTGTAATCCATACTCGTATGCCAACCAACCTTCAGCTCTTTGTCTGTCATCAGTATTTAACTCTTCCTTAAAAATCAACACTCTGGACAAACTTAATCCACCCCAGATAAAATCCTGGTTCATGAAGTTAAAGTTTTGTGTAACCCATCCAATGCAACCAAAATCACAAGTTCCTGCTATGGTTCCTGACATGGTTTGTGTGCCCCTGCGATATTCTGTCACACGGTTGTCTGAATCTCTGGTTAATACTCTAATATCTTCATCTTGTATGTAATCACTGCTGCCAGAACCTGCAATAGAACTGTTACTTTCATCCCTTAAGTAAACTTGTCTATTACTATTATTTCCATACCATGTAGCAAAACTAAATCTGCCTGATGCGTTATTTGAACCTATAGCGGGTTTATTAGAATTGTCTCCTTGATCCACAACTAAGATTACTGTAAACGGTTCTCCAGTAGTAAACGTAGGTGGACTAGAACTGAATTGTAAACGTGAAGAACTTGTAATATCAATTGCTGGAAAAGCAGTAATGTTAGCACCACTAGACGCATATTCAGGCTGAGAGCCGCTAGGTGCAATAATGTCAGCACCATCTACAGCATTTAAAGCAGTGCTTACATCGTCACCATTAGCGTATTGAGATCTGATTTGATTGGGATTTATGTCGACAATTGCATTTTCAAGATACGCAAACTTGTCTGTTTTTGACGCAGAACTTTCGATGTTAAACGCAAACTTGCCAGTTGAAGATTTTTTCGCTCTTACTCTGTAAAGGGAGCATGAACCGTAAACCGTTAGGCTTACAGCTGAATCTTCAATATTGTCCATCAAGCTACCGTCTAGCTCAACTTCAATGATTTCGTAAGTTGGCATCGCAACCTACTGCTCAGTAATCACCAAGCCACTAGCTGCGATGGTCACAGTAGCGCCAGCGCCCACGTTGGTAGATGTCACTGTCCCGGAATACAGAAGGTCAGCAGCAGCACCGCCGGTAGCTTTGTAGATTCCGATTTCAGTGACGGCAATCGTAGCTCCAGTGCTGTTATTCCACTCGCTGCTTCCGTTACCGACAACTTTATCATTAGTCGCTTTGCTGCCAGTTCCAGAATCGGCGTTTGCGATAGTCCAGTTTGATCCATCAATACCAGTGCTTTGGAAAGTTGCTTCGCCTAACTCAGTGCTGTATGAGGTAAGCTGACCCGTTGTGGTGCTGGGAGTTCCAGTGCCCAAACGAACTCTTAAGGCACTAGTGGAAACTGCAGTTGCATCAACACCGTCCAGAAAACAATCCAAAATATCTTCAGCAATGGCTCGAGATTTCGCTCCCATTACTTCACCTCGTATTTCTTACTCATGCCGTCGGCCAGTCCTTGGGCCAAGGCGTATCCTGCACAAACAATTGCCAAGGCCCACGCCTTCGCTGTCGTGTCAACGTCTTCCAGACCACCGATTCCCAGCAGTCCGGCCAGAGTCACCAGCAGCTTTTTGCTGCCAAGGTTCTCAAGAAGCTTAGTCATTACCGGCTCCTTTTCTTCATGTTCCCGGCTTTCCCGGTTTTTTTCTTCATTTTTGCGGCGTACTTTTTTGCTGCCGCTTTTCCCTTTGCGTCGTACTTGAACTTTTTTTTTCCGACCTTCGGCATTACGCCCTCCTGATTCCTAAGCCCCCAAGGGCTAATGCGCTAAGAAGAGTTTCCAAGACTGTCGAACCGTACTGTAGGTAGCCTTGGAAATCCTCAAGCTGCTCGTCTTTTATGTTGCGGATTTGGTCCTGCTTAGACTGGATCACCTCCTGCAAGTTTGTTTGTACCCGCTGCCACTGCTCGACTTCAGCCGGGTCAGTCGCTCTCGCCAGGTTTAACTCGACCTTACGCAGATCTTCACGAAGTAAAGCAAGCTGGTCTTTTTCGGTTCTAATCTGGCCAGTACAACCCAGAACCACCAATAAGATTGTCAGTGCGAACCAGTTACTTGCGAATCTCACGGCCCAGCTCCTTCACTTCGTCTTTGACGTCTCTTGTAATTTGTACCAGATTGCTCAGGACTTGGGTGGTGTTTCTCTGTGCGTGTGTGTTTTTGTCCAGAGCGTCCTGTATTGCTTTCCAGCGTTCTCGCTCGTAGTACTTCCCGTTTTCGCCATTCGATCCATTCTTGGATTTCAAATACGCAAAAACTTCTTTCGTCACAAACAATGCCACGGCAGTTGCTCCAAGAGCTTGACCTGTCATTTCGTCCATTACAGCTCGGTCCACTTCGTAATGTTTGTCAGTTTGCCAGTAGTCCAAGTTAAAGTGATTCGAGCCTGTGTGCCGTCTTCAGCAGTCTCGGTAATCGTTTGCAGCTCGTCGCCCGACCAGGTCAACGCAATCCCTGGATTCCAGAGTTTCGTGTGTGGCGCCGACTGCTCGACAGTCTGAACGCCTCGACCTCGTGGGTGTCGGTAGTTGGTAGCCATCAGGCATTCGTTCCCATGGTTCTAACCAGCGACTGCAGATCTTTGCGTGAGTTTTCGATGAAAGGGTCTACGCCTCCTTCACCGCTCACACTCTGCACATCCATGCTGACGACTGCACCAGAAATCTCTTGGTGCGGCATATCACCACCGTGCAGGTGCAACAAGTCTACATTAAAAGTGATTGTGCAGGTGACACGGCTGTTGACCATGCACTGCGCCAGATCTTTCGGTAGCTCTTCAGCTTTGAGTTTTATTTGCATTAATGCCACTCTATTTTCACAGTGCCGTTGCTTTTTTCTTCAATCCTTTTAATGGTTTCACGCTCTTGTGACTTCGATCCAACGTAGGCACCGAGCGATTCGTTGTAGCCACCCTGAAAGACTGAACCGACAGTGGCCGTCCATTGACGCCGGCTGGAGTTTCCACACTTTGGACAAGGCTCAATTGCTTGAACCTCGGTCATGTTCCTGAAGACCTCGAAGTTGCCATGTTGCTCGCAAACGTATGGGTAGACCGGCACTAGAACCCGCCCCTCATTAGTTCTTGAATGTTCTCACCCGTCGCCCCGCCCGATCCCATTTGCTGAGGAGTTCCCCCTCCTCCAGCAGCGGTCAAGCCGGCGCCCCCGCTAGGGTTATTGGTCGTACCGGGTGCGGGGCCTGGATTTCCTCCGGTAGCCTGTCTTTGTTGCTGAACCTGCTGCATACCTTGAGCGGATTGCTGTTGGGCACGAAGCATAGCCCGGTGAGCTTCGAGATGATTCTGTAGTCGCTCGACCGTGCTTGGACTTTGCAGAGTCTGCGGATTTTGCAGCTGCTGCTCGTGCGTGAAGATGTGCCACTCGTGGTCGTCCATTTCGTTCGGCTGCAGATCGAGACCCTTCTTCAACATGAGATACCACTCTTGGCCGGGGTCCATCAGCGGTCCACTTTCGGGGAGGAACCTGAGATCCTGCACACCGAGTTCTTGGGCCACTTTTTTCAGTTGAGGGCGGATGTCGATCAGCGGCGCTGGGCTTCCGGCCTGTGAGTATGGAGTAAGCAGTTGTAAGATCTGACCAGATTTGGCCAATCTTTCTTGCCTCGTCTCCTCGGCCATGTCTTCGATAGTGCATCTCCACAGGTAGTTTCCTGCGAGATCGGCTCCTGAGTACGGAACCCACACGACGTCGCCCCGGTCTCCCGTGATCTGCACTACCTTCTCTTTCGAGTAGTACTGACTCATCACGGCTCGAACGTCCTCGGCGAGATTCTCCAGTGTCGAGGTGATTCTTTCCCCGATGCCGGATCGGCGTGCGTTCGCTGCTCCGGCGATTCGTCCTATTTCCGAGGCGGACCTTTCCCCGGCTCTGCTTCCCCCTAAGTCGAACTCTGACATCCCCGAGATCTCTGTCCATCGCTGTTTAATCTCCGCTGTAAATGCATACGAATCTGGCGACACGTTAGCATCTGGGATAGGCACAATTGAACCACTTACAGCTCCACCAGCTGCATGAACACCCACTAAAGTACCGTCTTTTGGGTAAACCAGTGCGTCGACTTGTTCGTCGTCAACACGGTCCATGTCGTAAGCGTATTTACGTTTAAATGCGTTAAGGTGGTTAAGTCGGCTAGCCAGTGTCAGGTTGTACTCGTCGACCAGGTTGAGCCATGGAACCATTGGACTCTGCGTCCAAAAGTTTTCATTATCGTCGGTGCCGTGAAAGACGTAGAAGGGGTAGCGTTGTACGGGCAGTCGCATTGGCTGGCTGCCAAGAAACTGTTCACAGTCCGATGTAAAAGTGTATATCCGTTTATCCACCATATCGTGGTATTGGACAAGTCGGACAAACTTGCGTTCCGGGTCTCTGCCGTACCGATTTTGAAACTCAGACAGAGTCATGTTCGGTGGCAAGTCCCACTCGTCAGCCTCAAGGTTTGAGGTGTTCGAGTATTGCGGATCTCGCTTGACGGCTTCTAAATCCCTGACGTATTCCACCGCTACCCACAATGCGTCGTGGATGCTGGTAGCGCAGGGGTCGATCATAAAGTTCTGCGGTCGAATGTGCAGAGCATAGATCTGCCCGGGGCGAATTCCATAAGGAAGGTCGCTATTATCTTTAGGCCCACCTTCAGATACATTTTGAGGGGTTTCCGGGTTTGCTCCTCCAGTTGTGGTCGGCACCAGTGCGTTATCGTAGTAACCCAGCTGAATGATTCCGACTCCGTAAAGCAACGTGTCATGAATTGCTTTTTTTAGCGTATGTTTGAAATTGATCGCCTGCAGTTCTGCAGTAACAGCTGCCTCGACAGTGGGAGCTTGCTCTTCAGATTCCTGAGACTGGGGCGTCGCTGTAAATACCGGGTTGCGGTAAACCAGCGACGGCATCATGGATTCGTACCATGCCCACGGGTAGTTAACCTGGAGACGGAAGCCTTCAGGGTCAAAACTAGTTGGGGGGTCTGAGCGATAGTAAGCGTAAGTATCTTCCCAGACTTGTTTATTCGCTTCACGACGTTCTTGCGCTACAACAACATTATCCTGTAGTCGCTCGAGACGTTGTGTAAGCGTGGGTCGCCCCTCGCTGTATGGCATGACTAGCCCAGAATGTTAGTGCTGCCACCGGGCAACTTGTTGATGCTGCCGGCGGAAGGTGTGGACTTTCCTTTAGTGACGCTGCCACCCATGACAATACCGTCGTGCTTCATGCACATTTTGACGTCAACGCCTTTGTTAGCAGGAACGGAGCCGATTACGCAACCTTTGTTGCTGTTGTTTGGTGGCACGTTTTCAGTCCCTCTGTCACTTTTGATCGGATGATTTTCCATCAGTAACCTCTCGGTGCCGCTTGAGTTCCATGTGCGGTAGCTCCTCCACGCTCACCAGCGGCGTGATTCTTCGCAGCGATTGACACGGCATTTTCAATCGTCCCTGCGCCGGAACTATACAACCGTGTGGCCTCTTTTACCACATCTTCTATTTTTGCTTCAGGAACAAACTGATGATGGTTTCTCAATAAAAACCTCATTCTGTCCAATGTAGGGGATGCCATTTTACCTCCAGGGTCTGGCTGAATAACCGGGATTCTTTGATTTACGGGTTGCTTGCTGTTCTAACATTGCCAACTCGTGTTCTCCGGTTCCGACCAAACGACGGGGGTCAAAAGATTTTCCACGGCTGGGTGGGGTCGCTATTCGAGTCAACATTTCTGTGGCGTCCATGAGGTCTCGATAGCTGCTGCGAGGAAACTGCGCCAGCTCAGAGATTAGATCGTCACAAGATTCGTGAATATACAACTTTCTGCTACTGAGCAAAGGGACTAATCCCAAAACTCGGTTGTTCTTCGACTTGTTCTGATGACTCACAGGAATCACAGGAATGGTGTATCCTATACTTTCGCACGCTTCTCGCAAATGTTTCATTAACCACTCTTGACCTCCTCCGGCAGCTTCAAAACCGATTTTAGTTGCTTGCCAAGTTTGAGCAGCTGCAATAACGTGATCGATCATTTCGTCAGGTTTCACTCGCAGGCGTCGAGCTTCGAGGACGTAGAGCTTCCCGGTTTGGTCCATGGCTCCGACCACTAGCCCGGTGTAGTCGTGACCGTCCCACGCCGGGTCCACTGCGACAAAAACCTGCAACAGCGCCCTGCTCAGAAAGTCCTTCTTGTCACCCTTCCACTGGACGTTTTCCAGCAGACTGGGGGCAAACATGGCGTTTTCCGAGTCAACGGGTTCGTTCATCATTTGGCTGCTAAAAGTCCATTCTCCCATTTCCTCACGCAGCTCACCCAACACCTTGCGGTTAAACTTTTGCGGGAAAATGACCTTGCCACCCTCTAGTGCCTTCCTAAGACGGATATCGTACAAATCGCCAAGGTTGGTCATGATGTGGTTGTACAGGTCGTTCCAGTGCCACCGAGTTCCAATAACAATCAGACTTCCTCTAATAGGGTCTTCTTCTGAAGGTGGCTCGAGAAGCGCTTGAAGTTCTCTGTATTTTTGCAGAGATTTCCTGATTCCAGATTCTGTCTGCACAGTACGGTCTGAAACAGGGTCGTCCAGAATCATGACATCTGGGTGACGGCCAGCTGTTGATTCCGTAATAGACTTTGCTTCCACAGAAGGTGATCTATTCACTTTTTCTCGGTTAACAAGCAAAGCCGATTTTGTCCATATTCTCCTCTCACTAGGAGGAGGAACTAAATCTGGCCAATATTTAGTAATCTGCGTACTTGTTAATTGGTCTTGGATTTCTCGCAGGAACGCTTCTGCCAGATCCTGGGTTTCATTAAAGATTGCAAAAGTGCGGTTGGGATTCTGAATCAATCGCCACAGGGTCCAGCCAACGGTAATCAGGCTGCTTTTCAGGTGTCCCCGGGGCAACAGCAGCAGTTTCCGCCGGTGTTCTCCGTGATTGACTATATCGGACACATCTCCGTGCAGGTCGTCGTCCAGATCTTTGTATCCCAGAACGTGCCGGCAAAAGAACATATGATCCGATTCTGCACGTTTTCGGAACTCGTCGTCCAGAACCTCTAGGTCCAGCTCTGCCAGCTCTTCCTGCAGATCCTCAGTGGTTCGACGCTTATCCTTAGACATCGATAAACTGCCACTCTTCCCAAGCTTCGTCGTGGTCGTCTTCCACAATCAGGGGCGTCCACAACCCTGCATTCAAACAGGCAATGTTATACTCATAATACTCTTCAACATCCTGCGCAGACACGCCCTGTTTAAACATCAAAGTCTTCAGGATCTGCATTTTGCTGTAAACACCGACCAGTTTTTTTTCTTTTGCTCCTAAAACATTGTCAGTTTCTGGACATTGCAGCGTAACCCCTATTAGGGCATCGTCTAAATCGTCAAACAGGATCGCTTTCGGGTTGTCTTTCGCCAGTCTTTTCCGGATCTGCTGGCCTGATTTCGACGGTTCCTTGTTCTTCAATGGCTGTTCCTCGGTCATCGAGTATTCTCCTTAAATATTCCCTACGCTCAACTTTGTTGCTCAACTCCTGCCCCGTGGCCGACATAGTCACAGAAATCTCAGGAGTCTTGCCCAAGGTTCGCTCTAACAAAAACTTAGTCGCCTGATACCGTACAGGATTGTCCGCAGAAGTCTCGCCAGTTTTAGGGTCCACCTTCTCCGCTTGCGTCAACTCCTCCATTTTCTGCAGAAGCGAGTACAAACGATTATCTTGCCAGTTTGAGAGCCTGCTGGCTTTCTCAATCGCACGGCTGCGGAACTCTTCCGGAAACTGCGCAATCACCTTCTTTTCCATAGGTGTACCGTCTTTGTTGACCGCCACCACAAAGGTCTCCCAGTCCCCTGGCCACGCACACCACTTCAGCTCCAGATTCCCCTGCACGTTATCGAGTATGTCACCCGAGCGAGGAGCCAAGAATCCACTCATGTTAACTTCCTTACAAATCCCGGAGTCACCGTTTCCGGTAAAGCAAACAAACCACTCCACCGGGTAAACTTCAGCTGCCACGGGCGTCCGTCCAAATCCCCGTTCGCCGTCACCCCATATTTCGTCAGCCTCCGCAACCGAGACACCTTTGCCATCTTCTGACTCGCCTGCCTCATTGCCGGCAACCTGGGCCGAGCTTTCCGCCGTTTGACAATCGCCTTCAGGAACGCAATCTTCTCCCGAGACGCCAGCGGCTCCACCCGACAAGTGTTGAATGTTCTACCCCATGCTGTCTTCTCTTTCAGCTGTTTTCTCCATCGACGCCTCGCAGCCTTCTTCGACCAACGCCTCTCCTGCAAGCACGGCAACGTCTGCCCAAACAGCAATACCATTTGCAGCCGGCGCCTGTGCGGCACTTTGACGTCATGCTCCGCCAGCAACAAACACTGACATTTCGTCCAACCCAACAACCTCTGAAACTCATAAACATTGAAACCACGGCACCTTAGCTGATACTCCCATTCACGATACTGCTTCCAATACCTGCGTTTTTGTGTCAAGCCCAAATCCTCTCTCTGTAAACCCAACAAATACCATAACTTATAGTTTACTCTTGATTTTTTTTTTCAACCCCTGTATCAAGACATCGCTGTTTTATTCTCCTGTCAATGAGGACGGCGGCCAGAGGGGGATCTTCATCCTTGGCCTCTGACCACTCATACTCCCGGCCCTTAAACCCATCCCCGACCCACGACTCAAGTCAACCTTATGAAATAACATTTACCCCCGCACCCTTGAAATCAAGTGTCTCGAGCCAGGGGTAAATGTTTTCAAGTGGCTACATTTAGCCAGAAGCCGGGGGTTTAGCTCTATGAGAGCTGTGACCCAACGTACCCTACGGTATAGGTGGGTTTTGGGGATCACTTGTGATGGGTATTGAGAGTCAAGAAGGGGGTGCCCCCCCGGGCCGACCCAAACCTGCGCCGTGCAGCCCGGATGACGCCGAGCGCCTCCGAATCGGACCCCCCCCTTGAACCGGTAGTATTGGCCCGATACCCCTTGATTCCCGAGATGCGGATGTCGGCCTGGGTGACCTATTCCTTGAGCAGGATGACGCCATACCGTCAAATTCGTGGCGATGGTTTCCGTATCGCATAGTCTCACCCTTGCGCGATTTTATCAAAACCCGGTACTGAGCGCAGATGTCAATTGTGCAGAGGAGACGGATGCCACCGAGGAGCGCCGGCAGCATAGACCAGGAAGAGCGCCGCAGCCGTTGAGAGTATCGGCACGGTTGATGGCGAAGAGCTGCAGCAGAGAAGAGAATCGGCCGGTTGATGGGGAAGCACTGCAGCAGAGGAGAGAATCGGCACGGTTGCGATTGTGACGACAGGAACCGCAGGGAAGGTCTACAAATAAGCACAAAAAAACCCCCCGACAGCAGCGCAATGCCACCATCGGAGGGAATCACAGAACTAAATTGTCAGGCTATCGGGAGACTTGCCAGAGGACATGATCTAACAAATAATCACAGGCCGCATTGCCGACAGCAGCAGCGCCAGCGACTAGCCAAGAAGGAAAGAACGTATCCCAAAGCGCACCATATCCCAGAGCGCAAGAGAGCAGCCAGGAGAGCAGCAGCGCCGGCACAGCAGCAACAGCAGCGAAACGCATCCCAAAGCGCAGATGCACACAATCGATAGCACGATAGAAGAGCGCAAGCAGCGCCCAGAAGGTGAATAGAATATACATTACTTACCTGCCTTATCAGCGCCGAGAATAGCCCCGGATCGATTTTGGAACCACTGCAAAAGCGCTTGACCATTGCTCAATTCGTGCTGTTCAGCCTCATTGCTGCAGCCCTTGAGCAAAAGATCCCAGACCGATTCTTCAAGCTTGCTGGTAGCCTCGCAAAGCAGCTTGAAATGATGAGCGCTCAAGATATCCCTAGAGTAATAACTGAGGAGGTTCTGATTACCAGCGACCCCATCGCCGATGGTGACGATTGACGGATAATCGGAAGCCACGCTAGGTAAATCACAATGATGATGCCTGCGAACGTGCTCAACCCGGCAGCGCACTTGGAAATTCAATTGGACGTGCTTGCCATTAATCGAGACCGGCAAATCAACAAAATACACCCATTGCGGCAACAAATACCAATGAAGATGCCTTGGTTCAGGATCAGAATTGGAATATGCATCTCGGCGCAATTGGCCCATGTTGAGATCAATTCCAGGAGCCTCGAGAACCGAGCCGATCAGCCCCAGCCCCAGCGCATTAGCGATATCTTCATCGACGTCAGCAGCCGTCAGAACTGGCAGCGCATCATCGTCGTCAAGTACATCAACCAAGGTCAAATCGCACACAGTGAAGCGCCCTGAGAAATAGTCATCGCAGAACTCTATAAAATTAAACATTACATCAATCATTAGAAACCTACTTTCGAGAGAGAAATCGAGACGCAACACGCACCACACGACCGGACGGAAGAACCAATTCAATAGGCCCATCTCGGGGATTCCAGAGCCGCAAGCGCAACCACGATGCCAACGTAAAGCGCACAAGAGTCCCGTCAGGAATCCAGGGATGCCCAAGGATCTGGTACTTAAATCCCACCATCAGCGCACAACCCTCAGAAAACCGGACTTCAGACCCGCAGCAAATCCCCGCTCACGCTGCAGCGCCGGCATGCCGATGGGGTGTTTAAACTGCAGCGCCCCGAAGGAATCAGGCCCATCCAAGTACCTTGCATCGTTAATATCGAAGTTTGATACCGGAAGAGTGACCCCTCCAATAGTGTCGACTTTCGGCAGTGGGTCGACCTTGCCCCCATCAGAGTTTACGTAGACCACCGCAGCGCCTCCCCGGTTCCGATGGTCAGTATTGAACCACTTACGCAGCGCTGCAGCATTACTGCCTTTGTACGACAGAGTCAGATGGCACCTGCTGCCGGAGTACTGCTGCAGCCGTGACGGAATCGCAGTGTAATCGTAAAAGATCCCATCGTAGTCACCCCCAAACGCAGGAAGGTTCGCACGTGTTCCCCGCTCTTCCTCGAGGAACTGTGACAGCGCAGAACCGATGCCTAAATCTGAGGTGCCATCCAGTCGAAACGAGACCGGCAAATCATTCTTGCGCCCCTGGTGTACAGCCCGACGCATATCTAGCGCCAGAAGAGCGCCAAATAGGTCAGGTCTTGTCATCAACAGAAGTGTCCGCCAGCGCCGAGCATTCCTAGAGTCACTAAGTCCATTCTTGCCAGCTTCCGACAGACAGAGAAGGAAACAGGCAACAGTAGCACCGATGCAGACGTTCAAACCAACCCCCCCGGACAGCGCCGGCGCAAGATACAACACGTTCTGAATACCGATGCCCTGCTGCCTTGCTTTATTGATCTTAGTGCTATCTTGGGTGAGAAGGTCGACCGTCATCGGCACCCGCACATCGGCCGATTCATTCCTTACCAGCGCCTGCAGATGTTGCCGCACGTCCTTAACGACCTGTAGACGGGAGCGCATCCAAAGCGCTTGGAATCGGAACCCATCAATAATACGCTTCACTAGCGCATCATTTTGCTCAATAAACTTTCGGCGCCGTTGCACCTTGTTAACTAACAAACTCATCCAAACCTACTTTCGGCGCCCAATTGCGCTGCCTTAAGTATACCCGGAAACCCTCGCCAGTTTCAATAAATCGATAATATGTCCCTGATTCCTGGTCCTCTGATCCCTGGTCCCCGATCCCCGATCCTCTGGTCCTCTGATCCCTGGTCCCCGATCCCCGATCCCCGATCCTCTGATCCCTGGTCCTCTGGTCCTCTGGTCCCTGGTCC
>JAAHTH010000326.1_pt2 | contig 39533 bp, 43 predicted proteins | sample 6116091 | NCBI WGS metagenome assembly JAAHTH01 (sample SAMN13939990, study PRJNA603662) | sponge metagenome | isolation source: marine sponge | host: Mycale hentscheli | place: New Zealand | collected 2006
ATTGTCTAAGATCGCGGCGGAGGCGGCCTCTTACGGCGAAAAGAAAAGCGATCACATCTGTAATAGAGGATCGCTTTATTCGAGTTTGTTGATGATAATTAGATCGGAGCTTGGCGCTTGGCGCTTAGAGCTTAGTGATGATCAGTCGTAACCAACACCGCTTATCGATGTCACGGCATTAATTACGGCCTCGTCCCAATGACGGATCGGGCCTATACAGATATCCTCAGAGCCAACCCCTTTTATATCCGCCGCCTCTCTATCATCAAGAACCCAATCCGTCGTAAATAAGATATCATCCAAGCGAGGTTTTTCGCCGCGGAGGATCTCGGGATCGGGTTTGTTCAGATCCTCCATCATTGTCGGCAGCTCCCACTTAAGAAAAGTCTCCATACAATTATCAGAGCTGGCAAAGCCTCGAACGCGCACACCGCTCAGATCGTACAAGACCACACTAGCCGTCCGATTAACTTGCTCGAGTATTCTCGGGCTGTTCTCTCCGTACCGCCTGATCTCCCTGTGAAAGCGCTGGCTTGCTTCCTTAGAACCGTAGAACAGGCCAACCTCGCTCGTCACTATAATGTAATCCGCAATCCCCCAAACGAGTTTTTTGGCTAGGTATTCGGCCACTTGTAAAGTTATACAGCGATCGTCCGCTTCGTTAAGCTGATCCGTTATCGATTCGGTATCCAGTATCGACATCTTGTATATATCGCCGACCTTGCTGCATAGCATAAAGATCGCATCGATACCTCCCTCGTCAAGTAGTGTCTGTCCAAATGCGTATCGGGTGACCGCCAAGTGTTTTCTGAGTATCGAGCCAAGCTCTTCATTCTCTTGTAAGAATCCGCTGTTGTTATTGCTGTTTTCTTCCATTGTTATCTCCGTGTGTATTAGTTTGGGTAGGGTTAAGGTGAGGGGCCGACACAGCGCATCGTTGGCGCTGTATCAGCCCGTTGTTATTAGAGGCTTTGTACGATGATCTCGCCCTCTTCTACCGATCCGAAATATCCGAGCTGAGCCAGCGCTCTCGCGTGGATCTGTCCGTCGCGGTAATAGTAGCCTTTTGTCACGGTAGCCTCAGCCATACCCGCAGCCACAGCATCGGCCACAGATACAGCATAGATCTCCATATCGTCGGTCATTGCTAGCACATTCTCATCGGTGAGCACCGCGCGCCAGCGGTTAAGGGTTTGGTCACTGGACGCTTGCTCTCCACCAAGGGCGTCGTCCTTCTTTGTGATCATCTCGAGCGCTCTGCTCTTCGCGCTTGTGATAGCCGCTGTTAGTTCTGTCGCCGCGAATCCGAGCGCGCTAGCCAATACCTCAGCCTCAGCTTGTACCTCGTCTAATTCGCTATACAGCGCGGTCTCTGATGACTTGCGGATCTTGCTCTTGGCTTCCCAAGTCTTGAGAGTATCTAGTACAGCTCCGATACGATCTTGGAGGCTTTCCTGTGCTGCCTCTTGCATATCGGCAATGTTCTCGCTGTCAGCGATCAGCGAGCGCTTACGGAAGCGGATACTTGTTAGCGCGCCACAGGCCGCCTTGATATTACGCACAAGGCCCATCTTAGGCTCGATCATATAGTACAGCCCATCGATATCCGCGAGCTTTACCGCGTTGTTGCTGAGCAAGAGTGGCTTGAGTACCCAGCGCGTAAATTCGAGGCCCGTGTAGTAGGTAGCGCGGCGGTTGACACACTGTACGGCATACTTAGCGGCGTCCGAGCTTGGCACAGTCTTAAAGGCCATATTTGCGGCATCATATACAAGAGTCTCGGTGGCTACCCAATTGGTCTTTTTACCGCTTTTCTCTTGTCGTTGGATACTGATCGTTATCTCCTTAGCATCCGCGTCCTTGTGGCTTACCTCGGCTCGGTAAGTCTCTCCGTTATAAGTTTGCTTACGGAAGCTCGAGCATCCTGTGCGAGTCGCGTGTGCCGCTGTCAAGGCTGGCACTGTTATATCTACATTGGCCGCCTTGAAGGCCTCCTCGATCTTGGTAGTGGTTACCGCGAATCCTGTCTCATAGCCCCAGCTCACTAATGCGCCGTATCCTTGCGCTATCGCTGCGGTTATGTCGCTGTCAGTAGATCCTCGGGTAATGTTGGGGGTGTTGTTGTTAGGCATTTTAGCTCCGTTATTTGTGGGTTGTGTGTTGTTGGCGGTTACTCGGATGATGTTCGGGGTGTTGCTATTTATTTGCATTGTGGCCTCCTGTGCCTTGCGGGTTCTTCTATATATTAACATCTCCACGGTTAGAGTCAATAGTTTATGCAAAGAAAATGAACTTTTATTTGTGGCCGTGCCTATTCAAACGCCTTGAAGCGCGGCGGAGTGGGGGTTTCGTCGGTTGATTAAAAACTTCGAATAAAAACGATTGTTAATTTGATCATACCCGAAATGATGCTATTATATAGATGTACCCAATACAAACGGAGCCGAAAATGACAACATACAGATGCACCACAACAGGAACTACCATACAAGTAAATACCAACAACCCCGAGATCCACAGCCTACTCGCTAACTGGATAATGACCGCCGAGAACTCAAATATATTAGAGAGCACCTTGGCAGCGATGATCGATCTACAAGGCCGATTCCGATTCCGCCCCGACTGGAGTGAATACATTACCGTAACAGCCACCGAGATCGTATTCGCTGGCAACCGCAGAAACCTAACATTTGAAGCACAGCAGACCGCCACCGTGATCGGCTAAGCTAACCACACCCCAATAAAAACGGAGCCGAAAATGACTAAGATAATAAGAATCAAAGCACACGAGGGCGAGGCAGCACTAAACAGAGAGCTTACTAAGCACGGCATTATCAATAAGCCGAACTTGAGAGTCCGCACTATCACCAGCGCAAAGCGATCCGAGGTGTGGTTCATTGCCACATACTAAGCTCGGGACTGAATCGGGAAACGGGAAAGCGCCTGAAAGATCGTGAAAGCGAAAGCGGGACGCGTGAAAGTGAAAACGGGACGCGTGAAAGCTCGGGACTGAAAGCCTGAAAGCTTGAAAGCTTGAAAGCCTGATCGCCTGAAAGCTCGAAAGACTGAAAGCGAAAGACTGAAAGCTCGAAAGCTCGAAAGCGAAAGACTGAAAGACTGAAAACGAAAGCTCGAAAACGAAAGACCGAAAGACTGAAAGACTGAAAGCTTGGCGCTGAAAGCTCGAAGCCTGAAAGCTCGGGAGACAGATCTCCCAATATTATTCGAGGATTCCGCTAATGCTTAGATCGCTTATTGTTGCCCCACTGAGCGGTCACCGCCGCATTGGGACTCCAGCTCGGATCAGGCATTATCAATCCAGCGGGCGCGCGTTCAGGCTGCGGCTCTCGAGAGGTGATCTTAAAGATTTCGTATTGGTGGCCGTCGCGACTTTGGCGCAGCTCCCACAACAACCCCGCACACGGCAACACGACGCGCTTGGTTGAACTCGCGCGCGCTATACGGCACAGATACTCGAGATCGGCAAGATCCAAGTAACAGCGCGTATCTCGCAATTGATCAGGCCCTCCCAAAGAATAGCGGCGCAATATCTTATCTTGGCCTCCAATTTGGAGCGGGCGATCCTCTACATACAGGCCCGCGTCAAGTATAGGGGTCGCGGCCTCGAGGAAAGGGGTTCTTGGTTTAATTCTGTCGCTCATTATATTCTCCTTTGTTTAGCTAATTGATTCGCTATCTTGTGTTATTTGTTCATAAGTTGGCGCTTTATTCTTAAAGGCCAGCGCACCGAGAATCGCGACCAGCTCCTGAGCATCCTCGAACATTGCCTCGACTATATCTCCGCCAGTTTGTTTCGCATACCGCACCCGCGCACTTTCGATCACAGGCATTCCAGCCTTATCCTCATCTTTAAGGCCCTCTCCCGTAAGCTCTCGACGAAGAGTCATAAGCAAAGGCAAGTCTCGAAGCGATCTTCGGATATCCCCAGCCTTAAGGCCCTGAGCTATATATCCAATCCCAGCGTCAACAAGAGCGAGGTGTTTTCTTTTCACCTCTTCCTCGAATATTGTTGACTTCTTCGGGGCTTTGGTCTCCTCGATCGTTCGTTGTATTGTGTCGGCGATCGGGCGAGGCGAATTTCCCATCACCGAGATCGGCGCAACAATATTCTTTTCTACCATAGCGATCTCGGCCATTCCTACCTTATCGAAATAGAGGCGGCGATAAAGTTGCTGCGCCTCCGCGTCTCGGGTAGCTCCCTCCATACGCGAATCCCAATCCCAAGTCTTAGAATATCCGCGCACCGTAGAGTTACTCCGATCAACAGCGCGAGAGGTTGCGCGCATATTGCGCTTGCTCGGGGTTTGCATCGTGTAAAGGAGTAAAGCCCTATGAGCCAGCTCGCTCTCGCCTTTCTTGCGGCCTAACGGCGATATTTCGGCCTCTTCCGCTGTGGGTTGGTCTGACATAAGGACTCCTTTGGTGGTCAATACGCACAATTATATCCCAAAAAAGTTAAAACCGCACCTTGCGGACTCGACAAGGTAGACTATTGGTTACTATTGTGTCGATATTGGGCTTAGAACGGGGGTTTGTTGTGTGCGGTGCGGGTGTGCGGGTTTGTTAATTTGTGTGTGCGTATGGGGGTATATTGTGCGGTATTTAGGAAATAAGCGGTCGGTGTGTGTGCGGTGCTGTATGGTAGCGGACTCGATCAATATATTGACAACGCATCTTGACAAGTCGGCTCGGAATTGGGAAATAGAAGAGGGGGGTTAAAAATGCGGTATCGATATCGGGATCAATAATTAGATTTCCTCAAGTATCGTAATCGACTCGAGTTCGAGACCTCGGCTCCGCATTGGAGGCTTAATTACAGAACAGGGAGATCGCGTTAAGCTGTTCGGTATTCTGCTCGCCCCATTGGCTGAGATATTCGAGGCTTATGTTCTGCCAAGGGATCTCGCTCTTTTCGGCTATTGAATTCTCATAGGCCAGTTTCAGCGCCACGGCATTAAAGACGATAATAGGCCGCTTGTCGCTTGGCATATACGGCAGCGCTCTCAGGGTGTTGTAATGAATATGCTCTAGCGCTTCATCGGTTGAGCAGCCCGAGAACTCAGCCATTGAAATAATAAGCTCCTCGTAGCCATAGATCAGCTTGTTCTCGGCGCGTATATAGCCAACAACGGCCCTGTTATCTGACTCTTGTGGTTCTAGTATATAGCAGCCCTCGTCCACCGTGTCGGCGATCTGTGCCGCCGTTGGTGGCGAGCTGAAAAATTGGATCTGATTCAATTAGTTCTCCTGTTTTTTTGTCGGATGCGAGAACTCTCCACAAGTGGCCAGCGCGCTATCGTCTATTATATACGCATCGGTCGAATACTGCATCGGGGGAATTCCTTGCTCGACTCGGAGATCATTGCACCGCTTAACGCAGCTCGGGCAGATAGCGCGTCGAGTGTGCGGATCGTTTGGTAAGCGGATCGATATACCTTTTTCAGGCTGTGCGATTGTGAATGTGCCGCAAGTCGCGCAATCTACACCGATATAAAATACATCGTTGAAATAGATTCCGACTCCCTTATATTCGGGTTTTCTGTTGTTAGACATTTGATCCTCCGTGGATTCTTTGGGTTGTGTGTTTATTGGGCGTTGGTTTGTCGCGCGATTTCTATTTGTAGCATCATTATCCATTCCTCGAGGGTGTCGATATCATCATCGCCATTCACGGTCTCAAGGTAGTCGATCTCGCGCTGCATAATTCCAATTCTGAATTCTATATCGCGGACTGTGCCGTTGTTTAGTAGCTCGTTAATTGTGGCTTCGCGTGTGGGTTGGGTTCTTCTTCGCATTTGGTTCTCCGTTGTTGTTATTAGTGTATCATCATTTCGGTTATTAGCAAGCCCTTTGTCGAGTTTCTTCTAATAATACCGAGAGATTGTCCTTATTTTCGAGCAGCGCTGATCGCTCGGTGTCGAGTTCTCGGATCGCCGCAGCTCCCGCGGGGCCGTTCCAAATGATCTTTCTTATGGTGTCTTTGGCCTGATCGATCTGCTCTATTTTAATATTGATCTCGTTAACCGCTTCGCTAAGCTCTTGTAATTGCTCGGTCATATATTCAGCTCTTGTCATTTTACTCTCCGTTGGGGGCGGTGGGTTTGTTTCCGCCCCATACAAAACAGATAGCATCAATCAGGTTAGACCGTCAAGAATATTTGTGTTTATTCTTTAATTGGCTCTTAGAAGAATGGATTTTTAGAGGTTTTCTCGCTCTTTATTTTCTCGAAATCGCACAGCTCCGCGCCTCCCATATCGAACCAATCGTCAATTTTCTTCTTAAGGATAGGGAATATCTCTGTATCTTCCAGCGCGATCGGCGCATACTTTTCATCGTGCGAGGGGTAGAGCCTCGTCCGTTCAAGGTGGCGCAGCGATCGATCAGACAGAACAGTAATAGCCTCGAATAAAAGATCATCGAGATCAAAGGTAGCCGTTGGAGATCCTGATTCTCGTGTAAATGAATGTCGCAGATCTCGCAGCTTAACCAGCGCCTCTCGACGGGATCGCTCGATCGAGAAAGTTAAAACAAGCGGCTCGCAGTGATTAACGATGTCGGTGACGAATACGAACACGGCAACAGGTCGATCTTGCGCGTTAGTATCGTGGGCTAAGTGTAGGGTGTTTTCAGGCATAAAAGCTCCTTAAGGGTGTTGTAGGTAGGTTAATAAAATAGCGGCGCATATCGCAGCATTAAGGGCCAGCAATACGACGGCAGCCTTATTCCATCGCTCGGCCTTAATAGCGAACGCGGGATCAGAGATCGGCTCGAATATGAAGAAAGCAAGAGGCCGCCCGTCGTCCGTGGCTGTGATCACGGTAGCGATCCGATATCCATCGGACAGCAGCGATCTTATTTTCTGATCTTGGAAAGCAGTATCTAAATTCGTCAAGTCCACCGCGACCGATGTGACAGTTCTGTTCTCGGGTAATTTCATTGTGATCCTCGTGGGTTTTGTTGTGCGGGCTGAATTGGGACTTTTCCATTCGCTCCGCTTGGTGTCATTGCGTAATCGTCGGCATATACGCAGCTCAGCGGATCAAACGCGATCTCGCAGTGCGATCCAGCGCGCCCGAACTCTGATCTCACTTTATCGAAATATAGGTTTGTCGCGGGTGTAGCTCCGCCATCACGGCGCTCGACTACAACCCCGACATGAGCATCTTGTCGGATCGCAGACGCACCCTTGAGATCGGTGATCTTGACGCGTCTATTCTGATAAACCGATGTGTTATTGGGGTGGCAGATCAACATTATAGTGATGTCATCTTGAACGGCAATTTGGCACAGTTCGCGCACCGTAGACTCGATTAATAGTCTCTCGTCTTCCCCTTGATCCTTTGGTGTGGTCAAGAATCCCAAGTGATCGATCAGCGCGATCTTTACACCGTGCCGCCGTGTAGCAAAGCGCACAGCCTCGATCGTCTTATTGCGCGACATTTCTCCATAATGATTCATAATATAGATCGGCATATTACCAAGATCCCGCATACCTTGCGCGCGTTCGCCCTGTGAGCGCTTTGTAAAGTCTCCGCCGAGGTGCATACGCAAAAGTTTCTGAACCGTGCCTATCGGCCTATTCTCGAACGATGTTAGCATAATAGGAATGTCAGCCTTGGCTTGTTCGTAACAAAGCCAGTTGGCCCAAGTAGATTTTCCCGCACCCGTGTCGCCAGTAATAACCCACAGGCCAGCTCTAATCCCGCCAACGCATTCGTCAATTTTCCTCGAGAAAGTTGAACCTCCGCGCGTGCTGTGTGGGTTTAAAATCAGTTGTTCGAGATCCTGTGTAAAGTGATCCACACGGGCCAGCTTGGGATCGAGGTAAGCCTGAAAGTCGCCGAGATCGCGTTCTATATCAGCAACAGGCACACCAGCCATCAGAGCCTCATTAGGATCATTGTGGCCGCGTATTTTGCAGCGGAAACAGCGATATTCACCGAGCGCCTTGGCTAGCTTAGAAGCGCCATCCTCTCCCGCTGTATCATCATCGTAGAGCAGCACAAAGCTCTTAAACGGCTCAAGGCAGTCGAGCCAAGTCTCTTTCCAATTCGCAGTCGCGCCCGCTGTGCCGCTGACAATATTGCCGAAGCCGTAAGTCCGCATTGCTAGAACATCAAGCTCGCCCTCTGTTATGATGATCGTATCATTGCGCCGATCAAGATCCCCAGCGCCATAGAGAGGAAGCGGTTGCTCAGGACAGACTCTATATTTTTTCTTAACGGGTGGAACGGATCGGAATCGCATATTGACGATCGTGCCCGATTCATCTTTGAGCGGTATAGATATCCAGTATTCTCGGCCCGTGCCTTTGTCCTCCCATACGCACCCGATGTCGGCCTGTTTAAGAACATCAAGACTCAGCTTGCGATCGTTGAGCAGATAACTAAGAACAGGCGCACCCTCGGGAGAATGTAAGTTTGACTTGTACTGTGGCGGCTTATTGGCAGCCCAAGCAAATATCCCAGTATATACTCTTTTCGGCTTTGGCTTTGGTGGTGGTGGTGCAGTAACGGCAGCAATTGATCGCATAGAGCTTATCTGTGTTCCGCCTGACGATCTTCTTATCAGACCATTATCTCCACAGTAATTCCGAACTTGTGACTTACCGTCAGATCCTAACTCTCTAAACCTACCCCCCGCGACGGAGTAACTAATGAGATCCAGCGCGTCACCCTTTATATCGCAGCGGTGGCACATAAAACCTTTGCGGTTTGGTGTAAGCCCAAGCGGCCCTCGCGGGTCGTCAGATCCCCTTTTATCTCGCCCGCAGCTTGGACACGGTGAAAGGCTTTGCATACGACCAATTTTAAGGCCGAGCTGATTAGAAATATGATCGATAGTGAGATTTGTGATCTCTTGTATCCACTCCATAAAAGTCTCCGTTGTAAAGTTTTTTGGTTCGATATCAGAGTAACAAGATTATGGTTAGAGATCAAGAGCTTTTATTTCTTATTGTGATCCTTGGCCCACAAGGCGACTCCAGCGCTGTCCGTTATATGATCAAGATCCCCGAGTATTTTCATAGAATCGCGCAGCCTAAGAACAAGAGGAGGGATACCCGCCAGCGAAGCGGCCTTGGCTATTTCGCGCTTAGTAAAATGATTCAAATTAAGGACGGGTTTGCGCCATTCGGCAGCCCGAATCCACAGACTCTCAGATCTTACGAATCCCTCGAGGACACCCGCAACCTGACCGCCGAATCGAGCAACCGATAAACCTGTCCTCGCTGACTTTCCTACATACGCGTCCTCGGTGGCGATCGTGAAATCGACATCCTCTATCTGATAGCCCATTTCCACAACGAGATCGTATAGCTCCTCGGTTATTAGACGGCTAATGTGCGCCGCGAAATACCCTATTTTCTGCGCCTTTCTCTTGGGGTTGGTGTGTCGCCATATATCCACAAGAAAAACGCGCCGCTTGGCCCGTGTCACCTTCTTCCACGCGACGACTAAAAGGGCGGCAGCCCCTCCATTAGGAGAGGCCGCGATTACAGTCACAGCGCCCGCACGCGCGGGATCTATGCCGATCCATATTTTAAAAGGGGATGTCACTTTTATCATTCACATAGTTGTCGAAATCATCATTTGTATTACTTGCATCCGCTTGGCCGATCGTGGCGATACCCTTGGCGCGTTCGATCTGATCTCCACGCGACACACGGTAGTCAATGATCTTCGCGAAACTTTGCTCACAGGCTGAGATCAGTTTATCAATACCAGCACGATTCAGCACCGCGTCCGCATCAGCATCAGACACAGAATACCAGCGACCGATCTCGATCACGGTCTTGTCTTCGCCGTTGCGGTTGGTGTAAGATCGCGACTGAAACTCGCAATTGACAGCCTTACAGCTCAAGATAATCTTTTGGATGTCCTCGTGATCCTCGTTGTCATAAGGCTCAGTGTAGCCAAGGCCAGCAGCCCAAAGTTGATGTTTCCAAGCTACTGTATCGCGGATCAGCAGATCGCCGATATGAATAATTCCGACCTCAGTAGGTTCGCAACCGCCATCATCGATCACGGCATATCCAATTTGAAGTTTCTTGTTGCCATAGGCAGTCTCGAAGAAATATCCAAGCGGGACGCATAGCTTGACTCCCTCTGTGATATTCTTTGCGCGTTCTTTCTGTGGTGAGCTGTTTCCAGCCTCTGCATTTGGTGTAATTCTAGCCATTGTAATTCTCCGTTATTTTCTAGGTTGTGGGTTAAGGATCTGTTTAATGATCGTGTTAATATTGGGGTTCTGTATTGTGCCCGTCAGCGGAAAACTCGGCTTGCACATAACTCGAGCGGGGCCTTCTACCATAAGATTTCTCACGGTAGCATTTACCTTTCCACCGTTGCCATCGTCAGCTTGCTCGACTGTGGTATATAGGAAACCGACCCAATTGAAATATTGCGCGATCTCTCCGCTCGTCTTCTTGCCCTCAAACGCGGGCTTAAGGTGGCGCTGTCCTGTCTCTTCCTCGATCTGTGACTCGAGTAGGGCAATACACACGACATTCTTTTTAAGGCCACGGATGCGGCGAATTAGGGCGCGCATATTGTCGGCCAGCTTACCCCATAGCGGCAGACTCATTTGTCCACGACCGTTATTGGTAAGGCGATCCTTGATCAAGCGCTGCATCTCGGTAATAGAGTCGATCACGATCGTGTCGTAGTCTTTCCATTCATTCGGATTCTCGTCGATGTCCTTAAGAATATCTCCGAGCATAACATCATTTTTGATATGAATGATCGCCGCCTCGGGGTTGCTGTGCATAATGCTCGCCTGTCCATTCATTTCGGTTAACAGGATAAGCGGCCTCGGTGCGGTAGCAGCAAGGAACGACTTGCCAGCCCCGCTCTCTCCATACACAAGGCCCTTGATGACCGTGTTCTGTGCGGCCTTACCCGCTTTAATAATTTCGAATTTCGCCATTGTTTTTCTCTCCGTTGAGTTTATTGGTTAGGGTTCTCGAACCATATTGTCGGCTCTGAACTAAGTATAACATTAAACTGGTTATTCGCAATGCAAATCTGAGAAAACTTACAGTCACCCCATAAAATACATTGGTGCGGTTGCCGCGGAACGATCGAATCCACCGCAAAGTCGTCCGACAAGTCCGCCGCCGCTAGCCGCGATCGCCGATCCGCAATTTCTGTCGCTACACCGAACAGCTCTCCCTTGCAGCGATCCACATCATCAGGAAACATATCTCGCCGTATGATATCGAAATACTTGCGATCGGTATTCAGCTCCAACTCGGCAAGGGTATCGGCATAATCTTCCACGGATAAATTGTTGTCTGATATAGCCTGACGATAGATCCAACTCGGGCAGCCAACCCGCGCCTTTGATAATTTCCCGCTCTTAAGCGGCTTCGGAGGGTCGGGGATCTTGCTGTGAAGAAGATCATAGAATACAGCGCCAACATTGCCCGATACTCGCGTTCCGTGCTGGTTTGTGCCGTGCTGTACTAAGTACGCGTAAGTCGGCAATTGGATATCATATTTCGCGTTCTTTGTATATTTAGCGAGCGAGCTTGTGGTCTTGTGATCGAGGACGGCCAGCTTAGTCGGATCGGTACGGTTTCGCAGCAGTGCGTCCACCTTACCCGCGATCATTAAAGGCATCTCCCACTCGCGCACCTGTATCCGCGCGCAGTCCTTAGCGCGCTCTAATTCTGCATTAGATAGATTCAGCTCGTACCCGCCGCTCGTCCTCAGCGCCTCACCAGCCCGAGCAGGTCTAGCCCATTCTCGACCATCATCATACTTGAATAAAACGACGGGCAAAGTGCGAATCAGCGGTTGATCTTGCCTGTTCAGAATCGGAGCGACGAATTCTAGCTCCACACCGATCACCTCCCAATCATTCATTAGCTTAACGAAATTATTGCGCCAACCTATCAATGACTTTTCAATGTTCGCCATAATAGGATCAGGATCGATATATACTTGCGCCGCTGTTGCCTCTTCCTGAATGAATTGCGGCGTCTTGGCCCTATGTATAGCCAGCAGCTCGACAAGGCTAGGAACGGCATCGTTGGCCATAACTGAGCGTAGAACCTCCTCGAGAAAAAGGTGAGCGATCGATCCATAACTGAGCGCAGCAGCCCGAGTCGAGTTCTCTACATTTTGAATATGCTGATAAGCATAGAATCGCGGACAAATTAAAGCGCTGCGCTCGCTGTTCGTAAATACCAGCGCCGCACCATCAACAGTCATTTTGTAACGAGCTGTTTTTGTGATCATATCTTCCTCCGTTTGTATTGTGGGTTAATTATAACACAATATCAGATAACGGACGGTCAGAACTTGGCCTAAAAAATTAAAACCCCGCTGAGATCAATTTGAACCCAAGATCATCAGCGGGGACTTGTTGTGGCTCGAACGGAGGATCAAGCGACATCTCGGTGCTCATATATTGAAGACCTAAACCCATATTAACACAGAATACGATAACAGCAAATTATATTAATTTATCTTCGGTGCTTTCTGCTTTTTCTGTACCGTCTCGGGCCGACAAATAATCCAGCAGCGCGGGCTTAACAAGTTCCACATAGCCGATCGACAATATTATAAGCCCAATGGAAGTCATATAACAAAACAGGTGTCCAGCCATTTTAGTCCTCGAGTAAAGTATAAGAAAAGAAATCGCCCCATATAGTCCGAGCCTTTTCGCATACGGATATAAATATAGAATATTCTTTCGGATCAGCGAAAACTTGGCAGCCAGCGCTCCATTTTTCTACATTCACACTCTCACGGTTTGCCGATGCTCGGTGAATATTAATGCCAAAATAGCCCTCTGTTACGGTCTCGGGATCGTGATCGAGGATATCATCGCGGTCGTTATCCCTATACACTTTAACCGCCCCGCCGCGCTGACAAAGCGCTGTATATTTGCCGCGGTGCAGCCCGAGCTTATAAGCTCCTCGGTATTGGTCAGCAACAAGGATCGCCGTGCCAGTGACATTCATTGGGTTCTCAAGGTAGTAAGTTCCCGCGTCTGTGGTGATCGAAAACTGATGATCGATCCAGTGTCCACCGTCGTCCTTGTAGACTAAATGTAAGAAATCGTCGAATTTATTCGCGACTCTTGAAGCGGTGCGCACCCCAATAATATTAACATTGTACGCGCCTCTCCTGAATACAGTGTGTCCAGCAGCCTCGGCCCTTTCTAATATTGCGGGTTCTTCTGTGCCTGACATATCTTACCTCTTATCCAGTATTCGATCGATTTTGTTGTCCGTGCGCTGTACGCGCTCCGAGAGCTGTGCTAGTGTGGTGCTTAGACTCTCAATTGCTATACTTAGCCGCTCAACGGTTTGTTGTGTCGTTTCTGTATTTCGGAGAATTGTGCGCTCCATTTGTTCGCGATCAGTTTGTAACTGACCGACCACCTCTTGCCAGCGATCGCGCAGCGCGTCCTCTCGCGTTTGGTGGTTTATTCGCAGCGCATCGACCTCGGTCTTATTCTCGATAATCAGTGTATTCACTCGATCAGTGAATTGAGTATTCAGCGAGTCGAGCCGTTTCTCTGATCGAGAATTAGACCAAATCAAATATATAGCAAAGGCCACCATCGGAGACCCGCTTGTAAGCAATGCTATCACCTGATCAATCATTTTAACACCGTCCTCGAATAAATTAGATTAAAGATGTTTTAAGATTAGCTCGTGCAGCTTGGGAACGATCGCAAGAACAGCATCAGTCGCGATCTCAACTTTTTCTTTATCAGTTACGCGTCGTCCGCCGTCGGAGGTGCTGCTCTTGGCCTCGTTAACATCGGCAATAACTTCTTGTATAATTGGAATAAGCTCGCGTACGACAGCGATTGCAATAAATAAAGGGTTCGGCTTTGCCATTTTGGCCTCCAGCGGTGTTATATTATCCCCATAATAACACTTGGCGATCAAGACAGAGCCTCCCCCTCCAAATATTGATAGAAATTAACGCATTTTTCCCGCCAGTTTCTCGCGCACAAATTCATTAGTGCCTGAGTCGCGGTTGCTAAATTCGTCCCCCTTATCGGAGAACTCGCCATCAAAAGCGTCTGTTCCTGTATTCTTTTCGTCTACGATCCCATCACCGATCTCGAGGCCGTGCTTAAGAGCAAACCTAGCCCAGCGGCGGCGAATAAGATCGCAGTAATGCGGTTGTAATTCCACGAGACGAGACTTGCGGCCTACACTGGCAGCGGCGATCAAAGTAGATCCCGATCCGCCGAAGCCATCAATAACAATTTCCCCGCGGCGCGAGCTGTTCAATATTAAAGTGCGCAGCAGATCGATCGGCTTCATTGTAGGGTGTGCGTCGCTCTTTGTGGGCCGCTTAAATGCGAGGACTGTGGTCTGTGTGCGATCGTCTGTGAAATAGTGGCCAGCGCCCTCTTTCCAGCCATACAAGACCGACTCGTGTTGGTAATGGTAATCTGATCGGCCAAATGTGCTCGTGTCCTTTACCCAAACCAAATTGTGTCGCCACATTTTCAGCTCCATCAACACGGTTCTAAATGGCATTCCGATCTCGCTATCAGGACAAGAAACATACATAGCGCCGCCAGCCTTGAGCGCGCTGTGGATATGAGTAAAAACAGGCCGTAAGAAAGTAGTGAGATCATCAACCCCAAGATCATCGTCCGCAATTTCTACCCGCGCACGAGACCCTCCTTTATAGGCCACCCCATAAGGAGGATCTGTGAAGCACATATCGGCTTTCTCGCTACCCATTAGCCGTTTCCACACATCCTCGTCGAGCGAACTACCACAAGCCAGTCTATGATCACCAAGCCAGTATATCTCGCCCTCTTGGCTAATTGCATCGCCCTCAAAGGTAGCCTCGAACGGCTCCTCATCCTCTTCGCCAGTATCCGCGTCGTCTTGATCGCCAAGATCGTCCAGCGCCGAGATAAGATCGTCTAGCTCCTCACTAGCAAAGCCCAACAGATCAAGATCGAAATTGCTCTCGTTCAGTGCAGAAACCTCGAATTTTAGCAACTCCTCGTCCCACGATCCGAGCATAGCAATTTGATTGTCCGCGATTCGATATGCTCGAACCTGATCCTCGGTCAGATAATCCACAATTAGCACAGGCACACGATCAAGACCGAGCTGCGTAATTGCTTCAAGTCTACCGTGGCCAGCCACGATCTCACCGTTCCCTCGAACAATGATCGGGTTAATAAAACCGAATTCTTGGATCGACTTCTTGATAACATCTATCTGACTTTGTGGATGCAAGCGCATATTGCGCGCGTAAGGCTTAAGCCGCCCGAGACCCCATATCTCAGGCCGTGCCATATCATTGTTGCTCATTGGTGATCTCCTCTTTATTAAATAATTCGCTGAAAACAAACCGCTCTCCGAGCGCCTGTTCAAAGGTGATATAGGATGAATCGGTATCCTCGCGGCACGATCCGTTAAACATATATATGTATTTTCTCACGGCTAATTTTCCTCGAACAAATTCGATTCCCTCGGGTGTTGGCCACCAGTAGCCCGTTGTTTTTTTTGCGCGCTGACCAACCTCGTCAGCCTGATCTCGTTCTGTGCGAGCTAGATTCCAAAATGCGCACATCGTATAATCTCGGCCTGTGTATTCGAGATCGCTGTGATGAATCCACCCGTCTCCACCAGTAGCGATCGACACATAATGCGCCTTTACAAGTGATCGCATAAAGATCGCCATATTCGTATTGAGCTTTCTCTTGTATTCCTTAGCCCGTTGGCCGCATACTTGGCATTCTGTGCCCTCTTCTAGACCGTTCCGTATGTCCGCCGCAGCAATAGACAAAGACACCGTATGCGCCAATTTTGAGCGATAATGAAGCCGATCAGAATACGCGCTCAAGAATAGGCCCGCAACATTACGATCCCCGTCTGTCAACTTGCCAGCCATATCGGCCCAATGAATAAATGCGTATAGGTTGGCCGCTCGTTCGCGATCCGCAAATATTGCATCTAGCTTAGACTTGGTATCTAGATCCGCCTCGCTGTCTTTACGAACCGCAGCCCGCAAAAACTCCAAAGCTCTAAAAGTGAATTCTTCGTTATACACTTTCCTCTCCACAGACGAGAATCTCTACCTCGTCGGGCTTGACCATAAGTATTCGATCAGTGAGAAAGCATAGCCGTAAAATAATCCAGTAAGGCGGAACGCGGCGATCTGATCCTGTGGCCATCGTCGAGCAGCTCTGCGGGGTAACATCAAGCGCAGTCGCTAGCTCTTTATTGGTAAGGCCTGTCTGTGACATCCATAGCTCGCGGAGCGCCTTGTAGATAGCGCGGCGGGGTAAGTCTGCACCCTTTAACGCGAATTTGGGTATATCTTCAATTGTTCGTTCTTTCTTCATTTTACTCTCCATTGTGATGTTGTGTGCGATCGATCGCTGAGTCACTATTCATTTGATCGAGCACCGCATAAATTGCCTCGTGCCGATCAACTTGCCATTTAGTGATCATCATTAATGCGATCAGTATAAACAGCGCCGAAAAGTACATTTCCAGCGGTGTCATTTTGTCGAGATCATTATGCGATCTCGTATTCGGTATCGTATTCGGGTTCGTCATTTGTATTTATCCTCTTATCGCGGCGATATCGGGTTCGATCTCGGTTCCGCAATTCTATTGTAACCAGTTTGCAGTTATAGTCAAGGATAAAATTTGACCTTTGTTGTTATTTTATCACACGGGCGGCGCGGATTTGTAAGGGTGGCCCGCTGGTAACACACTCTCGATCCCCCATTTCCAAGCGAGATAACCCTCGACTTTCTGCCTGTTCGTTTCTGATAAGCCTGTGCTTTGTGGCGCTTCGATCAGCAGCAGCTCCGCAAGATCGAAAGATCCATACGCGTAATCCTCAGTGGTAACATTAAAGTTTCTTCGCCCTAAGTGCAGACGAATATTTGCGCTGTCTAGATCGAAATTGGTGGTCTGTGCGTTACTCGAGGATTCGAGATTTCCGTTCTTGTAGAACCCAGCGCTCCCCGATGTCGAGCTGTGATAGCTCAGAATTACCCAGTCGCCAACCGTGAATTGTTCGGCCCCTGTCGCGGGTGTATCGGGGAAATTGCTATTGTTATCAAATTGATGATTCTTATTAGGATCGTCGTCTACCTGATCCCATTTTAATCGCGTCTGATATGATCGTCCGTAATTGATGATCGGCGCAACATTTGTCGTGTCGGTTGTATTTTGTGCATCGCCAATCGTGTTTCTATAAAAGCGCACCAAGTAGAAAACATTAAACCCGCGGCCATAGGTAGAACCATTAATATCGAGAACGGCGTTATCTTTGGCTCCCTTGAGATATTCGCTGTTCGTATGATCGAATCGCAGCACATCAAGTCCATTCAGGGCGGCGCTTGTGATCTCAGGCAATTGAGTCGTCTGTCCATCCCCCACAATATAAGTATTGTCGATAACTTGTGCCTTGTTAGCCCAATTAACACCTCCACCCGCGGGAGCTGTAAGCCCATCATCACCCTTGAGCCAAAGGCGCATAAATTGCGAGCTATCGCCTACACTGTCATCGAGGAAATCGCTCGGTGTTGCGCCACTATAACCGCCACCACCCTCGGTCGCTGAGTAGGCTAACACGGCAAAGTTATCGACATAGACCGTCCCATTCCCAGCGATCAGACCTGAGTCTCCTGTCGTGATAACGGAACTTGTATTATCTCCCACATTCACAGCCAGCGATCCGTCAATGTATAATTGAAGAGTCGCGGGCGCGTTTCCTGTGCATACGAATTTAAGCTCGTGACGAACCCCTGTATTATTTGCGGTCGGAGGAATATCGGCCTCGGCCAATACTGTATCGGTCGTATTCTCGCGCCGTACAATAGCGCATTTCGCGTCCTGATATGATATCCGACCAATATAACAGTCTTGGGCCAGCGACACCCCTGAGACCACAGAATAGCCTTGAGCACGGGCAATTAAACCCAAGATCCCGCCGCTGAATATCTCTGTCTGAGATCCGCTTGGCCAAGCGTAATTACATTGCACCTCATAATCCACATAGGAGAAAGTCGTACCCGCTAGCGTCGTCCCCGCCACTTGTAAAAGATAGTCTTCCGCGGTAGCAGTGATCCCAGCGGAAGCCACCAAGACGCGCCCGTTTAATTTGCCTGTGGGATCGTTGATCGTAGACCAGCCCGAAGATCCGCTCCAATTTGATTTTGCCATTTTCGCTCCCTAAAATATAGTATCGGATGATTGTTCGTTGCTTATTGGTGGAGAGGTGCTTTCCTCGCTGACATTCGCCCGCTGTGCGCCCTCTCTCGCTATGGCAGTAACCTCGTCTATGCTGAGCAATTGGCCGCCGAGAATGTACTCTATGTCGCTTTTCGGGATCTCTATAAATTCAGCTTGGAAATTAGGCAGATCGGAATCTCTTAATCCGCTGACACCTCCTAACTTAAGGAAAGCGGGCAGCAGATCGCTCGCCTGAATTGATTCGCACTCGATGCGCGCACTTTGCCCTTGAAGCTTGGCGCTGACAATATGTATTTTCCTACCCATAATAATTCCCATTTTATTTGAGGATAACACATTTTCGATTAGATAACAATCCTAATAATGCGGCCTCCAGTAATAGAGATCTACAAGACCAGCAGCAAGCGCAGAGTCAGCCAGCATCTCAGCTCGTGATAGGGTAAGATCTGTCTTGTGGTATGTGGCCATCTCGAATTTCCCCCAAAGCGGTCGCTCGAAATACACAACTATCGTCCAGCGATCCCGCCCCTGACTATCGCGGCCAAGGTAGACGGGTTGTGGTGTTAGATAGCGGCAGCTCTCCTCGTTGTCCGTGCGCGCTATCTTCACATTTGTATGTTTTCTCTCGTTAGGCATATCCGCTCCCTCCCTTAGTATTGTGATCCGTGTTCGTTAAGAAATGCCTCAGCATCATCTCCGAGCATATCTTTGGCCACATACATCAGATCGTCCCAGCTCATACCGCCATCCCAATAATCCGCTATGTACTCCATCACTATCTCTTTCTCTCTTGTGTCTATGTTATTCATTTTAAGCTCCGTTGTTGTTTGGTACTTATATAATAACATCAACTTGGTTAGAGTCAAGATTTTATTTGAGGTTTATCGTGTCTGTCGATCGGCCCATTGAAGATAGAGTCGCATCGCGGGCAGCCAATTAAGCGCTAATCTATATCCTCGCGGATCTGTCATACATTCGATTATCCACGACAGAGGTCGATCTTCGTCATATTCTCCTTTCCAGCGCTTAACGATTCTCGCGTTCTGTGTATCAATAGTCTTTCCCTCCAAGCTACAAGGCACAAGGTAGCAGTCGGTTTCTCCATCGTGACCAATATATATTTCATTCGAGTCCATTTTATTCTCCGTTATTAGGGTATGTCTTAATAATAACATCAAACTGGTTACTCGCAAGTTATTCCTCAATAAAAAACGCGCTCCCCGTGAAGAGAGCGCGCCAACTTAATATTGGAGATATTATCGTTTAAGGCTTATCTGAGATAATCAGCTTGAAGGATTTCACCTGAAAGAAGCGCATCCTTAACACAAACTTTCGTATCAGCTCCGTCTTGGAATACGGTGTATTGTGAGCTTGCCAATGTATTCATCGCACCAACGCGGAGACGCTGTCCGTTCAGATATACTCGAACATTTGCACCGCTTCGAAAATTCGCTACACTGACCGCGTTCGCAAGTGTGAAAATAGTTCCGCCCGCTGTGTTGAATTCGTCGTATGAGAATTGTGATCCGAGCTTAGCAAGCCCAATCCCAGCATCTTTAACGGCCAATTGATTCGAGATAATTCCGATCGTGGTATCGTCATAATCTACTTGAACTCCCGCCGCTCCCGAGGTGAATTTCAGACCCTCGTTAGCAGTAAGCGCCACCTCGAGAGTACCCTCGTCACCAACCTGACTAAATGCAAGACCCTTATTAGATGTTAGCTCTACATTAATTGTCGATCCTGACTTGCTCAAACCCGCGCCCGCGGTGATGGCTGCTGTACCAGTGAAGGCAGTGAAATTAACGGCATCAGTTCCGATCGTCTCTACATTTGTCGTACAAACGAAACCGATATTTGCATTCACATCACCAACGGCCACAAAGACAGCGGAGGAAATAAATTCATTGGCATCGTCTTGATCAGCGGCGCGAGTCAAGACCCAAGCGGTAGAACCGTCGCCGACTGTGGTTACCTCATAGATACCATTTTCGAATTGAGTAGATCCTGTCGACTGATCCTTGACCAATACCCGATCACCAACAGAGAAAGAGCCACCAATTGCGCTCGCTGCGTTATCTATATCAAAGGCAGCATTTGTCCCCGCATTGGTAAGGGTAGCGCCGACACCGCTCGACCCGTTCGCGTATGTAGCATTCAGCTCGGTAGTCGTACCAGCAGTAACACCGTCTTTCCAGTATGCGCCTTGCGCCACAGCATCAACATAAGCCTTGGTCGCTACCTCTGCATCAAGCGTAATTCCCGAGGCGGCAGCCTTATAAACAAGTCCGACACTAGCGAAGTTATAGGTTATTCCAGCGGTAGTCGTATCGAGCTTGGCTGGAGTTATCGCTGCATTAGCGATTTGAGCATTTCTAAATTGTAATGACATAGTTAAATTCCTCGTAGAAAATTATTGGGGGTGGTAATCTACAATTATCACCTCTCCAAGGCTTGCGGTGAATGTGCTACTAAATGTTGACGAGCCAGTTTCTGTTATCTGATCTGTGCCTTGGCGCTGGCCGTTTCTATAAACGCGCAACGAACCCGCATCATAGAGCTGACTCGTGGTGAAACTAGTGGTCGATCCGTCAATTTGGCTTGACAAATTCTCGCTAAATATTGACCCGTCAGCGCTTCCTCCTGAGCCACAATTAAGAGGGCGGTCGAGCGGAGACCGAGACCCGTTTGGCCAGCCTGTCGAAAAGTTCTCAATAGCAGCGGGATCGACATCGGGCGCGGGATAACCCCAAGTATTAAGATCGGCGGGCTGAAATGTAAATTCCTCGAATTCTTCGATAGAAAGAGTCGCGCCAGCTTGTAGATAAAAATTAGAGTCTTGCCAATCCTCGAGCGATAATATCGTACCAGTAAAACCTCCAATAGCAGAATTATCAGGGGTGTAGCTTGCTGTCGTTACGGTAAGATCGAGCGTCGTCCCTGTGCCGACTGTATATCCAAACCGACCGATCTGTGTGCGCGTTTCTTGCCCTATAAACAGCCTATAAACAGCAGTCGTCGAGTCGCCTGTGTTAAACGAGACCTGTTGCTGATTGCCTTGATAAGATAGCGGATTCACCTGTGACGGCGCTGAACTAACCGAGTTCTTAAAGGTAGGAGAGAAGCCCTTAAGCAAATTGAACGGACTAGAATTTCCGCCACTAAGCGCGGGGATCTGTTGTGGGTTTCCGCCCCCGCTGGTAAGCATATATTGTTGTTGTGTCTGAAATGGAAGCAACTTAGTCGTCAAGGCAAGAGAGGCGAGATTCCCACTTGTCACAGAGCTGATCCGTGCCGCTGTGGTTATATTATTCGCGTTCTTTATAGCAGTATCCAGCGCCACAGACGCCCCAACTCGAGCGGTGTTATACACGGCTCCGCCTTGAACATATTGGTTACCAAAAAACATCGCCTGATCCATTAGCATATCGGAGATCCGTGTAGCCTGATCGATCCACTGCGCAGCATAAGCTCGCGGAGGATCTACACCAAGCTCGGTCAGGTTCAGGCCAGCGCCGCTCGCGTATTGATTCTCAATAAAATCGTATATCGATAACACAAATTCAAGTTCTGAATTGGTCTCCCCGATGTCGGTAACCGTCGTCCTCCAGCCCGCGATCCAGCTTGCATCGGTGTTAAATATACCGCCGTAGATATTGCTTTCATCCACATTATAAGTCATCCCTAGATAGGCCACATAGGCCAAAATATCCTCGGGTGTCTCGATACCCGCAGCGCCCTCGTCAGTTTCCTCGAGATCCACCGTATTAAGATCCGCGCCATTGGCCGTCAGCCCATTAGGCAGCGAAGCCACCAAGGTCGTTATTGCGGTTTCATAACATTCGTTTAGCTCCGCAGCGGTATAATTTGGCCTGTCTTGTGTTAGATTACCGATCGCCATAAATCCCCCCTTTACCCAATTGAGTCATATTGAAGCCATAATTGAAATTCTATCTCTAGATCGCCACCTGATAAGTCCATACCAAGGATCGTCGCTGTCGTGTTTTCTATCCCCAGCCTGTCGTCAGTTAGCAAAACATTGTCGCCAATTTCCACAAGGAAAAATAGCCTTGGCGCGGCTATGTATTTCACCTTGTAGCTTGGCAAGGATAAGTGATTCACATACCAATCGATCACCTTGGCCGCGGTATTATAATCCTTGATCAATACCGAGTCGATCGGGTTCATTTCTCGCAAGCCGATCTTGGCCTCACTTACGCGGCATATCCTAGAATTACTCGAGTTTCTCGTGATAACTTCTTGATAAGTGTCGGTCAGGGTGTTGTAATTATAGCGCATTGAATAACTGTTGAATAGCTCTCTCGTATCGGTTTCGGTCAGCGCAGAGACGCGATCCATAAGCAGCTCTTGCCCGCGGGTGAGTCGCATAGCGGTCGTCTTGGATGCTCTATCCGTGTAGATCACACCATATCCGCGGCCAGTATAGCAGCCCTTAAACATAGGGAATTCCTTGCATATAGCGCCGTCAATATACGAGAAAACTGTCGCGGTATTATTCTCAGACGATCCGTTGATCACAATTTCACCGTACAGCAAACCACCACTTTTCGCCTGTGCTCGCGCGTGTAAAACATAATCATACCCATCAGATCCGATCGCCGTATGATCTGTTATTAGCCGCTCAATAACATCGAGAATCGTTGGCGCATTTCCTGATCGTAAAGTGACCCCCGCGTAGATCGTAACCCCCTCATAAGCGGGAGAGCTTGTTGTCGTAAATTCGACCCCTGTGTAAGGATTTCCACGGTTGTCCATTCCACCGATCTGTTGCCAGTTTGTCGCCGTGACAACGCCGTTTAAGGTGAATAAATACTCGTTCGCGGGTACTTGCACCCCGTCAACATAAACGCGCGTTATATTCACATTCGCGCCCTGTGCGGCTAGTACCCTCGGGCCATAACTATTCGATGAGAGCAGAATACACGGCACGGCTTGAGCTGTTGTAAGACACAGCGGAAATCGCATTCCAATTTGATTCTCGGGGAGATAGGTAAAGCCAACTCGATCCGTAATAGATTCGGGGATAATTTTATCGACGGATGATCGTGCGTCGGTGATCGTTATTTCCATTTCCTCGCGGCTAGCGCCAAAAGTAATTCCCCCGCTCATCTCACCTCGGATCAGCACATATCGATTGTCGAAATCTGCACCGTCAGCTTGTAAAGCGATCTCACCAACGCCCGCAAGTGTGGCCCCCGAGAGGATAATTTCCATTGGGTTTATATCCCGCGCATCAAGAGCCAAGTTTATGCTCCTCATAGCGGCAGAGCCACCCTTAAAGTCATAGGATACACTAACGCTCGGATTATCTATTAGGATCGGTTTATAGGGCAATATTGAGCCATTCTCGCCATATACAGTCACGGGACGCGTTGAGGCTCTGATCTTTGTGCCGTTTCCGAATATGATGTCCGCTGTGAATACCGCGGCGCGCAGATAGGGATCGGTCTTACTCAGGAGATCCCAATATCCCGTTATATTCTGTGGCGCGTTCTTTATTTGCCGCACCAGCAGATCAAGAAGACTCAGAGGTGCGCTCATACGATCTCCGTTAAGGTCAAGGTCAGATTACCCACAGGCCGCCACTTGTTATCATATTCGTCGTGATACCAGCCCACATTTTTAAGATCGATATTGTCATCGAATCTCGTGAGTAGAAAATAGTCATCAGCCAGCGGGCCATTTGCGTCTCCCTCGTATCCCACAAAGACCAGCCCTCGCTCGTTGAAATTAGTAGCGGCTCGCATTGTATCTCGAACATATCGCCGCACCTGTTCAGAAACATCTCCTTGGAATTCTCCCTTGATAACTCGAGTCGTAGCGCCCTCTCGATATCCCCAAGTAATTCCTGATCGCGTACGGCTTAGCGATACACTAGATTTCTCGCTGTCTGTATTCGTCCAATCCATTTGAAGCGGGTGCATAGATAAGGTTGTGCCCGCTAGCAAGCGACCCGCGTAAAGCTCTTGAGACTTGTTGCTTTCCTCGTATGCGTTCCAGCTCGATCCGTGCAATTCCCAGCGCACAGAATTGTCCACATTCACACCGCCATAAACAGTCCAGCCTCGATCCGCATAGACCGAGACCGTCATACCCACAGATCCAGCCACGGCGAAGCTCATTGTCACCCCAGCGCATTCAAGCCAATGCTGTCGGTTGCGATCGTAATAGTGCCTTGAAATAAGATAGCCTGTGTCCTCTACAATAGAGGAGGGGACATTGGTTAAACGCGCGAAATACTTGCGGTTTTCGATCGACGAGCTAAATATCGCGGCGGGTATTCGTTGATCCCATTCTACCCGAACGGCATTATCTGAATACTCGGCGACTCGACCTGTGGCGCGTAACATAGAGATAGTTACGGCAGCAGAAAGAGACGGCCCATATCTCAAGACGACTTGTTTTGCATTTGTGCCGAACGCAGCGATCGCATTATGAACAAAGCCCTCTTTCCCAGCCCCGCCACTTGTATTTAATTGAGCTGAATTAAAGTTTGTAGCCGATCCACTAGACCAGCGAATACGAGGAGAGTCATATAGATTCGCGTTATCAAATCCGTTTGTATATTCGGTCGAAAGGGTGTATAAATCGCCGACAGACGCGCTCGCGCCTCCCCATATAATATCCACCCCCTCATCAAGGCGAACGCGCTCAGAGCTTGTACTCCGCCCCCGCACGATATCAGGATAATCATTAGATCCAGCCTTTAAAGCGAACACACCGAGATCCGATCCCGCGTGTATTGAAAAATCTCTCCATTCAGAGGTTACCGAATTGCCCGTCGACATTTGGAAATTACCCCATCGGATTCTCTGTTGCCGCTCGGCTTTTCTTGGGTTGGTGTTCAGAGTAAAAGTGTTCGTATTAGCCCAGTTATCCGTCCCAAACTTTCGGTAAGCGAGGCAGCATTCAACCAGCTCGTGCCCTGTATAAAGAGGCGATCCGTTTGTATTTGTAGCGGGCCTTATTCCAAGCCTGAACTCATAAAAGTCAGTATTCAGATCAGAGATCGTTATCTGTGTGAGAATAGTGAGATCATTGGTGTCCGCAATATCTACACCGTCCTCGGATAAAGTGATATTAATACCCAAGGTCTGATCCGATGCATTCGGCGAGATAACTGATTTCACATAACTATGAATCTCCACACCAGCGCCGCGCGGTAGAGATGTCAAAGTGCTCGGAACTGTGCCTCTTTCCCCTCCGCTCGTGACCTTGGCTGTGAAACAAATACACGATCCATTAACTGTCCCAAGCGGCTTTATATACGGATACGGGCCGTCAGACGGCGAGCTTTGTTCTCCGTTCCATTTGTAATTGCTCGTGTAATTCAGCGCATAGAAACCGAGAGAATATTGCGGGATATTCTCTTGAGCCACACTAGAAGAATTGAGATCCTGACTCGGATCTTCCCATACATAAACGAGCATATCTGACGAGTCATAATTCGTTATTCTCAGCCTGTTCGCCGTCCAATTTCGAGTTGGTTGGGATATTCTATATTCATCCCAATATGAATTTACACTAGCATAAAGCACCCCAGCGGGCGCGCCAAAAGCAGATCGCCACTCTACATAATTAAACCCTCGACCGCGCTGTATTGCACCATTAACGGGGTTGGTTCGTACATCGATCAGGGCCGAGGTCTGATTCGGTGGAGGTAAAGTTCTTAGTGCGGCGTCGATCGGTCGTTTAGACCAGCCACCGAATTTCATATATATCGGAGCGCGCAAGCTGACATCCTGTGTCGATTGATTATCGAACATTCCAGCAAATAACGCAATACAGTCACCGCGATTATATAGTTTTCCTCGAGCAAAATTATAACGCTGAGAACCCTTGAACCCTGTGATCGCTGTCTCATTAGATCGGATCTGACCGTTGACCGTTGTGTATTTCTTTCGGCCCATATTATTCCACAGAACACCCTCGGTTATAGAGACTCCAAGATCGATCCAATATAGATTAATCTCAGGCCGCCGCCCGCTAATTTCTGAACCAATAGTTAGATCGGTAGCGTCATAGATATTGTTATCTAATAGCAGCCACAGCCAGTCAGCTCCTCGGGCTAGATATATTCGAGGAGCTTGGTTTGGGCCTGTCGCCTCGCTGAAATAAGTGCTTAAGCTCGACACATACGAAAAAGTCCCCATTCCCGTCCCTGTGTAGCAGCGGATCATCATATAATGTTGATCGGTAGCCGTGAGCATAAATTGGCCGTTGCGCAGCCCTACAATATCGAACCCAAAGCGATCCCCGCCTGAAATACTTGTGGCCTCTGTGGTTTTATCGTCCTCGATAAGAGTCCAGCTCGATCCGCTATTGCTCGAACCCAATACTTTAATAAAAATATCCGAGGCTGTCGTAGAATAACCCGCATAAGCAATCCGCAAAAAGTCGCCACTCGAGGCGATCTTAATATTGAAAAGTTGACCAAGTCTTCCGAATGTATTAGGGAGATCGTCCGTGTTCGGATACGGATCTATATTTATGTAATTAGACAAGATCCCAACGGTGCGCAGCGTCCAAGTTATTCCGTCTGTGGTGCTATATAAATCCATATCATACTCGTGTTTTATCACGATGAACACCGTGCCGTCATCGCGCACACACGCGTCGATCATACAAGCGTCCGAGGCTTGGTGGCCCGTAAAATCACAACCACGATTAAACTCAGTTACCAAATTGATCGTAGTATATGTCCAGCCCCCGCCGTCCTCTCTTGCCGCCGTAGAACTGACATCACGGTAAGCGAGGCGCAATCTATTCAGCATAAAATTATCGCCGATCACCAAGACCTCTCGATCAGCAAGCGGCGCATAAAATGCAGTAGCTCCGATCCCTATAAAATTATCATTTGTGAAGGGGCTATGTACATCTCTCATAAAGCGGCGATCAGGCTCTCCATAATAATCCTCATCAGTTCCGCCCGCATCGCGATAGACATAGCTCGCATTTGTAGTGTCTCCGCCCTGTTGCAGCCTAATGTCGGCATCAAAGTCGCTTGAGGGTGTGCCAGTACCAAAGGCTTGCAAATCGCCCTTGTTGGCCGTATTTGCCACGGCGGCGCTAACATACGCGCCCGCCTCTAATGGATAGCCGCCACTCTTCGTCGCGCTGTAATCGCTCAGCTTAGGATCTGCCACAATAAAGAATTGTCTAGGGACTTGACTTGCCATAATTACCTCGAATAAATATTAAAGCGACCACGATCAAAACCCACTCGAGCGCCGCTCGCTCTATTAAGTTTCTTTTCTAGTCGGGGAGCGCGACCATCATTCAGGGCGGTAACCGTTATCTGATCCAATAGCCGCCCATCCGCAGCCACGGCCAAATTAATCGTGCTCGATCCCCCCGTTGAATTGTTCGCGGGTATAAAGTCGGGAGAGCTTTGGCCCATACCGCCACTCATAGCCTCGACGGCCTGTTTAAGCAGCCCTTGCTTACTCTGTGAGGCAATAATATAATCTTGCGGCGCGAAATTGGCTGTCAACCCGTCCATACCAGCTCGGATCGCGTACGGGGTATCGCCAAATGAAGCCGTTTCCTCTCTACCCAGCGAGGTTATTTCGGCAATAACATCCTTGAAGAATTGCACAAAATTATTTAGGCCCTCCGTAAATCCCTCAGCGATCCGCTCGGGTAGCCCTCGAAACCATTCTCCAATATCAGCGAAAACTTGCGGGATCGCATCAAAGAAGTCTTTTATCGATTGGATTAGCCCCTGAACACCGCTAGCAATTGCATCGACGAACGCGACCCCCAACGCCATAACCAGCCTTGGAAGCGATACAAAGAGAAGATCAATGATCGAAATAACTAGCGCAGCGGCGATCTTGGGTAAGGCCAAAATGATCGCAAATATCAGCTCGGGAATAAGGGTGATCAGCGCTGTAATGATCTCAGGTAAAGCGAGAATCAGGCTCTCAATGATCAGCGGGATCAATTCTATGATCGCAAATAATATCTCAGGGATCAATTCTAAAAGAGCAGTAAGCAAGGTCGGCAATGCTTTTATTAACGAGGCGATTAAGATCGGGAGAGCTGCTGCGATCTTAACCAGCGCATCAAGAACCCCGCGAATCAGCGCCATAATAATATCAGGGAGCGCCAGTATGATCTTGTCGATAATGATCGGGATCGCATCAAATACCGCCAATATGATATCTCCAATTCCCCCGAGTAATTCGGTTAGAATTGTGGGTATTGCGCCAAGTATAGACTCGATAATTGTGGGAATGCCAGTGAGGATCGCCTCAACCGCGCCGACCACAAACGACACCACATCAGGCAAGGCAGCCACCAGCGCATCAACTATCTTAGGAACCTCGGAAACGAGTAGCGCTACAATATCCACCACCAGCGGAGTCAGTGTAGATAAAAGCTCGGGCAGCTTGACGGTTAGTAATGTAATTATACCATCCACGAGGATCGGTAAATTCTCGACGAGAGATCCCACCAAGTTAGGCAAGAGAGCAATGATCCCGTCCACCAACGCAAAGACCACGACGGGCAATTGTGTCGCTAGAGTCTCGATAAGCTGTGGAATTGCCACCACGAGCGAGTCGATCAATATAGGGATCTCGGCGGCTAGCCTTTGAAGAATTGCGGGCGCACCAGCGGCGATCGCCTGAATCATATTGATCGCATTGTCGACCACACCCTGAACAAAGTCCGCGCCGATCTGTGTAGCGTCTACCTCACCGACACCCGCTGAGATTGCTTTGTCGTATTCCTCTTGTGAGATATCACCGCTCTCGAGTCGCTGATCTAGCTCTGCGCGTTCTGCCGCCCCTTCTTCTTGGGCTGCTGTTATAGCAGAACCGCCCTCGGATATGAGCGCCATAGGACTAAGGTTTGCGCCGCCTGTCATAAAACTTAAAGCATCACCCGCGGCACTTACCACACTCGAGACTCCGCTAGCAATAGCCCCCAAACCCTTAAGGGCTATTCGCGCCATACCAACCGCAGCCTGACCAATATCCTTGAATACAGCGCCGAGATCGATATCCAGTATCATATCCTTAAGATTACCGAACCCACTCGTCAGACTAGAAAAAGCAGCACCCGCGCCCTCTGTCTTTAATACCTTAAAGAATTTTTGTATCCCTGTCTCGCCGCCCTTGATGGCTTTCCTGATAGACTTGAATCCCTCTATAAACGACCGCACCGTAAAGCGCCGATTCGCCGCGTCTAGGGCCTTGAGTTTTGTCTCCACTATACCCAGCGCTTGAGCTTGCTGTTCGGCGGACAATTCGGCAACCTCGACCGATACATCAGCATACTCTTGCTCGAGAGCTGCTCGCTCGACTAAGTAAGCGCGCTCCTGTTCGAGTCTATTTCTAGATCGCCCCTCTCTCTTGCCTACCAACTGCTCGTCGATCGCGATCACTCGATCGGAATATTCGCCAGCCTGATTAACTAGCTCGTTGATCGTTTGCTGTTCTTGTGTTAAGCGCTGCTGCGCCTGTGCAGCATCAAAGGCTCGGAGCTGTGCTGCGGCATCTTCTGCGCCTTTAATTTTAGCCGCAAATATGGCTCGTTCGATCTCTTGTCGTGCGGTTAGCTCGGCCATTGCTGATCTTTGTGCCGATCCCTGAACTATGCTCTCGATCTCTTTATTCAGCTCACCCTCTTTCTCTGTGCGCTGCGCCCCGTATTCGTCTCTAATCCGTTGGAGATTAATCTCTCCCTCGGCTATGATATTCGCCTGTCCGTCCTTAAAGTCCTTTTCTGCTGCTAAGCGATCCTCATTGATCACCGCCATAGCATTAGCCAGCCCCTCGGCATTGCCCTTGAATGTCTGAGCCGCTTCTGCTGCCTCCTTTTCTACTAATTCGAGACGCGCCATTGTCTCATCACCGAGTAAAGATTGGCGCGCTTCTATGCGCTCATCTTCTAGACTCAACTCTTTTTGTAAGCGAGTCTCAATGGCCTGAATCTCAGATTGAGATCGGGCATTTGCGCGGGCGATGATCGAATTGGTCGAGGCTTCATATTCTTTATCGAATTGCGCCGCGCTAAGCCGTCGCTGTGCCGCTATTGCGCGAGCCATCTCGGCCTCAGCCTTGATCATTTTGCTGCGATTTCTCTTAGCCAGCTCGAATATTTCTTTGTATTCTTTCTCGATCGCCGCTACACGATCATCCCCTTTACGCAAAACCGCATCGGAATAATCGTCGTCCAGCGCCTCTAATTTGGTATATGTCGAGGCGGTAAGATCCTCGAGTTTTGTCATTAATTCTTTGTACTGCTCGGCTCGCTGTTTAGCCTGTTCGGCATTCCTTTTCGCGCTGGCCTCGCGTTCTCTTTGATCTTTTCGTTGCCGCTTAATATCTGCCGCATTAACGATCTCTTCTGTGGCCGCTTCTGCCTCTTTGATCGATGCGGTCATCCCCTCATATTGACCTGACAACTCCTTTACGATCGGACTCAGCTTGGACATCTCAATAAATGTTGCGTTCTGCGCGTCGGCCAAATTGTATTGCTCGCGCTCTACACTGCTAAGGACATCGCCATAATCCGAAATCTGACCACCCGCCACAAGATTCGCACGGAATAACGAATATTGACCCGACTCTACTTTTTTGCTCGTCTTAGCGAGTTCTCCGTTTAGGGCAACAAGGCGATCCAACTTTCCAAGTTCGGCCTCGCGCGACGCGCTAACCTCTTCCATCGCTGTTTTCTGATCTTCGAGGACATACTGATACTCCTCTCCACCCTGTGCAGCCAGTAAGAACGCGGCCTTGTGTGATATTAGCGCCTCTGTGCCCCCTATTACGGTCTTAAAGACTTCACCGCGGGACTGTGCTTCGGCCAATTGTGTTTCTGTGAGTCGCTGTACATTATCCAGCTCGTTTTTTATCTCTGCGGTCAGTTTGCCCCGCTCCAATAACTCGGTACGAATAGACCCGAATATCGCGTTTTTATTTGCCACCTGTTGATCGGTAGCTTGCTTTTGTTCTTCTCTGAATCGCCTTATCGCTTCCTTGCTCGCGTCCATTTGTCGAGCATACTGCCGTTGTCTTTCTTCTGCATCGCTTGTACCAAAGGCAAAGGCAACGAGCGCCGCTGTTGCCACTCCTAGCAAGATAGCCCACCCGACAGGGTTGGTCAGCGCGAGAGCTGCGGCAAAGCCCTCAGCGGCAACAGCGGCCCCTCCAAAGGCGGGGATCAAGCTCAGCACCGCAGCGATAACACTTGTTGTCGCCGCAATAAACCCTTGTAGCTTAGCCACGGCCCAAATCGTCAAGAGCACCCGACCAACCTCGATGATGATCGGTAGCCATTCAATAAACTTTGCGATCGCGGATACTACATTCTCGATAAAGACAGCGATCCCCGCTGCGATCTGCGTTTGGTTTGTGGTTATTGTATTATAGAGGCCACTAAGAGAATTGCCAATGCTCGAGGAAATCTGATCACTGACTAACTGTACCCCTGAACTGATCTCATTAAGCAAGCCAGTAATTCCGCCACTGCCACCCTCGCCGCCTATGAGGTTCATAAGCGGCCCCGCGAAAGTATCGAATATCGTGAGCTGTAATTCTTGAAATGCCGACTTGGCGATATCTGTGAAGCCGCTTAGATTCTCAAGGGTGGCGTCGTAAGTACGCGCTGTCGCACCGCCACCCTCCTCGATCGCGTTAATAAACTCCCCGTATTTCGATCGCCCCTCTGCGAATTGCTCTATAATCTGACTCATAGAACCAGCGGCACGAGACGAGAATATTTCGGTTAGATCGGGAAACGAAATATTGGCCTTTGCTAATCGCCGCGCGATCGTATCGAAATCATTTAGGCTCGGATTAACCTCGTCTAATGTGATATTATACTTTTCTAATACTTTCTCGGCGGCGGCGGTTGGCTTACCAAGTCGCATCATAGCCATACGAAATTGAACACCAGCACTCGCACCTTGTAGTCCGAGATCCCTGAATAAAGCCACCGAGGCGGTTGTCTTTTCGAGAGACATACCAAAGGACGCTCCGACCGTACCCGCATATCTCATCGCATTCGTTAGCGATTCCATATCGAAAAGAGACTTTTGCTGAATAACGGTAAAGGCGTCGGTTATCCTCGAGGCATCCGAACTTGTCAAGCCGAATTGCTTCATAGAGGCAGCCAGCAAGCTCGTCGCGCTCTCCATATCCGAAGCGCTTGCACCCGCAAATTGTAGGGATGGGCCAATAGCCGCGATCACCTGATTCGTTGAGAAGCCAGCTCGGGCCAATTGCTGCATACCCTGAGCCGCTTCCGTTGCTGAGTAAGCAGTACTCGCGCCAAGTTCGCGAGCACGAGCCTCGAACATTTCTAGCTCTTGTCTTCCTTCTGCGGTTGCCCTTGATACCCCGCGGATCGATCCGATGATAGCGATCTCTTTCTCGAACGCGGCCCCAATCTTGGCACTCGAAGCAACAAACGCACCAATGGCAGCGGTTGCGCCCGCTATTGCAACCTTGAATGTGGTGTCGATCGTACGAGCTAGCCCTTGGAATTTACCTTGAGCCGCCGCGCCCGCCTTACCCATCTGAGAAATTTTCTTATCGAAATCTCCCGTCGTTGCAATGATCTTTATCGCTAACTCGCCGATCGTTTGTGCCATATTGTACCTCGCTAAGTCTTAAAGCCCATATCCCTAAGCCGACCCATTAAGATATTATCCCGCTCGGCGGGCGACAGCCCTGTTTTGCGCAAGTGTTGTTGAGTATTGGGGTTGTCCCCCCTCGAAACACCCGAGCGGCCTCTACGGCCCTTCTTTGTGCCTTTACTAAGGCCAGCGGCGATCGGTTCTAGGACTGAATTTATCATTTGTTGTTTATGAGCATATACACAGCGCGCCACCTCTCTAATTTGATCGAACGATAAGTCAGAGACATCATCTACCGTCCATCCACAACCGAAAAGCGCCCCAAGTAATTGTCTCATTTCCTTAGTCCGATCCGCTGCTGTTATTGGTTTGTCGCTGCTGCTACCTTGCTGATCGCTTCCCCTGTTCGGCGAGCGATCGATAACAACAAAGGGACGACACTTGCTATCGCCTCCTCTATTGGTAGGAGGTCGGCCACAGGTAGCTCGGGATCGTACTCTATATCGTTATCTTGAGCCGCTGTTACCAGTTTCTTAACGAGCTGCGGATGCGCGTATTCTACCGCCTTACAAACGGTCTCGAATACCTGATCATTGGTTATTAAAGAACCGAGAATCTTAATAATTTCGCTTGGTGTAATTCCGCCATACTGAAATCCGACAGGCAATGTAACATCCTTGATATCCTCGAGCATACGCACAATCTTAACTTGTGCGCGCGCGCTTGTTGTGCTTCGCAAGCTGTGAGTAGTGCCGAAAATATCGGTTATCTCTATACTCTCGGGCGGGATCAAATTGTCGAGCAAGCCCTTAATCGTATCTGTTGCATCTTCGATATTGGGGAGCTGTGCTTTCGCCTCTGTGCTCGGTTCGTTGGGTTTAGTTTCACTCATATTAGCCTCCATAAAAGTTCTCGTTCATTATAACACAAAAGTCGTTATCTGCACAAAAAAGCGCTGTCAGAAACCCAACAGCGCCCGAAGATCCCCGCGGGGGTGATCAGAGTACAGATCTTAATTATTGCATTAGGACGGAGCGACTCTCTCGAAGCGAATAAGCGACTCTTCTGCGGGCAGATCAGCGCCGCCCCAATTGTAGTCAGCGAGTAGAGCTTGAAATGAGAATTCGAATTTGTGTTCTTCGGTGGCTGAGAAGGGGATAGAAAACCCGCTCTCGCTTTGCACTTTCCACGCGTAAATATTAAGGGTGTTTCCACTGACCGCCATATAATGTTGCAATTGCATACAACACACAGTATTCAGGGGATTCCCGCCGAAATTAAAATAAGAGGCTGTACTTTGTACTGATCCGTCGGTTGGTGCGGCGGTAGATCCAGCCCCAAGCGCAAATCGGAAATTCTCAAAGTTCCACTCGATCGATGTAAAATTAAACATAGCCGATTGAGTCGTAGCGAACGAGTAAGAAATTAATTGCGGGTTACCCTGTACAATATTCCTTTTCTCCGAAGCCATCTCAAGATTAACACCGTCCTCGCCAATGAAGCCGACATCGATCGCGGGTGTGATACCCGCTGGGCCTGTGTATTTCGGCGAGCCAGTATAAACGGCGGGATCATAAACGCCATTGCTATCGCGAGCGGCCCATTCTCCGAGGAAAATTTTGGCGGGGCCAAAAGAAATATTATTAGTCGTTCCCGTGGGACTGTTCAAAGGCATAGCACCCTCCTTATTAGATGATCAATATACTCGAATACAATATATCACACTATCCGTTACTCTGAACAATATATTGCTCAATATATGGATCACTCAGCGGTCAACGCGAGATAACTGCCTCGAATAAAGTACGATCGCGCGGCGGGATTATAGCCGCTAATTGGTCGCGAAACTTCTTGAATAAAGCCTCGTTGGTCATTGTTTAATCGAGCAAGATGAAGCGCGCCCGATATTTTATCATAAACCTCGCTCGCCTGTGCGCTACTCTCTTTTGAATACGCATACACAAAGAATGAAACCGATTGGTTCTTGCCCGCGTAATTTGCCGATCCGCCCTCCAACTCCACGATCACAAGAGGCATTTCAATCGTCCCATTATCAAAGTCGTAAAAGTGAGTCGTGTAGATCCGATCAGATACCAGCGCGGTCAAGGCTGTGTTCTTGATCAGCTCTACTCTAATAGCGGCTTGAAGGTCAATTATCGATATCATATTCCACCCTTGGCGAATTGTTTAAGGATCTCGCGCTGCACCTTATCGTCAGCCAAGACCGCCATTGGTGTCCGCTTCACCATAACCCGCGTCCCCTCGAAAACAAAGGCCGCGTACCTTGGCGGATTCTTGAATTCTAGAAGATAATAAAATCCCCGCTGCGCCCCATATAATGATCGGGCTAGCGCGCCCGAGGATCGCCCTACATACTGCGTTGATGCGGATGACTGTGGGCTGGGTAGGTTCGTCGGCTTACCGTGCCGAGACGCGTAAGGGTGGCCACGACGAGCCAGCTCATCACGGCTCATCGCCCTCACATTCACGCGCTCAGCCACGGCAGCCTTAGCCACCGCACCCGCCAATTTTAAATTGTCGTAAAGTTTATTCTTGACTCCCGCTATCGTGCTGCGGTATGGTTTCCAAGTGACTTTCGCTGGCATAAGTTAATTCGCTCGAATAAGTTATATTATCTCCGTCAACAGATATCTTATCATACGGGAAATCGGGTAGCGATATGTTGACAGAAACATCTTGAGTACCCGTATCAACGGTCGGCAAAGGCGGCGCGACTTTCGATAAGAAATCGATGATCTGATCTCCCAATTCGGCCCAAGGGAAATTATCATTTACGCGCTGTCTAGCTTGGATCATCAGGCCAAGCGCATCTCGTAAGTTCATTATAGCCAGCTCGCGAAATGGCATATAAGCCTCACCCGCTGTCAATACGGATCGCTCCATACAAATTCGAGCGCGCTCTGTGTCGTGATCGTTTAAGAATTGTAATCCCAGCGCGAGCCACGAAGCCGACTTTAAAGGATTATTTTGCAGCTCTTCCACGAGGAATCCCTGATATTTCTCGAGCTTGGCGCGCATTTTATCAGGCGATCTCATCAAGCCCGTATTGACAAAATACAAATCCGTTTGCTGGATATTGGGGTGAATACCCATACCTTGCAAGGCTTTAATTGAGCTATCAAGTGTCTCGTGGACTCGACCGCTGAACTGCATTATCCCATCACGATCCAGCCTGAACATACGGATCGACTCGGACTTGGGGTGTGGGGATGCGCCGCGAATACTATCGATCGTCGGGTTCGCAAAGTTAAACATAAAGCCCCAAGAGTCGTTGATCTCGGCAAGACCGCGCATATACGCGCCAATATTCGGGCAGCCTGACGCGGGTTGCTCATCAGGATCAAAGAAATAACACCAGCCAATAGATCCGTCGTTCGTATTGCGCAAATATTGCACCGCTGCATTTCTGCACACAGCCAACCCACCATCATCGGTTAAAGGCTCGTGAAGCCATTCCACACCGTAAAGACGCGCATACTGTGCCACCTCATAGCAAGGGCCAGTCGGATAGTATTCTCGCCACTTTTCGCGGCTAGGAAGCGGCTCGTCGTACTTAGTCCAATTCTTATCTTCCTCAGACCAATCGCCTGTCCACACGGTCACCAAGCGATCGAGTATTCCATAATATCGGTCAAGCTGAACACCGTACTCAATAGGTCGCTCGTCCTCGTACAATAAACAGAAACCGCCGATCCCGTTCGCGGGTGTGTATAGAGAAACGAGTACGCGCTCGCTCTTCGTAATATGCGAATAATCTGATCCACCGATCAACTCTACGCGCTTGTCTGTGTCCATATTCTGATAAAAATTAGTCTTGGCCAAGCGATCGATTCCTCTGACATGACTCAAATGTCGGAAGCGAAAGGAGAGGCTGTCTGTCGAGTATCCTGTGAAAAAAGGTGCATTTCCGCAATGAAATCCGATCTTGTTTCCTGACACGATTCGCATACGATCCGATCGCCATATTCGCGGGCCTGTCATACGGATATGACCGCCGCTCGTAAAGGGGGCATCAATTCGCACAAGGTTCATCGTTTCCCAATGGTTTATCCAACCCACATTAAAGCACCGCTTAGTCGGATTCGGGTTCGCCAGCCAGCGCCGAAACAATCGAGGATTCACACGATCCTCGATAATTTCATCAGAGTCAATTGACACCATCCAGTCAGCCCCGATCGATATTCCTAAATCGTGAGTCCTGTTTCGCTCATCTCGCTCATTAAATTCACCGTGCCAATATTCAGTTACGATATCGATCGGGTGTGATCTGCGCGGATCACAAAACGATTCTGTTGCCCTTTTTAGGGCCTCCGCCGCGTTGTCTAGATATGCCTTACCCTCTAGCCTATCGGGGTTCTGTTCAGCCCTTGTCGCCATAAGCTCGGCTATGAATTTCTTACACGGCTCAGGGAGATCGCTACCTAAATTCTTGTCGTAGCTCTGCGTCACCTCGAGCGGATCATTGGTGAGCAGTATAGCAAAGCCGTCGAGAAATAAGCTGCTGCGCCGTATCATAGAAAAGTATTGCGCGATATCATTCACACACTTAAACGCAACTCGGATCACACCGACCGCCTTTTGATCAAAGCGCTTTGTCTCCTCCTCGTATTTAAGTAAGAACTCGAGGAAATTGGCCATACCCCTAAAACTCTCAGGTGCTATCTTGTTAAGAGTCTCGTGCATACTGTGGCGAACAAATGTGTCGCGAGCTACGATTAGCTCCCAGCCCAAAGAGCGCGCACGGAGGCAGAGATCATTATCCTCAAAGCCGCCGACCTTAAACCGCTCATCAAATAGCACACCCTCCTCGTTATCTGCCATAAGATCGTCCAGCGCAGCTCGCGTTATTCCCACACAGAAACCCGACAAGAATTCGGTTGCGATAAACTTGCCAACATTGGCCATACGAAATTGTCTTGAATATTCCTCAAGACCGAGGTGCTTTATCTTGTCCTTGGTGACTACTAACTGATTTCCACTCGTGCCATCAGAGCAAGGCCCAACAAGCCCGATACCCTTAAAATTATCTTCTCTGTATAGCTCGTTAATTTGCACGGGAGGCAAACCCAGCGCATCACGATTCATAATATTGACCATCCTAGTCTTAGACGCGAACCACATACCCGTTATCCAGCCAGCGGTCGTCACGACATCGTCATTACATACGATCACAAAGTCAAGATCAGGCTCTTCGGCGATCAAGTGCCGCACGGCTATATTTACGGCCTTTCCGAAACCGATCGGCTCTGTCCCCTCTATTCTCTCAAATATAATTGGCTTGGTGCGCTTAAGGTTCTCGTTCTGCGCGTACAGCATAGCCTCTCGCCAGCTCTCGTCGCTTTGCTGCTTATCTTTGGGGTTATCCATTACCGCGACGCGGATATCGAGCTGCTCGCCGCTCGTGCGCGCTATCGAGTAGAGACATTCAATTAAACACGGATATCCGCAACTTGGGATCGCGATCCCTACTTTCTTAGGCAACATATAAAACCTCCGTTGGCCGAAATAACTATTATTCGGTTATATCATAACCGAAAAGTCTCGTCAATATATTGTGGGATCTAATTTATTTGAAGAAAAGATCACGCGACAACGCCGCGCCGTTGGGCATCCGTAATTTATTTTCTTTTATTCGAGTAAATAGACTTGCATAACCGAAATGCTGATAGTATATTAATAACATACAGCGGCGGAGACGAACCCCCCACCCTGATAAAGCCTCGGAGGCAACAATGACAACCCAAATAAACAACACCCCAACAGCCATCCACACCGCATTAACTGCAACACTAAGCTACGCAATAGTAGCCAAAGAATTAGGCAAGAGAGACAAAAACCGCGAGGCTACCTACACACTAACCAATGACGAAAGCGGCACACACATTACATTCAGACTCCGCCGCCCGAAAGGATTCAAGACGATGCTCGTGGATGTTATGACGGGGAGCTGCAACGAGAGCGATTACGAATATGTTGGCTCTATGAACCGCGGCCTCTACATTAAGCCAGCGGCTACAATGAGCGACAAGGCTGCCGAAAAACTTAGAGGGGTGCGCTGGTATATGGTAGGAACTAGCAAAGCCGTAAAGGGGACAAGAGCTATGCTAAACGGTGTCAGCCTCCACCACGACGGGAAATGCGCTTGCTGTGGCCGCAAGCTAACCAACCCCGAGAGCTTGGCGACAGGGATCGGCCCTGTATGCGAAGGCCGCCTCTAATAGAGGAGCGCGGGCTGAGGGGGCTGCATAGCCCCCCACCTTATTCATTGCCATTGTGCCTCGAATAATGAGACATATAGTGAGGCTCGTCTCGACTGTGGGTAGGCTCTCCCAATCCGCGCGAGGTGTTGTTTATTACCCATTCGATCGGGAGGTGTAATTTACCAGCGAGATATTTACATAGCCGAAGATATTCCACGGCATACATTACCTCATATTCACCGCGCAGAAAACGAGCGAGCCTCAGCTCGGGAATATTGGCCCCACGAGCCACCATATCGCGCGTCAAGCCACATTCGGCCATCACACTAAGCACATACACATTGAACCGTCTAACCGAGTGCTGTCGCGGCATTTCAGCCCCCTTGATATCGTTGGGCCGTTATGTCATAGAAGCGGGAGACCCCCACTTGCTGAATTAACGGCGCTCCTGTTACGATAAATTCTGCA
>JAAHTH010000452.1_pt1 | contig 39419 bp, 11 predicted proteins | sample 6116091 | NCBI WGS metagenome assembly JAAHTH01 (sample SAMN13939990, study PRJNA603662) | sponge metagenome | isolation source: marine sponge | host: Mycale hentscheli | place: New Zealand | collected 2006
AAAACTAGTGTTTATGATCCAGATAAATATTGGTATGGCATTCGACTTGACAAAAAGAACTATAGGTGGCTTTCTCAGCAACAAGGCTTCAGAGGCGCTGAGTAAGATTGACAATCCCATTGTAAGAAGTGGATTGGGAAGCATTGTGAACGCTATTGATCCCAGGATCTTGGGCGCTGGGCAAATCAACGATGGCAACATCTTCAAAGCTCAGTATGATCGCAGAGCAGTTGATTTGTTTAACGAGCTCAATCAAGCGGCATCGCCCAGCACCAGCATTAGCACTGGCACAGGACAGGCATATGACTGGAGAGCCAGACTCAGACCCAAGCGTGGCGGACAAGACAGGTTCTACAGTGCGGCTGGCGGCTTTTCAGATTATCTGATGCGCCCTATCAAGGAAAGCAATGGTTTGGTATGGGGCATTACACCAACTGTACTGAACATGACTAGTGCTAACTATAACACCCATAGTGGACAAGGCATGCAATATCCAGTAAGAAGTTATCAGGATAGTACACCAACTGATATCACAGTAACTGGTACATTTACAGCAAATGACATATACGAAGCCAGATATATGCTTGCTATGCAGACATTCTTTAAGATAGCAACCAAGGGTGATTTTGGTGACATAGCAGTAGCCAAACAAACTGCTGGTGCACCACCACCTGTGTTGCTGTTCGAATATCTGGGCGACCACGGATTCAATAAGGTGCCTGTGGTTGTCACAAGTTATTCAACTACGTTTGAGGATAATGTGGATTATGTGCCAGTAGAAGTGCAAGGCACAGTAACATACGTTCCCACTATAGCAACCGTATTGTGTACATTATCACCACAGTACACGCCCAGCAAGGTACGCAGAAGATTCGATGTAAATGCCATAGCCAATGGCGAAGCATACAGAGATGGATTTGTATAATGTCAGCTAAAATTAGAAAAGATAGTTTCATCAAGAACAACCAGATTTTGGATGGAGTCTTTCTAGACATAAACAAATTACCACAGATAGGTGTCACACTAAGTGACGAACAGTACACTATAGATCCTGCATATGATCAACGACCAGATTTATTAGCAAAAGCCCTATACAACAATAGTCGTTTGTGGTGGGTATTTGCACTAAGAAATCCTGATGTCATCAAAGACCCTCTCAGAGATTTTGTTGCAGGCACAATTATTTTTTTACCCAGTGCTGGATCTATCAGTGCTTTGGGTGACCAAGTATCACTGTTGAGTAATAGAAACGGGGGCGCATAATGCCTCAGGGACCCAGACAAGTACCCATAAACCCTAACCCGTACATTGGCGAAGCCTTTGGAAATATTCTGGATGAGTACAGCAGTAGCACATACAATATAAAATTGTATTTGATAAATCCTAATACTTCTCAACCAGGAGAGGCGGCACAAAGTTCTGACACTGCCAGACAAAATGTAGGCGCGCCTGGTAACTCTAGTAGTACACTTACTAGCTCACCTGACCAGACTGTGGTTATAGCACAAACTGGCGTAACTGCTGGTAACACCATAGATGATCTCAGTATTACATCTGTGGGCGGCGCCGCAACTGGAGTTACATTTACTGTAAAGCAACCAAACAGAGCAGACTTGCTTGATCAGATTGTGTTAGCCAGAAGTTTTCTGGGTGTGGAAGGAACACAGGGCGTATATTTGTATTTGGAAATAAGTTTCCTGGGATACATTGACGAGGACGATTTTACCATACCCACAGATCCTGAGCAGGGTGGACAACTAGCAGAAATTGTGGGACCTTATCGCTGGAAGATCATACCCAGCAACATTACATGCACCATGGACGACACTGGTAGTTCCTATGACTTTACCTGCAGGTTTCAGGAAACAGAAGCGTTTACTGACAGACGCTACAGACTGGGACAGGGTATTACTGCCAGAGGCAAGACTATTACTGAAATGGTCCAAAGCGTGGAAGATGGCATAAACAAGTTTTTACAAAACAACAATGACAAACAAGTCAAGGATGAAGTATTGTTTGACTTGTCTGGTCTCTTAGCCTCAGATGACAATACATCAGACCCAAACAAGGTATTGATTACAGATGAAAATTTAATCTTGCCTGACGTAAACACTGGCGACGACACCAAAGCACCACTCAACCAGGCTGACGCTGGTAGTGAAAAGACTGCCGAGCAACGCATAGAAGAATCCACAGACCCCAACGCCGATCCCGAACAGCTCACTGACGATGAGATCACAAATGTCATTAACTTTAAAATTGGCGAAAGCATGGAAGATATCATGAACAAGATTCTTGCAATGTGCCCCGAAGCCAGATTCCGTCATAGCAGAAAAGAGAATCCCGACGAGATAGACGATCAGGCTTGCAGAAAGGAACAGGCATTTGTGCAAAGATTAAAAATTAATGCGGGCATAGAGGACATAGGTCTAGATCTGAGAACCAATCAAGCCGCTTACAAAATTATATACAGACCTGTGTTGTACCGCACTGCTAGTGACAGACAATTTGTAATACCCGAAGAGAATGAAAATCTCACACCCGAAGAGGTACGAACTAGATTCGAACAACTAGTAGATAGTGGCAATCTCAGAAAAGCATATCAGTATTTGTTTACTGGTATGAATGATCAGATTATGAGTCTAGACATACAATATGACAATGGTGTAGCACTATTAATGACACCACGCAGAGGTTTAGTAGGCACAACTGACAGTGCTACTTCTAAAGAAAAGACTGATAATGTAGATGGTGATGAAGATACAAGTCCAAGTGGATTGCTTAGTTCTCTTAAAGACGGATTCGATGCCTTGGCTAAAGACACTATTAGCAGTTTATTAAGTGGAGATTTTTCGGGATTACAAGGAGGTTTGGAAAGTTTTACTGCTACCCTACAGCAACAAGGTTTCTCACAATTTCAGTTAGACCAGTTGGAACAAGCCATACAAACTGGTGCGCAGAACGAGCTTAACCAATTCTTGGATGCTATTGATAGCTCCACACTTAGAAATTTAGCAACTAACTTGCTAATTAATCCTGGTAATGTAACTGAGGGTCCACCTACTGACTACTCTCCAGAGCAAAGTGGTTATCAGTATTCAGAAGACTTCTTCGCTGTGGATAGCACTAACGGCATAGACGTTGGTGACCTTCAGAGTTTGGGATTTGTTAGCGACATACAACGACCAGATTCACAGAGTCAAATGGATACATCAGAAAAAGATACAGATGTTCCTAGTGTAAACCCTGTGGAGGGTGTAACTGTGGATCATAAAATTCCACAATCAACTACTATTTTTGGACAAGTTATCAATCAGATTGCTGGTGAAGCATTTTTAAGAAAACTAGAAATGAGCATCAGAGGTGATCCCTGGTACTTGGGATATGACACCAGCCAAGGACAGAGCAACAACACACAGGCGGCGCAAAGTAGTTCAGACAGCAACGAGAGTAGCCAGCCTGACTATGCTTACTTTGGAACTGACGATAACTATTTGTTTTTAGAGATAGCGGCACCCAGACCCTGGGACTTTGACTATCGCGACGAGGACAGTTTGCTTAACACAGGTTATTGGATGAATACAAATACATCACATACTTTTACAGGAGTGTACAAAATTATCAAAGCCACACATAACTTCTCAGGAGGTTTATATACCACTGATGTATCTGCTGTAAAGATCGAAAGTTTAGCAAGTTATAAGTTAGAGAAGAAATCATGAAGGGCAGTGGCGGCAATAAACTAAGCATATCTAATCCACGCATCAAAGAACAAATGATGCAAGGCAAACTCTTGGGTGTTTTCATGGGTATAACCAGGGACACACAAGATGCTCAACGCCGTGGCAGGATTGCTGTGTTTATACCCAGCTTCTTTGATGCACCTGACAAGGACGATGTATCCGCAAACTGGTTTAACTGTGAGTGGGGCTCACCATTTTGGGGACAAACATATCGTGGCCAGAGGGGCGAAGACGAAAAAGATTACGCCAACTCACAAAGTACCTATGGCATGTGGATGGTACCACCAGATCCCGGTACCTATGTCCTAGTTACATTTGCTGAAGGTAATATTAAATTTCCTGTGATCATAAGTTGTTTGGTAAAAGATCAGTACAACTACAGTGTACCAGGTTTCCCTGGTGGTATAAGTTACGGCGATCCTGCCATCAACGCACCAGTGGGAGAGAAAAATCTCAAAGCCAATCCAGGAGACCACAGCAAGAATCAACCCAGACCCATGCACGCCGACATTGCCGAGTGGATAACAAAGCAAGGACTCATATTAGATCCACTCAGGGGTGCTGGTAGTTCAGGTGCTCGCAGAGAATCACCCAGTAAGGTTTTTGGTATTGTGACTCCCGGAGACTGGGACCCTAGATCCACAGAAAATCGCGCAGATTTCACAGACAAAGTTAGATTGGCCGGCCATCAGCTCATCATGGATGACAAGTTAGGCAACAAAGGCATCCGTATACGCACAGGTGGTGGTAATCAGATACTGATGTCAGACGATGGCGGCGGTAGCATCTACATAATCAACAAACGTGGTAATGCCTGGTTTGAAATGGACGCCATGGGCAACATGAACTTTTTTGCTGAGTCAGGTGTACACCTCAGAACCAAAGGCGACTTTAACATTCGTGCAGATCAAAACCTTAACTTGGAAGCGGGTGGTGATGTAAACATCAAAGCCGCAGGCGATCAACGTGGAGCACAATATGTAGGCGGCGCTGTACAGGAAGCACTGGGCTCATTTGGACTGCCCACACTAGGCACAGGCGGTAGAGTAAACATAACTGGCAAACAGAGCCTAATGATGTATGGTGACAGAAATGTCAGGTTAACAGCAGGTGGTGGCGACATTGACATCAACTCAGGTGGTGCTACTAACATACAAGCCAGTGGTGCAAATCCACTAAACGGAGCGGCTATTAACCTTACTAGTTTAGGGCCAGGCATGATTGTAGCTCACGCTACTAGTGTTATACAATTACAAAGCACTGCGTTGATAAATTTTGCGGCACCATTAATTAACGCAGGCGGTGGACTGATAAACTTAAACACTAGCCCCCCTACACCAGTAGCACCTGGCATAGCATTTCCTGCACCCAGACTTGCTGGCAAGCCTTTGCCTGATGTGGATTCAGAACCTCCAGAATTTAAGCGTGAAGCGGCTCGTGAGGGAGTCAGTGCCTTCCCTACACAAGGTAAACGTGACACCTCACTTAGTTTAGACATCTATACCATTTGTACTAAGCTCATGACACCTGAGCCTTACAGTGGACACGGACAATATGATCCCGTTGAGAAAGCATCAGACACAGAATTCAATCAGGAGTTGGCAGAATTTTTACCGCCCGGTAGTTCAGGAGATCCTGATAATCCTGATCCAGGTGATGTAGTAGTCACTGATCCCAACACAGGCGAAAGTGTTGTTAAGAAAGGCTTGGGATATGTGGACGAAGCAGGCAACCAATTAAAGAGCGCATCAGACCAAGTCAAGGATGCCTATAACCAAGCAGAGGGAGAGTTCCAGGCAGAAGTTGATCAAGTTAAAAACGATCTCAAAGAACAATTTCCAGAGTATGAGGAATATGGTGACGTGTTTAACAATGTAACATCACTGTTTGATAGCGATTTATCAGCCATACAAAGAATTGACATAGCACTTGACATGCTTGGTGCTGTTATACCTCCCATACGATTCCCAACCAGCAACCAGTTGGAAGAAGAAATAGTAGGCTTAGATAGCAAGCTCACAGAACTGGAAGCACAATTATCTCAGTATGGCATTGACGCAGACGCTCTCATGGCAGACCTACTCACAGGCAACATACAAGGTCTCAAAGATCAGGCTCTGGGCATCATGGGAGATGCTTTGGCAGAAAATTTGCCTACTGATCAAATAAAACAAAAGTTTGCAGACGAAGGTTTAGACATTGCTGGACTTGATCCTACAGATCCCATGTTCCCAAGTATCGCTATCTCAGACAAAGATGGCAACACGTTTGTAGACTTTAGTAACGGCTTGTCAGACCCTGCATCAGCACTGTTAGGCGCGGGTAAACTCAACACACAGTTTTCAGAATTACAAAATGAATTAGGCAACTTGCCACTGGGTGACACACAAAAAAATGGACTTACCAGTTTTGTAGACGGCATAGGCGGCCCTGAGAAGTTCTTGAACAGCAACGTGGGACAAGAAATGAAACGTGCCAGTGATGCGTTTGGCGTAGGCACACCTGAAGGCACAACGGCTGGCAATGCTATCATGGCCAACGTTCCCAGACTGATGTCAGGTTGGGTACTAGCCGCAGAGAAGCCTGGTGGTTCCATGGTATACAACGAGGATCTTTATCAGCGACGTCAGGCAGAGATTGCTTTACTCACTTCTACAGATGACATGAATCTCAGATCAGTATTTGATGAAGTTAAACGTGGTAGTTTGACATACGGTGATATTAACTCTCTGTTCAGAGCACAGAAGGAATTATATTTTGCAGACAAAACTGCTTCTGGAAAAGATTCCCAATTTGGTGTAGTAGTTAAAGAAATTAATTCAGGCTAATATTATTAGATCTTAGTAAGTCAACTAACTCACTAATACGCTTCATGAGCTCATAGTTTTGTCTGGTAAGATCTCTGAGATCCGACTCCAAGCTCTTGATGTGCATGTTTAGTTCCTCAACTTTACCATGCAGTTGTTCTTCAGTCATGTGCTATCCTTGAAATAAGATCCTTCACTTTGTCACTTTGTAATATCTCTGTGTGACTTAAATTTATATATTCGTGTTCAGTTTTGGTAAATCCAACGGGGCTGTTTACCTGTGAATCCACAGTAACAGTGCCGTCGTTGTCACGTTTGCCCCATGCGGCTACTTCATTGCCTCCACCCACAGTAACTATGTTGGTGTGAGGTCTTAAAAAAGTTTTCTCATGTAAGTATTCTATAAACTCACTGCCTGGGTTCATGTGCTGAAATAAGTTATTGTTTCTAAACACTATTTTAAGCCAACGAGCAAAGGGACTGCCCTGCCAGGGTGCGCTTATGGTTATGAGATGATTTACATCAATCATACCGCTGGCACTTATCCAACCTCCCAGAATACCTCCCAAACTGTGTCCCACATATACAACACTGGCATCCCCATAGTGGTCATTTACTTGTTCACAGATGGTATCTATGATCTCATAGGGATCAGTTACAGCAATGTCATAGTGAGGTCTGAGAATGTTTAGCCCACCAGGCAGGTTCTGGTTGAGATAATTCCAACCAGCGGGTGTTCCACCTGCCCCGTGAACTAAGACCAGATTAGGCACTGGCAACCATTTCTTCCATTTCGACAAGTTCTGTCACAACTTCTGAAGCATTGTAACGGAAGTTACCAGTGAGATTAATGGTATCAAACAGGCAGTACTTCTTACCTACCTTGTCGTAGATACCAAAACTCAAGTACTTTCCGCGACTGTCAAAACAACGCACAAAACGGTCACCGTTTCGCTTGTTGAATGTTTCAGCCTTGGCCCAGACTTGGTCGAAAGACTTTACGATTTTACGCATAATTACTACTCCTATGCGCGGTTAATGTTACGCGATATATGAATACCGCAACCCAAGTGCAATTGTAGCACACCCTTATTTAGTTTGTCAAGTAATTATAACTGCATTTAATAAATCAGATAAATATTGACCATGGTAGCAAAGTTTAGAGGATTTAATACAGTCGATCGTATCAGAGCGCCTTACACATTGGAAGGGCAAGATCTGGTAAAGCGAGACCTATTGAATACGTTCTACACTCGCAAAGGCGAACGTGTGATGCGACCAGAGTATGGTAGCATTATCTGGGATCTGCTTATGAATCCAGATGACACTGCTACAGAAAAAGAGATCCGTGAAGATGTGATCAGAATCATAGATGCTGATCCCAGAGTGGAACATTTATATACAACCATCATATACATGGACCACACAATCAGAATAGAGATTAACTTGAAGTATTTGATTCTTAATAATGAGGACATACTTTATTTGGAATACGTTAAAGAGATCGAGGGCGAATAATGTCAAGTGTAACCAGACAACAAAATTTGTTTGCGGCTGAATCATGGAAGGTAGCATACAAAGCATACACCAATATTAGTTACCAGGCGTATGATTATGATACCATCCGCGCCGCACTGGTTGAGTATGTCAGAACAAACTTCCCTGAAAACTACAATGATTACATTGAGAGTTCAGAGTTTATCGCAATCATCGAATTGCTTGCGTACCTGAGCCAATCACTTGCGTTTAGAATGGACATTAACACTCGTGAGAACTTTTTAGAAACAGCAGAGCGTCGTGACAGTGTATTCAAACTTGCTCGTATGCTGGGCTATACTCCCAACAGAAACTACACAGCAAGTGGACTTGTAAAATTAGTAAGTGTCAAGACCAACGAGCCTCTTACAGATAGCCAGGGCACTGACCTCAACAACCTGGAAGTGTTCTGGGACGATGCAAACAACCCTCAGAGCTATGAGCAGTTCATTAGCATCTTAAACAGTGCTATGAGCAACGTAAACAGATTTACATCGCCCATCAAAACAGGCCGTGTTGGTGATGTTTTGACTGAACTTTATCAGTTGAATACACCACTTAGTGCACCAGTTGCATATCAGTATAATGCTACTATTGCAGGCGACACCAAGCCTTTCAACATTGTAAATCCAGACTTTACAGACAATGGTAGTATTTTTGAACGTCATCCTGATCCAGCGGCTCTGTTTAATCTAATTTACAGAAACGATGGTAACGGTCTAGCCAGCAAGGACACAGGATTCTTCCTGAGCTTCCATCAGGGCAACCTTACATATCAAGATTTTAACTATACTACCCCTGTAGCAAGCCGCACACAAGATGTCCAGGTAGTAAACATCAACGAAACTGATGCTTACTTACAAGAGATCACGGGCTCTGGATTGGTAAAAGCTAAGTGGGTCAGAATACCCAACGTAGTAGGACAAACACTAAACTATAATAGTATTAGCAAAGATACCAAAAACTTGTATGCTATTGACAACCTGGATAATTCAGGTATTAAACTAAGATTTGCTGATGGTAATTTTGCTAATGTGCCTTATGGTATATACAGACTATGGTATCGTCCTAGCGATCCCACACGTTATACTATTCAGCCAGAGAGTATGTCAAACATTAGTATTGACATTCCCTATGTAAGTAAAAATGGCAACCAGTTCAGACTCACATTAAAGTTTAGTCTGCAACGCAGTGTAAACAATAGTTTGCCACCTGAAACACTTCAGGCTATCAAGGAACGTGCACCACAGATTTACTATACGCAGGATCGTATGGTCAATGGCCAGGACTACAATGTATTCCCGCTTACACTTAATTCAAACATCCGTAAGCTCAAGGCCATCAACCGTACTCACGCTGGACACAGTCGCTACATTGACATCAACGACCCAACTGGTACCTATCATGACGTAGACACTTTTGCCAGAGATGGTTTTTTGTATGTGGACGATGCTCCCACAGGTACCAGATTGCTCATAAACGACAACACTACTAGTTTGGATGTTGTCTCTGCTACTATACCATCTTTGTTGCAGGAACAAAGACTCAACAATTTTGTGTACTATGGTATGAGAAATACCACAGAGGAATTTTCACCTGACACATATGATCTTTCGCAAGTTGGTGGAATAGAATCTAACTATGCTTGGAATTGTTTGCCATTCGAAGGCCGTAGCCAAACTGGCTATGTCACAGAAACATTTAGCACTGGTAGTCCTGTGGTAATGAGTTTAGATCCTGCAGACCCAAGCCAGATTGGTAAGAACAGAATGTTCCAGGAAAATAATTTTATCAAGTGGGTATCGCCTACTAATCCCCAGGACTACATTTGGACCAGAGTAGTAAAGGTCACAAACAACGGTGAACTAATATCAGGTTTGAACACTGCCACAGGACCATTTACTTTGGCGGCTGAAGTACCTCAGGGTTGGAAGGCAGTAGATAGTGTATTAACTATTCGTAAGACACTTACCTCAGGCGAAGCCACTGCAATTAAAAATGCCATAGATGCTAGAAAAACATTTGGCATAGGATATAATCCCAATCCAACTGGTACCGATAGTCAAAATAGTAATAGCTGGTATGTGATTGATAACCCATGCAAAACTTGTGATTGGAAACCCAGCAATGTAGATTTTGAAGCTAGCTGGTTAATATACATGGAGTATGTGCCAGTAGATAGATTTACATATAGTTACAGTGTCACATCCAGAGGTCAGGATTATGTTGTTCAGTCAGAACAAGAGCTGAAATTTTACAATGTTAAGACTGTTAAGGTTGTGGATTCAGACAATAAAGAAGGCCGAGACGAAATAATCTTTAGTACTGTAAACACCAAGGCAGGCACTACTGAAACTAATCAGTGGCAAATATCCCAATCTACAGGGACATATGGTTTCTGGGTCAACCAAACCACAGGCTATAGAGCTGATCCCGAAGGATTTAGCACAAACATTCCGCTCATAAGCAGAAGCATTAAGTGGTTCGATGTAAGCTCATTTTGGAAATCAAACTTTGGTTTGTATTACAGCGACCCTGCAAACAGTGTAGCAGGTCAAAGTAACCTTAATGTAATCAGTAATATACTTCATTATACAGGACCAGCCAGCGGCGAGTCATTAAATTATGTTGCAGATGCAACCGTACAATTGGCTACCTACTTTGATAATGGCACTGCCAGAAGCGTAAGCCAAAATGTAACCATAGCAAACAATAGTGGTTTGATTTCTAGCATACCCAGTTATGTTGACATAGATTTTGATAGATTTACTTTTGGCGGAAACATCGTTAGTTTGAGTTCTGGTAACACACCCACTGTTACATACAAACAGTTTAACGTGGACGGCTCAGAGCTTAACATTTACCATGGTGGCGCCAACGGAGCATATAGTTTTGGCACAGTGGGTGTCACAGATAACCAAAATGGATTAGGAATCAAAGGCAGACTAGAGCTTATTGATGGCGACTATGAAAGCCAGACTGGTACATTAAGATATAGCAGACTCAATGAAAACATTTACCATGCTAGTAACGACGACACTGGATTCCACAGCGATAAGATTGTGTTAGATTATGACATCAACAAAGATCATTTAGATATGCCCTTGGAATGGACATTGTATGATGTATTTAAATATCCTGACGGTTATACTGATCCTAGTCGTGTGTTTGTAATACCCAAGGATTCAGATGCTGATGGTGTACCAGACAGACCTCTACAGTTCCATGAATATGTAAATGACAGAGGATTGGTATTATTTGAATACTACACTGACTTTGATGGTTATACCTATGAGAAGCCATACTCTGGAGTTATTTGGGATCTCAGACAGGATGTAAATGGTGTTAAATTTAACCCCAGTACAAATACTATTTCGCCTGGAAGTTATGAAGCACCCAGAAATGCAGATAACTTGGATTGGTTGTTAATCAAAGATTTTAGTATGGTTAAGTTACAGGCTAATCCTCCAGTGTCAGGTATCAGAACATGGCCTGGCGATGGCTTGGAAAATGATTATGGTTTGTTTGCTGGTATGTTAATCACAGTTCAGGATAGCTGGACTGACACAGAAGCAAACGTTACCTACCCTGCAGAGTCCACATATCAGATGGTGGCAGAAAGTACTGACTTAAATAGAGTTAGAGCTATAGCAACTGATCAATACTTTGTGCGTACAGGCAGAGGCAAGACGCAGGACACTAGCTCACTAGATCCCGAAGATAGCGTAATGCGCTGGAACCACGTCGCACCAAACGATGTTAGAATTGACCCCAGTATTAGTAACGTTGTGGAGATGATTATTCTTACAGAAAACTATTACAACAACATCATTAGTTGGAGCAATAACCCAACTGGTGACTTCCCAGCAGAACCTACTAGCGCACAACTTAGCGTCAACTTTGCCAGCCTTAATCAATACAAGGCGGCAAGTGACACTATCACATATCGTAGCGCAAAGTTTGTGAAGCTGTTCGGTCCAAGTGCTGACAAAGAACTACAGGCTGTGTTTAGAATTGTTAAACTCAGCAACCAATACTCAGACAATGAGTTGCGTAGTAGAGTGCTTACTGCTATCAAGCAATACTTTGATCCCAACAACTGGGAGTTTGGTGAAGCGTTCTTCTTTACAGAACTGTCTACTTATATTCACCAGCAGTTGGGAAGTGCTATTGGTAGTATTGTGATACTTCCCAAGAACACCACTGGAACATTTGGCGAGTTATTCCAGGTTCAGGCAATGCCCAATGAGTTGTTCATAAGCACTGCTACAGTAAACGATATTGAGATCATCAACCAGATTGATAGTCAAACCCTCAGAGCGGATAGATAATGGCGCACCCCAGTGACAAAGATAATCAGTATACCCGACTCCCAGTAGTTTTACAAACTACTGCGATCAAGAACTTTTTCGAGTACACTGTTGATCAGTTATACTCAGAAGCCAACGTTGAAACACTCAACGGTTTTGTGGGCACACCAGACTGGGACGGCGTCAGAGCAGAGGGACAGTATATTTCCGAACCCACTGCTACCAAGCAGGCATATAGTTTATCTCCAACTATTAATACTATTTCACCTGAGACCGGAGAACCAGAATCACTTGTCTATTATGATGAGATGACTGACATACTTAAAACATATGGTGTAGATGTTCGCAACCAAAACAAAATATTTGACGAGCCTTATTTTACATTTAGTCCTCCCATTGACGAAGACAAACTCTTAAACTATTCAGAATACTATTGGGCACCGCCTGAAAGTAACGTTTCGCCTGATGCTATAATTATTTCGGGCACAGAACGTCAACCTGTGGATGTAGACGATAATATCCAGGGCGCTCAATATTATGTACATTATGACGTAATAGCAAATGTAAATATTACTTTCCGTAATGGCATGGTTGTAGAGTTTAGTGGACCATATGTAAATCCCAATGATGTATATGAAGGAAATACTTACATAGTACAAGGGGTGGGTGACAGTATCAGCCTAGTTAAGTTTGATAGGAACACTGCGGCGCCTTATGATCCCATTACAAACAAAAGTTATATTACTATAGGTCGTGGCGCTACCAATAACAACGGTTGGAGCCGTAACAACTACTGGTTCCACAAAAACAACTGGTATGATGCAGGACAAACACCACCAGACCGAAGTTATCGTGCTGAAAGACCTATCATTGAATTTGATCACAGACTAGAACTTTATAATTCAGGTAATACTTTCCTACAGAGCGTTGACATTGCTGTAACCACATACGATTATAATCAGGTCAACGGACTTGGTGGAAACATCCTAATTGACGGTGTCAATCCAGCAGGCAAAACATTTATTTTCCCTAACGAGCAATACGATGTTGCTGAACACATTTACTTGGGAACAGGCTGGGAATATCAAACTAATGTAATTATCACAGGCTCTAACACATCACAGGCAAGTGCCACAGTTGATATTGCAGGCAAGCCAGGCGAAGGATTTGTAGACAGAATAAATGTAGTTGACGGAGGTGATGGATATACTGATGCTAGCAACATCACAGTGATTATTGACACTAATGATCCAAATGTAACTGGTGAAAATCGCGCAAAAGCAAATGCCGAGGTAGCCAGAGCATTACCCCTGGGAGCAACCTCAATTTCTATAATTGACTCTGGCACAGGTTATGACAGCAACACCTTGGTAATCACAGCAGTATCACAAAGTGGTAATGTTGATGGTGTCACGCCAGCAACATTCTCTCCACTTGTTGATTCCAACGGTAATATTTTGAGTATTACTGTAAAAGAAACAGGAAGCGGATATGAGTCTGGTGCTAACATTGATATTGTCATTACTGGCGCAAACACATCACCAGCTAATGCTATAGTAGCAACATACATTGATGAAATTGTAGGCTTTGTTGTAACCAAGCCAGGCTCAGGATATACAGCATATCAAAGCATTGTGCCTACAATTGTGGGAACAGCGGTGCCTGGTGATCAGGTTATTATCAACGAAGGCAACACTCAGCGTGGTAATGAATACAGATTTACAGAAGAAGGCTGGGTGTTAGCACAAACAAAATCTACACCAAACGAAGCACCACTGTTTGTGATATACGACGATGCTGGTGTCAGAATGGATGACGATGCCAAGTACCCACAATCAGATTTCGAAGGCAACAAAATTTTTAGTTATGCTACCGTGGAAGATGTAGTAGACGAAGATGCCGCCAATATTGCTGTTAGCACAACCGTTGATACTGAACTAGGCTTCACAGTAGTGTACAGACCATTTAAAGCCGCTTCAGAGATTGTGTTTACAAACAACCTGGAACACGACAAGTATACATATGAGCCCATAGGTAGTGATGACAGAGAGGACATTTTAGGATATAATTTTTATCATTTAGTTGCCTCGGCTACCGATTCTGACGAATATTATCCCTATTGGAAACCCAGTGACACTCCCTTTAACCAGGCTATTATTAGTAGATACTTTATTACCCAAATTGAAGTAGATAATAACACCAGAACTTACTTTATAGGTTGTGAGCCTGACTTCGATCCCTATGGTGGTTTATCTCAGATAGCAGTAAAAGGTTTCCTAAATGGTAAGCAAATTTACGACTTTGATATCACTGATACTGTGTTAGGTTTTGTAAGTTTGGGCGATACTGTGAGACTTAAAAATGGAGACTACTTAGAATTTATTGCTTACAGTGAAAAAGGTCTCATAAGTTTACAAAGCATAAGCAAATATGAATTGCCATTGGGTTGGGATAGAAATATATATAAGGAAAATATTAGATTTACCAGTGAGCCTGAATATTTACAGCACTTTAAAACTCAGATAGAATCGCAGATTGGATTTGTGGGCGAGCCCTTGGGACAAAACAACTACCAGAGTACAGCACAAGACACAAAATACGCCACAGAAATTGTACAATCTAGTTCAGATCTTATACTAGCAGGTTACTTGCTGGATGACCAACCACACAATTTAATTGATGCATTGAGATTTAACGCCGGCGAGTTTACCAAGTATAAAGCCAGACTCCTCAAAAGTATTAACGAGTATTATGCTACAAATGCTGTGGACGAAAACAATGTAGACCAAACTCTGGAGATGATACTTCGTGAAGTTATTGCTTTCAGAGTAGGCAAGAATGTATTCAACAGAACCTATGTTGTGCCATTTGGTGACAACTTTATTAAAGAACAGCAGGTTGTTAATACAAACCAGGGAGATATAGTTACATCTAGTTTCCTTGATCTCAGCAAGATCGAACACAGTTTACTTGTGTTTGCTACATCACCGGGTAGCATTGCAACTGATATGTTGTTGGTAGACACAGATTATATTATTGTTGATTACAACCCCATAACAATTAGACTTTTAAGGTCAGACTTGCTGGGATCAACTATTACTACTAAACTGTACACAGCAGAACGTGACAGTGCCCAGTGTCCTCCCACGCCAAGTGTAATGGGCCTGTATCCCTTGTTCTCACCTGAGGTTACATTTGATACCAGTTTTGAAACACCCATACAAGTTATTGTGGGACACGATGGAAGTCGCACACCAGCTTATGGTGATGTTCGTGACCAAATACTGTTAGACTTTGAGCAACGTATATACAATGCCGCTAAGAAGGAGTTCAGAGAAGCAAACAGTTTGCCTGAACTCAGTGTGGCTGACACCAGACCAGGTTTTTATAGAAAGACTGGTTATGGTTATACTGAGTGGTATAACCTCATGCGTTATTACTTTAGTACATGGACAAGTACTAATGAACTTGACCCTATATTAAATGAGTTTTATAATAGTAGCGATCCCTGGACTTGGAACTATCGTGGAACTTCAGATACATTCCCTGGACACTGGAGAGGATTGTACGAGTATTATTATGATACTGTGAGACCACACACTCACCCCTGGGAGATGCTGGGCTTTACTGAGAAGCCCTTGTGGTGGACAGAACAATACGGTAGGGGACAGGAGGGTTACTATAGCAGTAGCAACACTGAGTTATGGGACGATCTTGAATTTGGTATCATACGCCAGGGACCCAGAGAAAATGTTACAGATGATCGATACAAAGATCCCAACAATCCCTATGCTCGTCCTGAATTATTTGAAAATATTCCAGTAGACGCAGATGGTAACTTATTGCCTCCCAATAAATTGGATAGTGGTACAGTATCAAATACAATTAGCTACACAGGCCAAATCATAGAGCCCAATAACATACCAATTTTTGCTGATAGTTTCGTTAATAACGAGACAGCAACAGTAGCATCTGGCATAAGTGTAAGCGAATCTGGTGGTAATGTCTATGTACAGTCAGAAGGATTGCTTAACTATACACCACCTCCTGGCAGATATGAGCCACAGCCATTCCAGATCAACTTACCCAAGGAAGTTACTGTGGGACCCAGCTCTATGCCTCAGGCAGATACCATGGACAAGGGCGGCCTTATTGGTATAGCAGTAAATGGCATAGCATTGCTGAATCCTCAGTCAGGCAGGACTGCTAATTCCAGTGATGACTGGCATTATAATGAAGTGTTTGATGGCGGTTATGATTATGAAAAACCTGGCAAGTACGATAGCAGAGGCAGTTACGAGTATTATATTATTCCACCTCTGGCTGTGGGACTTACGCAGTGGGTAGAAGATCAGCATTCACCTATTATTGGATGGGCTCTGGACGGTTTGCCTATCTACGGTCCTTACGGTTATAATCAATATAACAATGATGGTAGTGTAAGCGATGCCACAATAACAAATATCAAATCTCCGTTTGTGTTAAGAACAGATGGAGACAGAACACGTTCGCCCGGAGGCGCACCAACAGGTTTGTTTGTGGAAGATTACAAAATTGATAGTACACTGGTAGGCATACCTGGTTATGCAGGTACTAACGTGGGAAGTACACCAGGTGAAAATTTTGCTATCAGATACGGTGTAACACCTGAATCTCCCACCACTCCTGTTTGGTTCTATGTACAGTGTGAGGACTATGATGGCAAGCCCATGTTCCCTTATGCAGTAGGCGGTGGTATACAAGAACATCTGGGAACAAACACTATCTACGCTAATGAGTTCTACGGAACTCCCACAGATTTTGGTGGCATCTTTGAAGTAATTATAACAGATTGTGGCTACGGATATGATCCATTAGTAGTTGTGGAATTTGAGGGCGACGGTGATAATGCCCAAGGTTATGCAGAAACAACTGATGGTGCTATAAGAAATATTGTGGTGTTAAACCAAGGCAAGAATTATGATTGGCAAAATACTACGTTAGAAATACTAGGCGATGGCACTGGTGCTGAAGCTGAACCCATAGTCATTGATGGTAAAATTACTGGTGCTAAAATGCTTAGTTACGGCGAGGGATATACCTTTGCTACAGTTATTATCAAACAAATAGCTAATCAGGATGGAACATTCCCAGGACAGTTTGCAGAATTAGTCATACCCACAGTAGCAGAAGATCCTGCAAATGGTATAGTTAATAATGCAGTCACAAATATTGTAGTTACTAACAAAGGATTCGGATATACTAATATTGAATGCATCATATCAGGTGTAATTCAGGATGCACCACCCATAGACGTTTTTAATGGCGAGGGTGCTACAGCAGAAGTTGTCTTGGAAACTAGTTATAATAATACCACGGGCGATGGATATGTAGACCCAAATGCTAATGATGTTATTTTGAATGGTGAAAAGCCTATCACATTAGTGGACCAAAAACTTATTGCAAGTAGTTGGATGTTTAGTGATGGTGCTCCAGTTGAAAACGCTTGGAAATACTCAGAATCATATCCTTTTGCAATAGCAGAAGCTCTGTTGTTAGCGCAACCAGCTAAGTTTGCTACACAATTTAGTGACCCCACAAAACTTACTCGTGCTAAGATTGATCCCAGACAACAAGTAAGCACAGTGACCAGAGAACGCTGGAAGTTCAATGATCCTGATCAGTTCGTTATTCACGGTGAACGAGATGCACAAGGTAACTTTATAACAAACATTGGTTACACCCAGTTCATCAACAGTTGGTTGGCATTCCAAGGCTTGGATACCAACATCGAGTTTGCACCGCAGTTGAGAAGCCTCAACATGAGATTGAGCCAGCGCATGAGCGGCTATGTTGACAAAGACACCATGACTGTGAGAACAGACCAGTATAGTGCTACAGGTACTACACCTAGTTTGATTATCCCTCAGGATAACATCAACATTCAGGTACACAGCAGTCCCTACAAAACTCGTAACTTCTATACGGGTGTTATTGTAGAGAAGGTAGTGGGTGGTTACAAAGTACGTGGATATGATCGTAGTATTGGTACATTCCCTCAACTAAAGATTAACAAAAACTCTACCAGCAGAGCAATAAAAGTAGGCGGTGAGCCAGAACCCTTTAGACAATATCAGCGCAACGAGTTTTATAAAAAGAATAGCATTGTAGATTATACTGGTAGTTACTACAGAGCTAAAATGAATATCACAACAGGTGATAGTTTCGATACCAAACTCTGGACCAGACTTACTAGTTTGCCTCAGATAAATGGAGCAGAGGCAGAGATATGGAATTCATATCTGAGTGAACCAGTGTTTACGCCTTATGAAACATTACTGACTACTTCTCAAGAAGTAGTAGATGTGCTCATGGGTATGGGTGCGTATCAATCACAACAGGGTTATGACTTTGGTGCATTTGATCCTAGCACAGGAAGTGTTCTTAACTGGGAACATGCCTCAAAACAGTTCTTGTTCTGGACCACAGGACAGTGGGAAATCGGCAACACTATTGAGCTAAGTCCCATGGCTAGTCAAGTTACTTTCCGTGCACCCAGAGGTTTTATTGCCAAACTTAACAGAATTGACAGAAATCAATTTACCATATTAGATGTTGATGGCAGTGCCATACAGCCAGAAGATTGTGAGATTGTCAGACTAGATGATTATATTCAGGTTAAGCCTCCTGTAGGCGCACAGATTTATGGTTTATTGGTGTTTGTTAAAGAAATCGAACACGCAATGACCCTGGACAACCGCACAGACTTTAATGACATCATATATGATCCTGTGCTACACCAGTATCAGACTCGTGTTAAGATCAAGGGTAAAAAGACAGCCGGCTGGACTGGTAAGTTCCTGTCAGAAGGCTTTATCATACTGGATGACGAACTCAAGCCTAACTTAGACAACCTAGCACAGAGCATGGGCAGATACCATGAGCTGGGCTTTATCCCAGTAGAACAACAGGTATACGAGAGTGCCCGTGCACTGTTTGGTTACCAGAGTCGCGACTACATGAGAGACCTGGATATCTTAGACGATCAGCAGTTTGACTTCTACAAGGGATTCCTGCAGAGCAAAGGTACCCAAACAAGTTTGACACGCATTGGCGAAGCCAACAGTATTGTTATTGACGGCAACATCACAGTATACGATGAGTGGGCTGTAAGCGTGGGCGACTTTGGTGATGTTGAGTCGCAACAGGCTATTGAATTTAAATTAGACCGCAGTAACGTTACAAGTGACCCGCAGTTAGTTGTACTGGAGTTTCCAGAAGATGTTACTGGTGTGGTAGATCGTATCGATGTAATTGATAGAATCGATACCTACAGTGCACCACCAATAGTAAGAATTTCTCCACCAGTCACTAACGAAGGCAGACCATCACCAAGTGGTAGACAAGCCACTGCTCAGGCATACCTCAGAGACGATGGCAAGTTAGATTGGGTCGAAGTTATTGACAAAGGCCGAGGTTATGAATTTGCTACAGCAACCATTATTGTCAACGGCGCAGATGCTGGTAACGGTAGTGGCGACAACCAGAGCGGTAGCGGCAACAATATAGAATTCGATCAGGTTGTGGCACAAGGCGGTTTAACTACCAAAGCCTGGAGTGAAACTCCAATCAATGGCAACTGCTACATCAACATAGGCGACGGTAGCCTCTTCTTTAGTGAGATGGAATTGAGTGTACTACCAGATAGTAATACCCAGATCACATTGTTTACCACTACCTCAAACACAGGGTATGCAGTAAATGACACTATCACGCTTAGTGGCTTGAGTGGCACCATTACCAAGGCTTCAGGCAGTAATGCTAATCTTAGCCTGCTTAATGGATCATGGACTATAACAGATGTTGAGGTAACCACTGCTGGTACAAATATAGAGTTTATTGTGGACGATCTTGTGGGAGACACTGACACTTATGGTGTAAACATAGAACAAGAATTTACACTTTCCACAAAGTTTGTGTTTGATAATGTAGCGTATCGTTACGATGACATTAGTCTGGAATACTATGGTGGGCAAGCCATAGAAGATATTTTTAATGCAGAGACTGCCAATACTGGTGTCTCTGCTAGAATGCATGTAAGCCATGTTCCAAACGAACGCCAACCTGGCCAATCTGGCACAGAAGTAGTAGACTGGTACACATTGGTGCTTACAAGTGACAATGAATTTACACTTATAGACGAATCTCCTGCAAATGTTTTCCAAGATCAGTTCCATATTGCGACTGACACATATACTAATCAGCAACGCTGGAAGATCAATGTAAGCGGTGATACAAGTGCAGAAGATATCACAATAATAATTAACGGTCAGATTGTTGATCAATGCAAATATTTTGAAGTTGATACCAACGGCGGTGTCACAGGCAATTGTGATGTCTATAACTGGCAATATCTGCCAGGCAATGTTTATGTGGGCAACACCAATAGTCCTAGCAATGCTACACTTAGATACAGTGCTAATACAACATCAAGCATGGCATTTTTGAGCACAACAGATGTTGTGGGAAATCCTGTTAACTTTGTGGATGAAACCACAGGAGTATCAGTAAATGGTGAATATCCATTCTTGGATTTGTATATTGGTAACGTGCACATTGATGCAGAGCGTTTGATATTTACTACTCAACCTAACTCAAACATACAGGTTGCTACTTGGCAAACAGTATACAGTGTAACAGAAACTGACCCAGGTAATATTACTGTTTACACACAATATCTACCTGAGACTCTCACTAACGATTCAGGAAACATGATACTTGCTAATGCCACACTTAAACTTTCAGAGGCGCCAAGCATCAAGTTTACAGAGGATTTTGTGGGCGATGTTGCTGGTAGCAATGTTAATATTATTGTGGAAGGCGAGGATGGACTTGCTGTTAAGATTGGGCGTGAGCGCACATATGAAATTACCAAGGACATTGCTAACGATGACATCATAGTTATTGATGTTGACGATCCTTCACGCTTCCTCAAGAAGCCCACTGGCAAACTTACCACAGAACTCTGGCCTACCATGGACGATATTAATTATTATGGAGTCAGAGATAGCAAGGAATATCCTACCATACCTAACTCAGGCTATGTTAATAGTTCCAACGTAAACTTCCAGGCATATGATATTGGCAGTTTGCCTCAGTTATTTGATCCCAGCCTGAAGATTACTCCTGCTGGCGGACACACTGTTCATATTGCTAGCAGTGAGAACAAAGACTGGAACGTATATGAACTCAAGCCTACAGATGCTAGCGTTCAGTTCTTGGCTAGACAGGATGATCGTGTAGCATTGTTTACTGACTTCAGTTTGTTTAATTACATTGACAGCAACATTATTGGCGAAGAGGATACTGGTAGATTCCTGGATTATTACCTTACACTCAAAAACGCTGATGTAAGCGATAATGTTGCCATCTGGACTAACGAGACAATAGTACAGCAAGCACAAAGTACAATAACAAATCTCAGAGCACCCAGAATGATCGAAGCCAGGATACGCAGTATTGGTCCTAGTGAAAACTCCATCAGAGAGTTTACAGATTATCTACCAGCAGGTGGAGATTTTTATCCCAATGCTGTGATTAGTCCAAGCGGTTTGGATCAGCCGCAGGTTAAAGATGTCACAACCACTATAATTAGTGTGACCTGGGACGAAACCCAGCCTGTGATAACCAATTATGATTTAAGTGTGGCAGGCAATGCAGAAGTAGTAAACTTTGCAACTGACGGCACAGGTGCTGAATTTGAACTAACATTTAATACTTCAACCAATACCGGAGGTACCTTTACAAGTTATCTGGAAGATGTTACAATACTAAACGGAGGCAATGGCTATGTTGTTGGTGAAACGTTTACAGTGGATATTTTCGGTGAGGAACCTTCCTCAAGATTGGAATTCAGTGTAGATGAAACCCAAGCAGTAGAGTATGGATACAAATCAAGCAATATTGTTACAGTGGGAGGCATTGTAAACAGCACTATCAGAAATGGCGATAGTGTTAGACTTATCAACGCAGGCAAGCAATACTATGCCACAGTAGATCAGGCTAACATTGCTGTAGATACCAGTAATGTTAGAGTTGAGTTTAGTAATGTAACCAACTATACTGACTTTGTGGTGGGCAATAGCGTATATCTAAAGAAGTTGGGAACAACTCTTGCCGGCTCAAGAACTATAAATGTAACAAACTGGGACTGGACTGTCACAAGTGTAAACATTGCTAATACAGTGGTACTTACTAGTTCTAAGTTGACAGACTCAAATGTTCTCTTTAATGTTAGTCCAAACGATTTTACTGCAAATGTACAACTCAGAACACTTAATATATTTGATCTTGGTGAAGTACCTGATCCAAACAATTTAGATACTTTCTATACTGTTGAAAACGTCAGAACAAATTCAGGCGTAACTACCTTCCAGATTGATAGGCCAGATACATTCTTTAATACAAGTGACGTAACCAGCGACTTTATTGATCTAGAAATGATTACTCCCATACTGGTCAAAGCAAACGTTACTGCTGATCTGTTTACGACCACTGATGCTGTAAAAATAGATGGCTACACTGGATCACTTGGTGCACTTAACGGTGTTTGGCCCATTATAAGTGTATCACAAAATCTTAGCAATATTGCTGACCCGTCAACACATGTCAGTGACTTCATAACGTTTAACTTACTCAAACAAGTACCTACTGGTACATACCAAACACCACCTAGTGCTACCCTCACAGACGGATTTGGAACAGTAAACGTTATACACATGGATAAAACAAAATTGGTAATGCCTAACGTGGGAGATATCAACGTTGGTGATAACATTAAAGTTTTTGGTAATGTGTTTAATGGCACCTACAGTGTTGAAAGTGTGGAATTAGATTTTAGTGATGAGGGTGATGACAGTTTTATTGCGTATGTTGATATTCCCGCACCCTACATTTTTGATACTGACAGAGCCGGCAATGCACTCAAGGGTGGTATGAAAATTACTACCACCAACCCACATGGTATATCACCACAGTATGCCGCACAGAACAAGCGTGTGGGTGTGCACTTTGCTTACCCTAAAGCATACAACAGATTCTATAATGTTACTAGTGTGGATGCATATAACATTTATATTGATGATGTTCTGACTCAGAGTGACGAAACTGTAGAGTTTTATAGATATGAAACATTTACTGTGAGCAGGGAAAATCCAACTTATGTTACAGTGGCTAATCCTTATCTCACAAAAACAACTGCTACCTTTGCAAGTAATGCAAGTGTGGTAGAACCAGGTAAGTTTGCGGTTTCCGGAGAGAAGATTACTTTCATGGAAACTGCACTGCCCGACGACGGTAGTTATGTTACTATCAATGTCATCAGAGAAAACACTCGTAGTTATGACAGATATCCAGTGGTCACAACCAAGGACCACAACAAGATCAGACTCAACGGTGTAGACTTTACAATCAACAGTTACAATAACCCACAGGCTATTGTGGACAACATCAACCGTATTGCTAGTTTGAACAGAGGCTGGGTAACACCCACGGGTTCAGGCATGCAGTTTAGTTTCCCCATGGTAAAAGATTACCGTGAGCCAGTATTTGCACCTGATGGCACACTCAGACCTTCATACACCATTAACAACTATGGTCCATATATTCGTGACAAGAACTCGCTAGCAAGATTGTTACAGGATGCAGATATTGACACCAGTGTAATTAGTATTGCAAACGACAATGAGCTAGTTTTGGATCAGGAGTTTAACAAAGGCTCTATTAAAATCGGTCCTACCAGAGGCGCAACATATTTTGATGAAGAAAACAAAATATGGATGCTGTGGTTACAGGAAGGTTCGACTGATACACAAGGGGGCTATGTACCCATTGGTAACTTCTACAACCCACAAAATGTTACTGAGGTACCCAAGCGTCCTAAGTCCTTTAAAATTATACCAGAGTCGCACACTGAAAACGGCAGAGTACTAGACAAGATACCAGGAAGTTATCCAGTTCGCAGAGGTAATGACAGTAAAGTTGGCGTCACTAGATTTGAATATGACATGAATGCCATAAAACAGTATCGTTTCCCATTGCAGTGGGTAGATGCAGATGGAACTGAAGTCATATCACAAAATATTTTGTGGATGCAGGATGAAGACAGACAACCTGGCACAGTAAAACTTCCCAGATTTAGATTGCGTCCAAGTACTCAGGGATATTATGAAGTATATGAGTTTGTGGAACTCACAGACGGTGACATAATTGCTATCAAAGTTGATAGTGCTATACCGTCAATCACACCACACAACTTCTTTGTTACGCAAAGTACATATGGTGCTTTCTTTGGCCTGCCAATTAACAGCGTAAACTTTGACAGCAAGATAAGTTTTAACCCTGCGGCAGTGGATCTATTCCCAACTTACAGAGGCGGCAGTCTCACAATGGGTCCTGTTGAGCCTCCAGCAGAAATAGGCAAAACACTGATACCAGAACCATTTGCTATCAGACGCTCAGGTAAAACTTTAGGCAATGGTAGTGACGCGGTTAGAAACTGGCAGAGTATGCCAGTATCTACAATTAGCCAACAGCGTGGTATTATCGTTATTGATGAACAGCAACAGGGCTACGATAAGTTTAATTTATGGCAACCAGGACTTATCCCTGGATTGCTAAATGCACCTAATAATACCACTAGTACTGTTCCATACCCATTTGGTAAAGGCACAGGATATTATTTAGAGGGTGATGGTAATGTGCCTGAAATGTTTCAAACTCTAAGCACCTCAGATGATGTTAATGATCTTGGCTTGGAGGATTGCGCTAATGTAACTGTGGGCTGGGGCGAGGCCAGAAATGAACCTGGCACCCTCAATGACGGTGATGCATCTGCAAACACACCCCTAAATGATTATCCTCAGGTTGATACTTCTCTGGGATGGTTTAATCCACAACCCAGAATTAAGTATAGTAAGAGATTTAATACGATTGATCCCAGCACAAGTAATCGCAGGGATATTAATGAACTCAATGAGTGGCAGACTGCAGATCAATATCTAAATTCTCAAGAAACCAGATTTTGTGATCTCGATGGTAACATTTTAAATGGTGCCTATAATGATACTCAAAATAGTGTGTTTAGACCTGATGAATTATTTATTGCCTGCTTCTGGACAGAGCCACATACCTATGTAAATCAAACAGTGGGATACGGACCAGATGTAAGTAACTCAGGTAACAGACAGCCTATTATCAAAGACTACTATGGTACAATTACCAGATGTAAGTATGTCCGTCTCACAGAGCTTCCCTTGGATGCAGTTTTGCAAAGACCAGTGTGTGATACTGGATGGGGCGGTGAAGAGATCATAGCATTTAACGATGCCCCATCGTCAAATGGCGGCACAGCATTTGATCTCTTGGGCAGACAGCAAGATGTAGTCGCAGGAACAAGTGCTACCCAGAACAATGGTGTAAACACTGGCGCAGACTTTACTGGTGGTGTTAGTCCAGAAGATCCAAACCCAAATGAAGCGAGTGCGTTTGATATCAATAACCAGCAACAATTACCAGCAGGTTATCAAAACATAGACGGTACACTTGTTCAGCCGGGTGAGGTAGCAGGCCCTGAGCTTGCTAACCCTGAAGCCCGCAGAGCTGTTGGCGTTGGCGAGCTTGATGTGTTTACACAAGATCTAGTTGGCTTTGGTGACGACGAAGCAGTAATACCAAGACAATCCAGAGGTTTAGCCAGTGGCCAAAATCCAGATAACAATGCAGGGTCAGACGTAAACACAAACTTATCAGACACCACGTTGGATACGTTTTATGAAATTCCCAGTGCTGTAAACAATAGTTATTCGCCCACACTTACACCACCCTGGCCCGTACTACCTGGTCCCTGTGAGGTTATTGACAACACTGCTCCTGGGTCTCAGGGTTCTACAACAGATTGCCAAAACGCGCCAAGCACAGTATTGTTCTTTACAGCGGCCAACAACTATTATGGTATCAAACTTACTGGTGAGGCATGGCAGACTGTGAGCCAAAATCCAGAAGTACAAAAATATGAGTGGCACAACTTTGGTAAGGTTGCTAACTTCTACAGTGGCGCCAACAAGGCTGTGGCGGAACTTGTGGTAGACTTCAGAGACGACACTCTTACTGCGGCTGGTGTTACACTTGTGCAATCACCTACACCATTTGGTAAATTAACAGACGGCACAACCTTTGACCCCAGAAACCCCGCCCAGCAAGCAAGCATTAATAATTGGTGGAGAAGAGCCAAGATTGTAGAAGATATTTACAGTGCAAACACTAACAAAATATTGACATATGGAGTAGATCCATTGCCTAGTTTTGAAGGAGTTGCTGACAGAAATGCTGGTAGCACAAATATACCAAGCGTTGCCAAAATAGGCTTGAGTTTTCAGGAAGGCAGAGATTTTAGTAATAAGAAATTCCCACCTGACTTTGGTCCATTGCCTGGAACTGTAAACGACTTTATATTAGGTGGCGGTGACCAAACCATCAGAGGTAGTTTGGGAGTAGGACAATTTGCTAATCTAAATGGACTTAAAGGTGCATTTATGTTTAGTACTGACCAGATTGATTGTACCAGAGGCGGTCAATATCTCACAGTGTTTGTACATATTGGTCACGGGTCAGGCATAAGCAACAATCAGGCAGTAATTCCTAGATATGATTTGTGGATTAGATATAATCATAATGTAGATGCATTTGGTGCGTCAACTGGACCAGTCCAAGATGTATGTGGCAATGGTACATCACCTGAGAGTGCTCCATTTGCTGGCGGCGCACTGGCATCTGCATATAAATCTCAAACTACTACAGTTACCAATCCAGAGTACAGTGAAGCGGCAAGTGCTATGCCACTGATAGGCAACTCACCAAGTGTAAGTGTTAGCAAAGATGAAACTGAATTGCTACAAGATGGTGTTAGTGTGGCACCCTGGAAGGTAGCAAATATATTCTTCCCCTATAACACACCTGTGAGACAAGGCAACGCTAGCAGTGAAAATGTTGATAATGATACTACTCCAACTAATCCAGGACCTGGCGGTGGTGGTTGTGTGGTATTGGATAGTTACTTGCCAGGCACAACTAACCAAGCCTACAAGTTATACAAGGGTGCTAGCTTATTGCTTGGCACAGAAGAACTCAACACAGTTGAAGGCGAAATTAAACAGATACTTACTGACAAGCAATCATGTGTCAGAATTACAACTAGCAAGGGTGTTGTGTTAGAATGCTCAACAACTGCGCCTATATACACGCAGGACGGAGATTATGTTGATGCTCCAGATCTGTTAGGTAAATATGTAGCAGTAAACTTATTAGGTGTCACAAGTTTTGATGAGGTTACTGACATAACAGACATTGGCGAACAATTTGTTGCTGTTATTGATACAGGTGATAATAACTTCTGGGCCGGCGCTAAACCTGGCGCTTATATGTTGCACCACAATGTCAACATACTGTTTAACGGTTTCAATTGGATCATCGACAAGAAATAAAGGAATAAAATGGCTAAACCCCCACTTTTTGCAAACGGTATACCAGGTAATGACAGTCAGTATGCTCCTGAAGTCTGGACTGAGGTACAACCCAGTCAGAATGAAACCATTAGTCGTAATGACATGGTTTATACCAGTACGGTTGAGTATAAGGGATATTACAAAGCACAAAGCACGGGTTTCCATAAATTCCAACTCACTGGTGGAGCCGACGGTTTTGCTTGGGTAAGTTCTGCTAATAGTAATAGTGACCATATTGATGTAGAAGAAGAAGTTGAAATGGTGTCAGACAAAAGTTATGGCGTCAGAATACCTGCAAAGCCCGCTGGATTAAATTACTGGATTTTTGAGGACATGAACACTCTGGGAGGTCAATTCCCTGGATATGGTTATTGGCCTGTCGAGGGATATGGTACTTCCACAAAATGGAATGCTTATTATAGTGGCAGAGGTTTAGGATATAGTCACGGCGCTTTCTTTCCAGGAGATATCAGAACATATGATTCAGTTTCCAGAACAAGTTATGGCACATGCCCTACATATTGCCAGGGATCTAAAGCTGGTCCAGGCTGGAGTAATCCAGAGGATAATAACTGGAACGATGAAGATATAAAATTCCCCTGTGATGATAATTGGACTAACTCCACCGCATGTAGACAAGAAGGCAGGGGTGCGCAGGTCTTTATTAGTGAAGCATACGTTGCCGGCGGTCCTGATAAACGTGGCTACTGGAGAAACATAGACGGAGAGGAGCCATATATTATCTGGCCCATATCTCAAACTGTGCCCCTGCAAGGATTGCAGAATCCAGAACGTTGTCAGATTTTTCAAACAATAAAAATCAAAAGACCTGGTAATTTTAAATTTAAATTTACTACAAGATACGGTATTAAAATTTGGTTTACTGAGACACCCTATGTTCAGGGAGGTGGTGGCCCAAAGACATACAGAAGATTAGATCCCAGTGCTGGTAATAACCCTATTTCAAGCGGGGGAGGATCCTTTACAAGTAATGTATTCAATACCACAGGAAACAATACCAGGATACTATTTGCAGGGAGTGTGACAGGAAACACTGGCACTGGCACTTATGGATATGGTTTACAAGTACTCGATGCTGACGACAACGATACAGTTGTCTGGGATAGCAGTAGTCTTGTAGCAGATAGCAATGGGTTGGTAGGCATATCAGAATGTGGATACCACGCTTTGTTAGATGATGATGCCCGTATACCTACAAATGGTATATCAGAGTTCTACAAGGCAGATGGCTGGCTAGGCTATAATGGCTCAGGTTTAAACTATAATGCTGACATTGAAGTAGGCGATGATGTAGAAAGATCAGAGCGTGATACCAGACAGTATCTCTGGGAAAATTGTACTACGTTGCTCTACAATGAACAGAGCAGACCTGGGTTTGTTTATCTCAGACAAGACGATTTTTATTTTGTTAGAGTTATTGTTGCCAACAAAGAGACAGGCACCGGTCAGGGATTCTCGTTTCAAGTTATTGACCCAGGCAGTAATAGTTTACAGCAGGTAACATTTAGTGGTAATGGTGATCCCAATGCAGATAGCACTGTGGGTGGTGGCGTTGGTGGTAGTGGTATACCCATCAGTAAAGACGCATTGTGTAACAGTGTTTTGTTTGCTGGTAATGTGCCCAACACAAGTACTACGTTTGGTGTAATTACACAGACTGGTAGTGTACTTAACCTAACTAATCTGGGCGTACCTGAAGCAATGCTAGGCACAGAAGGTCAACAGGAAAGTGTTCCAGGAGCGCCAGTAGACGTAGCACCAGGTGATGATGGCATTGATAGTTATATTGTAAATGTGGGTGGTACAAATATCAAACTCGCTGTACTACTACAGGGTGGCGAAAATGGAATACCGCCCATGACTCCCGAACAAAAAAGTGCAGTAAGGACTGTAGCCTCAAATCAGCTGAATCAATCTCTTACGCTAAGTTTTGGTGAATTCCGCAATGCTATCACCAGCCAGGCTGTTATAGCATATGGCTCCAGCGGTAATTATAGATATCTTTATCACGCAGTAGGCGAAGTTGTGCAGAGTATTTGTGATGATAATTTTACACTAACTGCTCCTGCAGGTGGTGGATCGGGTGACGATAGATCAAATTTTTCAAGTGGTGCAGGGGATTGTGTAGATCTCAACATACAGGGTTATATAGAAAACTCAGGATATGTGAGTATTAGTACTGCATGTGTGGAAGATTGTAAACCCTATGATCAGTATGAAATCCCCAGCAACATGCAATCAGGTGCCGCACCTAAAGTCCAATACATGGGCACAGTGCCTAAGTACGAACAAACAGAATCTGGAGATTACTACACCCAAATACTTGATTCTGGAAATAATTATTATGAAGTTGATGTATTCTTCCCAATTGGCAAAGTAATGTCCTGGGGATTTTTTGTGCCAGACATATTGCCAAGTTTGAATGAAGAAGAATACGACGAACGCAATTCTAGCTCCATGAACGGTAATTTTTCCATAAACTCAAACACTTTTTTCAATCTGCCAGACAGTGCGGCGTTTGAGGGCAATTACGGCCCCTGGATAATGGTTTGGGCAAGTCTCACACCTGGTGGTGAACCCCTGGGCGGCAGAGGTGGAGTTATTCAGGGTAGAGCTAATAGTGTAACTGGTTTCGGATTTGATGCAAAAATTTCCATGGAGCCATATATTCGAAACCTGATGGATAATTCGTCAAGTAGCTCACCTATCCTCTATGTTGGCAATAGCTACGGTAAAAGATATATTAACATGGCTGTGGTAAAATATGAAAACTTTGTGGATAACATTTATCAATTCTTTGGTGATACTGGTTTTAAACCAGCCGATCAAATACTTTATCCAGGGGATGACGGTTTCGAAACTATGCTTAGTAATCATAGAGTGTCAACCAGAGATTATAGATTAAGTTTACGTCCACCAACTCAAAAGTGTACTGAAACTTCTCAGCAGTCACGCACCACAACAGGAGGCCTTCCTGCACCACACGATGGCATAGGCTTGCCTAGTTATGTGGACTATGATCCCAATAGCACCTTCTTTGACGGTGCCCAAGGCTTTGCCCTTCAGGGTGGAACAAGTCAGAATCTTGCACAAGTATTCTTTGAGCCTTGTACTGTGAGAAGTATACCTTTCCTGATCATACCAGGACAAACCAGTGGAAGTATCTATGGTGTACCCAGGCGGAGCGGCGGCGTCAGTTGGGATGGAGATAAAAGGAATTTGACATGTTTTGGTAGCACACTCAATGATGAGAGTTTAAAGTCAGATGGCGCCAATTATCAACCTTCCAGACATACGTTTGGATGGTTTAGTTTTAATCCAGGCGAGTGGGACCCTAACACCATAAAACTTTTCCTTCCTGGTGGTGAGGTAGAATTCGTTACCAGATGGAACGAATCAAATAACTATATGGGATTCAATATAACTGAACCTACCTGGATGTATATGAATTTTATGGGCGCTGACTATAGCCTAGCAAACAACAATCCTGCGAGCCAGAGCAATCCCATGGAAAAAGTAATTGTTCCAGACTTCGCTAATCTCTGGCCATACAGAGGTTTTTATTGGGTCAAAACAAACGTTGAGGTGCAAGGATAATGAGTTTATTACCTACTGACAAAAGTTTACAAAAAATAACTAATCTGTCTGGCACAACATCAGGATCAAGCATCAGAACCAAGGGTAAAATCATTGATGTTCAGTATGAAATCTTTAAAGTTGATGACTTTTTAGTAGGCGCAGATCCTGATAGTGCCAAAGAGGGCATTGACGGACTCGCTACCTACCCCGCATATTCTAAGTCACAATGGCTTAACTGTCAGTGACCTGATTAACAGCGCATATAATAAATCAGGATAAATAGTAGCATGGCTACTAGCAGAGGAAATCTTACCCCAGGCGCACAGGAAGCAGATATCCTGAATGTGGATATCACTACTTGGACTATCTACCCACTTAGTTTTGGTGTGCTGGGTGATACTTTTTATACTCAAACTCAGGGCAGTGCAAGTCCTGGCGTTTGTACTGGTGTTGTGACATGGATTAGTGATACACCTGGCGGCGCGCCTGTTGCAAATGGTGTATATGGCGATACTTTTAATGTATCAAATACAGACAATATAAACCTGCACTGGACAGTCAGTCAGGATCCTGCTAACACTGAACCTTTTTATGCTAACCTAGCACTAGCAGATTATGCTCTGCAGTTCCGCAAAGAGCCTTATTATCTTAACGTAATGAACGCCAATGCGGCTTGCTTGGCTAATGTTAGCAATTGTAATGTAACTGTTCCATTAGAAAGCATTAACCAAGAGCCCTGTATAGCTGGTACAACTGCTTTTGGTAATACCTCATGGCAGTCTATGAATACCACTGCAACATTTTTGTGTGACACATACTCCGGCATAATATATAATAGCACTACTACTGTAAATGCTGAATTTTTAAACTGGAGTGATGGTAATGTAATGTATTATCCATTTGGTGGTCCTGCTACAGAACTCACAGTTGATGCTGATACTATATACAGATATCAGTTTTTCTACAGCGACACTGATCCCAGCAAGGCATACAGTTTTAGAGTAAGTCTTCTAGATAAGGTTGGTGCAGAAGATCCTGGTACGCAATTTTGGATTGAGCAAGGTAGCAATAATCCCATAACAACAACAAATGGTTGTCCTGCTATCAGACCTGGTAGTGTGGAAGGATCGCAATTACTATTGAATCTCAGAGGCGATGCCACTAACCACGACGCTGAGTTAGATGCATCATTCACAAACTTTTTTATCAATATCCAAACCAATGATCAGACAGGCAATATCAGCAGTATTGCTAAACGTTTGGAAGTAGCAGTATACGAACAAGAAGCCAACGTAAATGTACCAGGCACCAGCACACAGGAAGTTACACCTGTTATGTTGGTAAGTGGAAAACAGACTGCTATTGATTTTCCAGAATCTGGCGAGTACTTGATAAGCGCAACCATCACTGATGATAAAGGTATCATTTATAAACAAAACCAATCAGTTCAGGTTGATTTAGAGGGCAATACCAGAATATCCTATGTGGATTCCAGAGACCCTCACTATGACGAAACAAAGACAATTACCAGAGGATTCCTGGGATATGGACCAGGCTACAGATGTGAGCCTAGTAATTACAAGAATGATCTCAGATACAAAAACGTAGGGGAAAGTTTCAGTTACAATAGTGTTGATTACAACATGACTCAAAACATGGCCACATGTTTGACGTTTAACTGTTTAGACGAATGTTTGGGTGTAAACAGTGTGCAAGCAGGTCCCAATGGTCAATTAAGCAAAGGAACTATTGATAACTGTGAAGAAAGTTATTATGGCTCATATGAATACAGTAATGAAGTTTTAAAATGGAATACTGCTGACTTTACCAGTGTTTATTTAAATTTGAATTCTGACATCCTGAGTTTCCCTCTAGTTGTACCCACAGAATCAGTATCAGGAACACATAGCATACAAGGACAATTTGAAGCTAGTGGTCAGGATACGCTAATGTGGATCAGCACAGAACCCGGTGGCGGACCACATAACTGTTTCGGATATTTGGACAGTTATGGAAACTATTATAGCTTTAATGGTTTGCTAAAGTTCTATGCAACTTACAACAATGCCATAATGTCAGATTATGCTAAGTCCCATGCTCAGCTCACAATGGGCCAAACATACTATATCAACATTGCTAGAATTACTGGCAATACACAAAATTTCTTGAAGGGAGAGCAACCAGAATTCAGAAGAATTACTGATATGACTGTGGAATATAGTCAGATGAGTAGTTTGGTAAGGAAAGACAAACTCAGAGTTTATAATCCTGCCATGGGTGTTGCTGTAGGCGACACTACACCTGGAAGTACATTTAGTAATGTAAGTGTTGTGCCTGAAGTAGAGCCCATGGGATCAGCATACACAGAACGTTATGGTATCTGCGCAGAAAACTGGGACGACCCCAAAGGCTCAAGTGTTGTGATAAAGGTCGCACCCAGAGGCAGAATTGCCATGCCATTTACTACCACTAAAAGGATGTACAAAGGACAATTTGCGTTTCTTAATTTTAGTGATACTTTCGACAACTACTCAGGCATCTCGGCTTATATTATTGATACACCTGAAAAACTCAAGGGCCAAGCCATTGGCAGAGTAATACCAGGTTCACCCACGTTCGATGGATATACAAGTATTATCATGAACTTAGAGGTGGGTGTGGACAACTACACCACTAGCAGTACATCTGACGTAGTACTAGAACCTTTTACAACATATTATCTGGTATTGGACAACAATACTAACCAAACGTTTACAGCTAACCGTCACTTGCAAATGGAGTACTCTGCAGAGTATGGCGAAGCTGTAACAGATTATGACCTGTATCCACCCTGGTGTATTAACTCTACGTTTGAGGATGTGGGCAACCCTGCAGGTGTAAACTTATCTTCCTTGGGATCGTTGCCATCACTGCTAACAGGCGACATTAAATGTGAGTTTACTAGGAATCAAACCGTAAACGTATATAGCAGTGGTCAGAGATTCACCATCAAGGGTCAGGACTTAATTTGTACCAGAGCTTTGGCAGATTGTTTGCGCAGTAAGACAACGCCCAGCAATATACCCACAGTACAGGATGTAATGCAGTGTGCTGGTATCTTCTATGATAGTTTGAATCCTGACACTCCTGAAACCAATCCTTTGGAAAGAGGTGGTCCTGCCAGAGATAACGACAACGCAGATAACTTTGGATCTCCTGATGCCGAAACTTACTTGGGTGGCGGGTTAAACACTTTTGAATCTAATAATCCTAATGCCACACCGGCGGTCCTGACTGGCGGTGCCAGTAGTGTGGATGACAGCGTTCGTTTAGCAATCAACAACAAAGACTTTAGTGCGTTCAATGCTTATGGAATGAGCAACAGGAATTTGGTAGGTCCCACAGGCGATCCTAACTGGCAAGAATATCTTAGTCAGTTTGAGAAGTTTGGAAACTACAGTGGCTACAGTAATCATCCACTTACTGGTAATTATGACCAATTACCCAGCACATTTAAAATACGCAAACGCAAAGTTAAAAACCCATTGGTGTATGGATTTGAAATACCACTCAAGGATGGCAGGTATGTAAATGCCACTTCACAAAGAGTAACTGGTGGTTCAGTCAAGACATTGGCCAAGCCTCTCAAGATTGTCGCAAGAACGCCTAAGCCACTAAAGACGTATAATGTCAGAGACGAGGCATTTGGCAAGGATGTACCTAGCAATCTAAATGAAACATATCGTAACACCTATTATAACCCCAGAGGTATTGCTTCCTCGTTTAATACCAAAGGCAAAAGAGTTCAGAACATTACCAATAATGGTTTCATAAGCAGTCCTGTAAACAGTAACGTACCAGGATTCCTTTTTGGTGGAGGTCCATTTGATCCTACTGCCCCTGGAACTGCCCCAAGGTTACAACAAGCAACTTCAAACAGTGTAAATGAATCTCAAGAGACGGTATTGTTACCAGATCAGTTACAGCCCATAGCACAAGATTTAATATATTCTCCTGTGCCAGACATGACAATACAACCTCTCAAAATAGATGAGAAAGGTTCCTACGTTCCTGCTGGCCCAGCCGCTAGATTAGATCTCAGACAGCCAACTCCTGAAGCGAGCTTTACCGCATTACAGGCGGCAAGCGTAGAAGATGGCACAGAACTATTCATTAACGAACGCAAGATTGTTTTCAGAAACGGTAGCCCGCTTGAAGATATTAAAACACAAATCAACTGTGGTAAGTTTGGTGTACGAGCTATCATAAGAAATGACGAAAACAATATTAAGTATCCTGGAAGTAGTACTTCAATAAAAAGATTGGTTATTAGCAGTTGTGATAATAGTCCCTGGAGTGTAGCAAATGGCTGTGGTGGCGGCATATTCCAGCAAGTGGGCGACTTCCACGTTAACCGTGGTTTTGAGAACACCAAGAGTATTACAAGTACTTTTGTACCAGCAGGTAGTTTAGGAGGATCAGGTAATGTAAGCGTCAAGATTCCTTACACAGATCCCTTGTTCCCTGGCACAGGCAGACTTGTTGATGTAACATTTGATAAGAACGCTTGGAACAATCCCACCTATCGTGAGGAGTATCTCAAGAAGGATGCAGATGATAACGAACCTGGTGTAGACTCACTAAATGATTTGCCTAACGGTGCCATGTTCCTGCCCACAGAAACTATCACACTGGGCGGTGCAGGACAAGGATACAGAGTAGGTGACAGGCTAAGACTTGTTGGTGGTACACCTGTTAACTCAAACAAAGGCCCACTCACAAGACTTTGTATTGATGTAGCAGGTGCAGGTTATGTTGACCCTCAAAGGATTGATATCATTATTGGAGATGGTAGTACTCCTGGTGTTGGTGCCGCCGCGTTTGTTAGTGAGTTAGATATGAATGGCGGTATTGCAGAGATCACAATGACAAACTATGGCATTGGATATGATCCTGGCAGACCACCAAAGATACAGATTATTGATAAGCATAGTGATAAGGCATATAGAACTCAAAAGACAGTAAATGCTCTCAATCAGTTTGATCCTGTTATTCTTAGATCTTCAGATGTTTTCAGATATGATCAGCCTAGCATTGTTGCACAAACTGCGGATGAAACAGTCAATGAAAGTTATATTGATATTGTTACCGATTATTACAGGATTTCAAATACTCAATCTATAGAACTACAAGCAGGTGGTGTAAATCGTGAAAACTCATGTCAGATATTTTATGGTGGCAATACAGTAGACGGAAACTATCCCACTATTGACATTGCAACTGGTACTATATATGGCGAACTCCAACACACTGAATACAAAGCAGTGATTGGCATGCCACAGACCAGCACTGTGCTTAACGGACAATATATTAGATTAGTAAGCACAGGCACAGGTGCTAATGCTAGTGTGGTTAGCAGTTTACCAGATTTATTAGTTAGCGATCACATGATAGGCAAAAACGCAAGCAATAACGACACCATAGCACTTAACATGCCTATTGTTAGAAACAGAGCTTTCCTTAATGCTAGCACTATAAACAAAGTTGCTAGTGAAATGGCCGCCGGCAATGTTACTGTGGAGTACGCTAAGTTATTCCAGCCCATTGGCCCAACGTTTGTTCCTGTGGCGCCTTATGGCATACCCAAAACAGAAGCAACAGTGTCAGGCATAGTAGGCGTAATTCCAGAAAGACTTGACGGAGACCCAGATGGTGATTTAAATCCTGACGATCCCTTCTACACAGCAGTACCAGGCGATCCTGGTGTGGGCGGCTACCGTTCTCTGGGTGGACCACAGCGTGTTGCTAAGTTCCTGGTATCAGAAGTGGACGTAGACGGTGGTATTGTGAGTTTGAAACTCCTGGACAGAGGACTTTACAGAATCTTCCCAAGTGACCTGACATTTGGTATTCCATTAGAATATGATGTTGAGCTCCTGGGTGTAAAAGGACCCATACAAGCCGCCGCACAACTGGCTGATAACCCAATAGATGGCGCCGCAGGAGTTTATGATAACGTAAACAAAGGCGATGGCAATGCATTGGGCGGCGTGGATCCACTAAGAAATAATATTGTTTATGGTTATTTTCATCCAGAATATTGGGACGGATCTGAGCCCAGAGCCCCCTTTGGTCTTAGCACTAACGGAGACACTTCCTCTGGTGCAAGCCAGGGTGCAAAGCATCCAGACTGGGTTAACGTGGGTGAATATAAAATTATTTCTGACACCAACGGAGCACCTGTTACAGCGGCATATTGGGGTTCGCCTGGTGCTTATGATCCCACAACTTATGTAATTCTAGAGGACGGAAGTGCTCAACCCAAAACAAAAGAGTTTGTGATAGATCCTCAGACAGGTATTCCAACAAGTGTAAGAATACCAGAACGCTCTAGTGGCGGCCAGGGTGCTAGGGTGTTCCTGACAGCACAAGATGTTCCTGATTGTAGTGAGGAAGGTGACGCACAGGAGAAGTTGGGACTACCTGACAACGTAACTGATCTAGATGGACCCAGGAGTTTTGTCAGAGCGGCTAACACAGGTTTAGAAGATGTAGGATATCTACCACCAGACATTACTTGGAATGTGGATGGCGAAGGTCCCATACCCACACTAACACTGGACAGTGTTTATCCAGGCGTAAGATTTAATGGCTTGGATTGGTTTGGTATCCCCAGTGGTGACTATGCGGCAGGAGCATTGTGTATACAAGCAACACTAAGCTCGCCCAATCTTACAACTTCACAGATACAAACTGAGTTGGAAAAGATATATCAAGAATCAGAACAGTTTGGATTGACTCAGGAAACATTTACACTTCCAAATCCAGATGACATTAGGCCAATCAATACCAAAGAGAGTAAGTTTGATGCCGCAGTATTAAGTTTACTTTGTATTGATAGTATCGAAACAGACCCCAACAGTGTGTTTGGTGATGGACCTGTGTTTAAGACCATCAATGAACTTTACAAATATGATATCACTAATATATTTGGACAGGAGGTCAAACTTAATGGTGTAAAACAGGATGTAGATGCATTTATATTTGAGAGCAGAAGATTTGCTCAAGCAGACACTCTTAACTTTGCTGAATACTATAAAGATATTAGTTTAAAGTCCAATGCCTATGTTAGCAGTGATAGTAAACTCTGGGTGGATAGTGTAACCATTGAGGACACCAAAGCAAACATAGAGCTTGCCTTGCCAGGTTTTATAAACGGAGGTTGGGCTTATGTAGAAAATGGTCAGCCTAGGCTATGGCAAACACCCATGGTAGACACCAGATATATTCATAACAGTATTATATATGATCCAAAGTCCGGTGCTAGAACAACTGACCTGTATCCCTGGGATCCATTCAAAGGCGTATTCCCTGGCTTTATAGACAAGGAAATCGATTACATATCAGAAAACGATCCTGTGGTATACAACGCACAACGTCATCAGTTTGGTCCCAAGCAGGTAGGTTCAGTATGGTGGGATACAAGCAGTATCAGATATCAATGGTATGAACAAGGAGCAAATGTAGATCGTTGGAAGAACTGGGGCAGAGCGTTCCCAGGTTCAACTATTATTATTTGTGAGTGGGTGGAAAGTAGAGCCAAACCACAAAACTGGAATGGTGATGGCACACCCAGATGGCTTGATCAGTTTATAACAGAACGCCGCTGGGATCCAGTCAAGCAAGAGTATCAAAACTTTTATTACTACTGGGTAATGAACCGTACTACTGTTGATGCAAGACTCAGAGAGACTCGCAACAGAAAATATGACACTCGTACAATTGCCAGATACCTTAGCGATCCAGTAGGCTTTGGTATCCACATGATCAGTTTCCTGAGTAGCAATGCAGTGATGTTTAGCAACTTGTCAGACGTACTCAGAGACTCAGGTAACCATGTACAAA
>JAAHTH010000173.1_pt2 | contig 39206 bp, 29 predicted proteins | sample 6116091 | NCBI WGS metagenome assembly JAAHTH01 (sample SAMN13939990, study PRJNA603662) | sponge metagenome | isolation source: marine sponge | host: Mycale hentscheli | place: New Zealand | collected 2006
CTCATGGGGACCCCTCGGGATGGACAAAGGGGGGGGGATGGACAAGGGGGGGGTGATGGAGCCTCGATTTATATATACCCCATCGTACACATCATTTTGCAATTCATTGGAGAGTAGAAGTGTCAGAAGACCCATTCCGCAAGGTCTACACGCCATGCAATGAAAACCAGAAAGCCCTGATGAACAACATCAAGGATGCAGCAATGGAGCTGTATGACCTGATGCAGCAGGTTGAGAAGCAACACGATGCCAGATGCGCCCATATTGCCCGGACTCGTCTGGAAGAGTCAATCATGTGGGCGATCAAGGGAGTAACCGATGCCGGATCAAAAAGAGTTTAAGCGGGACGGTGATTACACCGCACCAGGACAACTGGAAACAGAAGAAACGATGATCTGTAAAATCTGCGGAGACCTGTACCGCAGTAAGTATGACATGTGCGACAAGTGTCTGGATCGTCAGCATGACAGTATGCAGGCGTATTTTAAAAACGGTTGAAGCTTGAGTACCGAGTCCATACGCTACCTCTCTTTATTTTCCGGCATTGAAGCCGTGTCTGTGGCTTGGCAGAACCTCAATTTTGAGGCAGTTGCATTTTCCGAGATAGAACCATTCTGCAACCAGCTTCTGTCCCACCATTATCCTGACATCCCAAATCTGGGTGATGTCTCCCACATTGATGAAAAAACCATTGTGCAACTGGGCAAGATTGATCTTGTTATTTTCGGAAGCCCTTGCCAAGACTTGTCTGTAGCCGGTTTGCGTAAGGGTTTGGCAGGTGAACGCAGTGGCTTATTCAGAGATGCAGTACGAATTATTCGACATGCCAGAGAACACTGCGGATGCCGGTTCGCTATCTGGGAGAACGTACCAGGCTGTTTCAGTAGCAACAAAGGACGAGATTTTTCTGAAGTTCTGCGACTCTTTACTGGCGACCAACAGCCAATGCCAGAAAAAGGCTGGAAGACTGGCGGAGCTGCGTATGGACCAGACTCCCTATGTGAATGGCGGGTGCTTGACGCTCAGTTCTTTGGAGTACCACAACGCAGAAGAAGAGTGTTCGTTGTGGCAGATTTTGGAGACTGGGCAGGTAGACAACCGGTTCTATTTGAGTCCAAAAGCCTGTGCAGGCATTCTGAAACGAGCCGAGAGAAGAGGCAAGAAGTTGCCGGACCTCTTGAAGCTCGCACTAGCGCAGGTGGCTTTCCGGGCACAGACGGAGCCTGCGCTAACCACGTCGTCTACCAACATTTGCCAAAAACCATTGGAACCATTGATTCAGAATGTGGTTGCTCAAATCTGAATCATCAATCCATGATGCAAGGGCATGTACTGACAGTACCGTTTGATCTACAAGCGCATGGCAAATACGGAAGCGGAAACAAAGTCAGTTCACTGAAGCAGCGGGACTGGAAAGACGCTACCGATCTGGTGGTGATCCCGATTCATGACCAGGCGACAAGATATTCCGGCAAGAGAGCCGACAAACAGGACGGCAAAGGCAATGGCATAGGCATCGGAAATCCGGTCGATCCCATGTATACCCTGACCTCTGGTGACAAACACTCCGTCGCCTATCGTCATCAACACGTCAATACTGATTTAGTCGTTCGTCGTCTTACTCCCTTAGAGTGCGAACGATTACAGGGACTCCCTGACAACTGGACAAGCATCGCATGGAAGGGCAAACCGGCTGATCAGTGTCCCGTCACTCCCAGATACAAAGCCATAGGAAATTCAATGGCTGTTCCCGTCATACACTGGATCGGTCAGCGAGTTGAACAGGTACTTTATGAGTAGCCCACGAATCCCGACAACACCCTCTGAAATACGCATAGCTCTAGGCAATAAATACATTCCCAGCCATCCGGATATACACAGAGACATCTGTGAACATAGCAGTGTAATCAGTGAACTTAATCACCAGTTCGGAGATAAAACAGAGCAGTTCCATCGGTTTATCGACCTGCAGATTGCCATCCTGAGAGGTCACAAAAACCTTACCTGCAGCCAGAGCATACGGGATCGTTGTTCTAAAACAATCCGATACTGGGAACGTCGTCGCACCAATCCTGAAGCCACTTGGAAAACCACATACAGGAACAATGACCACTCATATTAATTACCAGGCAGCACCCACTGCTGCAAAGTTCCACGCCAGTAAAGCGTTTGTCAGAGGTTTGATGGGACCCATTGGCTCTGGTAAATCGGTAGCCTGTGTGCAGGACTTACTGTACTGGTCACTGCATCAGCAGCCGGACGAGAAAGGCATCAGGCGAACCCGTCACGCCATTATCCGCAACACCTACCCAGAGCTGAAAAGCACCACCATGAAGACGTGGAAGGACTGGATACCACTGGGAGTCTGCCCGATTAAGTATGAAGTGCCGGTCAGGGGAAACATGGAGTACAGCCTGCCGGACGGCACTGTGGTGAAAATGGAGATCATCTTTCTGGCACTGGATCGGGAGAAGGACGTTAAGAAACTGCTGTCACTCGAATTGAGCATGTGCTGGCTGAATGAAGTCAGGGAGATACCCAAGGCGATCATTGATGCAGCAACCGGTAGAGTCGGCAGGTATCCGCCTAAGCGGATGGGAGGTCCTACCCGACACGGGGTGATCATGGATACCAATCCACCCGATGACGATCACTGGTATTACAAGCTGGCAGAGGAACACGTACCAGAGAACTGGGAATTTTTCCGACAGCCGGCAGCACTGATACAGGATGACGACAATGACTGGATACCGAATCCGGCAGCAGAGAATGTAAAACATCTTACAGCCGGTTATGACTACTGGATTAACCAGCTGGGAGGCAAGTCAAAGCAGTGGGTGAGGGTATATGTAGAAGGGAAGTATGGGACGATCATGGAAGGCAGGCAGGTGTATCCCGAATACCTAGATGACGTGCATGTAGCCGAGGAAGGAATACAACCTTACGAGAGCTGTCCACTGATTTTAGGCTGGGATTTCGGTCTGACTCCAGCCTGCATTATTGCCCAGATCACACCCAGAGGCAGACTGGTGATATTGGGAGAGTTGGTCGCCGAGCGTATGGGACTGCGCCAGTTTGCTGAGATCGTGGTCAAACCGTATCTTGCCAGTCGTTTATCTACCTGTTCGATAGGAACCAGTTGCGGTGATCCAGCCGGCACCGCAGAGAGTCAGACCGATCAGCAATCCTGCCTGCAGGTACTAACCGATGTCGGCATTCCCACCTTCCCTGCGCCCACCAACAAGATCGAACCCAGACTGCAGTCTGTCAGGGATTTCCTAACCCGAATGGTGGACGGCAAACCGGGATTTCTGCTGTCAAAGTCTTGCAGGGTACTGCGTAAGGGTTTTTGTGGTGGCTATAAATACGAGCGGGTACAGGTAGCTGGTGACGAGCGTTACCGAGACAAGCCGAACAAGAATAGATATAGCCATCCCCATGATGCACTTCAGTATCTGTGCCTTTCCGCCAGTCGAGCCTACGACGATCTGAAACACATCCAGCAAACTCAAACCGGAGAAATCTATGGTCAATGGAGCGACGGCGATGATGCCGGAGGCTACCGACCTGCCTCCAATGCAGGGTACTGATATTCCCATTGAATTAATGGAGCAGTACTCGCCCGACATGGCAGGGCAGATGACCTCTTTAGGTCTATGGCTGAGGAACCGGTTTGATGAAGTGGCTACCCAGCGCACTGTGCAGGAAGACATCTGGTTGCGTGATCTGCGCCAGTTCAAAGGACGTTATGAAGACACTGAATGGACAAAGCTGAAGGAAGATAACCGACGCAGTAAATTGTTCTGCCGGATAACAAGGCGAAAAGTGCAGGCATTCAATTCTAGAATGATGGACATGCTGTTTCCTGCTGGCAAGGAGAAGAACTGGAGCCTGAAGCACACACCCGAACCCGATGTTGGCATGACTCCGGTTGCCCAGCAGATGGTACAAACCAGACAACAGGAATTGTGGCAGGAACAGGTTAACGGCATTGCTCAGGAATCCGGACAGCCACCGGAAGACGTAGCTCAGAAGATGGAGCAGGGAGGCTATCCGGTAGAAAGCGTGGAATTATCTCCCGATGATTTGCGCCATATCAATCTGGCAGTTGCCAGAGCCAGCTGTGAGCGAATGTGCAGCACCGTCGCCGATCAGATGGCAGAAGTGAAATATAAAATCATCTGCAAGAAGATACTCAACTCAGGGCATATCTACGGTACAGGCATTTTCAAAGGACCACTGGCGCAGAAGAAGCACAGACCTCAGTGGGTGTTTCAGCAAGGGCAATGGCAGACGATCATGCAGCCAGTGTTGTTGCCCTACATTGAATTTGTTTCAGTCTGGAGCTGGTATCCCGATCCTACTGCCAAAGAAATAGAAGACTTGGGATTCAGTTACCAGCGCCATGTCATGCTGAAATCTCAGGTGGCTGATTTACTGAAACGCCCGGGTTTTGATGAACAGGTCATCCGCAGTTACCTGACAGAGTTTCCTGATGGTGACTGCACCCAGATGAACTGGGAGACCCAGCTGGACGACGAGCATGACGGCAATGAAACCACCGAAGGGCGCACCACAAAACGCTATGAAGTCCTTGAGTACTGGGGTTTGCTGGACGATGCCCAACTCAGGGATTTAGGTCTGGAGTCTGATCCTCTGGAGTCGATCTGGGTAAACATCTGGGTAATAGGTCACTTTGTTATCAGGATGGGAGCTGCACCCATTGAAGGCGTAGACCATCCCTACAGCCTGTACTACTTCGACAAAGACGAATCCAGTCTTTGGGGAGAAGGTGTGCCATCCATTATGCGGGATGACCAGTCGGCTTTGAATGCGACGATAAGAGCCATGATGGACAACATGGCATCCTGCGTGGGACCTCAATACGAGGTGAACACCGATGTATTGCACCCGGGCGAAAAGAGCAGGGAAACCTTTCCGAACCGAATCTGGTATCGCAGGGGTGACGGACGCTATCCGGCATTAAGGTCAATAGAAGTCGCCAGCCGTCTGCAGGAATTTCTGACCCTGAAAAACAACTTTGAAAACCAGATACACGAAAACACCTTACCCAGTTACATGCAAGGCGGTCAGACAGGGGGTGCAGGACGCACAGCCTCCGGATTATCCATGCTCATGGGATCAGCCAATCTGGACGTACAGGATCAGATCACCAACTTTGACCTTGGCATTACCCGACCTGTGATCAGAGCGTTCTATCTCTGGAACATGCAGTTCAACCCTGACCCTCACATCAAAGGCGATTATGAAGTCATCGCCAGAGGCAGTTCCAGCCTGATGGCAAAAGAGATCAAGAGCCAGAACATCGACCAGTTGTTACCGATCCTATCCAATCCGCAATATGCCCGATTCATTGATGAGCGCAAATTGCTGGAAGAGATATTCAAGGTCAGGGATTTGACCGACACCGAAATCATGCTGTCAGAAGCTGAATTTGATGATCGGGAAGATATGCGCCAGCAGATCGAACAACTGAGCCAGCAACTGCAGCAAGGTACTGATCTGCTGCAGCAACTCTGGAAAACCGCACCGAATCTGGTACGACAGGCAATGGACAGAATGGGACCCCGGAAAAATGCGTGACTGGCACCAGGAAGCAGACACTGAATTATCAAAACTCCATGAATACAATGGCAGTCCCTGTTATCAGGTGATGCTGAAGTGGTTCATAGCAATGTATGAGCGTGAGAAAGAAAAGATTGCTCTGTCAGAAGCCCCAGAAGAGGTGCAGTACCACTGGCTGTTAGCCAAGGGATTGCGGGAATTATTGTTCATGGTGAAAACCGAAGATGAGGATTAATAACAACCCACATGAAAAATGAACCTGAACTGGAATCGGATCAGGATTATGACCAGCTCTGGGATGACAATGAATACACCGATGAATCACTCGATTCTGGTGAACCAGCAGCAGCTGAACCTGAACCTGAACCCATTCCTGATCCTGCGCCAGCACCAGAGGCTGATCCGCAGCAGACATCGGACGACGTTGACAAGCTACGGCACAAACTGAAATCCGCCGAAGGACGTTTTACTAAATTTGAAGATCATATCAGCGAACTGAAATCCAAGCTCAATGATCTGGAGTCTAAGCAACAGCCTGAACCCGAACCGGAGCCTGAACCCGAACCGGAGCAGAGCCTGCCGGAAGGCTGGAGTAAAGAAGACTGGAATGATTTTGCAGAAGACAATCCGGCGCAGGCGGAACTCCTGCGATCACAAAACCGAGAGGTGCAGCAGCTCAAGGACAAAGTAGAAGTCTCTGAACACCAGAGACAGGAAGAGGATGCCGCCAGAACATTCCGGTCAACGGTTGTTTCCAGCCATCCTGATTACGACGAGCTGTTAGCGAATAAAAGGGACGACATCAAAGCGTTTATTGATAACCAGGCGAATCCAGTCCTGAAATCAGCCTACCAGAACATTTACCAGCGTGGCTCTGCCGAGCAGGTGGTGCAACTGGTGACTGATTACAAGGGATCACGGTCAGCCAGTGATAATGCTAAAGTTGATGATCGTCGTGTCAATGATGCCCTAGCTGTACCCAGTCGCTCTGCGTCACCCAGCGCAGCAGCGAGTTCATCCGGACAACCGGATAAAGAAGATTTTGACGCAGCATGGGATTACTTTAAGGACGATGCCATCGACTGAAGCCAGCAGGTTTTAGTGATGAGTAGCACAGATTATGGCGATATCAGCCCACGGACAGCAGTGTATGCTGCCAAGCGGTTGTTAAAGAGAGCCATCCCCTATCTGGTACTGGAAAAATTTGGACAGCCCAGACCACTCCCTCGCAAGAAATCCGACACCATTGTATTCCGCAGATTCGAGCGATTCCCGATCACACCGAATCCGTTGACTGAAGGGGTGACTCCCTCCGCAAGAAAGCTGAAAACCACGGATATCCCAGCGCAGCTGAACCAGTACGGTGATCGCATCCAGATCACAGACCGGATAATGGATACCCATGAAGACCCAGTAATGCGTGAAGGCATCGACATCCTTGGGGAACAAGCTGCACAGATGCTGGAAGTGGTTCGGTTCTATGCCCTAAGAGGCGGAACCAATGTCTTTTACTCCGGAGCAGTCAGCTCAAGGAGCGATGTGGTCGAGCCGATCAGTCTGGATTTCCAGCGCAGAATCATGCGTCAGATGAAACGGCAGGATACCAGGAAGATAACCCGTATTGTTCGCAGCACTCCATCGTATGCCACACAGAACGTCAATGCAGCGTTTGTCGGTTTGTGCCATCCCGATGTTGAGAATGACATCCGTGATATCAAAGGCTTTGTCAGTGTTGAAAACTACGGGCAAATCCCACCTTATGAGTCCGAGATCGGCAAAGTGGAAGACATTCGTTACCTGTCGTCCACCATCTTTGAGGCATGGGAAGGAGCCGGTGGTGAAAGTGGCAGCGTGATTGGTGACACCAAAGCCGATGTCTACCCGATCCTCTATGTCGGCGCTGACGCTTACGGCATCGTGCCATTGAAAGGCAAAAATGCCGTTACGCCAATGGTGGTCAACCCCAAACCCAGCGACTCTGACCCACTGGCGCAACGTGGTCACATGAGCTGGAAAGCCTATCAGACAGCCGTGATCCTGAACGACAGCTGGATGGTCCGTGGTGAAGTGGCTGTTTCAGCCTGATTTTTATATACACAGTCCTCCGGTCAGCAATGACCGGAAGGGATGACTATGGCTTTTTCAAGACAGAAAAATATTACGGTTTACAGTCGGGAACGACTGGAAGAAATGAGCCGCACCGCACTGACCACAGCGGCACTGCGTTGGGGATTAACACCACATGAGTCAGCACTGGATGAGGATTTAGTCAACGAGATACTGAGTCAGCAGGTTGCCAGACTGGATGAAATGTCTGAATCAGACAAAGATCGGATTGGCAATCCGGAGATCATTGAGAAAGCCAGGGAGCAGGCAGTCAGTAAGCCGAAAGCCAGAAAGAACGTATCAGAAGGAACTACCAAAACACCGGCTGGTGTAGAACCAGACCATGACCGATGTTGGGTAAGGATCGCTTCAGGCAGTACCCAGCTGGAAAAGGAGGACGTGTTCCTGGCCATCAATGGTGACTCGGTTCTGGTGAAGAGAGGTCACTGGGTAAAACTGCGTAAGAAATTCTTGCCGGTACTGAAGGACGCAATCATTACTCAGGTGGAAGTGACAGACGATGATGACAAGGTATTGCGCCATGTCCCACGGTTTAATGTCTCTGTCCGGTCACTGGCAGACGGCAAGCCGGACAACTCCAACCAGTTGAGTAGCTTTTGATGTTGGTTTCAGAAGTCTTTGATCCAGTGATATTCATCCTGAATGACAGAAAAATGGTGACGTACACCGAATCCGATCTTATGTCAGCATTGAATAACAGTTTAAGAATGGTGGTTTCTGTAAGACCGGATGCCTGTACTGATATCGGCATTATTGAGTTATACGACGGCAGTAAACAGGTATTGCCGGATCATGCACTCAGATTACTGGATGGTTGTTACTTGCTGGACTCCGGTGAACGAGTTGTCAGCGCACTGGAGCTGACCAATCGACAGGATTTAGACCGGATTAGCCCCATGTGGCAGGTTGATCCTCCCTCAGAGCATGTTACTGAAATCATGTATGACGAGCGGTTCCCTAGATTTTTCTGGACGTATCCGCCAGCAATAAAAGGGACAAAACTGCAGATTGCTTACTCTATGATGCCTGAAACAGTGAACTCCAAAGAGGATAGTTACCCGATATCTGATAAATATGTGCCTGCCTCCATTGAGTGGATGCTTTACATGTTATTCAGTCGGGATGCTGAAAACTCAATAAACCAGCAACGGGCAACAGATCATAGAAGTGTTTTCTTTGGTGTGATGCAGGCGAAGACCCAGAGCGATACGATCATTTCACCTGTGCAGCAGTCGAGCGGATAATCATGGCAACACTTACTGAATTAATTCCCGAGATACACATTGAAGTGCCTGAGTGTCATTCCGGCATAATCCGAAAAAGCCTGCAGGCAACCCTGCGCCACTTCTGCAAAGAGACTTATTACTGGCAGTTTGAACTCCCTGATATCACCCTGTTGCCGTTTAATGCTCAGGCTCCGGATACTTACCTGTATGCACTGGATGTGCCGGCAGAGACTGAGGTGATAGCAATCAAACAACTGCTGTACCAGAACCGTCCATTACTAATGAAAAGCACTGAATGGCTGAATGAAAACCTGACTGACTGGCGACAACAGACTGGCGATCCGCAGTATTACCTGCAGCTGTCAGACAGACGGGTAAGGTTTGTGCCTGCCAGTGATGAAGTAAAACCGATTGCCGTAGCAGGGACGGTAATTCTGCAGCCAACCCGATCTGCCAGCCAGTTCTCGGAAGACTTGATGCAATACGACCAGTGCCTGATTAATGGCGCAATATCCCGATTACTGTCGATGGGTAACAAGCCGTGGTCTGACACTGATCGGGCACAAATTTGTCAGGGTGAATATATAGAAGGAGTCAGTCAGGCGAAACACATGGTAATGCGTGATTTCAGTACTGGCTCCGAAACAATGGCGAAAAGATCATGGCTATGACAGAGCTGCAACCTTTCTACCGTGGTGATGATCATGCCTTAGAACTCATTGTCCGTGTGAAAGGTTCCGATGATGCGGTGGACATAACCGGCTGGGTATTTACCAGCACTCTCAAATTATCCTCTGAAATTCCTGATCAACCGGAACTTGATGAGCAGGGAAACCGGCAGGTACTACAAATAATCACGACAGCGCAGGACGTTGATGACAGTAAAAACGGACGGATTTACATGATATACCCGTCCGAGAAAACCCGTCAACTAATACCCACCAGTTATGAGATTGATGTGCAGGTGGATCGTAACAGTGTTATCCAGACTCTGGTGAAAGCTAAGATCGAAGTGCTGGCAGATGTGTCTCATGGTGATCGGTAATGATTGACCAAACCTTAATATTAGATGTCATTAGCAATACGCTGGTGATTGCAATGCCTCCCGAAGAGGTATTGCAACTGGAGGCGCAGATTTCAGTCATTACTCCGGATCAGATTGCATTGCTAGAAGGAATCCGTTCTGACTCTGAATCTGCCAGAGATTTATCGAAGCAATATTCGATAGATTCACTCAATTCCGCTAATGATTCGGAAGACAGTGAAATATTATCAAGACAATACATGGAGACTACGAAATACCATAAAGACGACACTATTGAGATATTTAAGCAGACTGATCAGCTGTATCAGGATACAGATCGACTGCATAGCCAGACAAAAACCCTGCACTCTCAAACCTCTGATCTCAGGAATCAGACACAAAACCTACACGACCAAACCGAAGCACTGCACGATCAGACATCGGGTTTAACCGATGATTCCGCCGAATCAGCCGCCGCCTCTGAATCCTCCAGACAAGCCAGTGATGCCGCTGCAGATGCCGCTAAAATCAGTGAAACAAGCAGCAAAACCAGTGCCGCAGAGTCATTGGTCAGCGAAAACAATAGCAAAGCCAGCGAGATCGCTGCTGACAATAGTGCCGGTGAATCAGCCATCAGTGCTATTGACAGTGCTGGCAGTGCGGTATCTTCAGAAACATCCAGTAAAGCCAGTAAAGCCAGTGCCGATGCCTCTGCTATCTCACAAGCTGAAGCACTGAACAGCCAGAACGCCGCAAAAACCAGTGAAACCAACAGTAAAGCCTCTGAAACGAAAGCTGATGAATCAAAACAAGCTACGGCTGGCTCAGAGCAGGCCGCTCTGTCCAGCGAGAAAAAAGCGGATGAACACCGGGCATCATCTGAACAGAGTAATCAGTCGTCTATCTCGGCAAAAAATCAATCAGAAGACGCCAGAGATCAGTCGGTTACAGCACAAAAATCCAGTGAATCCGCTCGTGATTTAGCGAAACAATGGGCCTCAAATCCTGAAGATAGTCCCGTCACTGGTGATGATTACTCGGCACTGCACTGGTCTGCCGTAGCAAAACGCTATGCAGATTCGATGACAAATGGCATGTATTTTGCCGGATGCTGGGATTTAACCGATGGTTTTCCGCCAGAACCGGATGATTCCAGAGTGCCTTGGTATCGACTGACTGAATCCAATACAGAATTATTCAGTGAATGCAAAAAAGGCGATCAACTAATCTGGGATGTCATCAAAAAAGAATGGTTCGTCATCGACACATCAGACAAGGTTTGGAGCGTCAACGGTAAGCTAGGTGATGTCTCGCTCTCTGCCAGTGATGTTGGTGCCAGACCAGTCAGTTACGTACCAACATGGTCTGAAGTCACCAGCAAGCCAACCACATTTCCGCCTTCCAGCCACAGCCACAGCTGGTCATCAGTCACAGACAAGCCAAGCACGTTTCCACCCTCCAGTCACAACCATGATTCAACCTATGCCGCATTGAGCCACAGCCACAGCAATTATGTTCCAACCAGCAGGACCATAAACAGCAAAGCACTGACAGGCAATATCACCTTGTCAGCCAGTGACGTAAAAGCCAGAGCCGACAGTTGGAAACCAGCATGGAATGACGTAAGCAGCAAACCGTCACAGGCCACACGCTGGCCTACCTATGCTGAAGTAACGAGTAAACCAACCACATTTCCACCATCCAGCCACACGCACACTATCAGTAATATTAGTAGCCTGCAGAGTTCACTGGACGGAAAAGAGCCGAAGCTGGACTCAGATCGTAAACGCAAAATCACTATCTCAACCTCCGATCCATCCGGTGGCAGTGACGGCGATATCTGGTTCAAAGTCGAATGAAAGTCAAACACTCCGGTCAATGGAAGGACGCTGAAGCATTTGTAAGGCATTCCGGAACATGGAAATCACCAACGACATCAGTGTGTCATAATGGTAAATGGCATGAGTTTGAATCAACGATTGATATGCTTGATGCAAAGTTATTAGTAGAAGAATATTATTATGTTCTTTATGGGTTTAATCACGAGGAGTTTGGAAGCATAACGCCGAACAAGTTTTTAAACTCAAACGGCACTATTATTAGGGTAGTTTATAATAGGCGTGAGAACTCCACTGAGATACTAATGAAGTATCCTAAAAAAATTTCTCTTGCTACTGTGACCATTAATAATAAATCCAGAGAAATAATAATGATAGATTATTATGGAGAATACCGAGGTCGATTCTCAGGTGATTTCTTCATGTTATCAAGTAACGAGAATAAAACATTATCTATCTTGGTAGAAGTGATGTAAATAAATGAAACCCATAGCCGAAGTCTGCCGGAATCAAATCATTCAGGCACTGGACTACTATTGCCTGCCGATCAGTGAATCAGCCGTCCGGCTGTTGTGCATGATCGCCGCACACGAATCCAATCAATTCCTGTATAACAAGCAAATCAGAGGACCTGCATTAAGCCCCTTCCAGATCGAACCGGCATCTTATCTCGATGTCTGCGAATACGCTGACAGAAAACTTTACATGCCCGATGACATTCCCAGTCCAGTGGAGCGTCTGCTATTTGATTTCAAATTTGCCACCGGTATTGCCAGAGTATTCCTGTTGCGAATACCGGAACCATTGCCAGCGGAACACGATCTGAGATTAATGGCGATCTACGCCAAGAAGCACTGGAATACTTATCTGGGTAAGGCGACACCGGATATGTATTTCTCAGCTTATATGGAGTTATTCAATGAGCAGTAGTAAACAGCAGGACGTGGCGGCTATTGTGGCAATCGTCGCTGTACTGGGATCAGGTATCGGCTGGATTCTGTCTGTTGAAAGACGGATGGTAAACCGTGTAACAGCGGAAAATTTCTATGCTGAAATTAAGGTGAACAAGAATACCCTAAGAGGCGAAATGGAGAGCCTGAAAAATGAATTGAATACTGATATCAGGGGGCTAAGGGAGAGAATGAACAGTCTGGCTATGTCGACTAATAAGCACCCATGAAACTACTATTCAGCCATTTCATGGGTGAAATGCCGCAGCTTGATCCTTCACTACTGCAACCCAATAATGCCACCAGAGCCTATAACCTGCGTAATGACAGGGGCACACTGGAGCCATTGCACGAAACAAAGTTTTACCGAGCCTCCCGAAAGCCGAGGGATCAGCTGTCTATCTACCGGTTTGCTCCGATACCAGGCGATGCTGAATCCGGCTGGCTATTCACATGGGATCGTCCCATTGATTGTGTACCGGGACCCATCGCAGGCAACACCCAGAACCTGACCTACTGGACGGGCGAGGATTATCCCAGATACACCGATAACAGCCTTGGCACTGGCAGCGAAGGACCTTTGCCACAGGGATCATACCGGCTGGGTGTGGAAGCTCCGGAATATGCTCCTACGGTTGTACTGATTCACAAGCCGGTTCCTGATCCCTATGACGACACAGATGAGCCGGACGAGCCAGACGAGCCAGACGATGGCGAGCCTGACATACCAGAAGCCGATGATGCCAGTACGGAAGTAGACAGGGATTATGTGATTACCTATGTGCAGCAGCTTGGATCGCTGGAAATGGAAGGACCTCCCAGTGAACCCACTGCCATAGTCACCGTACCGAGCAGTCCCAAAGGCTACGGAGTCAAGCTAACCAACCTGCCATTGCCTCCCTCTGGTCCCTATCCTTGGGGGCATAAACGGGTATACCGTCGTATTTACTCAGGGGGATTAACCAAATTCGCACTGGTGGCAGAGATCGCCACTGATAAAATTGAATACGACGATGTGACTCCGGATGCTGAGATACCAGGCGACCAGCTGATTTCTGATAATTTCAGTCCGCCACTTGAGAAGATGCACTCACTGGGAGTGCTGAGTAATGGTTTAATGTACGGCGCTCATGAAAATGATGTGTGTGTATCAGAACCCTACCTGCCTCATGCGTGGAATCCATTTGCCAGATACCCGTTACCCTATCCGGTGATCGGCATGGGGCACGTTGATAACCAGATCGTGGCAGTCACTGCCCGAAATCCCTACATGGTGGTAGGCGTGAACCCTGCCAATATGAACAGCATTGAAATGAACATGGATCAGGGCTGTCTGGCAAAGCGCAGCATTATCTCCGGATCGTTCGGTTGTATCTTTGCCAGTCCCGATGGATTGATACTGGTATCGGCACAGGGAAGCCGCAATATCACCGATGGTTTGATGACAAGGCAGCAATGGCAGGCACTGAATCCATCCAGCATGATATCGGCGACCAATGAAGACCTGTTGATTGTTACCTTTATAAAGAAGGACGACAGCAAGGGCAGCTTTATCCTTGACCCGGGCAGACCCGAAATGGGTATCCGGTTCACAGATCAGACATTCACCGCAGCACACCATGACGGATTAATGGATTCCCTGCTGGTATACGATCCCTCCAAAGACGGCATCTGCCTATGGGATGAAGGTGAAACACTGCCCTACACATGGCGCAGTAAGCTGCATCTGTTGCCAGTACCTGCCTGTTTCACTGCAGCCAGAGTGCAGGCTGAGAACTATGATGATCTCACTTTCCGGTTACTGGTTGATGATGCGGTGGTACATCAGCAGGTGGTAACGGACAACACAGGATTCAGGCTACCGTCCGGCTACCAGTCCCGATCAGTGCAGATAGAAATCTCTGGTACTGATGTCGTGCGATCAGTGTGCATTGCCGAGGCTCCCCATGAGCTTGAATAAAAACCGCAATGTCGGGTTGATGGATTCGCCAAGGACAGAAAGCCTGCAGGAAAGCCAGTGGATGCAGCAGGTAACAGAGGCTGTGCGGCAGGGATTAGGGCAGCAGGGTGATGAAAAGCAAAAGTGGCTGACATGGGATGATCTGGAAGAGAATAAGATTGTTGTCCCAGCACCAGGACCGGGAGGCGGTTATCTCCCGGGCGAAGGAGGTGGTGGTACTGAACCTCCGGATATGAGTCCACCAAACCCGTTACTGAATCTGGAAGCTAGAGGCGGTATGACGGCGATCCGGATTCTCTGGGATGATCCGAACATCCATTATTACTACAGGGTAGAAGTTCACAAATCCGCTACCGATGATCTGGGTGAGGCATTTCTGGTTGGCACAACTCAGGGCAACATCTTTCAGGACGTGGTGGGCAGTGATGAAACCACTTGGTACTACTGGGCAAGAGTTATAAAGCAGGTGGGCAGTACCACCATTGAAGGACCGTGGAACAAAACGCAGGGCACTCCGGCAGCTGCCTCCAGTGATCCAGACTGGATATTGGGTGATTTGGAAGGGAAGATAGACGACAGCCATTTGAATGACTTGCTCAGTGGTGAAATTGAGAAGATACCGAGGATAGAGATAGATATTGATGATCTTGAAACCGGTCTGAAAACAGAAACAGAAGAACGTCAAAGTGAAGACGAATCCATTTCCCGTCGTATTGATACCAATGTCAGCCGGATCGGTGATAACCAGTCAGCCATTGTTAAGGAGTCGGAAACCAGAGCGACAGAAGATGAGGCACTGGCAAAAGAAATCACGACACTGGTCGCAGAGGTCGGTGATAACAGGGCAGCAATCCAGACAGAATCAGAGACAAGAGCAACCGAAGATGAAGCACTAGCCTCCCAGATCACGCAGCTGGAAGCGGAGGTAGATGGTAATTTTGCTGGTATCAGGGATGAAATGCAGGTCATTATCTCCGACAGTAAGAAACTGGCAACCAGAGTCGGAACCGTTGAACTCGATCTGGATGAAACCAAAGGCGCTATTGAGCAGCAATTCAAAGTCTTTGAAGATGAATTTAAAAATATAAGGGCTGAATATACCGTCAAGCTGGACGTGGATGGGTATGTCGGTGGATTTGGTCTGGTCAATTCAGATGGTGTAATCACGGCACTTTGGAGAGTGGACGTATTCGGCATTGGTTCACCAGGCTCTGATGATCTGGTGTTTGCTGTCGATGCCGAGGAAGGTCGGGTAGTCATGGATGGCGCTTATATCAAGACTGCCAGTATCAACTCTGCCCAGATCGGTGAGCTGGATGTGGATAGGATCGTGGGAGGTACAGCGGATTTTGTTGAGGCGAATATCCGTGATGCCAGTATCACTAATGCCAAGATCGGTAATGTTATTAGAAGCGGAAATTATCAGGCGGGAACAGCAGGTTGGATCATAAATAAGGGTGGTTATGCTGAATTTGGTGATGTTTGGGTAAGAGGCTATTTGTCAGGCTCAGTCATAGAAGGAAGCACTATTATTATTGGCGATGAAGCTGGCACTGTACCCACTGAAGCAGACAGGGGAGCTAATCCGAGATATTTAACATTAGCGAATGGGTTTACTCATATTGATAATGGATCATCCGGAAGATTTGAATATATTGGTAGACAGTCTGGTGCAATGTGCTTTGAAATGAAAATCACTAAATCAATATCTATACCAGCCTGTAATTATACCGGTGAAGGGATTCATTCAAACGGTTTCTTTTACAACAATATGAGGAGAGCAAAATATTATAATATTAATACCACATTTGTTGTTGAGGCAGATGAAAAAAGCAGGCAACCAAGAGTGTCACATGATTTTGGTGGTGGAGGTGGAAGTCTCTATATTGGAATAGTAAGAGTATCCATTGGTGGCAATATAAAGAAAAATGGTCAGACTCGGTGGTCTGGTACTCATAACCCTGTAAGAATCAACCGAGGGGGGGGTGATTGGAATACTACGTCTATTAATATTGGCAAAGGAAATTTATGGTTTCATAGTAGAATTAATTATCTTCCTAGCAGTGGTACATGGAATCTTTTTTATGGTTTTGATTTGGAGCTTGAAGATATAAATCACAATGGTAATAGTGATCTGGATGTAGATTTGGAATTAAGATGTTATATGGACGATCAGGGATCAAAGATTGAGGAATACGGATCATGGACAGGGTATACAGCTGAGACACACACCTTAAATGAATGACTACGAACTTAAAGAGCTTATGTCAGGCATCAGCTCAATCAATATTCTTGAAGATAAAAAAACGTCTTCTTCGGTTTTATTGAAATCAAGATTAATAAATATAAATCCTGATATAAAAGTAACAACTGATTTAAGTTTTATGAATACAACTGATATTAATATCATTATTTGTTCAGATATCTCTCGTATAGACAGTAAATTAAGAAAGGGGATAAGATCAATATATATAACTGAGGAACAGGCAAACAACGAAGATTTTGAACGCAATGCACTAAAGTTGATGGATTGGAAATCAATCAGAGATATTGAACGTGTCTTACTGGAAATGAATAATAATGGCGTTATTGAATTACCAGATGATATTCATGAACGATTTATTAGTCGTGAAAAGATAAGAAATAAGATTGTAAATTATGACTCCTGATCAAGAATCAAAACTATTAAGACACTGGCTTAAAGATAATCCAGATGCGATTGAACTGGCGAACGACTATCTGATTGTCTCGCAAATCTGGGATGATCTGCACGACCAGGACAAACCCGTCACCACTGCCAAGATCGACTACATGATGCAACTGGCACTGGTGGAGATACCGCAGAACCGTTTTTTCCAGCAGCATTATCTGGAGCTGATGCCAATGGTGCAGCATTCACTGCTGACATGGATGGATGCCAACGCACTGGAAGCCAATGGCGACGAAAGAGACCTGCAGGTGGCTTACATTATCCGCAGTGTTACTACCGATCTGATGATCCACATGGCAGGCATCATTGGTGGCAACTTATGGCGCAGGCAGGCAGCGATTGCGATCAGAAGGGCTATCTATCACGACAATGAATCCTTTGAAACATACCATGATGAAATAATGTCCCAGAGGAAAACGGAGGAAATCTGATGTGTGGCGGTGGTCCTGATTACGTTGAGCGTAACCCGTATGAAGATGAATTGATGAAGGTGGCTGAGAAACGCTGGGGTGAGTATCAGCAGGATTATATCCCGCTTGAGAATGACATGATCCAGCAGATCGAGTCCATGCGTGGTGCTGGTTATCAGCAGTCGATGAAAGATCAGGGCGTGAATGCTGCCCGTATCAATACTCCCAGTGCCATTACTGTCGGCGCAGGTATGCAACCAGGCGGTGGCGGTCTGGCTCAGACGGCTATGGATATGGAAGCACAGGCAGGCACTGCAGGTGCTATGGGAGCCATGTCAGGGGAACAGACGGCAGAAGACCAGTATATGTCAGGCATGATGGGTATGTCCCAGCTTGGCAGAAACCAGACGGCTACTGCAATGGAAGGAACCAGCCAGCTTGCCGGTATGGAAGCGGGCAACCGGATGGCGGAAATGTCGGCTAAACAGTATGCCAACAGCCAGAAGTGGGGGGCTATGGGCAGTATGGCTGGTCTGGGTATAGGGTGGTATGGTGATACTAAAGGTTGGTGGGACCCTAAAAAAGATATTCCAACGGTCAAATAAAGGAACAACTCGTACTGGTGTTAAGTTTTTCCTTCATGTTTTTCATAATCATCCTCGCATTATACTGACCCTGATTCTTTTTTAGTTCGATAGTTATAAACTTATAGGTTAGTTTCCTGACCAGCTCCATTTGCTCACTGGTAATATCAAAATATTCGTAACCCTTGATACACGCTATTTCAGAAGCTCTTAGCATAGCAATATCATCAGCTCTGCTTCTTGGTGAAAATCCATCCACTCTGGAGTTTATTTTGAAAGTGGTATCACTGAGTTGTGAATCTCCAAATCCATTTTTGTAAGGAGTTGGTGAACACCCAGCCAACACCGCAGCAATAGCCAATACAGCCAGTCTTTTCATCATTCCGAATCCTATCTAAAACAGCCAGCAATTCTACAGGGAATAAATCTTGTCAGGAACCGGTGATATTAATTTGGTGTTTTACAGCCTGTACGACATAACTCCAGCAGTCAGCCACACTGCCAGAATCTGGAAATCGTTCTTCAAATTCACGTATTTTCAGTTGTGCGTATCGGATTTTTGATTCAGGTAGATTGTCGGACAAGAGTTCAATCATTACCTGATCATAAAAATTTTCTGTCGGGCTACTGTTGACTGACTTACTACTTTGTATCTTTTGTTTTTCTTTATTATATGTTTGTCTCTCGGCTTTACGGTCTGACGGTAGAGCCGAGAGACGGGAAACCCGTAAGTCGGTTTCAGTGCGGTTTTCCTGCACTGGTTCATCCGTATGAGGGGTTTCCCGTAAGTCGGAGTTAAGTGTTGATTCTGCAAGGATTTCCCAGTCCCATCCAAGCATTTTTCCGGTGCTTTCATCTTGTTTTGAAGTGCGGATTAAATACCCTTTTTGTTCCAGCTCTTTAAGGATTTTTGCCAGCTTCTCACGTCCCCATCCGGGACACTGGTTCTGTAACCATTTCTTGTTGTATTCCCAGTCTTCTGGAAGCGACAGCATAAACAGGAGCAAGCCTCTGGCTTCCATGCTCATCGTTTCATGCTGGGCAACTTCTTGGTAAATGACGGTAAATTGCTGGTTACGGACTGATTTTCTGTAAGACATATAGTCAACCTTTGATTGCAGAAGGTTTTGATTGCTTTTGAATGAACGAAACACAGCAGGCGGAGCAATCTTTCGCTTTTCGGGAGCGACCCTAGCTGTGCTTCTGAATAAATAGTACGGGTAAATCATTATGTGTGGTAGTGGACAGCCTCCGCAGGATAAAGAGGCGCAGGAAAAATACGCCGAAATGATTAAATGGATGGACTCTGACTGGGAGCAGCGATTCAAACCGATTGAACAGGGTTTATTGAATGAGCTGGAGAACAAAGATGAAAACATCCGGCAAAGTGCTACGCAGGCTAAGGAGACAGCAGGGAAAAGTTACGAAGCCACTTTGGGGATGGCTGAACGAAATATGTCTCGCTATGGAACGGAGCTTTCAGCCGATCAGCAAGCCGCACAGGAACGACAGCAAAAAACCGCAGGACAAGGCGCACAGGTAAGTGCTGGCAATATGGCAAGGGATGCCACTACAGCACGTTATGAGCAGTTACAGAACGGCATGTTAAATCTGGGTCGTGGCATCCAGTCAGGTGCATTGAGTGGCATGGGATCAGCAGCCAACATGGAATCCAACCGAAACCAGCAGAACTGGGATATCTACGGGCAGAAGAAAGGCAGTTTCTGGTCAGGTATTGGTTCCCTTGCAGGTATGGCGGGGATGGCATATATAATGTCCAGCAAGCAAGCCAAAAAGAATATCACTAAAGCCAGTACTGCCAAGGCATTGAAAGATGTTGAATCAGTTGACCTGAAAAACTACGACTACAAACCGGGCATGTCAGCAGGCAGGACAGAGCAGGGACACATTGGCGGCATGGCAGAGGATATGCCGGATTCAATGACGACTCCGGATCATAAGATGGTGGATGTTGGTGATACCGCCATGAACCTGATTGGAGCCACACAGGAACTGTCCGAACGGATTAAACGACTGGAGCATAGAAAATGAGTGCCTTCCTGCAGGGGTTTTCTGGTGGCATGAATGCCATTGGCGGCATTATCAATACCAGAGAGAACAGGGCAATACAACGGGAACAGATGGACTTAAACCGGCAGAACATGGAGTTCAACCAGCAGCAGCAGGAGCAGACCAACCAGCGGAAACAGGAAATCTGGGACGCTGAAAAAAAACAGATGGACTTAAACCGGCAGAACATGGAGTTCAACCAGCAGCAGCAGGAGCAGACCAACCAGCGGAAACAGGAAATCTGGGACACTGAAAAAAGTAACCTTGATAAACAGGATTCCCTGAACAAAGTCTACGGCATGATGACCTTCCGTGGTCGTCTGAGTCCGGAAGAACAGAAGACACTGGATACCGGTTTGATTAACCGTGTCAATGAAATGCCGGAAGTGCAGCAGATGCTGGCTAGGGATGTTGAACCCGGCACCAGAAAACAGATCAGCCAGTCAGGGGCAAAGTTCTTGGATGGCAAGGTCATTCCTCTGGTCGATGTGGTGAATGAGGAAACCGGTGAAGTTCTGAGAACCCGACCATTGACCGAGTACGGACGTAATGACGGTTCTGATAAACCACTGTCATTGACCTATGAAGACTTTGCCGGAGTTGCAGCCAGTCTGAATCTGGGTGACATGGGTATGCAGATGGAGCGGGACATCATGGCGCAGGGTGGTGCTGTGCCCAGTGCAGGTGCTAGTGACGATCACAAAGTCGATACGTGGAATGATGAGGAAGGAAACCGGTTCCGCACTGCCATTATCAATGGCAGGCAGGTGACATTCAAAAACGATATTCAACTCCAATCAGTTGAAGAATTGGATTGGGGAGGTGTTCCTGATCCTGACAATCCCAATCCTTCCGAACCGCCTACCGATCCTGACAATCCTAATCCTACCGAGCCTCCGCCAAAACCAACCCCAGCCGAAGTGCAATCCACGGATGACATTAACCGCATGGTGGATGAGTCATTAGCTGAGCTGGCACAATTAGGACCGGGCATGAAGCAGATTGGTAATGTTGCCGAATCGCTGTGGGATAAGACCAAACGAGGCGTGGAAAATTTCAAGAACATGGCAGGAACCGAGCGTTCCTATTCAATACGGTTCAGAGGCAATGGCAAACATCTGAAGGATGATGAACTGGCATCAAGGGCGGTTGAGATATTCACTGAAAAGAACAACGGCATAGTACCGACAAGGGAACAGGCTAACAAGTTATTCAGACAGTTAAAAATGGCTAATCCTGATCAATCGGGAGAAGCAGGAGAAACATATAGTCCTGATCCTAATGATGCGACCAGAGGAGAACTGGGAAAAATAACCAACAAGGACGGTTCTGTTTCAACAGAATATTCAATTACTGATACTGAGAACATCCTGATTGATGCTATGCAGGCTCTGGAGCAGGGAGGGGAAGAAGCTCTGAGAGAATACATGAGTCAGTATGACGATCAGACGCATATGCAGGTACACAAAGAGTTAGCGAAGCAAAGAGGGTTTGAGGGATGAGTATCCGCAGTGATTGGGAATCCGTTACCAACAGACCGGATTATCAGGGCGCATCGGATGCGGATCGTGAGCAAAAGAGAAACGAGTTTTTCCAAAACCGGATTGCCCGTAACTTAATGCCGGGACAGGAAGCGCAGGCACGACAGATTTTTGATGGCTTTACTGCACCGCAAGGTGATCCCACGTCCGGTACGCTCAATGACCTGCGTCTGGCATTTCAGTCCGGAGCAGCTGGAGGTTTTGGTGATCTGACACAGGGAGTCATGCTGGGTAACGAAAGCCGACTATCAAACTGGTTCCGTAAAAAATCCGATGAGTATTCAGCTGGCATGTCACCCAGCATGATAGAGGACATTGGTAATACCGGATTTGATTACAACTCTGAAGACGGGATCACTATAAAGGATGGATCGACTGCCAGAGGTGCAGTCGGATTACTGTTTCAGGGTGGCGGTTCATTATTACCATCAGTTGTACCAGGCATGGCAGTCAGCAGGGCATTATCAGTGGCTGGTCGTGCTGCCGCAGGAACCACTGCAGCCGTGTCAGCAGCCAGCAGAGCCAAGAGTTCGGCGCAGGCACATCAGGCATTTACCCGAGCTTCCATGATTGAATCCAGAGCCAGCAATGTCGGCTTTGGTCTGGTCGGTGGTGCATCCATGATGGGTAGCACTGTTAATCAGAGCTATGACGATCTGATGTCCATGTCGCAAGAGGAACGGAATCAATCAGAACCTTACCAGCGTCGTTTTTATGAATTGCGGGAACAGGGTTTAACCGATGGCGAAGCCAGTGAGCAGGCATGGGAAGAAGTTGCCAGAGAAGCCAGCATGTCAGGGAGAGGCAGGAACTTTCTGGTTGGCTTTGGATCGTCAGCACTGACTGGACCCATTGAGGCAAAATTGTTGACCGGCGCAGGCAGTGCCAGCAGAGCCTCGAATATTGCCCGTGGTATTGCCACTGAAATGGGGCAGGAGGCGGTTGAATCCGGCTGGCAGGAGATTGCCAGTAACCTGAATGTTGCCGAAGCAGGGATTGAACGAGACTGGCATCAGGATGTAGCTGGCAACACCTTAACCGGCATGGCAGTAGGTGGAGCCATTGGCGGCATCATGGGTGGAGCCAGTAAACCGAATCGACCCAGAACCAGAGAGGAATTGTCGCAGGAGCATGAGTCATACAGCCAGAAACAAGGAGAGATTGAGCAGAAACTGATGGCACTTGATCAGACAAAAGATGCTGACAAGAGCAAGGTCGATACTGAACGCCAGAAACTGGAAATGGAATTGGGTGGCATTTATCGTCACCTGTATGACATCAGTGAAGAAAGGAAGAATGCACCCACCACTGAACAGCTTGGACAGTCACAGAAAAATGAAAAGGTGGACCCAGCCGCAAAGGATACCGGACCCGCAGAGACTCCGGATCGACGTAATTACCTGCCATACAATATTGATATCATGCTGGCAGAGGCTGAGAGAGACAGCCGCAAGATCATGTCTGACTACAACAGGGCGATGGGCAATAAAGGCAGGGGTGATCTGGACACAGCACAGCAGTTTGAGCAGGAGCTGACAAAATCGAATGAAACGGTACGGCTATTAAAGCTGATGACCAACAACCGGCATAACCAGCAGTATTTCCCCTCTGAAGACACTTTCGGTGACTGGATCAACAAACAGTTCATTGGCGGTGATGACAATCTTATGGAAGCCAAGCTAGAGCTGGAAGGCAGGAAGATGAATCGGACTGTCGATGAAGCTTTAGCACCTTATCGAAAGGAGAAGGAATCAAGGGATCGTCGCTGGCAGGATGCAGAAGAACACCGTCGTCAACAACGTCGTGGAAATCTGGATGAGCTGGAAGCCTCCAAAGGCAAGCGGATGCGAGGTCCCACCAAGCCACTGTCTGAGGTACACAAAAACCTGAACAGAGGCATGATGGATGATGTTAGGAAACAACTGGCTCCAATGGTGGATGAAGCTCCAGCAAACCTAGCAATAGCGAAAGCTCTGGAGGATGCCAGGCAGGAGCAGCAGGAGAGACCACAACAGCCAGCAGCACCTGCAGCCACTACCGGCAAGAAGGTAGTCAGACCAACCAGCCGGCAGGCAATGGCAGAAGCTAAGCAGAAGCGAAAAGAGAAGGTTAAGCAGCAGGCAGAGGCTAAGAAGCAAGCGGAACATGAAGAACGTCAGGGTATTAAGCGAGAAGCAGCGGAGCGTCGTCCCAGAGCAATGGCAGCACTGGAAAGGTTGAAAGAGATCAGTGAGGCTAACAAACGAAAAGCAGAACGTGAAGCCGAACGGAAAGCCGGTAAAGAACGATGGAAAGAGAGAAAGAAAAAAGCAGAAGGTAAGAAGCCTGCACCTGCACCCAAGCCAGAACCAAAGCCAGAGAAAAAACCGGAACCCACTGAAAAAGAAGTGATGGCGGAACTGGTCAGGGAAGAAAAGGAATCACTACGACCAGGCGCAATGGATACGGTCAGGAAATGGAAGTCTGATAAATCTGCCAAAGATCGCTGGAAGGAAAGAACCAGGGAGCTTGAAGTTGAGCCAGAACCCACACCAGAGCCAGAACCAAAGCCGGAGCCTAAGCCTAAGCAACAGCCGACAGGCACTCAAAGGGTAGGCACTAAAAACCAGACAGAGGCAGACAGGATTGTTCGCAAGGATGGCAAACGATGGACAAAAAGATGGCAGGCAGAGAAAGCACAGAAAGATCATGGACTGCAGGACAGCCATTATATAAAGGATGAAGGTGGTAATTTCACACTGATCAAAATCCCAGATGGGGTGATGGATCAACAGTGGCGTGGTTACATGGATGTTGATACACCGGATGGCATTAAATTTTATTTTGTGCCACCAAAGGGAGCCAATTTAAAAGTCATTAAGGATATCACTGGTATCAAACCGCAGAAGCTACCGGATGCTAATCCTGACCAGAGCGTGGGTATGGCAGACATACCTGCAGGGACTTTGGTCTTTAAAACCTATATACCCAGTGAAGTGATCGGCAAGTTAAAAGGTCACATACCAAACAGTGAATTTGCAAAGAAAGGCATAGAAAAAACCGAAAAAGTAGACACATCGAAAAAACCTGCAAAGAAAACCGAGAAAACTATACAGGACGAACCCACCTTCACAAGCAAAGCCCAAGCATTGGCGTATGCCCGACAGCAGATCGAGAATGGCGATATTGAGGGCGCACTGGGTCACTGGTCTCCCGTTGAAACGGAAGATGGATGGCAGCTAAGGGAACATGACAAACCGATATTCCCGTCAATAAAAACACTGAAGCAGTTTGATACGTTGTCCGGCAAAGAGCTGGACATGGCAGCAGTGGCTTTGGGTATCGCCAAAAAGAAAGCTGGCGAGAAGAACGCAGATCGGGAGAAACGTATAAGGGCTGTTTATGATCTCTATACCAGTTTGCAGGTGGAGTCTGTTGATTCACTGGTTGCCAGATTGAAAAAACCTGAACTGCGTGATATGGCAAGAGAGTTGGGATTGTATAAATCCATATATAATAAATCCAAATTAGCGGAAGCCATCATTAAATGGCGTGATGACAATATCATCAAAGCCAGCATCTACCGGGAACATAATGATACCAGGAAACGTCTGCAGGCTCTGCATAACTCCAAGTTACCCATTCCCAGAACCGATGCAGAGTATCTGAATAAACACGGCAGCATTTATACGACAGCCGATGTTCCATTAGCTCGTATACTGAATATGGATTACCTGTATCCCGCAGGCGAACGTGGTGACAACGAATGGATGTTTACCCTGACTGAGAATCTGGTCGATGATAAGAAAGTAGCTGAGTTTAAAGCAGCCATGCAGGACAGTCCGGAAGCACTGGCATTACTGCCAGAGTTGCTGGATGCAGTTAATATCGACAACTGGGCAATGGTTAGGGATGTCTCCGCAATGGCGAGAGCCGTGGGTATTCCTGATCAGTATTCAAAATTATACAGTGAAGAGTTTGCCTATCACCTGAGTGAATTGCTGAAAGATAGTGAGGCTGATACTGACAATACCAGTATTACAGAGTCAGTATCGGCAGTATCATCTGAACCGGAAGTATTGCCGCTCGATCAGCAACGGGAAATTCTTGAGCAGCAGCTGGCTGACAGTAATAAGGGAGATACCAACACTGTTACTGTACCAGGCACAAACCAGAAACTGGAAGTTCAATATAAGCTGGTTGAAAACTCGGATGTCATTGCCAGCCACAATATCAAGGGCGATGACAACCCAGCCTATCCGGATAACATGCAACCCAGAGACCGGAGTCGGGCTGGTAGTGAAGAACAGATACTCACTATTGCTGGTAAATTCGATCCGGAATTAGCTACTGGCAGTGTTCTGACCAGTGATGGCGCACCGATTGTGAATGCTGACAATCAGGTGGAGTCCGGCAACGGCAGGACACTGGCACTGAGAAATGTCTACAAAACAAAACCGGAGCTGGCGAAAGCCTACAAGAAATACTTAATTGACCATGCTGCTGAGTTTGGTATTGATCCTGATCGCATACGGGCAATGGAAGAACCACAGCTGGTTCGTGAACGCATGACCGATCTGACTCCGGATCAGCTGGAAAGCTATCTTGAAAACTCCAATGAAAAGCAGATGGCTGGCAAGTCTCCAACCGAACAGGCGGTGAGTGATGCCAAGGTAATGACTGATGAGCTGATGGCAAAGTTTCGCCCGGGCACAAAAGGAGATTTAGGCACTGCCGACAATCAGGAATTTCTTGGAAGATTCTACAAGGCTATTAGGGGTGATCCCCAGAAACTGCTGACCAGTGACGGTAAAGATTTCAATCAGGCATTTTTCAAACGACTGCAGGGCGCTTTGTTTGCCAGAGCCTATCAGGATAATGACCTGATCAATCTGGCAATCGAAGAAAAAACTGATGGTGTTGAGAACATCCTGAAGGCACTGAATCTGTCAGCTCCTGATTTCGCAAGAATCAATGCCAAGTATGCCGATCTGGGTGATCTCAATATGATCCCTGATCTGGTTGCCGGTATCCGTGTGGTGCGTGATGCTAAAGCCGCAAAACAGTCACTGGATGAATATCTGAATCAGGGCGATATGCTGTCAGCGTCAAGTGTTGACCCTAAAGTGGCAATGTTTGCCCAGTACATTGACCTGAACAACCGTCGTCATAAACAGATGGGTGAGGCATTTCAGACACTGGCAAAGATGATTGACCAGGAACTTGGACGACGGGGTGATGCGGATATATTTGGCGATTATAAATCTAAGTCAACCAGTGATATTGTGAGTCCTATTGTCAAAAACCTGAAAGATCAGGGCAAACAGATCGAACAGATCGGAGGAAACAATGACCTCTTCACCGCATCCGGAAAAGTCAGAACGCAAACCCAAGAGTCTGGAGGACCTGTTTCGTCAGGCAGTCTGGCAGACCAACAAGGGCAAGGGCAAAAACCAGAGACTGAAAGTACCACCAAGGAAGAACTGACCCAGCCGGACACCGATAAAGACCTCGTTGAGATTGATGCAGAACTGGACGATGCTCTGGGTGATCTGGCAGACGTATTGGGGCAGCTGCAGGACAGTGGCATCCAGCAGCAGCAGACAGCGCATAAAAGTCAGGTGAAAGTGGATGCCGAAGTGCTTGCCATCGGCTTAAAACCTTCGGAGCTGTTCCTGCATAAGATGTTTGAGAAAGGCGGTGATGTCGGGTATGGCAAGTGGGCTAAAAATATGCTGGCAGGATTGCAGCGCCATGGCATCCAGCCGGAGACCATCAAACCCTACCTGAGCAGATTGTACCTGCAGGCAGGCGGTACAGTCAGTGATGCCATTGCTGACTCAATGGACAGCCGCAAGGAGGTAAGGGCATTTGACCTTGAAAGCCTGACAAACAAGCCAGAAACCGAACCGATTAAAGAAACGAAAACAGAACCCGAAACGGCATCCACCAAAGATGCCGTTTTTGGTTATAGCGACAGCCATCCCCAGTGGGCAAGCTACTGGGAGTCTGAAGTCACTGGTGGCAAGGTGGTTTATTCAGACGACACCCATGCTCTGATCGAAGGGTACTCCATCGTGTCAGGCAGTCCGGTTTACAACATTGTCATTCGTAAGGGAGATAGCGAGAGCGACAGCGTTAAAACCCGAACCGGACCTGATACCTATACCGGTGAAGGTGTATCTGCCGAGCAGAAAAAAGTGCTGATGGAGGCGGAAAAACGATGGAGAAAAACAGAGGATAAAAAGCACCAGGCAAACCCAGATGGACCTTTCAAGAAAGATCAGCAAGTCGCTGGATCGGATACCGTCAGTAAACAACTGATCAGTACCGCAGAGAACTGGCTAAAAATGCTGGGTATTGATAAGCGGGTATTCATTACTACTCCATTCGATGATTCTGCAGCTGCTGCTGAAAAGTACAACCTCTACGGACCCTATGGCGCTATCCGTCATGCCAGTGATCCAGACTCCGGTGAGGGAGGCTATAAACGAAAACTGTCGAATGGTGAGTTTGTCATCATGCTCAAAGACGACAGTCCTGAAAAAATGCTGGTGACTCTGGCGCATGAAATAGGGCATATCGTACAGAATGAGGCATTTGATAATGCCGATATAAAAACGGTTCAGAATCCGATTATTGATCAGTTCAACGCATGGATCGCTGAACACAAGCCGAGTGTCCATGTGCCCGGATCAGCGAAAGAGCTGATTGAAAGTATGCGGCATCCACTGACAGCCGATGTCACAGGGATTACCGACCAGACAACCACAGCAGACCTGACAGCCTACTGGTCATCCTTCAATGAATGGTTTGCTGATAACGTGGCTCGATGGGCAACCACACAGGACAAGCCACTGTCCGTAGTCGATAAGTTTTTCAAGAGTGTCGCCAACCAACTGCGGAAATTATACAAGGCACTTACGGGCAAGAAGTACCTGCCAAACACAGCGATGAAATCATTCCTTGATCAGCTGGGACCGGCTGATTTTGAAATGGCTGGAATGAAAACATCCCCTGAAATGAAGGCACTGGCAGATTATCTGAGAGACAGAGGCGCACCAGAGAGCGACATTCATCAGATTACCCAGTTTGGTGAATGGTCAGGTGGACATCTGAAAGATACCCGAACCGGAAAATCATTCTCTGCCAAAACCATCAACAAAAACACCACTTACAAATATGCAAAAGAATGGAAGCAATCAGAAAATCAACCGCCAGCTGGTGATGTGTTTGGTGATGTTCTGGGTGGTATGACCAACATGGGCGACCAGCTCAAAAAGTTGAATGACCGAAAACAGGAGCATGAAAAATACGACACCATTATCCAGACAGCAGCAGATGATATTGACCAGCTGCGTGGTCAGGATGTGGAGCGGGTACTGGGAGCGGTGGATTATGGCAATGATTTCTCCGGCATGGATCACTATCTAAGGCAGGAGAGACCAGACCTTGAAACCAAGATCAATCAGGCAGTAACGGATTTAAGCAATGATGCACTGACGAAGTTAGCCAATGATTACCCAACCTTCCCGGGAGGATGGCAACGCACCATTGCCGATGGGGAAATGACGATCTCTACCGGTGATCGGGATTACTCAGTGACCTTTGATCCTTATGCAGACCGGTTTACCCTGCGGGATCAGTCTGGCGTTGAACTGACTGGTGTGACTGGCATGAAAGATGCCATTAACTCCATCAAAGATTTTGGGAAAAATAACGATGTTTCAAGTACCGCAGACCGTCTGGAACCAGATAGCCGAGACTCAAAAACTGATGCACGACAGGAGCAGGGAGTTGTTCCCGATGAATCCGGAGCAGTTGAGTCAGGAATTAGATCAGGAATATCAGAGACTGGTGAAACAGGGACTACTGCCGGAGGTCGTAGCAGCCTTTCAGAAAGTGATACCAATCCTGCAGGAATACAGGGCGATCAGTCAACACATCAAACAGACCAATCAACAGGAACTACGGGCAAGTCTTCCGGAGATACTGACAGTGGACGAGGCAGTGAGACTGATGCAGCAGGACATCCAGCTCAACGTCCAGGCGACCAGACAACTGAAATCCCTTCTCAATCGCCAGCCCTAAGCCTTGAGCAAAAAATAGTACTCCAGAAAGAAGCCGAATCCATACCGGTAGTACGTGGCGATCTGGACAACATCCGTGAAACCCTGCCAGTGCTGATGCCGGAACAACAAGAGGATGTCAGCTTTATAGAACAGCGACTCTGGGAGAATGATGAACGTGGTGGGATGCTCACTAATGGCACAGGGACTGGCAAAACCTTTTCAGGCATGGGAACCATTAAGCGGTTTGTGAAGGAGGGCAAGAATAACATCCTGATTGTCACACCTTCACAGGCGATCAATTCAGCATGGACAGGGGCAGGCGAGGCATTAGGGGTTGATATCAGTGTTCTGCCAGACACCAAATCAGCCGGCGAGGGAGTGGTTGTCACTACCTACGCCAATCTGTCAGACAATGATGCACTGGCGAGTCGTGACTGGGATTTGATTGTTACCGATGAATCTCACAATTTGAAAGAATCGAACGACTTTGACCAGACCAGACGGCTTTCCCACTTCCGAGCATTAACAGGACATCCTCAAGGTGTTTATACCCGAGCAGAAATGCAGCACCCTGAGCTGGTTCAGAAACTGCAAAGTATGCCGGAGCGAATCAAGATACTGGAAAAATCAGATAACAATCAGGACTGGATGAAAGCAGACCGGATGAAGGATGAGCTGTCCCAGCTCCGCAAGGAATGGAGTGCGATCACCAAACAAGTGTCGTCTGAATCAGCAGCGATGTGGAAGGGCAAACAGGTTAAATCCCTGATGCTGTCAGCCACTCCCTTTGCACACCGCAAAACCGTCGATTATGGCGAGGGATTCCTGTTCGATTATCCGCAGGATGACAAGGCTCATGGTTACTACTCCCTGTCAGGACAAACCCAGTTCTTTATCCAGAATTTCGGATACCGGTTCAGATACGGAAAACTGACAGAACCGTATGTGGATGTGGATGTCGGTCTGATGGAGCGGGAGTTTAACCAGAAACTGAAAAAATCCGGAGCTATGCGCTCCAGAATGCTGGAGGTTGAAAAGGACTATGACCGCAAGTTTGAACTGGTGGAAGGTGGCGTAGGAGCCGAAGTCGATACCGGTTTGAAATGGTTGGATGATGTATACAAAGAAGCCATTGATGCCAATAAAAAAGAAGATGCGGTGATGTGGAAAGCGGTTAAAACCACCATCGACAAGCGATTCACCTACCACACCAGAGCCTATCTTCTGGAGTCGATCAAGGCGCAGGCGGCAGTCTCATACATCCAACAAAATCTGGATATGGGCAGGAAAGTAGTTGCCTTTCATGATTACAACACAGGTGGCGGATTCCATCCGTTTAAGTGGACTCTTGACATGGAGGACACTGCCGTCAGCAGTGGCGTTGATGCTAGAAAAGCCAGACAGGGGTTTGAAGAACTGGCACGATTGCGTCCTGATCTGATCAACCTGCCACTGGAAAACCTAGCCAATCCCAGAGACACCTTCACAGCCGCTTTCGGTGATCAGCTGGTGATGTACTCCGGACAGGAGAACAAGAAACAACGGGCAATCGACCTGAAAGCTTTCAATGATGATAATGGCGATAAAAAAGTAATACTGATCAATTCAGCCGCAGGTAACTCCGGCATTTCATTACACGACACGACCGGCAAAAATCAACGGGTATTGCTGAATCTGGGTATCCCAGTACGACCCACCTTTGCCATTCAGATTGAAGGCAGGATTTATCGGGTTGGTCTGCAGAGTAACGCATTGTTCCGCTACATGAGTACCGGTCTGACCTTTGAGCGATACATGGTATCCAGCAAGCTGGCAGCAAGAGCCGGTACAGCTGAGAATCTGGCAATGGGCAACGATGCCAGAGCCTTGGAAGACGCATTCATTGAAGCCTACAAGGATGCCGGTACATTTGAACCAGGCACAGAAGGCGAGGGCATTGGCGGCAAAGCCAGAGACCGGCAGATCGGCGGCGAAACCTCTGATTTTGATAAAGCGAAAACCTTCTATTTTGCCAAACAGAAACGCACCCAGAAAAACAAGGCGCAGGAAGGCATCGACTACTTTGCCACTCCGGAACCGCTCGGTCTGAAAGTGATTGAATGGTTGAATGCCAAACCGGGCGATTCCATGCTGGAGCCGTCAGCCGGTGATGGTTCTATGGCTCGATGGATGCCTGACTTTGCCTCAGTCACTGCGGTTGAACCCAGCTATGAACTGGCTGGACAACTGAGCATGAATGCACCTACTGCCAAAGTGGTCTCCGGCAGGTTTGAGGATTTGAATCTGCAAAATAAATACGATGGCATTGCCATGAACCCACCTTACGGCAAAGCCAGTAAAACGGCAGTGGATCATGTTGGCAAAGCGTTCAAACACCTTCGGGATGGCGGCAGGATGATAGCCATTATCCCGCAGGGACCTGCCTCTGACACCAAGCTGAACAAGTGGTATGAGTCCAAGGACGCAAAATCAGCGCACATAGCAGCCGAGATCAACCTTCCCTCCATTACCTTTGATCGTGCCGGTACAAAAGTAGCGACCAGAATCATCATCATTGACCGGATTGATGATCCCAATGTGTCAGTGCCTTCAAAACGAACACTGGATTTACAGGCAGATAACATTAAGGACTTTTTTGACCAGATACAGGAGTTGGAATTTAGTCGGGAGCGGATTGAGAAAACCCCAGAACAGAAAACCGCCGAGATTACTGACAATCCCCAGCAGTGGCTGGAAACCAAAGGGTTGGATGTTACTGATAATGGCAATGGTGTATTCAATTTCAAGGGCAAAAAAACCTACGAGTTCAAATCCATCCTGAAAAATAACGGAGCTATTTGGGATCGGGATAACAAGGCATGGACGATTGATGGCGATCCAGAGCAAACACTGGCGCAGGTCGCCAGTGATATTGACAATTACCAGAACTCACCACTGTCAGAACTGAAGATGATGGTCACAGAGAAAGACGGTAAGTTCATTATCTCCGGTGAAGGCACTAAGAAGCATAAAGCGTTTATTCGGGAGCAGGGTGGCAAGTGGGATAGATTCCGTGGTCAGTGGGTTATGGACTCTGATCCTACTGAATCACTACTGAAACAAGCGGTTGGATCAGAACGCTACAAACTGGCTGATGTGAATGCCAATCAAATCCATCGCAAGCCCTATGAAAACAAAGCCATTGCCGACAAGACACAGGCAATGGTGGGTGATTTAGCGACTGTTGTCCAATCAGTGAATGATTTGCCGAAACACCTGCAAGACCAAATCCGAAACGACGACCTGGCAGGCAGGGTGAAAGGGGTTTTTGATCCCAGAACCGGACAGGTCTATGTCATTGCCAGTCATGCTGATTCTGTCAGGGATGCTGTCAGGACTGCTATCCATGAGGCAGTAGGGCATAAGGGATTGCGTGGGGTGCTGGGTGATCGGATTAATACGACACTGGATCAGATTTACAACAGCCTGCCAGATTCACAAATCAGGGAACTGAGAGAGGTCTATACCAACCAGATTGCCGGAAAACCACAGGCGGAGCAGCGAAGGATTGTTGCCGAGGAATATCTGGCTCATATCGCTGAAACCGAACCAGGTAATAATTTCCTGCAGAAAGTCATTGCCAAAGTTCGCCAGTGGTTACGGTCTGTCATGCCGAGCATGAAATGGACAGATAACGATGTCAGACAGCTGATCATGGATGCCAGTGACTATGCTAAAAAACCAGCCGACAACCGACCAGGCATAGACCAGCCAGGAACAAATCCAGATAGGGTTGATACTCCGGATGCTGCCCGTTACAAAATCGGTAAGCTGTCAAACATTGACGGGCAGAACGTCAAGAAAGAAGTTGGTCAAAACCTGAAATCCATGAAGGAATTTATCCGGTCTAAATCATTAGGCTGGCTGGGTGGTCGCCAGATTGCCGAAGTGTATTCCAAAGTGTTTGATGGTCTCATTGAGAAAGACAGCAACGGCAAAATCATCAGGGCAAACCCACTGGCAGTGGTTAAAAATCTGACGCAGGAATTGAGTGCGACCCGAAACGAGTACGCCAATAAAGCGGATAAGGTGGATCAGTCATGGAGCAAGCTCGCAGGTGACAAACGTCGTTATCAGCTGACTGCCGATACTATGCACGAATCCACCTTGTTGGGGCAGGACCCGTCGATTGATTACATCCCCACACCAGGCATCAAACAGATTGAGTCAGACTGGAAATCCGCTATCAAGGCAGGCGACGAAGAGACCCGCAGGAAACTGCAGCCAAAAATTGATAAAGAAGTACAGCGGGAGAAGGATTATAAGAAGCTTAAAACCCTGTATGACGGCATAGGAGAAACTGGTCAGCAGGTGTATAGCGAGGTCAAAGACTATTACGAAAAGATGTGGGATGCCCAAAAGCAGGCATTGATAGATCGGGTAAAGGGTATGGGCATGGACCCCCATGCAACCGGCAAAATTAAAGCCGAAGTGGAGGCGATGTTCCGAAGGAATACCCTTGATGGTCCTTACTTCCCGTTGATGCGGTTTGGTGAGTTTGCCGCTATTGGTACAACACCGCCTACTGAACAGCATCCAGAGGGACAGCCGTATCGTGAACACTTTGAGTCATTGAAAGACATGGAACAGGGCATCGAGCAGCTGGAGGCGATGGGTTATGTTATTGATTCTTCTGGTAAGAATAAGCAGCACGATCCACGGCAGATGTCTGGTATTACCGACATGTCCGGAAAAATTTATAAAGCTCTGACCTCGGATAAGCTGGATCAGATTGACATGGATGACCGTATGGCACTGATGGATGAAGTGAATCAGATTGCTCTCGCCATGCTGCCGGAGCTGTCTGCAGCCAAGAGATCAATGCACCGAAAAGGCATTGCCGGTTATGACACCAATGCCCGTAGAGCCTTCGCCAGCACTGCACTGCATGGAGCTAACCGCCTCGGACGAACCAAGTTCGGATGGAAAATTGAATCTGAATTGAACCGGATGGATGATGCTACGTCGTCTGACAAATACAGTCGCAACATGTCTACCGATCAGAAAGTGATTGGTCGTTCTGTTGCCGAAGAAATGCGGCGCAGGCATGACCTGAACATGAACCCCAATGGATCACCATTGGCAGCAAACATAACCAATGCGGCATTCTTCTGGTATCTGGGAGGATCAGCCGCAGCCGGTCTGGTCAACCTGACTCAAAATATTCTGGTGGGATTGCCGCAGCTGGGCAGCAAGTATGGCTATGCCAAAGCCAGTCGGATAATGGCGAAAGCCGCACTGGATTATTTCCGTATGGGCAAGCGGAAAATGAACGGCATCGACGATATTCTGGGCAACGCATGGTTCACTCTGGAGAATGCCGAAGGGATGGATCAGGGCGAGATAGACATGATTAACTCTCTGGTGAAAGACGGAACCATAGATGTGACTCAGGCTCATACACTCGCCAATATTGCCGGTCAGGATTTACGACCAGAGTCGCAGAAATCCAAAGACTGGTATACCAAGCTGACCAGAGCCTCCGGAGTGTTTTTCCATAATGCGGAAGTGGCAAACCGGCAGATCATGGCATTGACTGCATACCGCCTGCAGAAAGAATCAGCCCGAAAAGCGGGAAAGGATTTTGATGCTAAGAAAGCCGTGGATTACACACGGGATGCCGTGTTCGATGCTCACTTTGATTACAGTTCCTATAACCGACCTCGGCACTTTAAGGGCAACTGGAGCAAGGTGTTCCTGATATTCAAACAGCACTCCCAGAACATGACCTACAACCTGAGTAAGACGTTTTACGATGGTGTGCTGGATAAAAAGCTGAGAGGCACAGAGGAAGGCAGGAAGCAGGCAGCTCAGGCACGACGGGCACTGATCGGCACACTGGGATTACATGGGATGTTTGCCGGAGTCATGGGATTGCCCGGATTCAGTGTGATGATGTGGGCAGCAGCCAAGGCTATGGGTGATAAGGACGATCCGGTTGATCCTGAAGTGGAACTGAGAAACTTCTTTGCAGACATCTTTGGTGTTACCAATGGTCATGCACTGGCAAAAGGTGTGTTCAACGGCTATCTGGGTATTGACATGCACCAGCGAACCAAACTGAATGACCTTTTGGTATCGTCACCTAACTATGACATGCCTGCACGACAGGAGGCTCTGCATTATGTGGCGAATGGTCTCGGAGGTCCAGCCGTATCGCAGGCAGTCAATATGTGGGTTGGTTTTGATGAAATGACCAGTGGCGAGAAAATGAGTGGCATCCAGAAAATAATGCCGAAATTCATCAGGGATGGTTTGAAAACATGGGACTACTCCCAGAATGGCGTGACTGATCGCAAAGGTGAACCAATCCTGGAACAGCTGACACCAGGACAGAAATTTTGGCAGGCAACCGGCTTTTCTCCATCAGGCATTTCCGAGGGCTATGCAGCAAAAGGTGCGATTCAGGGAGCCAGAGGCAGGATTCAGCAGCGCAGGCAGCAACTGCTGAACCAGCTTGATAAAGCAGCCAGAACCGATGACCAGAGGCTCTACCAGAAAACAATGGCGGAAGTGGATCGTTACAACGATGTGCAACGATCCAAGGGTAAGGGTTGGGATTGGGCGATTCTCGGCAGGTCTAATATTCGGCGCAGTCTTAGCCAGCGAGCCAGACGACGGGAAGAATCAGAGCAAGCTGTCTGGTTGCCAAGTTCCCAGCTGGGTATGCGGGATTTAGGACGATTCGCACTCCACTGATCCAGGCCGGCTGATGGTTCATGTCACAACGGACGACACAATATTAATTGCCTCCATAACGGTTATTCGACCATCTTCCTGAGCTTTTTCTACAGCCTCATTGACATCCGTAAAATAATCCGGTGAGAACTCCATCATGGATTCACTGATTTCATCCAGTGTTAAACAACCATCATTTGCCTTATCGACCAGTGACATAACGAAAGTCATGAATTTAAGGTGCAGCATGGCGTGATCCTACGTGAATGGAACGACCTATCCCCCCCGAAAGTAGCTCAGATTTCACGTAGCGTTACGTTTTTTTCAAATGATTATTGGTATAAACGGCATTAATCACCAAGTCATTGTCTACGCCAGTGATTGCTTTGCCTGCCCGGTATCAGTACCAGCTGGATTTTAATAAAAATCCGCTAATTGCCTGACCTTTGTTTTGCGGCACTTGCGGCACTTCAGAATAGTGATTGTTCCCAGATGCGTTGTTTGCCACTGGTGGCGACAGAATATCGACCTGATAAACATCATTGCTATTGCTGTGCCAGTGGTCTGAACCAGGCAGAGTCTACCCCATCGAGTACTTTCCCCTTTTCCGGTTTTGCATCCACTAACCATCCCGTCTGGCTGTATCCCTCCCATTGGTAGCACCTCAGTATTTTATACGGCATGTTTTGCATGTGTTTTCGCTGATAAAAATCTGTTGTCACCAGATCACCCACTTTGTATGGAGGCGTAGGAATCATGCTGGAATCCACGTTTGATACACAACATCGACAGTGTATTGGATGCGATCACCCATTGCACTTTTTGCGATCAATACAGACCGTAAAAAATACCGTAGTGCTATACATTATCGACTTTACCTTGATGGCAGTAGGGTTGTAAAAAATCCTACGAAATACAGTGACTTATTAAGGATACTGATCTAGGTTACTTTCAGGCTCAATTAGCGGGTTATCAGGCTGGTTTGTTGTGTGAGAGTAATGACGGAAAAGTGACAGGTGAGAGTAATCAGGATAACATCGAGAAACTATCTGGAATCCAGATAGTAAAAAACCCCAGTAATGTTCGGTAGCCAAACTAATCATTACTGAGGTCCCAACCGATTAATCAATGAAGGCTGACAATCGGCATATCTAGAATCAATGTTAACACATCTTTCAGGTATGTCAGCAAGCCGGAATAAAATATTTTGGAATAAGGCTGACAATGGCTTTAGCAAAACTGGAAGATGAGACCACCACACTCCTTCGGGATGTCGATCAACAGCAATACTCTCTGCTGCATCGGTTCGTTGAAGAAAGTCCAATCAGGCCTTACTGTTGCGACGAAAAAGGCGCTCTGGTGATACGCCAGAGAAAATATGCCTTTCGCAAAAAACGCATCCAGCACAATCCTCCTTCTATGTGCCAGTGGATGACCTTCGATCTGGATCACGGTAATCCAATGATATTCAAGGATTCCGGACTCCCGGCGCCCAACCTGATTGTTATGACCAGGGCATCCGGTCACAGCCATATCAGCTATGCAATAGAGGGTGTATGCACCAGTGACGCAGCACGACATAAACCACTCAGTTATCTGTCAGCCATACAGGATTCATACTGCAAGGCATTGTCTGCAGATGTCGGTTACACAAACTTCATTACCAAAAATCCATTGCATCATGAATGGGATGTCACTGTGTACCACGATCATGTCCACTCTCTGGGAGAGCTGGCGGATTATGTGGAGCTGGCTAAAAAACGATGGACGAGGAAACAGGCAGCGAACGATTCCCATCATGGTTATGGTCGCAACTGTGCTTTATTCCACAGATTGCGGTTCTGGGCATACGATCATGTTATCTGGCACAGAGAAAACGGAACAAATTACAACGAATGGATGAGAGAGGTTTTAAGCCGTTGTGAGGGGTTTAACGAGTTTGCTGAGGCATTGCCTTACCATGAGGTTAAATCAACGGCTAAGAGCGTAGGAAAGTGGGTATGGACAAAGTACCAGCCAAGTTATGACAGCAGACCGGTACGTCGTGGTCTGATGAGCGAAACTTTCAAGCAGTCAGACCTTCCGTTGTCACTGGAGACCAAACAACGGTTGTCTGCCAGGAGGACAGCAGAAACGAAACGAAGCGGTACAGAAGAGAAGATCATTAATGCCATTGGTGATCTTACGGCAGCTGGTAAGAAGGTTTCTAAGGCAGCTGTAGGACGTTTGGTGGGTATGACAAGAGAAAGAGTGTCAAAGAACTATGGTCATTTGTTTCCTGAAAAAGCGTGACTTTAGGTGTACATCAGGTAACAGCCAGCTTTACCGGTTCTTTATGGTTTAACCAGTCATGGTATTCAGGTGGTTATTTCAGGTTATCTGGAGCCATCTGTTTTCATCAAAAAGCGTGAC
>JAAHTH010000459.1_pt1 | contig 39194 bp, 49 predicted proteins | sample 6116091 | NCBI WGS metagenome assembly JAAHTH01 (sample SAMN13939990, study PRJNA603662) | sponge metagenome | isolation source: marine sponge | host: Mycale hentscheli | place: New Zealand | collected 2006
TTAGACATAGAGATCGGTCCATTTGTGATGCACGTTGTTATGGTAGGCGCATACGTGGATCGTGGTGAGAATATGAATTTCCCAGAGTTGGGTGAGATATGTACAATAGAGTTAGTACTACAGGTAAAAGGCGTGGACAACCTAGCCATAATGCCAGTAGTGTGTGACTTAGAATTGGCAGAAGCACTTGGCTTAAAGGACACAACAACAGGAGAAGAAGAATGAGCATATCACTCAGAGACTTATATGAGCAATCAAAGAATGAAGACATAGCTTCATTTAGCGGTGATAATTGGGAGCCTGTAGAGGGCCAAACCTACACTGTTTCCGCTTCAATAGTAAGAGCATCCACTACAAGAACAGGCTTACCTAGATGGGGAGTTATGTTTACTGTTACAGAGGGTGACGATCAGGGCAAGAAGTTCTGGGACAACTGGAACCTAACACAGCAGTACCCTAAGATTGACGCTAGAACATTTCACTATCTAGAAATGATAGGTCTTACGATTGATGTACTAGATCAAGAACTTTCTGACGAGCAACTGTCAGAAATTGCAAAGAACAGTGGCAGTGCTGTAAAGGTCAAAGCTAAATACAAGCAAGATAAGAACGACAGCGCAAAGCTATGGGCAGACCACAGCTACGAGTCTGCTGGATCTAGTAATACAGTAGTAGTTACTGAAGATAATAATGAAGATGATGACTTTGATTTTTAATGGAGTTATCAGATCTTAGACACCTGTTAGCTGTTCCTTATGTTATGGAACAGTACGGGCACCATGCAATAGAACAAACTAGCTCTAGGTTAAAATACCATAACCCTTTCAGAGTTGACAACAACCCGTCATTTGACGTGTGGTACGACTCAGAAAAAGGTTGGAGATGGGGTGACTTTGCTGAAGGTACACAAGGTAGCAGTATAGATTTAGTACAGCGCTTTGAGTCACTAACAGATAAGGACGCCATAGATAAAGCCTACGAGTTAGTCGTCAAACAGAAGGTTGATAAGTACGAGAACCCTACCTTAGTAGAATCTAAGAAGGAATTTGATTACGAGTCAGCTTATGATTACCTAGCTAAAGGGCGTAGCAACGCTGTTAACGCAGTCAACTCTATGTTGTGGAGGATGATAGACTCCCACCCTGCGATAGCTCACCTTGACCCAGAGTATTTAGTCAAGGAATGGCAGCTATCCTCAGACGGTAATGACGTGCTAGTTCCTTACATGGACGAAAAAGATCTTGTGGGTTACAAAATTCGTAAACCTGACGGTACCAAACTAAACGCTAAAGGAGCTAACATGGTACTGTATGGTTTATGGAAGTTGGGGGACTCACACGAAGACCGGCCAGTGATCCTTTGCGAGGGCGAAACTGACTGTTGGGCCGCTCAGGCACACCTTACCTCCTTCCATGCTCTAGGTGTAGCAGGGGCAGGGCACCAACCTGAGAAGCTCGGCGCAGAGGCACTGGCTGGTCGTACAATTTACATGGCATTTGATGGGGATGAAGCAGGCAGAAACGCTTTAAGCAAATGGCATAGGTACTTATCAGCTCATGGCTGTAAGATCTACAACATACCTATGCCTGATGGCGCAGACATAGCCAGCTTATCCCCTAAAGAGGTAGCATCTTTACCAGACAGAGCGCTAGTGCAGATGCCTAGGCCAGAAGGATTAGTTAGAAGAGCTGGCCAGTACGTAAAAGTACGGGGAGAAAATGACACGCCAGTGTCAAATTGGAGTTTATTACTTAGTAAACGTTTAGTAGGGGACGAAGGTCAAGAGGCTTTTGAGGGGGTGCTATTGCCCACGAACAAGGTAGTAGTTCTGCCTTCAGATGCTTTAAGCTCTCGTGCATCTCTAGTTCGTTGGTGTATTGGCAACCAAGTAGCGTGGACAGGGAGTGCTCAAGACCACGACAAACTGCTACAACTGCTACAACACGACAGTTTTTTAGCAACTGAAGGACGTATGACTAGCAGGGTAGGCTATCACAGCGGAGATATAGTATGGCAGAACGGGCATTTAGGTACAGACTCATGGACATACGTGCCACCATTAAACGACATAGACGTTAAAGGAAAGATAAGCGTAGTCAATAATCCTGTCAACACACCGGCAGTACTACACGGTTTAATGGAAATGTACTCTAGTGATGTGATGACCCCATTCCTAGCGTGGCTAGCGTTAGCGCCAATACGTCCGTTGTTCAAACAGTTTCCTTCACTAGTGGTATCCGGTGCATCAGGCACAGGGAAAACTACCTTAGTTGAAAAAGTATTAGAAGTCTTTAGTGGCTCACGTATAAACGCTACTTTAACTAATACAACAGCCCACGCAGTAGCTAGTTTCTTTGGAGCTAGTAACGCATTCCCTATTTGGTTTGACGAGTACAGATTTGGGGCACGACAAGACGCCAAGCAACAACTAGACCAGATGCTCAGAGACGCATATACGGGCCAGAGGAGCCAGAAAGGCGGAGCATACGAGAACAAGCAGAGACTTATATCATACGCTAGTGATGTCCCTGTGGTCGTCTCAGGGGAAGACAGTGTTATTGAGACTAGTTTAACTGACAGATCAGTACTATTGCGTTTAACTAAACGAAAGAAAGGGTCGCTTGACACTATCGGGTCAGTAGACACTACAGGATTTGCACACTCATACTTGTCATGGATAGCTGCTAACGAACACAAACCCGAAGTAAAGCTACACCCTGACACCTCACTAAACGACAGGCAACGTTACAACTTAGGCTTTGTTGATTTAGGCTGGCGTTACTTAAAAGATTTTGTAGAGTCAGCACACCCTGCTTTGCAAATACCTGACATAGACGTGTCAATGGTAAAAGACAAAGCCGCTACAGCCGCATCCGAAAACCCGATACTAGACGCAGTACTGTGGGCTATGGAGACAGGCTTAGGTTGTGTGTGGAAAGACGACAACGATATGGTATCTATATCTGCTGATTCACTACTGGTAGAGATACGTAAAGCAGGGACGTTTACGCTCCCTGTCACTAACACACGTGGTTTAAAGGACTACTTAATAGATGTTTACGGTGCCGAAGAGAAAAGAAAACGATTTGCAGGCAGGCAAATACGTGTATTAGAAATCCCGTATGATAGAATTGATGTATGAGTATCATAAAAAAGCTGTTAAACAGAGCCGGTTGGAAAGCTAACAAGCCTAAAAAGATTTACAAACTAGCTGTGTACCCTGTTAAAGAAGTGCATATACATCACTCTGTAACTGGCTACAAAGACGAAGCTAAACAATGGAAAAACATACAGCTTTACCACATGACTAAAAGAAATTGGACAGACATAGCGTACAACTTTGGAGTAGGGCAGTCTGGAACCGTGTATGAGGGGCGTGGCTGGGACAGGCAAGGCGGAGCAGCAGGGTACAAACACGACAGGAAGTCATTAAGTATCTGCGCTATAGGAAACTATGAAACAATGGAGCCAACAGGCGCCCTAGTAGAAGGCATAGTTCAATGGGTACAAGAAGGCATAGAACGAGGAAGCATAACTAAAGACGTTAAAATTCTAGCACACAGAGATGTAGCAGCTACTGCTTGTTGCGGTAAGTACTTATATGCTACACTAGACTACATAAGAAAATCTGTTAAACAACCTAAAGCAGAACCAAAAGATGACACACTAGTGTCAGAATTAAACAAAGCTAAAATAGCTATAGATAAAGCAATAGACAAACTAACGAAAGCATAACATGGAACTAGAAGTAGCGTTTAGCATAGGATTAGGTGTAGCAGGCCCGTGGTGTGCATGGATCTCTAAGCAAATATGGGACATACGCCAGCAAACCAGCGGCATGTTCGCTACTTTAAAAGACCACGAAAGAAGAATAGAAGAGTTAGAAGTCGTACTGCCTAGACAAATACCACGCTAAATGCCTGCAAAAATTCTTTATTTTGACATTGAAACGTCACCCAACATAGGGTATACGTGGGGTAAGTGGGACCAGAACGTCATAGAATTTATACAAGAATGGCGGCTACTGGGCATGTGCTACATGTGGGAACACGAAGGTAAAGTAAAAGACGTGTACCCTACAAATGTAACTAAGTACGATTACAGAAACGACAAAGATTTACTGCAGCGTGTGTGGAATCTATTAGATGAAGCCGATTTTGTTATAGCCCACAACGGAGACAAGTTTGATTTAAAGAAATTAAACGCTAGATTTGTTGCAGAAAACATGGGCGCTCCATCTCCTTACATATCTATAGACACATTAAAGATGGCTCGTTCATCTTTTTACTTTAACGCAAACAATTTAGATTCTTTAGGTCAGCATTTAGGGTTAGGTAAAAAAGTAAAGCACGAAGGGTTTAGCATGTGGCTTGGGTGTATGCAAGGCAAACGTAAGTCTTGGGCGTCTATGAAAAAGTACAACAGACAAGACGTATTGTTGCTTAAAAAAGTTTACAAACGTCTGCTTCCGTTTGCAACTAACCATCCTAATATATTGACAGTTGAGTGTCAAGATATAGCGTGCCCTAAATGCGGGTCATTTAAATTTCAAAAACGAGGAACTAGAAGAACTAAATCTGGCATAGAGTACCAGCAATACATGTGCGAAAATGGGCATTACTTTAGGGCACGTAAACGTAATCATGTTAATTCAGCGGTGAATCCATAGCAAACCTGTTCTTAGCAAGTACTGCTTCAGTAGCGTCTCTCATTGTCTCTGCATTCTGCCATTGATTGTATTGATTCACTGATTGTTGGTCAATATCAACAGTCAAGCCTGAGTTAGTTCTAATCCTGTTCCACGTTTCATATAAAATCATATCGTAAGCTAGTAGATAATCTGCACCTAATCCTGATTCACTAGCCATAACACTCTCTAGTATTATTTCCCTTTCTTTCTCTGTTAAGGGTTGATTAAAAGAATCCATAATCGCCATTATATTTTGCATGTGCACGAATCTTCCACGCTCTAACATTGTTTCTATTTCTTCAAATGACAGTAGCTCTACTTGATTGTCTATTTTGTATTGTTCTTCAAACCCCTGCACGAATCCTAATGCTTGTCCAGTTATTCCGACTTCTTGTTCTGATAGCGCCTGAAAGGAGTTGTATATTATCAGCTGAGTGTTAGCTGCTATGTTTTCAAGTATCCAATTTCTTTTATCCTCTTTAGTAATTATCCCTTCAGCTATTGCGTTGTCTGCCATGTCCAAATACATCTTAACTGTATTTGTCACAGGATACATGGTTTGGATACCTTCAATAGTTTCTGGAGAAGCGCCAGTCAATTCCAATGCTACTTCTACAGCCATTGCACCTCCTATAGCAGCGCTACCTGTAGGAGGTTCTCCCTCTTCTATAAAAGCATTCTTCATAAATAAATCATCTTGTGTCTGCCACGCAGCCTCTTGCGTGGGTAAACTTTGAGCTGCCATAGCCATTCTGTAAATAAGCGTAGGGTCTAACATATTTAATTTTTCTAAGTTCGGAAAGAGTATGTCTCTTGCAGCTATGTCTTCTGGCATTTGATGCCAAGCAACCATTAAATCAGCTATTTGTTTGCCTAGTATTTGTGTTTGTCTTTCTAAAGCATCTCTACCTGCTGGAGTAGTCAAGTCAAGGTTGTCACTTATCTTAGTAAAGTAATTAGAATGAGCGTACTCGCCTTTTTCAGGGGTCCACAGCCCTATCTTCTCCATAAGCGTAGGCCAAAACTCTTCGGGAGGTACAACAGCTACCCTGCCGTCATCATCATAATCAACAAACCTACCGTAAACTAAGTCAGACCATAAACTAGACTGAGCCTGCAAGTAGCCTAAAGCCCTAACCTCTTCGGGTGACGGCCTCATCTCTTCTGGAAGTTCTTGTTTAATCTGGTTAAATATATTACTAAGAGAATTGTCCTGCGAACCTTCCAACTACTCAGCGCCATACACCTTAAAGCCTCCAAGTATATTCACTCCATTAACCCTCCAGCCTCTGTCGCTAGGCAAGTGCTTGTGATAAGTCATTACTCTAGCTATAGCAGGGTTAAATATGTTAGCTATTTGACCAAAAGTTTCCGAAGGTGTATCTATCTTTCCTCTAGTAAACCAGTTAACTCCGCTGACTAAGTTAGCAGTTGTCATAATAATGTTTGGACCCCAACCTGAGAACAGTCCTACTGTGTTTTTAAGCCTTTCAGCCATGTCTCTATCAGCTCCAAACATATTCATTATTGAGTCTGAGAAAGCCCAAAATTTGTCAGTAAAAGGTATATCGTTAAAACTTATATCAGTCTTAGGCAAGTTCATTTCAGAAAGCCACCTTAACCCTTGATAAGCCAACACAGGCACGCCTGTTATAGCTGATATTGTTTGATACGCAGATGTCAAAGGAGCGTCCATACCTATTAAAATGCCGTTGTAGTCACGCATACCAGCCATGACTGCCCAGTAAGGTAGCGGTGTCCTTGACTCGCCCTCCTTAGTAGGCTGCTCTCCTAAGAAAAACTCAGTCATGTTGTCTGTAAAAGCCTTTTCAATTCTAGCAGCACTAGCAACACGTGCTGGCATTGTCAAAGCTGCGCCTACCTGCACACTAGTGTTCTTCCTAAAGAATGTGTAGAAACGGCTGAACCTGTCTCGTATTGCTTGTTCTGCTGGTGTCAAATCTTTATAGTCAAACAAGTATTTTCTAGTGTTTATAGATGAAGTAGCTGCGTCCATGCCTTGTGCTCTACCTGATAAAAACAATGCACCTCTAGCGTTGTTCTCAACTGCTGAGTTTAATGACCTAGCTAATTTTGTAATGTTGTACTTACCTAAATCAACCGTAGAAAATATGTCGTCTGCTTGTGTGTTGTACACGCCGTAAGTGTTTAGTTCTTTTAACAGTTCAACATCAGTACTTGACATTCTACCCGTTGCAATAAACTCTTCATATATCTCGTCTAAATCCTTACCAGTTTGTCTTTGTAAAAGCCTAGCTTCAGTCCTAAGTTTCTGTAATTTCATAGATGTTATGACATGAGCAGGGTTACGTAAACCTCCAAGATAAGCTAACAGCATGTTGCTCTGTGCGTTTCTGGTAATAAACGCAGGGCTTAAAAGTGCGAACCTAGCCCACCTATCTGACTGTGTTTGTACTATAGCCTTAAGGGCTTTCTGACTTTCTGTGTTTTGCAATAAATCAAATATCTTAATAGCGTCATCTGCAACTTCTTTTCTAACAAAAATCATACTATTATCTTCCATGAAGTCTCTAACTAACCGACCATCAGCATTCCGTAAAGGAACGTACTCTGGTTGCACAGTGCCAAACGGCCCTACAAACTTATCGTCTCTTCCTTGCCCTACAAAGTATTGACCTGTATCGTCCATGCCGCCTGTCATACCTGTATCAGCAATTTCTTTCATTTGCTTTTGATTCAACGTCATCTTTGTAGCAACAGGGTGTCCTATTTCATCGGTCACCTTAAGAAGCTCACCTAAGTAATCGCTCATCATGTGGGCGTTGTAAGCAGCCTTAGTTCTGACTGTCCAAGCATCTAAGTAGTTAGTAGAAAATAAATCAGTTAATTTTTCTGGGTCTTTTGCTAGCTTAACTACCCCTTCCATTTCGTCTGCCCATTGGAAACCCACAACGCTTCTCATGGTGGCTAAGTCATCACCAAACACTTTAACAATATAGTCTCTAAACTCTTTGTTTACCATTATAAGATCTTGTATCTCAGGAGCTATGCTTCTTTGTTTTGTAAAGACATCTCCGACTGATGTAGCTGCTCTCCCAGCGCCCTCAACATCTTTTGCAAATTGCTTGCTAACTTTTATTATTAAGTTTTGAAAATACTGTGAGTTCACAAACTGTGAACCAAGCTCATCTTCTATGCCTTTAACCCATTTAGCTAAAACTGTTTGATCTCTAGGAGGTATACCGACTATCTCATCTTTCAAAAATCTAGCTAAGCGTTCTTTAACAGGCAGGTCAGATAAATTATTAAACACTTGAGATGAAACCCTTGGGGTGTAAGCGTACCGATCTAACTCTGCAGCTTCTTTAAGTTTCTTAGGTATCATATCCCATATAGCATCTCTTAACTCATCAAACGCACGAAGCCAATCACCAACGTCAGTGCCTGCAGGAAACTCTCGCAACAGTAAATCACGTTCAGTTTTACCGCTAGTGAACTGCCCAATTAACGACTTAGGTCCAATCTCAAAACTTCTAGCTACTGTCTGACCTTTTACAATTTGCTCTGGCAAACCTTCCCATGCTTGCTTAGCTCTCATAGCTAAGGACGTGCCACCGAAAGTGTCTACTCTAAAAACTCTGTCAGCCCACTGCTGGAACTTTAAGGCCGCTCGTTGGTCTACTCTTACCATTGCGGTTCGTATATCGTCACTAGCTTCTTTACCTAGCTTTTGCCCTATTTCAAATCTAGGTGAAAAACTATGACGTAACGAAGAAATTAAACCTTTTTGATAGAAAAACATTTGAGAAAGGCTAGGCATTTTCTCCATGACTAAACGCATAATTGGAGCATTAACAGTCTGTACAAGCTCTTGAAGGTACGCAGCTTTAGCAGCCTGACCTGCGGGAGTAGGGGGGAAGATCACCTCGTTACTAAGATATCTTGCTAGATCATCTGCTGTTTTTTGAAACGGCAATTCCATTTGACCTGCTGCTGACGCTTCTCCTTGTATTTTTGACACGGTGCTGTCAAATTCATTAGCACTGCCCATACCGTAAGGGCGAGGAATGTCGTTACTTATTTCATCAGTTACCTTAAATAGTTGGCCTTGATAAAATTCTTCTGTTTTTTCAATACCTTTTGCTGCGCCAGCTGCTTTTTCTGTTATTTTTTGCTTACCTGTTAAAGGAAAATAAAAATCATACTTTATCCATTGAAGACCAACCATACTATTAAACCAGCTTATTTGGTTTTTAGTAGGTGTAGGGGTTCCTTGTGCCCAAGGGGTAGGAGCGTCTCCGTAGCCCATAGAGTACACAGGAAAGTAATCTTCGTAAACGTCAAAGTTATATGAATCCGAACCCTTAAGAGTGGTCGGAGTTAAATCTGGGTCCATGCCTGTATGTATAGCAGCTCTTTCAAAGGCTTCTTTATCTGTATAAAAAACTTGGCTGTCTTTGTATATCTGATACTGCTCAGGAGTTAGCTGCTCTTTAGCTAGGACATTGTAGTCGTGCACCATGTCCTCGCCAAATTCAGCAGCCTCATCAAACAATGTAGGTTGATCTTTCATAAAAGGAGGAAGCTCTGTTACACTGCCATCAGGGTGAACTATAAAATCACTACGGCTAGTTGGTTTAGCTTGATATTTACCTAAACGATTACCAGCATTTGCAGCTGCAAATCTATTAATTGCACTTCTGACTCCAGATGCCGGTATTAAAGTTTTTCCATAGTACCTGAATCCATCTCTGCCTCCACGCTCTAGTTGTTTCAAAATTATTCTTAGATCATTTTCTATAGCATTTATTCCTCTTGCGTTTCTAGCTATAGCACCCCGCACTCTACGTGTTTTAGGGAATTGCTCATACGCTATTTCTATTTGCTCTCTAACAACTCTTTCAATCATCTTTCTTTCAGTAGCAGTTAGAGCTTTCCAACCATCTGTCTTAAGATTAATCATGGCAGACTTAAAACCTTTACCAACTATTGAAGGTTCGTTAATTCCTAGTTTAGTTGCAGCACGAATTATTGCTGAGCTATCTCCTAAAGATTCAGTCGCAATGTTTTTTAGAACGTTACGAGAAAATCTGTTACCAACCCCAACACCCATTAATGGGTCTGTTACAGCTGCAACAACTATGTTAGCTATATCACCCATCACACCGTAAGTATTTTCAGTGCCGAAGACTTCAAAAATATCTATGTAACTATCTTCATTTAGATCAAAATCACTTTCAAGATCTTTGTCAAATAAACCAAATTCGTTGTTAGCAGTAGCAAACAAACCTAGCTCATTACTAGAACCTTCAAGGCCTTCAAGCAGTGCTCCTCCTGCAGCTTTGAAGTCGCCTTTAAGCAAGTTTTCAACTCCTCCATACAAACCTGCCCCTGCCATGAATATGGCTTGAGAAGGCCTGTCTATCCATTCTAAGAAATCACCTAGAACAGGAGTGCTGTATAGTTCGCCAACTAGTTTACCACCAAAGTTTTTAAGTTTTTCGCCTTTACTTAGTGGCTTATTTAAGTACTCGTTTAATACTTCTTCATCATTAGTGCCTAACCATGTCGCCACATGCGGGCGTAACGGCTCAGCGTAGTTGTACATTATTACTTCTAAAGCTCTTTTAGTGCTTGAAGGGTCTTTTAATTCAAGAAGACCTTTTATTAAATCATCGTTAAACTCTACGCCTTTGGATTCAAACTCAGATTTCAAAACTCTTTCAGCAAAATCTTGTTGTAGATCAGGGAACTCTTCATACTGACCCTTAGCGCTGTCATTAATTCTTTCTGTCACATCAGAGTACATAGAGAAGTATGCGTAAAAGTTTAGTAACTGTCTACTTAAGTCAGCCCAGTCATCTATTCTTTCAACATCGCCAGTGTTTAATGCGTCTAAAATTTCTTGGAAATCTTGTTGTCGTTCTTTAGCAGCTTTGTATTCAGTCGGGTTTTCTTTTAGTTCTTCAAAATTCTCTATCGGAACTGATAAAGTAGCAAACGGGTCTTGCGGTGCCGAGACGCCTCTGAATACCATACCTTGATCTGTGTTGTCAAAGTTTAATTCATACGAAGTCGGGTCGTACTGCTGCTCTATGGGTAACTCTCTGTAAGCATCTAATGCTTTTTGTGACTGCTCCGTAGCCAGATAGTTAGGGTTTAGCGCTTCAGGGTGTTGGCTTATAAATCTGTTTTTACTTGTTTCTCTTGTGAAATCTTCTTGATTATACTTTAAGTATCTACCTAAACTTAGTTCCTCTATGCCTGTCTCTACGCTAGGTGGTTGTCCAGCTACATAGCCTTGTGCTTCTAAGTTAGCTAAGTACTGCTCCTCGTAGTATTTTTTCTTTTCTTCCGCTATAAAATCAGCTATAGACGCCTGATATGCTTCATCTCTAGCATACTCTATCTCACCTATTTCACCGATGCCTTGAACAACTTGCGTTACACCCGCAGCTTGCGCTCCGCCTCTGCTACCGCTGCCTAGGCCTTCAAAAACGCCGATGATACTTTCTAACCACGACTTATTCTCACCGTCTTCGTTCCAGCCGCCACCGCCGCCTGCTGAAATATCTGACATGCTATCTTACCGGATTCTGTGAAGTCTCGCCCTCAAGGTTTGGGTCTACAAGAGGTGATGCGCTATTAGGTACAAAGGTAGCTCTTATGTCATTAATCTGTTCTAGAACTGCGCCTGCATCTACTGTAGGGTCCATTTGATTGATTGCTAGTACGATAGCTTGTGCGTTTTGTTCGTTAAACATAGTAGGATTACCAATATAGTTTAGCACTACAGTGTTCATCTTCAATGGGCTAGCAGGATTAATTAGCTCATTAATCACTCCCTTTACAACAGGGTTAACGTTTTGATCTTCTAAGTAAGTTACTAGAGCACTAGTATCTCTGTTCAGTAGATTAGTTTCTACGTCAGGGTATTTAGCGCTAAACTCTGCTGCAGCTATCGCTGCATCTCTCGCCGATTTGAACGCTTTTTCTTGCGCTTTCTTCTTAGCTGCTAATCTTCTAGCTGCCGCCTGCGAACGATACTCGTTCTCTATCCTAGCGTAAGCAGGTGCTTGATTCTTAAATGTTGTCGCAAAGTCTTCTACATTCTGTTTTAGTCTTGCTGACTGATCGGCAAATCCTTGACGTCCTAGCTCAGCTGCACTTTCGGCTCCTCCTAAAAGAGCCTCTCTAGCAGCTTGCAATTCGGCAACAGCTGCTGCGTTATCTTTACCTGCTAAGCGCATTATGTCTCTACTAGCTGCTGTCTCTAATGCTGTAGTCTGTGTGTCTGCTTCTTCATAAGCAGTCAATCCTGCTTGACCACCACTAGCTAACGCTTCTAGTTGTTTCTTTTTAGATGAGTCTATTGAACTCTTTAATGCTGATTCTGATAAGTCGCCTGTTGCCATAGTTACGCATTTTGTCTGGCAGCTCTGTCACGTGCTCCCAGCTCTGCCTCGCCCCTGTCTATTTCTAGTTGTGCTAATTCGTTTGCAGCTGTTAGTTGTGCTTGAGCTACTTCAGCTGCCCTGTCTTCTATGCTTTCTGTTTCTTGAAGATCTATCTCTGACTTTGCTCTTGCAACATCTCGTACTCGCCTGCCGGATTGGAACATTCCTCGTTCCTCAGCGCTTTCATTTATTGACTTTTCTTGTACCATTCTCTGATCTTCAAAAAACGTTGCGTCTCTTTTTGCGGCTTGCGCTCCTGATAGTATTATGCCTTCTAGTGTTTCGTTAATCATAGATTCGTCCAACCCCATCTGACGTAAAAACGCCATGTAAGTAGGGTCGTCTTTAAAACTTCTTCTTCTCCTAGCCACAGGAGGAGGGGGTGGTGGTGGTTTGTAATCGGGGGGTGGTGGTGGGGCGTACCCAGCCAGCTTTCCAAAATCTAATTGACCCAATGCTTCAAGAACAGAATTATACGTAGGCGCCATATAGCTATTATAACATATTATGACACTTCAGTGTCATCTTCTTCTTGTTTAGCTAGCTGTTGTGTTAATTTTTTAATCTCAACTGCTTGTACGCAAATCATTAATTCTTTAGGAAATTGTCTTTCTATTTCTTGGAGCACATCTACTGGGTTTACTTCCATTATCAATCCTTTTTAAATTCCTGTTGCAAACGAAGCATCTTCGTATTCAACTACTAATTTACCATTACTATCTGAAATGCTACTCTCAATAATTGCAGGGTCTTTTCTTTCACCAATAACCATCCAATTACATACAGCTTCATCAGGTCCGTTAATAGTTAGTATCTTACCAGATAAACTCCAAGTAACTGCGTTACCAGAAGAACTTACTAACGTCCAAGGATTAATGTTTAACGCTTGCCATGTCCCATCTGTCATGTTTGAAACTGCGTCAAGATCAACAGTTGCAGATCCTCCACTAAGTGTTACAGTTCCTCTATAAATATTATCACACGTTGGTCCTTCAATAAATGAATGCCTTAGCCGCCAATCCCCACCTTTAGTTGGATGAGGTATATCAAACGATCCAGAAGTTTTACTAAGCGCACCGCCAACTGCTACACCTGATGAAGTCACTGTTAATTTAGGAGTAGATGAGCCGCCAAATATAATAACTTTGTCAGCGTTACTTGAATCACCATCTCCATAAATGTTTATCCCAGCCCCAGTACTTAAAGTTGTTTTGCCTCTTAACTGAAGTATCTCACGTCCAGAATTTGTGTTATTACTTACGTGAGACACAGAGTCCCCAGTTAATATAAGCGTATCTCCAATAGTTAAATCATGGGTTAAAGTTCCAACACTCGTCAAAGACGAATTAACTACAGTTGACTTCAACGTAGTACCGCTCAAAGTATTAGCATCAGCAGTAACAGTAATAGGTGCTGTACCATCAAAATCAACGCCGTTAATAGCTCTAGGAGTAGCTAGTGCAGTTGCTGTCGCAGCGTTGCCAGTAATATTTGTTACAGTAATTTCATTTGCTAACCATGCTTCTAGTCTTTGCTCTACACCAGTCGCTAACTCTATGTCCGTGTTGGCTACTGCTGTTGCTAGCTCACCGTTAAATTGAAAAGGCATTAGTAGTTCCTAGTTGTTAAATTATCTGGCCTTATTTCGTAATCAACTGCTATCTTATTTATTGCTATAGCTTCTATGTTATAAAGCTCTATAAACATGTCAGGGTGGAAAGTTCCCATAGGTAAATCGTACACGTAACGTGCTTGCATTCCTCTATACTCCGCATTAGCTGCTGCATTAGGTAAATTACTTGTACTAGCTGCCCACGTATCAAACGAGCTGCTATCAGTATGCACATTAGCTGTATTCTTTGTAGCGTCTTTTATCTTTAACTTCATTGTGGGTGTAGGATAATCCCCGTCACTGTTTCTCCAATAAGAAAAATCAATAATTATTCTACTTATACGTGCTTCTTCCCCATAGTCAGCACTAAAAGGAGACAAACGCAAAGCGCTTGAACCTTTATCTCCCGTAACACTTAAACCATCTATGCTTTTCTGTGGGTCTGTTTTACTAGAAAAAACATCATCGTCTCGTGAAGGTCTGTTAAGTACAATATCTCTAGTTAGTAAAGATATGTCGTAAAATGTTGAACCTGAACCGTTGTCAAAATAACTTCCGTAAGTTAAAAAAGCATACGCATTACCAAAATTAATAGTGGCACAATCACGTAACATACCGTAGCCAGTAGTCCCTATGTTTTCTCCAAAAGAATCAAAACCTGAACCGTAAGACGTTAAATACCATTGGTCGTTTACTTTTTCTATTGAAACTCCCATACGACCTGTAGAGCCGTCAACGGTCATTAAATGCAAAGCATTACGATCAGGGGAAGCCAATGACCTGTACTCTGTAAAAATATTCCAGTTTCCTTCGTGCACCCAAGGCACTTTGTCTTTATACGTAATAGTATCTACACCAGAAGGAGTAGCTGCACATACGCCTTGCCCGTCAGGAGCCATAAAGTAAACAGCGTTGCCTAACACGGTAGCTGCTGCCCCGTGAGACGGGGTGACGTACTTACCTATAAATCGTAAAGTTCCTGTGGCTGGTGTTCCTGTAAAAGAATACCAACTGTCATCACTTAAAGCAATTAACAACGAATCTCTTACAGGCCAACATCCTTTAATAAATACTTTACCGCTTGCATTACTAATATCTATAAATTGCAGTGCTGAATCAGAATCTGTGTAGTCGTCTATATCTGTGTAATACAGCCTATTTTTTCCTAAGTTATCCTGCGACCAACCCCACAATCGTCCACGATAAAAAACAGCGTTAGTAATAGTGTTTATTACAGTGCCATTACCCCAGTCTATTGCAGTAGCAGAAGAGCCGTCCCATTTCTTTTGCCCTAAGAAAACAAAATCTTCTGGGCCTAAAGAATCTGATTGAGAGTTACCTACTTTATCTGATACTGCCGCAGCCCAACCTGCTCGTTTTTGCGACCATTTAGTAGCTGCCGGTAACGTCACAGCGCCTATACCAGACGCGCTTTTCCAACCTAATGTAGCGCTCGTGTCAAACTCATAATAGTACGCTTGAGCGCTAGCACCTCCAACACTGACACTATACAAGTACAAGTGCCCGTAAGCATCTCCTGCCGCAGCAGTACTTTCCTTGTACTGCACACAGCTGTTATCTGCTAAAACTAAATTAGCAGCAGGAGTAAAACCCGTGTTAGTAAACTCTCTTAAACGTGGTCGTGGGCCAAGCGCACCAGAGTCGTACACTTGCATGTTCATAGCACAGTATGAATCGTCATTACGAGGCATACGTACTACGTCTGCAAATACTTGACCTTTGCGCCAGTTACTAAACTCTTGAGTCTCTATGCGTTGACGGTCCATTAACCCCACCCAATATCACGGCGGTGCTGTGGATCTACCGTTGCACGAGTCCTCCGTACTTCGTCTTTAATACTTGACATTAATCTGTCAAGTTCTGGTCTTAAAGCTGCTTGCAGATCTCTGTCACGTAATCTACCTGCAGCCATGTGTGCTGTAGTTATAACTAACAAATCTATCGCCCAGTCTGGCATTAGCGGCTCGTCTGTGTCCCCCGTAATCGGTGGCTCAAATCTAGTAAACACATGACGCACAGTGTACACTGCGTCTGGTACAGGAAACAAACGTATCTTGCTACCCTCAATAGAGTAGAACTGAGGGTAACCCTCAAAGTTAGAATACCGTGCAGCATCTGCTGGTTGCTTTGCTTTAAGTAAGTTATCTGTGTCAGTAAGCACATACTGTGTAGACTTCCACGTTGCATGTGGGCTGTAATCTTGAGTGCCTGCGACAGTTGCTGTAAATGTAGTGTCTGTTGACGTCAACCACGGCCAGTCAAACTCCATGCTTATTTGACGTAGTGCACCGTTTATAAGGTTGTTAAGTACTGAACTTGTCAAAGCGTTGTCAGTGTTGGCCATCCCTAGACGGTCATACACGTTAGCTCTGATAGTCTGAAGTTGCATCTACGTCACCTTGCTTTTTATTTTTCTTTTTCTTTTTAGGATTTTGATTCATAGCTACCGAAGGGAACCGCATTTTTTTACTACGTATTTTAGCTAATTCTTTGGCTTTTTCTGATTCAGTTAACATAATTCAATTATAGCACAGCAGTCTAGTAGTGATGCCCTACTTCTTTAGCGACATTCCAGTACACTTTTTCTAATGCTTCTATCTGTGATTCTTTAGCTTTAGCTTGTTGTTCTTTAATTAACTTGTCATTGTGCTTGTCTACTCGGCTAAGCACGTCTTCTACTTTAACTTTGTGTAAGTCGTGATCTCTTAAGTGTGCACATAATTCAAATATGTTTGGAAGCTCCGCCTCGTGCATTGGCCGTGAGCGATGCACACAGTATGGCTCATCACGTGTACTCCATATTTCCCAACGGCTTTCTAGCTTATTCCAACATAGTGTTATCCAAGGATCGCCATTCCAACCTATTTCAGGTACGCCGTATGTCAACATGTTCTGCATGTCTCCGCCTACAGCAGAGTGACGTATTGTGTCAAGTATTCCTGTTTTCACCATTTCACCTTGTTAGCCCAGTATGCTGCTGAGCAAACGCCTTTCTTAATATTTTTTGCGTGACGGGCCTTGAAGGACTTACGTCTAGCTTTGTCTTTCTTGGATGAAGGATTCTTGCCAGCACCTGACACACCTTGCTGCCCGAACCTAATAGTCTTACCGTCAGGACAGCCTGCTCCTTTAGCTAGCACTACGTGTGATTTTGTAGAATGGCTAGGCGTGCGTTTAGGCTTGTTAAAGCCTGACACACCTAGCGCTTTCATTCTAGAATCTTTAGCCATTAAAAACCTTAATTAATATTTTTTCTTTTTAGTTTTTTTCATTTTCTTGCCAGTTTTCATGGCGTATGCTTTTGCAGCTCTAATACCTTTGGTGGTATAGCTAAACTCTTTGGTCCCTACTTTGGGCATAATGACTCCAATCGTCTACTCTATTATAACAAATAAAAGAGCCGCCCGTAATGGGCGGCCCTTTTTTCTCTACCGTTCCCTTAGAAGAGAATTATTTACCAAAAACTACTATGTCCATAGTTGTTGATGATAGATCTGTAGCGTTGCCCTCTTGGGCACCAGCAGCATCTATAACCATAAGTTTACCCGTAGACCTGACGTACACAACGCTATTAATAGCTTCGTCGTCAATACTAGGGGCGCTACACTGGATAAAGTCTATTTGGTTTAGACCACTAAAATCCGTGTTAGCGATGGCCTCACCACCTGTCGGGTAGCTGTTATCAAAGGTAACTGTAGCAAATATTACAACTCTGTCGCCCATTACTGTGCGGTCTTCGTTACTTATTGCTATTGCCATTATTTACTCCTTAGATTAGCTTTCCGACAGATCGTCAATTCGTCCGTGGACGTTTCTACGATCAGTGGTTAGTTCGTGGTATTTGAATAATACAGCTTCGTAAGCATCTTCACCAGATACTCTGCTTAGTACTGAACCATCTTCGTCCATGAACTCCCAATCGGAAGAAGCATGTTGCATGATGTGGTCAGTGTTAAGCAAAAACGCTTTGTTGTTAGGGCAGTCTCTGTCTGTTGCCAGAGGAAGACTGACGTTCCCTGCGTCAACGGTAAGTGCGGAGAATCCGCCCTTTAGCGTTGTTGTATCAGTAAATCGCTTTTGAGCTTTAAGCTGTGAAGCATAGTTTCTACGTACACCTACGGTTGTGACGATAAAGTTTGGTGATGTACCAGACTCTAGGCCAATGTCGTCTATGACGGTTTCAAACAAGTTGTCGGTAGCTGCACGGTCTGTACCGCTGTTACCATTAACTGTTGATTTCCATAGGGTTACTACTGTTGGGTCAATGTTATACAAAGTACCGCTGTTGTTAACAATAGCTTGCAGACCAATAAGTTCGTGGGTTGAACCAGAAGTTGTATTCTTGGCTCCACTTCGGAAAATAAAGTCTGAAGCATCTATTGTACCAGAGGGGTCTTTACTTAATGTAACTACACCTGTGGCTGTGTTTATAGCATCTACTGTAGCTGCACTAACTTGTTCCGTAGGGTTGGTAACAATACCAACGTCTACAATAGACCCTATTTCTAGCTGACGCATTTGCGTAGCGGTAGGTGTAGTGAGTGTGTAATCTTTTCCTGATTCAGTAGCACATTGCGCTATTGCACCGTTAGAGTCATTGAAGACCTGACGGTTAACATCACGCTTGAGGTCCATGACAACGCCACTTACTTCGGACTCAATCGCCCGAACAAATGAACCACTGTCTGACTTCATTGCTCTGATTACAGGGCCAGTAACTTTAATACGACCATAGTTGTATTTAAGAGATACTCGCTCTTCTTTGTATTGCTGACTACCCGCTGTTGGGAGAGTGCCGCCCTCAGCCCTAGCACCTACGCCGCTGTTACGGCCAGTGTGGATTGAGAGTACAGCCCTACGTCCTTCAACGTCACGAGTATTTTGCTCAATTTGGTTGAGCATCATAATCTCCTGATTAAGCTGCTCACGGATTGCCGGTTGGTAATCCTCTTTGAGCGCTGAATCAGCAGCTGATAAATTTAGTGCCACTGTTTCTCCTTTATAGTTAAGTGACTTGAATATGACTGTTGTGCGACTTCAGCATCAGCAGGAGGCGAACTTGTAAGTAGAATCTTTCTACACTTCTAGAATAACACATTTGACATGGCTATGTCAAAATTATTCGCCAACTTGTGAATTTAATCTTGCAAGAACTTTATCTCGCATAGAGTCAGACTTAATATTAGGCACTTCTTGTGGTTCAATATCTGCTACAGTTCCTGTTCCTGCTGCAGTAGCAGACGCTGGAAACAACGTTTGTTGCTCAGCTACAGGCTGTGCGTTTGGGTCAGCAGGAGCTTTATCTCCTAGATATGCTCTAGCTAACTCAGCAGCTTTTTCTAAATCGCCGTTTATAGCAGGAGTCAAAGCTAAATCCCACAACACTTCGCACTCTGGGCTTTCAGGCTCAAAACCTAACGCACGTGACTTTTCATACACGTCCTGCACCAAACGTTCTTTTTCTAATTCTTCTTGAACTAGTGTAGTTATGTCTTCGCCAGAATATAAATTTGACTCTTCTGCGTCAACTTCTGGTGTTGCTAGTGTTTCTTCTTCCATAGTTGTTTCTTCTCCTAGTAAATGTTGTGCTAGTTGTTTCATAGTATTTGCACCAGCTTCTTGATCTGAGCTAAGAGTTGTAACTAAATCTAATAAGTATTCTTTTTCAGAATCGTTGTAATCTTTAAATGCTTCTTTGTACGGCTCATAAGTTTTACGTCTATCTTTTGCTTCTTCACGTAGTTCGTGGATGTATTCCTTAATATTGTCAGGTAATTCATCTACATTAACTTCCGCAGATTCTTGCGGGACTTCTTCTACTACAGGTTGCTCTTCAACAACTTGCTCTTGCATTTCTGTTTCTTCAGGCATCTAGCCTCCTTGTACAGGCGGTGGACCGCTTTCACTTAATGCGTTTATTATAGCACCTGCTGGGTCCATACCCTCCTCTGCTGCAGCCATATCTAAATTAGGAGGCATAGATGGAGGAGGTATACTTTCCATAGATACAGGCGGTGTTGACCCATCTGCGTTAGGTGCAGCAGCTAAAGCAGGGTTAACGCTGGCTTGCATTGTTGCCCTGCCTGCTTGCTCTGCTGCCATTGTCTCGTGCGCTTGAATGTGTAAGTCTACTACCTCACGGATCTCTTCTTCTAGCTGCTCGTACCGTTGAGTTTTTCTAAACTCGTTGTGCATCTCTATATGAATAGTGTGATCGTCAAAGGCTGCAGGGAGCATGACTTCTTTCATAACAAAGGCACCATTCTCCCTGCGAGCCTTTGCAGCATCTGGAGCAGCAGCAGCTATTATATCTTTTTGGTCGGGTAAGTCAGCGACTCTAGCATATTGAACAACATTAGATATTAAACCCATTTGCATAGCTTTGTCTGCAAAAGCCTGCATAGCTGCCCTACTTCTAGGTATCACAGCTTCTAGCGGTACATGTATTCCAAACTGTCCGCCTATGTCAGAGCCTTTCCACACAAATCTAAGTGGGGTGCTTCCGTCTAATAATGTTGTTTCTCTTGGCTTTTTAGTTTCAGCTTCGTGCAGTTGCAGCACCATCTGCGCTACTCGTGTCCAGCAACGTGCTGTTTCTTTAATCATACGTCCAATAGGAGAGCTATCTTTCTCAGCTAGAATAGACAACCCTAAACCTGACTCAATGTTCGGTGGTGCCATACCACGAGACACATCATGGACACCCATCAAGTCGTCTATTATTTCTGATAGTTTGTCAGGCATTTCACGTAACCAACTAGTCAACTGTGCTGGAGTCATGTACATAGGTGGAGGCGTGCCGTCTGGATAGACTATCATTTCGCCTGCACTGTCTGTTATATGATTAACAAGATCTGAAGCTGATTGCGGTATTAGCATCCTAGCAGTACCAGCATCTCGTAAATGCTCTAATAAATTAGCCCATGTAGCATTCAAGGCTACCTGCACTGGACGCACATCGTCTAGTATAGTAGCCCCGTGCCAACGGTTTTCTACAGCTGTTTCAGTAGCACAAACTATGTTAAGCCTGTCTTTCCAAGGAAACGGCCAATCGCCGTGCTGTATAATTTTGTTATCTATCTCTACACAGAAATGACCTTCAGGCCGTAGTGGGTTAGGTCGTTCGTAATATGTAAGCACAAAGGTGCGAGGCACGTTAGTAACTCCTGTACCAACATGGTCAGCTACTAGCCTTTGCATGTAAGGATCTATTGCAGCAGTACCATCCGCCGGTGGCTCTTCTGGTAAATCAAACATAGCCTGCACTTGCTTAGGTGGCAGGGCTTGCTTACGTATCCACCACCTAGCTGTTTCAGGATCTAATGCTGCTGGCTCAACTAAAAAATCACCAATAGGCAAAACTTGCTCTATAGTGGTTTTGTTCTCAGCGTCCCAATCAACACTTATAGCAGCTGTACCGCCTTTTAAAGTAGCCAACATGTGTTGTTCTCGTTTAACTTCCCAAGTGTGCTCTTTGCATATATCTTTAATAATAGCTTCACCTAGACGAGCGCTTTGTATTGTAGCGTCATCATAAGACGTAGGCGGGTTTTCAAATGTAAGGTGACGTTGTGTTAACGTAGCAACAATCGTGCGAGCGTTAGCCCGCATACGGTTCATTGTCGGTTGTATACGGTCAAAGTCTTGGTTTATAATGTCTAGCCTTCGGCTATCCGTATTCCAAAACACCCACTGGTATCCCAGCAAAAATGCGTGATTTAACCAGTATGATCGTAGTTCTTCCCGTATTTGTTTAACACCGTCACTGTACATCTCACGTACATAGCCGGACTTCTTTTCGTTATCAGCCATACTAAAATTGTACCATACTATCTATATATTGGTTGAGGAGGCTGCGGCTTGTCAGGTAGCTCCACTGGCTCAGACGCTTTTATAGCGTTAACAGCTACAGGATTTTGCACCCGCATCAACGCTTCGTTAAGTTTAACATTTTCTTTATACAAGTATACATTAACATACGCCATAGCTATAGCTGAACAAAAAGGTAAAAATGCTAAAACGCAAATAACAAAAATCATTCTACCGGCTCAAACGAAGATGTCAAGTCTGACAACTCTCCTTGTAAGTTACTATTCTCTCTACACAAATTACGTATAGTTTCCTGAGATTCTGCAAATAATTCTCGTGCTTCTGCTAAATCTGACCTTAAATTTTTTATTGTTGTGTTAAGTCTTTTGTTCACAGTCGGAGCTGCAAACCCTAGCTCATTAGCTGCTTGCTCTACGCAAGCTTGACAAACATCGTGAAAGCCGTCAAAGTCGTCCATAGTTTGTGGGCGAAACACTCCCGCATGATTAGACATCTTTATGTTTCCGCAATTAGTACACCGTGCTCCGTATGCGGTGTTCTGATCAAAGTCGTGGTGAATAGTGTATGGCATAGGAATCTGTCCTTTGTAGCTTATCGTCCTAGTGTACCATATAGTGTACTGCGGCGTTTTCTACTTTTCTCTCTTTTTTCTACATAACGTTCTAATTTTTCTTCTGTAGTAGCAGGATTTAAATTTTCTTTAACAGTTAAATGCGGCATTTTACTAGCTACAGCCCACGCATACCCTCCTGTATCTACCATGTCGTCATGAGTTCCGTTAGGAAACGGAGCGTGCTCACTAGTCCACTCGTGCATCTTAGGGTGGTTTTGCGGAAAAAATATTTGACCGTTAGCTGCAGCCTGACCGTAAGGCATAGCACGAGCTACTTTATCTTTGTCAGCTTTAAGAGGACGCACAGTCATACCTCCGCTGCGTATCATTTGCTGTAGCAAACCTTTACCAAACGTCTTGTCTTCTATTCCCACAAATGACGTGTTCGGCCATCTGCTATAGCAAGCACGTAACCACTCTTCATGCTTATCTACTGTCACACGTTCCCTTACAAAGTCTACCAATATTAAAACTTGCTGTGACCTGTGGAAATCCCACACGCTGTACACGCTGTAGTCAGACCAGCTATTGTTAGTAGCTGCCATATCTAACGTAGCGTACCTAACGCATTCATCTGCTCGTATAATTTTTGACACTTCATGGTCACTTACAGCATCACAGTTATACAACTCAATATCTTCGCTTCTGTTCTTTTTGTAAAAATGAAACTTAGGAAACATTCCGCTTTCACCAAACGTAGGCGTTCCCTGAAACTGGGCAGCAAACCACATAGGGTCTTCTTTCTGCTCAGACAACAACTGTGCTTTAGTACGTACCATAGGCCACAACGCTTGCCCTTCTTCACGACCAATAGGATCATCAGCTTCAGCTATAGCAGGTAGCCGTACCGCATACCAGTCGTCTCTAGCGTTACCGTCTTCCTCGTACACAAACCTGCCTGCCAGATCGTCCTCATGCCATCTTGTAAACATCATAATTTCTAATGGCAGACCACGTTCAGGCAAACGAGTCTTTCGTTTAATAAACACAGAAGAATAAAAGTTACCTGCTGCATTCCTGTTAGCTTGAGACAAAGCATCTACTGCATCTTTAATAGGGTCGTCAATAATTCCTAACTGAAAACCTTTACCAGTTAACGCTCCTCCCGTACCAACCAAAAACATTTCGCCTTTAGTTTCTTTAAAGTACAAGTGGTCAGCGCCATGACGCTCGCCTTTAGCTAGCGTCAAGCCTAGCTTCTCTTCATTCTCCAACAACTTATCACGCATCTTCTTGCCCCACGTCTTTGTAGCAAAGTCGTCAGAGTATGTAACGAACGCTATGTGGTTGTCAGGGTGCTGCATCCAGTACCATAACGGCAAATGCTCAGACACTAAATACGACTTACCATGCCTAGGAGGCATAGCTATAGCTAACCGTAAAAGTGCCCTTTCTTTCGTATCAGGATTTTCGCCCCAGAAATCAAGCGCTTTATCAAAAGGCACATCATCATGGCTGTTAACAACATGACGATCCTCTCCATCCGTTGTATATACCCATGTAGGTTTTGGTCCAACTCCTGATTTATAAAGTCGGTACTCGGTAAACGCAACAATAATTTCATTTAAATACTCCAAATGTGGTGCTCTAACTGTCTCAGGAGACAACCAACACATTAAATCTAAAGGACTGCGCTTTGCTAATTCATACTGTAACTGATGCTGGTAAAGTTCTAACTCCTGTGGGCTAGCGTGTGCAAGCAGTTCAGGAGATAGTAGCTTCACACGTTGTCAACTAAGAACTGTACTGAAGGAGTACCAGAAGCAGCTATAGCGTAAACTGATTCTAGCGGCTGTGTTAATTTAATCTCTACTATAGAATTAGTATCAGCTTTAAGCAAAATGCCATTAGAGCTGTTGCCAACATCAGAACCACCAACAGTTACGTTAATAGCTGTGTTGTTTTGAATTTTTATAGTTTGAGGATTAGTAGCATCTGCTGCTTGAGTAGCTGTCCAAACAATAGCTGCTGAAGTTGACAATGCTTTGTCATCACCTTTTAATGCCATAATTTCCTTTCTAGCTTTCTAACTCAACGACTCTTGCCGTGAGTTCTTGAACTGCTTTAACGAGCGGAGCGATAAATTCGTGATACCGGAGGCTTTGTCTTGGAACTGTGTCAATCACTTCTTCTATCTCTTCCCTTGATTCTTCATCCCAATGCGACAAAGTTGTTTTCGGATCATTGACAGTATTTAACCCCCACACGCCCTGATCAGATGCTGAACTATCGGTTGCATCAAGAGCCGTTTTGACTTCTTGTGCAATGAAACCTTGATGCTTTCTCGTGCCGTCTTTCCATTTATATTGAACAGGTCGTAGAGAATTCACGAACGCCAGTCCGAGAGCGTCTTCTGATGAGATTTCCTCTTTTAGCGATACGTCTGAGGTGGTAGTAACCCCTCCCGCCGAGTACATATCAGCAAAACGAAAAGAACTAGTCCCCCAGTCTTTCGTGTTGTCTTGTTGAGGGTAACCTTCGGCGTCTTTGATTTTGAGACAGTCATTTATTGAAACGCCTGCACTACCGCTTTGAAGCATCACTCCTGCGTTGTAGTTCTTTAAGCGGAGAACAGAAGAACCTTCATAGCCGACTATTCCTACCCAATCATCGTTTGGACCAGTAAAGAAAATGTTTGCGCTCACATAATTAGAAAGGCTTGATTGTCCTTTGATTTGTAACGCCGTATATACGATTCCGCTACCAAGATTAGAAGCTACGTTCTGTGGAGATACTACTAAACCACCAGCATCCGAAAAAGTTAAGCTACCTGAACCGCCGAAACTACCTGACGAATTGACTTGAACGTTAGTGTCAGAACCTGCAGGAGACCCGCCACCACCAGCAGCATCTTCCCAAGCTACACCGCTTCCTGTTGAAGTTAGAATTTGACCATCAGATCCTTGACCACCATTAACTTTGAAATTAACTGCGTCTACAGTATCTTTAACAATCAAAGCGTCTGCTGACTCATCCCATAGCATGTACTTTCCAGAGGTATCCCCAAAGAATTTCACGTCGTGAGACGTACCGTCCACTCCAACTGTGACAGCTCCCTTGAATGTAGGAGAAGTATCCCACCCAGACGTGCCAGAACCAGTACCCATAAGCACAGCATCAGCAACAGCATTAGAATCACCAGTACCTAGCTTCGTTTCCAAAGCAATCAAAGCACCCGAATGATTCGTATGCACCGTATGATGCTCAAAACCAGTAGCGTTCATGTCCGTTGTCGCAGTAGGAGACGGCTGCTGAGTAGCAGAATCTAAACTAGAAGGAAAATTGGTTGCCATATACTAAACTCCTGAAACTAAAATACTAACCGTAGGCGTGCCAGACGCTGCTATAGCATACACCTTAGCAAGCGGTTGTGTCAAATCAACAGGCCCAAAAATATTAGTGTCCCCCGCTAAAGTAGTCTCACCCGCATAATCAATACCAGAAGAATAATCCTCAGAAGAAGTATAGTCAGTGTGCCCAGAAGCAGAAACAAAAATTTTAACACCATTAGAACCATTAGCAACATCGGAACCGCCCACAGTACAAACCGTGGCGCTATTGTTTTGCACAATAACACTCTGAGGAGTACCAGAAGAAGCAGAAGAAGTAGCCGTCCAAATAACAGTAGGGCTAGTGCTAATAGTTATATCATCGCCTTTAATCGCCATGAAACCAGTGTACCACATTCAAACGGTATATTGCCTTAAGTAAAGCATTGCGTTTTCCAAAAACAGACGGGTAATAATAAGCCGCCCCTACCAAGGGGGGTGCCCCCCCGTATTAATGTATGACATTAAGTGACTGACACAGTATTAAATTAATATCCACCCCTCTATAAAAATATAATTTAAAAAATTAATTTAAATTAATTACATAACCGCAGGTCAGAAGCCTAAAGAATTTCTTGTTTGACTTGACGTATGAAACGGTATATGTAATAGTAAGTACATAGCAAAGAGAGGAGGAAAGATGGAAGATAAAATTGAAGTAGGACTAAGGAGAGCTCTAAAGCAAGAGACGCATCCTGTCGTTGTACATCGTGGATTGAGTAATGAAGCTTTTGAAAAATACTTCATGGCTAATCCTGAAGAATACAAGCAAGCTGTTCTTGGTTACATGGACCAGTATTGGAAAATGTACATGCAAGAAGGCTAACAAACAAGGGGGGCGAAAGCCCCCCTTCATATAATACTAATCAACTAATAAAGGAAGGAATAGAATGACAGAAGAGTTTAACATAACAGAAGGTTGGATCGAAATGTCCGCACAATGTCACAAGTGCGGTAAGATTGTTTCGGCTTTAGCTGACCCAGACAGGCTAGACAAGTATGCTGCCTTACAGGACAGTGTTGAGTATTGGGGAGGCCCGTACTTCATAGCGATTGATACGTGGACTGAATCTACGCAATGGTATCGTGAGCTTATGATTGCAGCAGCTACAGACCCTGATGGTCAGCATTACAGTATGGAAGATTACTACTGCGATAAATGCTTCAACCCTACTTACCTTGGAGGGGTAGACGATGTAGACTGTTTCAAGAGTCATTACAGGACCAAGGTTTTTATGGAATCTATGGAGGCCGAGAGCCAAGGCTCTACTCGTTGGAACTTTGAAACATTGAACAAGGCTACTCGTGAATGGCGTTTGAAACTGTGGGACCAAGCCACAGAACAAGTTTATGGTAAGAGCAGACAAGGAAGGAGATGATATGCTAATAACAACAATGGTAGAGTTCATGTGCCTAGTGCTTATGACATTCTGTGTAGCAGTTATGATCATAGTACCGAAGAGATAAACCAAGGAGCCTCACCCGAAAGGGTGGGGTTTTCTTGTGCCTAAAGTATAGGAATCTAAGCGCTGCGGCGGCGCACATGCACGGGCGCCATTTGTCTACCACTTGGTAGATAAACAGTAAGTTGATTTAATGTGTGCCATTAAATAAGCCCTTGAATTGTAGGCAAAAGAAATTTTAAAAAACACGAAATCCACAGGTTATCCACAGGAAACGGTATAAAATATGTGTTACAATCGGTATATAGCAAAGGAAGGAGGAAAATATATGCCATACGTTAACCTAGACGATTGTGTTGAAGTATCTGTGGAAGTATCTGACGTAAATGTCAGTACTTCTGAAGCATACTTTGATATTGAAGTTAACGATATTGATGGGCTTGATCACTACATCAAAGATGAAGTACAACTTCAACTTAAAAATAGTGACCAAGTAGTAGACGCTAAAGCTGTCGCCGTAGAGATACTGCGAATGCTAGCCGACATACTACAACAAAGCTAATCAATATCTAAATGAGGCGGGACCGATCAGATAACCGCAGCAGACTCGGAGTCACTCCCCTAGACTTGGCAACAGAACAGGGGAAGAACCACTAGCCCAAAGGAAGGAGGGTAATATGGGAATGAGTAAGAAACACTATCAGGCACTAGCTGAAGCAGTAGCTCAGCCGCTAGAGTACGGCGAAGAAGAGTGGATGTGTACTTACCTTGGCCTTTGCATTGACATACTAGATGCAATCGGCACCGTATGCTGGAAGGATAACGACAGGTTTGACTATGACAAATTTGTAAGAGCCTTCTTAGATACTGTAGGCGAAGACAAGTTAAGCTACTTCCGAGCGCAACTCATCCTACGGAACAGGCTTCCAGAGTATGCGGATCCTCACCCGCAAGGAGTGCAGTAGGTGGTACTAGCACTGGAACCGTTAAGGTAGCCAGCAGGGGGGTGCAATGCCCCCCAGCTAACGAAAGGAGGTAACTATGCCATATAGTAAAGCTAACCAAGACAGGCACAAAGCAACTAACGAACGTGTAGCTGCTCGTTCTAGAAATCAACGAGCAAAGCGGGGCGGGTTGACTGAGCGCCAAGCGGAACGCAGAGCAGCATCGGGCGAAGAGTTCGTATGCTGTAGCTGTAGCCAATGGTTGAAGCGACATCACTTTGAGTATGTATACCCGTGGCCAGATGGTGACACACATCTAGCTCGCAGGTGTCAGCAGTGTCGGGACAACATACGGTACGAGCGTAACCGCAACCGCAGATAACAAACAAAGCCCCTGCCCTCTTCGGAGGGTGGGGGTTTTTATATTGTTTTTAAAATTAGTAATCTAAGCGCTGCGGCGGCGTGGCTCGGTAAGCCTATTTGTAAGGTGCGCCTAACAACATAACCGGCACACTGCAGCGGCATTATTACGCCAAAATAAAAAAGAAATCCACAGGTTATCCACAGGTAAACGGTATACATGTGTGTTATACTTACCTTCATGGAAGGAGGTATGAGCATGATTAAACTATCTAACAACGCAACGGTGATACGCTGCGAGATTGGTTACGGTAGGGACGGTGAACTAAGGTTCATCGGCAAGGTGCTAGCGCACCGAAATGGCGAATACGTTGCTTGGCACATAGGCAGCGACAACGGCATTACCTACAGCTGCTTCTGGGGTCACTACAGTGACAACGAAGCCAATGCACACGAAGCTTACGAAGCTAAGTTTGTGGGCTACGGGCCAACCCTTCTAGACTGACAACCTAGAGGTTTCATCAAAATAAAGCCCCTGCTCTCTGTAAAGGAGAGTGGGGGTTTTCATATTTGCCTAAAATTTTTCTGGTCCAAGCGCTGCGGCGGCGCTGTTTCGCTGCTGCGGCGGCTAAAAAATGTGACACCCGCCTGTCATCTGTGACACGGCGGCGTCAAACGTGACACGGGACTGTCAATTATCGTGGGTTGTGGATAAGTTGTGGATTTTGTGTGGATATGTTGGGGATTTCGTGTTTAGCCCTGAAAAGGTATAAAAGTGTGCTAGTCTCGTAGGTAACGAGCAAAGGAGATTCTGCAATGGTATTAACATTAGCGCCTGATAACGCAACGCTTTACAGGTATATACGAGAGGTAAATGCAACCTATGGTTCTGAGACCGTAGCGTGTTTAGAGCGTGTTTATCAGAGGGCACGGGAGCTAACACCGGATTTACCGGCTAACGTCTCGTTCACTATTAAACAGAGCGGGCGAAGAGGTAGTTCTATCGTTCTTGGGCATTTCTTACAGAGTGCATTTGATAACGGCACCGCATGTGCCCCACAGGACGCCGTTCACGAGATTAACATTAGCGGCGATTGCCTTTCACGTGGTCCTCTTCAAGTACTGCAGACGGTGCTACATGAGGCAGTTCATGCTCTATGTGCCGTGCGAGGTATCAAGGAGACGACAAGGCAGAACCGTTACCACAATAGGAAGTTCGTACAGGTAGCCGAAGAACTATCACTAACCTATGACGACCCTCAGAACTATGTCACTACGGTTAATAAGCAAGGCGAGAAAGTTCTTAAGTTGACACCGGATGCAACGATTGGTTTCTCTAATGTTTGTATCACAGATGCAACACGGGAACTGTATAAGAAAGAACTTGACATGCTCATGTCAGATTTACCAATTAACAAGGGTCGTCCCGTTGCTCCTCGTTCTAATCCTCGTACACAGGATAAGGTCTTTACGGTCTTCCCACCGAAGACAGGTAACGAGTATCAGATACGAGTATTCGGGCCTAAGAAATACGAGGATCAAGTAGAGTTCTTAGTCCCTCATGTTCGGGTTTGGTCTAAGCTCACACTCGGTGTGATGGTTGGTTTGCTTGATTATGTCGGCATCTCTACTGATAAGGACGAGGATTTACTAGCTACTAATGATTACATATTCGCAGTAGAAGAGGATCATAGTGACTTCCCACAGGAAGTTGACACGCTTGTGTCACTAATTAATGAGAGCAAGTTTACTACTTATGAAAGAGAGGAAGTAAGATAATGATTACACATAACCACATGCTATTGATTGAAGATAGCGACGGAGACCTGATTGACGGTCATGATTGTTGCTCATCCTTCTGCAGTTACGATTTAGCGGAGGATTTAGGCGTGCCTCATAAGGATGCTGTATTGATGGGTTACTCCGGTGAGACTGAGTTCAATACTATTTGCGTAGTTTGTGACGTAGTTATTCACGGCACGCATGGTTTAGGTGACCATGAAATTAAATGTAGTAATCACAAGTGTGAGGTATGTATGAAAGAGAGAGAGGTTATTTAAATTGGACCCGATAGAGTATATGTTAGAGAGCAACTTTAAGGAGGTTGATAAGGGTATGAGAACCTTTACATATAATAAATTAGAAGAGATAAGAGAATACGCAGAAGAGCGTATCCTAGATTTTAAAAATGATTATGACGGTTCGCTGTCAATTTTTAATCCTGATGACGGTGATTACAGTGAGGCGCATCAGGAACTGTTTAACACGGATTACTATATTATTGGAACCTACAAGGCTACTGAGTGGTTTGGTTCTGCTGAAAATGTATTCATAGCTATTGAGTTAGTGACGGATTACGAGCAAGAAAACTTCGGAGAAGTTCTAACAGCTGTTTATGACCCTGAGAGGTTAGTTAACATGTGCGTGTACATCTTAGGTGAGATAGTTTTACCAGAGGTAATTGACAGTTACTTGTCAAGAGTAGAGATGGGGGCGTAGCAATGCCTAAGTTTGAGATATATTTTAGTCGTGTCTTTACGTTAGATGCAGTTGTTGAGGTTGAAGCTGAGTCGGGGGACAGAGCTAGAAGGATGGTTGATTCCAATCCTGCAGCCTACGCACCTCTTGATGTAGACGACTTAACAGAGTTCACACCAGATGTTCATGTTATTAAGGAGTTGACAGAGTAATGTCAAGTGTTCCAAGTGTGACGGGTGCTCCCCCCCTATGTATATCTTTCCTATCCTCCTTTGCTTACATAAGGGGTGGGGGTACCTGTCACACTTGGAACACTACTACTAATAACTTTAATATTCCTTTAGTTTATTGGGGTTTAGGTGGTTCAGTACCTGTCACATACCCTGTCACAAAGGTGGCACAGGATGGGTACGAAAAAGTATATGCTACAATATACAGTATGAGTTATGAAGTGCACCCAACGTGGATAGATGGAGAGCATGCTATCTTTTATGGTTCACTGGCAGAGTGTCAGCAGTTCTGCTTTCGTAGTCTCGCAGTGTTTAATCTGTTGACGTCTGATTACCCGTTCCGTTTAAAAATAGGAGAGCAAATTGAAATTAACCAAGAGAAATCATAGGAAGAAAAAAGGTGACAGTCCGCTGTCATTTTATTACGAGCACTGGCATAAGGTGGAGTCGTTGTCTTTAGATGGCAAGCGTTACCCACTTGAAGCCGGACGTGTCATTAAGGTAAAGGGCGAGCGTGGTATCCATAAGGTGGAGTCTATCGTTCAGCACAAGGACACTGGAGCTTATGAGGTACACACGCACTGGCAGTCGTCTAAGTACTTGACACCTGCAACACGTGCACAGTCAAGGTGTATCAGGTTAGAGCATATTAAACACATAACAGGAGAGGTTAAGTAATGGAAGAACAATTTACAGTAAGACTATATGGGGATGGCTGGTGCGCTAGTGTCCTCATTGATTGGGAAGTAGACGATGACGGTGTTCTTGACTTTGATTATCAAGATGACACTTGGAATGCTATGGTCAAGTCTGCGTATGCTAAGTTAAACGATGACGGCATACAGGTTCAAACTCACTTGGGCGAACCTGACTGTGATGAAATACTAGAGGGCTGGTGTCCGTGATGGAACATTTTAATCAGCCACTACTTGGCATTCTTTGTAATGCTTTTATAGTATTAAGTGTATTGTTTATCCCTCATTACATAAGGAGCAGAAGATGACACCTCAAGGTGAGACACTATTTAATTTATTCCAAGACATAACTAGAGCACAACTTGAGATGCTTGGTGAACTGGGGCTTGCAGCTGTTGATATAGAAGATGACAGCGAGGTGTCAAACAACGATGACTGAGGCGTATGGTAATATAGATGGTATGAAGCTACCACTTATATTTGATGGAACTAATTTACCGTCACCGTTCTTTGCTTGGTCAGAGGACAGCCCGTTTAATGAGTTCCTTGTTATGTTTGACACTGAAGATCCCGCTATGCTTGCGTACTTGGATCAAGTGCAGGCGCAATGGAAAGATTTATTTCCTCAAGCTACTGCGGAGAATGCTTGGTTCTTTATGGCTGGTATCTTGTCGTTGTTCTTTAGTTTAGAAAGCTATCCTGATTGGGAAATTGATGATGACATGCCGCTGTCAAGTGAGCACATGAGTTACGTGGAGAATCACGTTGTCCGTTTGTGCTCTCTTATCTTTCATACTGGAGTCATGAATCGTGAAGACTAGTTGGTTAAAGAAAGCAGAGTGCAGGAGCTTGTCAACTGATTTGTTTATGCCGTCAGAGCATAAGCGCATGTCTCCTAAGAAGTGCGAGAAAGCATTAAGGATATGCGAGCAGTGTTCTGTTGTTAAGGAGTGCGCTTTGGACTTGGTTTACTTTGGTGACATTTATAAGTACCAGATCAGAGCCAAGCGTAGATTGTGGATTGACAGTGACTTGTCAAGTTTGCCTTCAAAGGAGGAAGCTTTTGAGTGGCAACGGTAGAGGCGTTATATCTTTAGGGGAGGGGTCACATAAGCGTGAGATTGTATTGTCATTGTTGAGACAGGGACATACACGTGGAGAGTCTGCTGAGATAGCCGGAGTTCATCGTGCTACGTTGTGGCGTCAGTTACGTAGAGATCCTGAGTTCCTTGATGACGTGGTTTCGGCAGAGCAAGAAGCACTGGACCCTAAGTTTGGTTTATTGAACGAGTGGATTAACGATGACTCTATCGCCATCAAGGACAGGCATAACATGTTAAGGACTTTCTTACAGTACAAACACATGGAACAGAAGAATGATGTTACAATAAAACACCAGCACACTCACGAGTTAACGGTGGGAGGGGATCAGCTTGAGCAAGTTATGGAGCTGCAAAGAGAGCTTGAGTCTCGTGCCCTTGAAAGTGGAAACGAAATAATAATTGACATTGAGGAGTCAAATGGAACAAGCAATGAAGATGATTGATAAGTCCCGTGTAGTTGCGAAAGCATCAGTCACGTGGATAGCTACCGTAGTGGCAGTGTTGCAGTACATCCTGACACAGGATGTCATCTTACAGTACCCAGCTGTGGTGCAGTATGGTGGTCAAGCTGTTGCATTTCTATGTGGTATAATCGCTATTATAAGAAGAGTCACACCTGTGTCTCGTGAAGACCGAAGTGTCATGACCTACTAAAGAAAGAACCGTTCCCTTTGTTACCTGATTTAGAATTGAATTTAGTTGGACAGTCCGACGACTTTGTTGCGGACACTGTAGAGTTCAACAACTGGCTGACCCGACAGCTAGCTACCCGTGAACCGATAGCTATTGACACGGAAACGTGTGGCTTAGATTGGTGGGAGCCTAACTTTACGAGACTCGTACAGTTTGGCAGTGACCGTTCTGGTTGGGCGTTACCTGTTGACTGGTGCCGTAAGCTAGTTGACTACGCACTGTCAAGAATACGAGATAGTCGTGTTCCTGTTGTAATGCACAACGCCAAGTTTGATATGCACGCTTTAGAATCGGACGGCTTTACCGTGCCGTTGTGGTCTCAGATACAGGACACTATGATCTTACATCACTTAGCACATCCTCTTCGTAGCCACGCTTTGAAGAACATAGGCAAGTATGATTTCGGAGAATGGGCTGTGACAGGGCAGCAGGCACTGAAGGGTGTCATGGCTAAGAACAAATGGGACTGGGGCACAGTGCCCGTAGACAATCCGTACTACTGGGGCTACGGGGTTTGCGATACGATACTTACCCGCATGGTGTATGACAAGTACGTGTCACACAACTGGGTGGATCAGGACGCCTACGAAAGAGAGATGGCGTACATAGAGGTCATGCACAGGGTAGAGCAGAGGGGTTTACGTATTGATTTAGATTACTGCCGTAGCTTGTCGTGTGAGTGGGAGCGCACATTACGTAACTTGTACTTGTGTCTTAAGGAAGCAGGGATAAGCAACCCGCACAGTAACGCTGAGATTGAGAAGGCGTTTAAGGAGTTAGGCTGGCACCCTGAACTTTTCACTGAGACAGGGAAAGCGCAGCTTGACAAGAGCGTGCTTGATGCGATAGCTAATATGCCATCTCACATAGCTACTCATGCTAGGCAGTTGATTGAGTTTCGCAGACTTAGCAAGTGGAAGTCCACCTATCTTGACACGTTCTTGTCAAGTGTGGACGGTGACGGTAGGGTGCACCCATCTATAAAAACGATGGGCGCCCGCACTGGTCGTAGCTCTATTACTAATCCTCCATTGCAGACATTACCTCATACGCCACATATACGTAGCGCTGTCATACCGGATGACGGCTCTAAGCTTTACGCTGTGGATTACAGCGGGCAAGAGTACCGGATACTGGCGTCTTATTCTGGGGACGAGGCGTGGTTAGATGAGTTTACGAACGGGCAAGCGGACCCTCACACGATGGTGTCTAAGATGCTTGGCATAAAACGGGATCAAGCTAAGACATTTAACTTTGCTATGGTTTACGGTGCTGGTCCAGCTAAGCTGGCTCAGGGTACGGGGCTGACAGAGCATGAGGTTAAGCTTTTTCTTAACACGTACAAGCAGCGGTTCCCTAAAGTTAACGAGTTTATTAACGACTTACAGAGGGTAGGCGCAGGTAGGTTGACGGAGAAGGGACACGCATACGTGGTGACGAGAGGTGCTCGTAAGGTTGAGGCACATCAAGATCAAATGTATGCGCTAACGAACTATTTGATACAGGGTTCTGGGGCTGACGTCCTTAAGGAAGCTGTGTGTCGTTTAGATAAAGCCGGATTAGCAGATCACATTCTGTTACCCGTGCATGACGAATTATTATTTGACATTCCGTGTCAAGATTCAGAAGAAACAGTAAAAGAAATAGTGGACATAATGACTAACGATGATTGGTTCAAGGTGCCTATCGTTGCTGAGGCAGAAGGTCCCTTTAATAATTGGGGTGATAAGTATGTTTGATAATGCACTGCCGGATGAGGCAGAGATAGTCCTAGCATTGGACGTGGGTAAGGTTACAGGGGCAGCGATTTGGGTTACGTGTTTTCCTGATCGTGTTATAACTTCTGAGATACCTACGAGGTACATGGTGCGGGACATGGTGGAGGATTTGATCTTGTTTAACGACAACAAGGTTACGATAGCGTGTGAGAACTTTGTTATATCACAGAGGACTATTAAGACAGCTCAGGATCACAACGCTTTACGTTTGATTGGTTGGCTTGATTTGTTCTGCGATAAGCACAACATAGATTTTAAGTTACGTACAGCCGCTAGTGCTAAGTCGTTTGCTACTGACGACAAGTTAAAAATACTTGACTGGTACACGTCAACTAAGGACGGTCACGCTAACGATGCTAGCAGGCACATGATACTGCAGATACGTGACTCGTACCCTGAAGTTTTCGCTACTAACATATTGCCGCAGCTAGCTAAGGTGTTGTTAAAGTGATACGGCTACAGTCGGCAGACGGTAAACTGTTTGTAGATGCGTCACCTCGTGACACTAAAAACATTAAGCTAATTGCAGGGTCACGATACCGTAAGGATCGTGACGTGTGGGAGTGTCCACTTAACTTAGCTACGTTCACAGCTATACGTAAGATGTACGGCTTACACCTTAGCGTGGCTGAGAGTGCGTTGAGAGCGGAGAAGAAGCTAGAGCATTCAGCGCATTTACAAGAGGTGGCACGTAAAGATTACTCTGTGATTGCTAAAGAGCCACGCTTGTATTCGTTTCAGAATGCGGGTGTAAGGTTCTTAGGTAAAGGCAAACAAGTTCTGTTAGCTGATGAGATGGGCACGGGTAAGACAGTGCAAGCTTTGACTACGTTAGAGTTAGCTAACGCATTTCCAGCTTTGATTGTGTGCACTAACTCTATGAAGCACAAGTGGGCTGAGGAAGTACAGACGTGGACGAGTGCTACTCCAGTAGTTGTTGAGGGCACTGCGTCTAAGCGCAGAAAGTTGATAGCTAGCTGTCAAGAATTAGATAAGTTTGTTGTTGTTATTAACTATGAGTCTCTCAGGTTGCATTCTAAGCTAGGTTCGTTTGGTAACACAGTTACTAGTGCAGAGGAATCTAAGACTAAAGAGTTAAACGAGATAGACTTTGTGACTGTCATAGCGGACGAGGTGCATAAAGCTAAAGAGCCTAAAGCTAAGCAGACTCGTGCGTTGTGGGGTGTAAGCAAGGGTGCTACGTACAGGTTTGGTTTAACTGGCACACCTATTATGAATAACCCTGACGACTTGTGGTCTATCATGCACTTTGTTTGTCCTGACGAGTGGCTGTCAAGGTCACGCTTTAGGCAACGCTATTGTCATGTGTCGGCTGGGTGGCATGGTGGTCTTGAGAACTTAGGTTTGATTAAGCAGCGCATACCTGAGTTAGATGTTTTCTTACAGCCAAGAATGATTAGACGTACTAAGGCAGAGGTGCTGCCTGATCTACCTGAGAAGACGTTTGATACCCGCCGTATTCCTATGACGTCTAAGCAAGCTAAGTCCTACAAGCAGATGGTGGAGTACATGATAGCTGAGGTAGAGAATGGTTTACTTATGGCGGCTGATCCTTTGTCTGCACTGGGCAGGCTACGGTACTTTGCGTCAGCGTTTGTAGAGTTTGGCACACACAACGATGACATTTCTATGCGTACACCGAGCAACAAGTTGATGGCTTTGAAAGACATACTAGAAGAAGGCGGAACTCCTCTGGTTGTGTATGCGGAAAGCCGTAGACTTATTGAGTTTCTTGACAGGGAGCTGTCAGAACTTTATAAGACTGGTTTGCTGACTGGAAAAGTTTTGCCTCAGCAAAGAAAAACTAACATAGACGCATTTCAAGATGGAAAACTTGATATACTCTTAGCTACTACAGGAGCAGGAGCGGAAGGAATTACATTGACAGCTGCTAATAGGTTAGTTGTAGCACAAGAAAGCTGGAGTAACACGGCTAATAAACAAGCGCATGACCGCATACATAGGATAGGTCAAGAGCGTAACGTGCAGATTATAACACTAATATCTGAAGACACTGTTGATGAGACTGTTCACTCAGCTTGTAGTTACAAAGAAGAACAATTACAAAGACTGGTTAGAGATCCTGACTGGTACAAGAGCGCCATGATTGGAGACGTATGAATATAAAACCAATAGCGCATGGAACATGGCAAGGCTACAAGCAAGAACGTAGACGTGGCATGGACACATGTGAAGAATGTAGAGAAGCATGGAACAATTACTATAAGAAAAGGAGAGTAGTACATGCAGGAAATAATAGTTAGGCAGTCAGAGTTAAAGAGGTGGACACGGTGTAGACGTGCAGCCTACTGGCAGTACACGCAAGGGTGGCATAAGCAAACTCAAGACTCTGATGTTCGTGGGGTTGGCACACACTTTCATGGTCTTATGGCTGAGTACTATGGTGGCTTAGAACCAGAAGAAGGTATTAAGTTTAACCCTGATGATGTGCAAACATCACAAGTTATGTTTGACACTTACGTGTCAGAAATGGAAGAGACAGGCATGGACGCAGGGCAAGAGACTGTGTTCGTGGAAGAGCGCATGTTTTCTGCACCTATACAAGTCACGCAAGATACGTTCTATCGTGTGTCTTGCCAAGTAGATCATCTGTACCGTGACAACGCTATAGTTGGTTCTCCTTTAATAGGGCAGGATCACAAGACAGCAGCATCTTTTTTTAACACAGCTAATAACGACTTTCAATTAATGGTGTATGCAGTTGTGCTACGTGACAACAACTACCCTGTAGATTACATGGAGCACAACATAGTTAAACGCAACAAACGGACGGGCAGAGCTAAGCCTCCGTACACTCAACGCAATCGCATACGTATTACTAGTGAGACACTGGACTGGTGGACTGGCTACATACACACTATGTGTAACGATCATTTCAAAGCACATGAGCTTTCTTTGTCTGTCAACAGCCCACATCTTTACCCTGTCCCAGATAATACTTGCTCATGGGGTTGTGATTTCGTAGACGTATGCAGTATGGTGGAAGAGGAAGAAGATTACGACAGTGTGTTAGTAAACGAATACCAAAGAGCAGGAGCAGAAGATGGTCAATAAAGATTATAGAAGGATAAGTTTATTTATTCACGGGTGGTGGGGAGCAGGCAAGTCTTGGCTTTCAGCTTCAGCACCAGCGCCTAGACTAGTGCTAGACACAGAAGGCGGTTACCACGACACAGAAGGTAAGCATGTTTTATGGAATCCTTCAGATCCACTACCTCAAGATCTTGACAAAGAAACGTCAGTAATTGTAGATGTAAACGAGTGGGGTGTTGTAGAAGATGTTATGAACATTCTAAGATCAGGCGATCATCCGTTTGAAAGTATAATTATAGACAGTGTGCACGAACTACAAGACCAACTTAAACGTGTAGTTGCTAATCCTGAAGGCGTGTACGACCCTAATGCTGTGTTCCAGCACCAAGCATGGGGTAGATTAAAGAACAACATGGGGCTATTGTTTAGAGAGCTACGAGATTTTACTAGACCAACTGCGGCTAAACGTATAAACGTTGTGCTAGTATGCGGTACTGATGATGAGCTTATCCCGCATAAGCCTCTCCTTGAGGGAGGATCTCGTAAAGTTGTTACAGGTTTTTACGATGTGGTGGGCTACCTGCGTACAGCTCAAGATCAGAAGCAACAAGAAGTACGAGTCTTACAAATAACACCATCACCTACAGCTGTAGCCAAATGCAGGTTGCATAGCTTACAGCTTGAGCACGGTACAGAGATAATAAACCCTGACATACGCAAGATGTTGTCAGTAGTTAATAGGAAGGAAAGCAATGAAAGCACCAAGTAACAACGAAGTCTTAGAAGTTGACTCTAAAGAATTAGAAGAAACTTTAGACATAAAGAACGCTCCAGTTATGATGCCCGCTATTAAGGTGGGGGGCCGGGGGGGGGGGGGTGGGGGGGCGGGTTTTGTTTTTTT
>JAAHTH010000460.1_pt1 | contig 39191 bp, 42 predicted proteins | sample 6116091 | NCBI WGS metagenome assembly JAAHTH01 (sample SAMN13939990, study PRJNA603662) | sponge metagenome | isolation source: marine sponge | host: Mycale hentscheli | place: New Zealand | collected 2006
TTACGAGTCCCTTTAAACGGGTTTTGAGTCAAGTTCGCGAGTCTTAAAAAAAGAATTAAAAAAAAGGTTATATATCGACAAATACTTTAAAAGTAATGCACTGGGAGCTTGGCTGCCCGAGTGGCCTTTCGTATATTTAGAGTAAGTTTGAAAATAAAAGGTTATGAAATTATCAAAAACAAGAAGTAAGCTTCAAAAATTTATTCATCTATTAATTCCAAACGGAGATAAAAACCAAATTGCTTCTTCTATAGGTACTATAGGAGAAACTTTAGTGTGTAATTATTTTGGTTGGGAGAATATTGATGGAGATGGGTATGATGCTATAGATAAAGATGGAGCTTTATATGAGATTAAAACTATGTCTAATGAAACAGATACCCATTATGTAGCATATAATCATGAGAAGAAAAAAGATAGATATGATTTTTTAGTTATATTTCATTTTGATTTAGAACGTGTATCAATTGTACCTAGAGAGGTAATTAATGAATATATTGATACTATTAGTACTACATTGCGTTTAAATTTTAACGAATCCCTTCAAACAACATTAGGAAAACAAAGATTATCTGCTAGATTTCAATTTATATTTGAAAAATATGAGCAAAAGGAGTTTAAAGTTTCTGCATAAAGATTTGGCTACCCAGGAGGCCTTTCGTATATTTACGGTATAAATAAATAAGAAAAAGGTTATGATAAATTTACAAAGTACAGAGTTTTTAAGTTTAGAGGAGATTAAAGAAATAGCTCCTTCCGTATTTACTACTAATGGTAGTAAAGATACTTCCGATAAGTATACACACATTCCAACTGATAGAGTAATTAGAGATTTAGAAATATTAGGATGGAAAGTAGCAGATGTAAAAGAAGTTGCTGCTCGTAAAGATTCTACTATTGGTTATCAAAAACACTTAGTAGTATTTAGGAATGATGATGTAGTAATTACAGGTGAAGATGGTGATACAGTTTATCCACAAATTTTACTTACTAATTCACATGATGGTAAAAATGCATTTAAATTTCAAGCTGGTTTATTCAGAATGATATGTGAAAATGGTTTAGTTATTGCTGACGAGTCATTTGAAGATTATTCAATTAGACATATGGGTTATGATTTTGAATCATTACAGTCATTAATTAAGGAAATGGTTGCTAATTTAGATGTTACTGTTGAATCAATGAATAAAATGAAGCAAATTGAATTAGATGAAAATCAACAACTTGAATTAGCTAAAAAGTTACTTGAAGTTAGATTAGAGGGTACAGGAAATACTTATGATGCCCACCAACCTACATCTGTAAATTATTCTCAAAGGAAAGAAGATAATGGAACTGATTTATGGAGCGTGTTTAATAGACAACAAGAGAATATAATTGAAGGTAATTTTGAGTATTTTAATGAAAAAAAATATTCTACAATGGTTCCTAATCTACACTTTGTAGGTAGACAAGCCAGACCAATTAAGAATTTTAAGCAAGATATGGATGTTAACAAGAAAATGTTTGCAGCAGCTTTGGAATTGGTATAATGAAACAGTGGATTAAAAATACTTTAAAAGAGATGAGGGAGGATTTACAAGAATTCCTCCCAAAATCCTTATTAGATGTAGTTGAGCCAACAGATCTAATTAAAATGCACGAATATAAGTGCGGTAATGAGCTATTAAAGGCGAAATACCGTATTAAAACCACCAATGAATATATTGATATGATGAATTGGTATGAGGCGAAATCTAAAATAAAGATGTTATGAGTTTAATTTACATGCAATCTACTATTGATTATATGCACTCTAAAGATCCTTATCTATTAGAAAAACTAGTTGAACTAGGTGAACCTGAAATTAAGGAGATTATAAAAGAAGATACTATCAAATATTATAAATTTAAGTTATGAATAAAGATAAGTTATTTAGATTATATATGGTAGTTGGCCAAATTCAAGAATTACTTGAGGATGGTTATATACATACTGCTAAAGAGAAAATTGAGGAATTAAGAATACAATTACAAGATCAAGTTTACTAATGGAAAAACATCCTTATTACGATAGAGAGAGTAAAGAAACATCATTTAAAATAGCTGTTATATCTATACTTATTGTAGTAGTGTTAATAGTAGTTCTACTTATTGGTTCTGCCCTTAATTTAATTGAATTACAATAAAATAATATATACAAATATATGGAAGATATACTTAAAAGTACAATAAACGATTTAGAAAAAAGTTATGGTGAATTAGGACAAATGAAAAACCAATTGTTATCTATGTCCTTAGATTCATTTAATTATCTTTTTGAAGGAAAAGATCCAATGTATAAAAAAATGGATCAAAAAAGTAGTAATGAAACTATTTCCGCTTTACAAACAGATTTATTACCTTTATTTGAAGAAAATAAATTTGAAGAGGGAATAAAAAAAGTAAAGAAATTTATAAAGCTCCTACAAGAAAATTTGGAGAAGCAAAAATAAAACATTACCTTTGGGGTACGAGAGATTTAAAAAATTAAATATTTATGAAATGGGGGTTAAGGAAATAGAAATAAAAGGGGTAGGGGATACCACGTTATATACACTTACACACTGTACTTATTGTAAAACATTAAAAACTGCACTCAGTAATTTAAAAATACCGTTTAAAGAGATTGATGTTGATGAAAATGAGTATATGGGTGATTGGATTGAAAGAAATTTAAAAACAGAAAGTTACCCAGTAATACATTTCACTAAAAGACCAGGAGAAGATTTATATATCCTCCCTAGTAGTGATTTGGATAAGCTAGGAAGCAATCGTATATTTAACACGATCGAGGAAGCACTAGAAATCCTCTTATCATATTATTATGAGATATAAAGACTTAGTACAAAGAAATTTAGAAAAAATTGGTAACCAACTTAATGTTGTAAAATCCAACGCACAAAGAGGTGAACAAAGGCAAGTTAACCAAACGATTGATAATATAAAAGAAATTATTGATCAAACTCAAACTTATCTAAATAACGAAATACAACAATAAATGGTTTTAACAGCGGAGCAAATAAAAAGCAATTACGACGTTCTTTTGAATGGTATTGAAAAATATGTTGAGGGTGAACGTAAACAACAGTTTCTAGATTTTTATAATAAACTAGACGAAAGAATTGCTTTATTACCTGCTTCTCATAAAAAAGCGTATCACAATTGTTTTCCCGGGGGTTATGTTGATCACGTTATACGTGTTATAACTGCCGCATTTAAGGTTCATAAGGTGTGGCAGGAAATGGGAACAAAAGATACCTACACAGAAGAGGAATTATTTGTTTCCGCTTTAAACCATGATTTAGGTAAAATTGGTACATTAGAACATGTTGCCGTTTTACCATCTAAAGATGAATGGAGAAAGAAAAATTTAGGTGAAATGTACACCTTTAACACTAATAATGAATACATGACTGTCCCAGACAGAGGTTTATTCTTATTACAACAAGCAGGAATCCAATTAACTACAAATGAGTGGATTGCTATTAAAACACACGATGGTTTATATGATCAAGCAAACGAAGCATATTTAAAAGGTTTCATGCCCGAAACTAAACCTCGTACTTCACTTCCCTTTATTCTACATCAGGCAGACCTTATGGCAGCTAGAATTGAATTTGAAAGGGAATGGTTAGACACTTTCGGTGATCAACCAAAACCAAAACAAACAAAGCAAGATCGAGTTAATACTAACTTAGATAAAATAGGTTCTGATAATGATAATTTAATGAATTTAGTTAAGAATCTCTAATGACTACAACTACTATAATATTAATTAATGTTGGAATTGTAATTTTTGGAACTATTTCCTATATAATTTGGAATTTACTTAGAAAAAATGAAAGGCAAGAAGATATAATTAATACTCAAAATGAGTATATTCAAACTATATCTACTATAATGACGGAGTCAAATAAAAAAATTAAAGAAATAGATTCAAAACAAATTTTTCAATCTGATGATGAAATAGGTTGGTTTTTCAAAGGAATAAAAGAGATTCAAGACTTAATCAACGAGTACAACATCAACCATAAATAAATGATTGCACCATTAGACGAGTCTCTTGAGGGTAAAATTCTAACTGTACCTCAAAAAGATGAAGGACCTCAATATACTAAAAAAGGTACTTTAAGGAAAAGGAAACCAAAAACTAAAAATCAATATTTTACTGCTGATACTGAAGAGGCTATCATTGAGTATGTTAATGAGACAGATCAAGATAAGCGTAATGCTATTTATAATGCACGTATAAAATATGGTTTCTTTAAGTTAACAGAAAACATTATCCATACTTTTAAATTTTACTACACAGAAGTAGATACAATTCAACACTTACAACACGAGGTAATAACATTCTTACTTGAAAAACTTCATTTATATAAACAAGATAAAGGTAAAGCATTTTCTTACTTTGGTACTATAGCAAAAAGATATTTAATACTCTATAATAATAATAATTATAAAAAATTAAAACAAAAAATAGGGGTTGATGCTGTTGATACAGACCAATCCATAGTAATTGACTTAACCAACAATTATTCACCAGATGAGCCTATGGATAGGGCTACAGAATTTATAGAATACTTACTTAGATATTTTGAATTATATATCTTCGATCACTTTCCTAAACCAGAAGATGCTAAAACAGCAGATGCTATATTAGAGTTATTTCGTAAAAGAGAAAATATAGAATTATTTAATAAAAAAGCTATATACATATATATTCGTGAAATGACTGATCAATCTACACCACAAATTACTAAAATAATTAAAAAAATGAAAAAAATATATGTTAGATTGATGAGCCAATATAATGAACATGGGTATGTTAGTATGAAGTTCTAACTCTCCTATATATCCATATTTATATCCAAAGCATAAATTATGGATTTTTCAAGTATAAAATTATTCGGAAAGAAAAACTTTGCCGATCTTTTAAAAGAAATACATACAAATCAAAAAGATAAAGAAGTTCAACTACGTTCTTTAATAGAGGGGCTAAAACCATTAATTACCTCACCTGGTGAGGCAACAATGATTGTTCCACTAATTAAAGAATATATGGAATTAGCTATTAAAAATGACGATGCTCTAATTAAAATGGCAGGTATTGTCCAAAGAGCAATGAATACTAAGGCTGCTGATTCGGAAGAACTTTTAACTGACGAGGATAAAGAAATGCTCTTTAGTTCTCTTCAAGAATTAGATAATAAAATAGAAATACCTAAATTAGAAGAGGCCAAGCATGCCAGTTAATAGCCAATTTCCCACTATAGGGAACTCTGCCTTTGTACCTAATAGTAACCCAATATCAACAATACAAAATGGAGGTTTACTAGCTGCTAGAGTTATAGATATCTCTTTAGTTACATCAACTAATGGAGCATCTATATTTCAAACTAGTGGTGAATTCGCAAACATAGGAGCTATTAAATTCGAATTATTAAATAATAGTAATACTAAAGAAAATTTTCCACAAGGACCTATCGCTTATCCTCTTGATACTAATGTTAGAAAGGTTCCTTTAATTAATGAGATAGTCTTTATAATGTCTGGTCCTTCTAGAAATATAGCTTTAGAGGGAAATAGTGATGCTATAGATTTCTATTATACAAATGCTATTTCAATTTGGGGAAGGAGTCATTTAAATATGCTTCCTTCAAATTCTTCCACTAGTAAAAATACTGATACTGTACCTAAAGAAGATATAGAAAAAGGAATTTCAAATAATAAAGATAGTCAAGTAGTAGAACCTAAACCTGGAAATACTTTTGAGGAAAAAGCAAATATAAGAAATTTATTTCCAAATGAGGGAGATGTAATAATAGAAGGAAGATTTGGAAACTCAATTAGGTTTGGTTCAACAGCAAAACAATCTAAAGAAAATAAAAATGTAGAAAGTCCTTGGAGTACAGAAGGTCGGGAAGGAAACCCAATTACAATTATAAGAAATGGTCAATCACAAGCAGATTTATCTTTTAATAATTGGTTTCCAATATACGAAGATATTCAAAATGATGATTCATCAATCTATATGACATCAGGACAAACTATCCCTGTTACTTTAGCTTCAAATAATTTTGCTTCATTTGGAATTGATGCTGTACCTATAGCCAATACAACTAAATTACTTCAAAATGTTCCTGTTTTAGATCCTTCTGCTTCACTTGTAGAATTAGATGATACAGGGAATGCTTATGACACCATTAACCAAGAACCAGATTTATCTACAGAAGCAGAAAATGATAAAAAAGTAATTGAAAAATTCAAATTACAACTTGAAAGTATTAATCAAGTAAATCAAACAGAAGAATCTTCCCAAACTAGATCTAATGTTGTAAAAGAAGAATTAAGAGAAAGAAATGAATTTAATGTAGATGAAATTGTTGAAGAAAGTGAAACTAGAACAGGAAACAGAGGTAGAAGTGGTGCGGGTAGTGCTGGAGTTCCTGGTGGGGAAGGAGATTATACTTATCCTAGAAACCGTAATCCTTTAAATAATAGAGAAGATATATAATGATAGAATTTATTTTAGACATATTATTTAATTATCCTGAAGGTATATCCTTTGCTCTTTTTGGAATTAAAAAGAAAAAGAGAAAGGCTGAAAAACAAATGAAGCAATTTGATAAGGGGATACCTGAATTAGATTCTCTCTCATTAGATACTAATAGTGGTGACGTTCCTCAATTTAGCGAAACTCAAAGACAAACACGAGCATCCCAAGCACCTACAGCAACATCATACAAACCAGTTTTTCCTTATAGAGGAAAACAAATTATTATTGATTCAGATAGAGTATTACTTAATGCTAAAGATGATTCTGTTTTTATATTAGGAGATAAAGCAGTAGGTATATCAACTAATGGAACATTTAATATAGATAGTGGTGGTAAAACAATTATTAATTCACCACAAATTGATTTAGGATTAGATGCTAAACACCCAGTAATTAAAGGAGATGAATTCTTAGCTATTTTTCAACAATTTTTACTTGTAATAAATCAAGTTACAGTACCTGAACTTGAAGGTGCTACAGATTCTAATGATGTAAAAATAGCAAGTGTAAATAGAGCAGGAGAAGGTTTAAGAAAGGCAACAGAAGCATTATCTGAACTTCTTCCATCAACATTATCTGATACAGTTAAAACTTTATAATTATGATGATAACCCCTATAAATGCTGGAGTTTCTACTGAACCTAAAAAGATATTAGAGAAAGCATATAACTCTATACAATCTTTCAATAAAGGTTTACAGAATGTTGTTATGATTATTGTATATGGTAATAAAACTATACCTGTAGAATTAGTAGATTTTAGAGATAATGAAAAAAGAAATGAAATAAAATATGCTATTAGAAATATAGGTGAAAATCCTTCTTTACTTAATGTAGTAAATACACTTGAAGTAATTAATACTTACGATCTTTGCAACCCCTTAAACTTTGCCATAAATAATTTATTCCCTCCAGGTAGTGGAGTTGCTAATGCTTTTGGTGATGCCCAAGAATTTATAGATGAATTAGTAGGTAAATTTAGAAAATTTTCTTTAGTAGCGGGAGTTGTAGAAAATATAGCTACACCTGTAGGGGGTTCTTTAGAATTTAAAACCGGTAAAATTGAATTAAATACTAGAGATGAAAATAAATTTACAAGAGGTTCTTTTGTAACTATTACACAAAATGAAAATCCTAAAATTACTTCTCTTATGAGAGGAAGCATTGATGAAGTAAGTAAAAATGGGTATATAATTAATATAGAAAGTATTTCACCATCAACCCCACCATATCAAAGAAATAAAAATGGTGATGTAATTACAGATGATGCTGATATACCTATTCTGGCTACTTTTAATACTTTTACTATAGAAGGGGAAAACCAATTAGTAAGTGATGTTCAAGGGATAGGTAATGATTTAGTAGATATATCTAATGATTTAAAAGGATTTGATTTTGTTACTGTAGAAAATTCCTTAAAAGCAATCCCCAACTCATTCCCAGGAATAAGGGCTCTTAAAAAAGCTATTAAAGATATTAATGATGAAATTAAAGATATACAAAAAAGAACTTTAGAGGGAGCAAGCTCAATTGCTGATTCTGCTCAAACAGCGGGTAGTTTGTTAGAGGGTAATTTTACAGCTGAAGAAGCTATATCTAAATCTAGAAAATTAAGGGATGCTTTTAATAAAATATTACCATATACTGATTTAAAGTTTGCTTTACAAGAAGGATTTAAAAAAGACATTGAAAATATAAATAGATTTTTAAGAGATTTTATACCATTTGAAGAACTAGCGGCAATTGTTGGTGTTATTAATAAAGCAGCAAAAGCTATAGTTAACATAATAGATTTTGCAATTGCACTTATAACAACCATTAATAATATTATAAAAGCAGTAGTTATAGTTCTTAAAGTAATAAGAGTTGTATTAAAAGTTATACAACTTATTATAGCACCAATTCCATCTTTACTTACTACTGTAGGAATGATAGAAAAACCTACTAATTTTATAAGTAAAATACAAGATGGAATTAGTAGAGCTATTGATTTATTAGTAAAAATAAGTAGAGAATTTGATAAAACAATAGGTTTATTATCATTTGCTAAAACATATTTACAATATCTTATTAAAGAAACAGCTGAACTACAAGCTAAACTAGAAAGTTGCCCTGGATTAAATAAATCTGGATTTTCAGAATCAATGAATGAGGCATCAAGAAATTCATTTTTTGCTTTAAAAAGACTTTTAGATACAATTCCAAACTTAGATAAATTCGAAGCAGGACAACAAGGTGTAGCTGAAGTAAATAAAACGGGAGCAACAACTTTTGTTATTATAGATGGTAAGGGAACTATAATGGCTTTACCTGATAGTGTATTTGGATATGATGAATTTGGAAACATAGTATTTTATGGTGACCTAACATCATTAGCTACAGGAGTTTCTTTTGAAGATACATTAGGACAAGATTTTAGAAGTCGTCTTAATTATTATACTTTTAATAAATTTGAAGCAGCTAAACATGGTCCTTTAGTTGAAGCTGCAGAAAATATTTATTTAGATAGTCAAATTATAGCTGATCCTAATGACGCTTTTGGTAATTTTCAAGAAATATATTTAGGATATACTTTAAAAATACAAGAAGACAAACCAATAGATAAAAATAAACAAAATTTACTTAGAAGAAGAGGAATAGCCTTAGATTCAGAAAATAATATAGTAGCTGCTACGGACTTAACTTTCTCAGATGACTTACCAGGTATAATTAATGAATTAAAATATAAGTTAAAGATTAGAATAAATGAAGGTATAATAGGAATTAATACTTCTGATAAACAACCTAATCAAATAAGTGATTCTGATGCTTTAGACTTAGCGGAAAACCTAGGATCTAACCCATTAGCCCTTAGTAATATAAAAGCACAATCAAATAATAGGACAACTAGTAATATTTCTTCTGGTAATGCAGCTAATTCAATAGAAGGTAAACCAATAAATCCAAACGAACCTACAGAAACAAGAATTGGAGGGGGAGATTTTGTTAAAGATGAAACTATGGGAGAAGGAAATATAATGGGTGCTAGTAGTGTTGGAGATAAAGAATCACCAAGTAGAATTATTAATACAAGAGCATTAATAGATCCCATACTTGAAGAACAAAAAACAAATAATCCTGAGGTCAAAGCTATATCAGACATGCTTAATACCCTTAGTTCTGTAGATTCAACAACACTAAATAACCTCCTTAAATCCCCAGGTTCACAAGACTTGTCTGATACAGAATTATTTAATACATTAAAAGAACAAATACTAAGTACAGTTGATCCTAATCCAAACAAAGTTGAAGAAGTTAAAAGAAAAACAGCACAATGGTATGAAGGTTTAAGAAATTCAACTAGGTTAGAATGGGAACAATTAACATTAAATTATAGGCCACCACAAAGACCTGCTCCACCAGAATATGAAACCTATTTTACACAAATAGAAGAACTAGCACTATCACAATGGGTTAGAACTTTACAAAGAGCAAAATATACTGATACTGAAATTCAATATGGTATTAGTAATATGAACATAAGAGATAAATACCAAATAAAAATAGGCCCAGAACCAAATAAAGTTGAGGTAACATTACGCCCAGCATTTAGAAGAAAAAGTTAATATATAAATATTTATAATCATGAAATTAGAAGCTTTTAGAAAAATAATTAGAGAGGAAGTAAGAGATGTAATTAAAGAAGAATTATCTTTAATTATGCAAGCTCCTATCACTGAAACTAAAATAGTTCAGAAGCCGGTTGTAGAACAAAAATCAAAAACAAACTCGCTATCTGAATTAATTGAGGAAACACCTCAAGTACAACAACCCACTAAACCTACCCAACCTTTATTTGAAGGAGCTGGGGCTTTAGCAGATGTTTTAAACCAAACACATGTTGAAGGTGGATGGAGAAATCTTAATGGTGGAATGTCATCACAAGATGCTGTAGGATTTCAAGGTGGCATGCCTGGAGCACCTACTAAAGTAGTAGATTCTGTTGATGAAATGATATCAAACCAAAAAACATCTGATATAAACCAAGTATCAATTGATGCTGTACCAGATTTCTCAGGTTTAATGGGTAAAATGAAAGACGCAGGTAAAATATAATGACTTATATAGTTAGAAATATAGATGTTTTAGATATCAAACCTAGTACTGGTATTGGTATTACAGTACCATTTGATGGCCCAACAGGTATAAACACTACATATACAACTAAAGATACAATAAAGTCAAACTTATTAAATTTTATTTTAACAGGTAAAAGAGAAAGGGTATTTAATCCAAGTTTTGGTTCTGGAGTAAGAGAATTATTATTCCAACCTATAACAGAAGATATAATTGATCAAATAGATAATTTAATTAGAGGTGGAGTAGAAACTTATTTTCCAACAGTTGAAATAAGAGAATTAGAAGTAACACTTCAACCAGATAGTCATAGTTTTAACATATATTTAAACTATTCAATTATCAATACTAATATTGAAGATGAACTTCAAATAAACCTTAATAATGGCTGAGAGTAAACAAATACAATATTTAAATAAAGACTTTGACGGGTTCAAGCAAAAATTACTTGAATTTGCCCAAATATACTATCCTGATACTTATAATGACTTTTCAGATACATCAGCTGGTTTGATGTTAATTGAAATGGCAGCCTATGTAGGTGATGTTTTATCATATTATGGGGATAATCAAGTACAAGAAAACTTTTTAGAATTTGCTAAACAAAGAGACAATTTATTATCATTAGCTTATACACATGGATATTTCCCTCAAATAACTACGGCAGCAACAACAAATGTAGATATATTTCAATTACTCCCAGCTTCAACAGAAACTGGAAGGGTAAGACCAGACTACAATTATGCTATGATTTTAGCTAATGGAGCTCAAATCCAATCATCTAATGATAGTAGTGTTTTCTTTTATATAGAAGATCAAGTTAATTTTACAACATCTGGTAGCTTTGACCCAACAACAGTATCTGTTTATTCTGTAGATGGCTCAAATAATCCTAATTTTTATTTACTTAAAAAATCAGCACAAGCATCAGCAGGTACTTTAAAAACAGCAGAATTTACATTTACAACACCTGAAAAATTTACAACTGTTCAAATACAAGATACAAACATAATTGAAATAGTTAATATTACAGATAGTGATGGTAACAGATGGTATGAGGTGCCTTATTTAGCTCAAGAAACAATTTTTGATCCTGTAACTAATACAGCGGCAAATGATCCTACTTTAGCACAATATAATAATACTACTCCGTATTTACTTAAAACTAAAAAAGTACCTCGTAGATGGGTAAAAAGATTTAAATCAGATAATACCCTTGAAATCCAATTTGGCCCAGGTGTATCATCAAACCCTGATGAAATCATTACTCCTAATTCAGATAATATAGGTCTAGGTTTACCTTATGGAACAGATAAATTAACAACTGCTTGGGATCCAGCTAACTTTACTTATACTAAAACTTATGGAGTAGCACCTTCAAATACAACCCTAACAGTTCAATATTTAGTAGGAGGGGGAGCTGAATCTAATGTTTCAGTCCAGTCTTTAACAATATTAAGTTCTGGTTCTGTTAGTTTCTTTGGATCAGGGCTAGATTCAACACTTCAAGAAACAGTTAGTGGTTCATTAGCATTTTCAAATGCTGAAGCAGCTACAGGAGGAGGAGATGGAGATACAAATGAAGATATAAGAAGAAAATCAATAGCACAATACCCAACTCAATTAAGAACTGTAACTAAAGATGATTATGCTATTAGATCTTTATCTTTACCTTCAAAGTACGGTAAAGTAGCTAAAGTATATGTAACACAAGATAGTCTTATAAATGATAATAGTCAAGAAGAAAGATATGATACTAATGCTTTAGCTTTGTATATCTTATCTCAAAATAATGTTAATGATTTAATAACAGCAGATCCTGCTTTAAAACAAAACTTAATTACTTTTTTAGGTGAATATAGAATGTTAACAGACGCTATTAGAGTAAAAGATGCTTTTATTATTAATATAGGTTTAAATTTTGATGTAATTTTATTACCAAATTATAATGCTCAAACAGTATTAAATGCTTGTGTAAATGCGTTAAAAGATTATTTTGATATAGATAAATGGCAAATAAACCAACCTATTTTAATTAATAATGTTCGAAATGTAATTGATAATGTAGAGGGTGTTCAAACAGTTAAGAAATTAGAATTTATTAATAAAGTTGGAGAATCAGATGGATATTCAAAATTAGCATATGATATAAAAGGTGCTACAATAAATGAAATATTATACCCTTCATTAGATCCTTCTGTTTTTGAAATTAAATACCCTGATACAGATATTCAAGGAAGAGTAGTAACAAACTAATAACAATGGCAGTATATAAAATATTTCCCGAAAAAGATGCTTTTATTTTATCTCAATACCCTGCTCAAAACACAGGTAGAGATGAAGTATTGGAGGTTTCAAATTATAATGGAATTAACGTATTATCATCTGCACAAGGTGATTTACCTGCCGTTACACGTGCATTAATTCAGTTCAAAACAGCTGATATAAACAATGTAGTTAATAATATCATAACAGGTAGTGCATTTCAAAGTAAATTTAATTTATACCTTGCAAGTGCTGAAAATGCACCTTTAGATTATACATTAGAGGTTTACCCTATTTCAGGAGCGTGGGATATGGGTACTGGAAAAGTAAGTGATGTTCCTAAAACCCAAGATGGATGTTCATGGGGGTGGAGAGGAGAATCAGGCTCAAATGCTTGGACAACAGCTGGAGGAGATTTCTATTTAGATAAATCTGGTTCATCCCAAACATTTTTATATACAAGTGACAAAGATATTTCAATGGATGTTACTAATATGGTTAAACTATGGAATAGTAGTTCAATTGATAACAATGGGCTTATTTTAAAACATTCTAGTAGTATAGAATTTTCTGCATCATTTGTTGAAACAAATTACTTTTCTGTAGATACACACACAATTTACCCACCAGAATTAGAATTTAGATGGGATGATTCATCTTATGCACTTACAGATTTAACTTCAGTAACTTCAAGTGATTTTATTGTCTCATTTACAAATGTTAAAGAAGAATTTGAAGATACAGCTATTTATGATTTTAGAATAAAAGCAAGGGATACATATCCTACAAGAACATTCCAAACATCATCAGTATATTTAAATGCTAAAGCATTACCTACATCTTCATATTGGGGTTTAAAAGATATAAAAACAAATGAGATGGTAGTAGATTTTGATACTTCATATACTAAAATAAGTGCTGATGGTAATGGTAACTATTTTAAAGTTTATATGGATGGTTTAGAACCTGAAAGATATTATCAATTAATGGTAAAAACTATAGTTGGAGATGAAACTCTAATAATTGAAAATAAAGATAATTATTTTAAAGTTGTTAGGTAATGGGAAAACAAGAAATAAAACTTAATAAACAAGTATTTGGAAAAGTATCTTATCCTAAAGTTATTGATACTGAATTTAGACAATTAGTTAAACCTGAAGAGATTTTACCAATTGAAGAACCAATAACTACAGCAGAATTTTTTTCTGAATATGATAGATTATTTTTTGAAATTCCTCAAAAAGGAGCTGGTTCACACGATGAATTAGTTAAAAGAAGTTCTGCTTATATAGGTGTAACAGGTCAATCTGAACAAATACAAGCATTACTAGACGAAATAAACGAATTAAGAGCACAATTACTATCATCTCAACAAGAGATAGTTAACTTAAGTACTAGCATATAATGGCAGAAGAAGTAAGCATTTCTAGTGTTTCAGCTAGTTCTCTAGAAACACAAGTTTATTCATCACAGGACATAAACCTGTTAAATGAATTTGAGTTAAATAGAGACTTTGGAGCAGAACAAGATATAATTGAATATCACATATTTGACCCAAATAATAGTCTTTTATCTTCAAGTTATGATTATACAAGCTATAGTACTCAAGTAACAAATCCTTCAAGTTCATTATATAATACCCTTTATATTGATCCTGATCAAGACCTAAACAATTCGGGATATGACATAGGAGAATATAACGTTTTATATAATTTCTACAGACCAGTATTTTTATCATCTAATACTACAAGATATTTTATTAAAGAGATATCTTCGGATAGGACAGAAATAAAAATTACTACTAACGATTTATCTTATAATGCTGTAGGTACTTCATACTTTAATTATGTAACATCAAAAACAGGAAAAAGTTTTTACTCTGATTTACTTTTAAATTTTGGAGACAACAATACTTTAATTGCTGTAAATACTTTATTAGATACTGAAGGCACAGCACAGCCAGGTATATTTATAAAACTATATGAACCTTTACCTGCGGAGTATGATTTAAAAGATACATTATGGGTAGTAGAAGAAATATCTGATTCTATTTCATTTCAAGTTAATATCCAATTTACAGCTGAAGAAACAGAACAAGTAGAATTTTTAAGAGGACCCAATACTAATATAGAATTAAATAGTAAAACAAATTCAACAACAAAATATTTTAATTCTGGCGAATTATTAAGTACAATACTAACCTCTTCTTATCAACAGGCCCAATCTGTATTAGAGGCAAATGGTGTAACTATAAACGTTGATTATACAGATTATAATAACTTTGTCCATTTTGGATCAGCTTATGATAGACTAGATAATTTTAAATACAAGTTAACCCAAATACAACAATATCAAAGTGATATAAATACTTTAAAAGGATTAGACCCTTTAACAGATCAGGTAGCTATATCAGCTTCAGAAGCTACTTTACAAGAAAATATTAATACTTTAATTGAACAATTTGATGGGTATGAATACTACTTATATTTTGAATCTGGAAGTAAAGCATGGCCTAAATCAAACCCAACAGCACCTTATGTTAATTATGGAGTAACATCAGATTCATCTTCATTATGGTATGGATCTATAGATGAAAACAACAGCTATTATGGGGGGCAGATACTATCAGCTTCTTTATATGATACTAACAACCAAAATTTTACCTGGAATACACTACCAGCATATGTTCAAGAAGATGCTCAAAATCAAAATTTAGAGTTATTAGTAGCAATGTTAGGTCAACATTTTGATATACTTTGGACATATACTAAAGCAATTACTGATACAAAAGATGCTGATAACAGAATTGACTATGGTATTTCAAAAGATTTAGTAGCTGATACTTTACGTTCTTTAGGTATTAAATTATATACCTCTAATAGAACAGATCAAGATATTTATACTTCTCTATTAGGAATTACACCATCAGGATCTTTAGTTCCTAGTACAGGATCTTATAGAATTGAAAATTATATTTCTGCTTCTAATGATCTTACAGCATATGATGATATTAATAAAGAAGTATATAAAAGAATATATCATAATTTACCTTATCTTTTAAAAACTAAAGGAACACGCCAAGGATTAAGAGCACTTTTAAATTGTTTTGGTATATCTGATACAATTTTAAGAATAAATGAATATGGAGGTAATCAAAAGAATGTTAGACAAGTTACTCAACATTATGATAATTTTAATTATTCATTAGATACTAATACTTCTAGTATAGTTGAAGTTCCTTGGTTACCATCTCTAATGCCAATGGTAGGTGAAAATTGGGAAGATGTAGATGCAGATTGGAATAATATTGAAGGATGGTGGAATGGAGTTTTAGCCGAAGACCAAGTCCCAGATACTATAGAGTTTAGATTTAAACCATCTGGAATACCTTCAGCATCACATTATACACAATCCCTATTTCAAATAAATACAGGGAGTGCTACACAATTTGGATTACAGTTATTTTACCCTTCAGAATCAATTGCTACATCAAGTGGAGCTTATGATCATTATGGTGAATTAAGATTAATATTATCCGGATCTCAAGGATATGTAACTTCTTCAAGAATATGGATGCCTTTTTTTACAGGAAGTTATTGGAATTTAAAATTAAGCAGAGAAACAGGATCACAAAACTTAAACCAATCTGGATCAGATAATAATTATGAGTTAATTGTTAAATCTGGAAAATTTGATAATCATAATGAATATATAGAATATTGGGGATCATCAAGTATTTTTATATCTGGTTCAACATCTTCATCCTATAATGAAGCATGGAGTAAATATTCATTTACAGAAAATAATAACCATTTGTTAGGTTATTTAGGAGGTACTGGTAGTAATAATACCCTTAGCCCTAATGGAGTTACATTTGATGGTAAATTTAATGAATTTAGATATTGGATAACCAATTTATCTCAATCTACTTTTGATCAACACGTTTTAAACCCAACCTCTTATACTGATAATGATTTAACATCATCATATTATAATTTAGTCTATAGATTACCTTTAGGAACATACGACCAAATATCAGGTTCAAACGGAAATAATCAAATCACATCACAACACCCTATGGTTACTGGGTCATTTGCCCCAACAGGATCATTCTTAGGTACGGGATCTTCAACTGTAAATTACGGTATTATAACTAATTTTACTACTAACAGCTTTATATCTGAAAGCCATACTGATGCTATTCAAGGCCCTGATGTTGGAGCATTTACAGTCAATGATATAAAAATTAAAACATTAGATCAAGAAATCATATCAGGTTCAACATTATCCCCTTATGTATCTGCTCAAAGGCCATTATATAATAGTTATACTTCTGATTTAGATATAGCAGAAATATCTATTTCACCACAAAATAGTATAGATAATGATATTATAAACCAATTAGGTTTCTTTGATATAGATGAATATATTGGAGATCCAAAACTATCACCTTCAGGGTCATATCCAAGATTAAATGAATTAAGAGATTTTTATTTTAAAAAATATTTTAAAAAAACAAATTATAAAGACATAATAAAATTATTATCATATTATGATAATTCTTTATTTAAAATGTTAAAGGATTTTGTCCCAGCTAAAACTTTACTAAATACAGGTTTAGTAATTAAACCTACCATTTTAGAAAGAAATAAAACACAAAAGTTTGAACCTAGTTTTACATATATAGATCATAGTGGGTCAATTCTTATTCCAAGTATTACTGGTTCAAATGCATTTAATGAAAACCTAAATACAAATTGGACTGAAAATGTAAGAATAGATTCAGGATCTGGAAATAGATCAACAGCATCATTTGTAACTTTTAATCATACTGATAGAAGTGAAACATTTACAGGAGAATATAGTGGTAGTGAATTAACAGTTTATACTCAACCTACTACAAGTGTAGTAACAGAAAAAAGTTTTTTTGAAACAGAAACAACAACAGATACTTATCTAACTTATTCACTTATTCCTTTAAACCCAACATTAAATAATATATTAGAAGCCAGGAAATCTGTTGAATTTATGGATATTGATTATTCTTCAAATATAATTACCCCTGTTAATATAGGGTTTATTACTAGTAGGTCTTTTGGAGAAATAACAGAACAAGATACTCCATTTTTAGATGCTCCTGTACAAGATAGCAATTATACTTTATTACGTAGTGTGAACCCACGTTATTTGGGAAGTAAAAATATTTCCCAACTTTATAATACTTATACTTTAGGAGATTCATCTTATGGCCAAACTGCAGCTATAGATTTAAATTCACTTAAATTTGCATATTTTTCTGAAATAGTAGAAACAGGTTCTTTCTTCCCAGAAAGATCTAATGTATATATTAAATATTTAATTGATGGAAGGTCTAATGTTATAGAATTAACTAGAAAAAATGAAAATATATTTGATCTACAAAATATATTTAATTCTAATAAACAAGTAGATATATCTTTAGATAATAACCAATTACATGGAGATCAAAAATATTTAGATGGGTTAAAATCTGTATATGCTGGTGGTTTTAGATATCTACCTAGCCTACAAAATCCAACAGGAAGTTCAACATTAATATATAAATTTACTACAGGTTCTATATCTAATATAAATAATAGTGATTTAAAAACACTACCAGGTAGTTTAGGAGGAGAATATTTACAAATACAAGAATTTTCACTAGGAACAATTCAAATCCAAAGTGGTAGCAATAATGTATCAGTAGGGGGATACCCAGCTATAAAACTTACTAGAAATGCACCCATAGATCAAAATAGTATTTGGTGGGATAATGATTTAGTAATTAATGTAGAAGGCCAAGTAGATTTAGAAATAAACATCCCTAAAAACATCTCAGCATCCTTTGATACTATTGTTTGGAATGACTTTAATGGTCAATCACCAATTGCTTCCTCTTCTACTGATTTAGGAACATTTGCCTTAATAAATGCTACTTACCATATAACTAACTCTGTTACTATGCCTAAAAACACTAATACTGTAGAGGCATTATTTGACAAAGCATCATCAGCTATGGGTGGTTATTTTGAAACTAGCTTTATAAACCCACAAATAGTTAGTGCTTCAACAAATCTAGATAATGGTGCAATACGTTATTCATCCCCTGAATATACTTATTATTACCCCTCATTACCTCTAGAATCTTTTACTAGTAGTATAGTTGATGGAGGAGATGCTAGTGAAGGAAATTCTTTCTTTATAAGAAACAATACAGGTTCTTTTAACATTTTAACTGGATCTGTTTCAATGTCTTATTGGTATGATAGCTTTATGCAAACTTCATCTATTTATGAGAGTGGTTCTGATTACTATGGAATTATAGATGAAAGTTTTGAAATAGAAGAAGGTGATTTATTTAGATTTGTAGATAAAAGTGGTGGAGAAGCAGGTACTGGGAGTGGAGAATTTCCTATAGAGTTTGAAAGACAAGTTAAGAGGGTAAATGTTATACCTAGAGATGAAGTAACTAATACAAGACGTTTAACCATTGAATTTAATGAAGACATACCAGCTAGGGCTTGTGAAGATTTTGATCCAACTGATCCTGAAGCTGCTAAACAAATTAAAAGATTTATCATACTAAAAAAAGTAAATGATGAAACAAATATTGTTCTTAATTTTGAAAAACAACCCGGCCAAACTTCAACCGGTATTATATTTCCTGCTGATTTACCTAGTAGTTTACAAGATAAAGCAGGTAATATTGTAAAAGAATTAAAAGCACAAAACTTAATAACATAAAAAACTTAAAATTTACTATATTTATATACATCAAAAAACACTATGGGATATTTAGATAATAATACAGTCACAGTTGATGCCATTTTAACGAAAAAGGGGCGTGAACTATTAGCACGAAATGATGGCTCATTTAGAATTACACAATTTTCATTAGCAGATGATGAAATAGATTATACTTTATATAATCCTTTCCACCCATCTGGCTCAGCTTTTTATGGAGAAGCTATTGAAAATATGCCAATTCTTGAAGCATTTCCAGATGAAACTCAAGTAATGAAATATAAATTATTAACATTACCAAGAGGAACTGCTAAGCTACCTACATTAGAAGTAGGATATACAACAATAACATTAAAGCAGGGAGCATCACTTTCTATTACTCCACAAACTCTTAACTACCTAGGAGCTGATACATCATTTGAAGCATCAGGATATACAGCAACAATAGGAGATTCAAGAGTATTATCTGTTTTTCAGGGAACAGGAGTAAACACTACCGATGCAGCTGCATTAAATTCCTCTTCAACAGTGGGAACAAACGTATCAAGAACAGTAATTGGAACTACAATTAATTTAACATCAACAACTGTTAATACACTATTTGGAACTTCAAATACTTTAAATACTATCTTAACAGTTACCGGTAGAGATTCAGGAGCAAGATTAACAATCCCAATTAACATAACTAAAGTAACTACATAATATGAGCTTTGTCAGTTTAAATTCAAGTGATTTCGTTGTAAGTGCAGATTCAATAACTTCTACCTTATGGTCAGGGGGTACTCCTATACTTACTCAATTCTTTACTTCTTCACAAACATCATCATTTAACACCTTTTTAGATGTTTATCAAACAAGTTCATTACGTAGTGATGCTGAAGTACAATTTTCAATTACATATGGTGAAACAGAAGGATCTGGATCAGCACCATATAATAACTTAGTAACTGGGAGTTCTCCTTCTAGAGTAACTTATGGTCAATTTAGAACTTTAGTTAATGGAGATGAAAATACAAACTTTAACTTTGGAACAGGAAATTCATCCTCAAGAGATATTTTTGTATTAAATGTAGAAAGAGCAAGATATAAAGAAAAACTATTCCCAGGAACTTTTAATTTAGTGCTATCTGGTTCAGATGGAACTGAAGTAACTCGTTTACAATTAACAGATAATTCAAAAGATGTAACTACAGTATCATTTACTGATGCTGGTAGAGTATTTGATATTGTAAGTGGTACAAATGGAAGTGCAACTACGGCAACACCAATTTCAGCCTCTAGTACAACCGCGGGTTACACACCTTCAGGATCATATGGTAAATATCTACCAGATGTAGGTTTAATAGTATTAAATCCTAGAGCACTTTCCTTATCAGGATCTTTTGGAGGTTTAGGATTAGTAGTAAATGATGATTTAACAGATGTAGCACAAGTAGCTAACCATTCTGCTTTATTTGAATCAATCCAACTAGCCCAAACATTCTCATTAAATTCAGAAGAAACAATAACTTCTGATTATATATTTGTTAGAGTAAGTAACACAGACTTTAATTATACAACTAACCCATCAATGATAAGTGGTAGTGGTGAATTTGTATATTCAAGTTTAATCAATAATCCCCAAACTTTTATTACGACTGTAGGTTTATATAATGATACTACTGAGTTATTATCTGTAGCCAAATTATCAAAACCATTAGTTAAAGATTTCACTAAAGAAGCTCTAGTAAGAGTAAAATTAGATTTTTAATGAATGAGTTTTGCATACAAGAAACTAAATCCAGCTGATATAAAATCAGTACCTTATACTGCTAATAAGCAATATGGGTTTGATTCATCATCATATTTAGATAACAACATCCAAACATATATAGGAGAATATATTCCTATAAACCAAGACCAACGTTTTGATTCTATAAATGACAATGTAACTCCTGATGGAAACTATAGGAGATTAGTATATGAATCAGTACGCCATTTATATTATCAAAATTATGTAACCAAATCCTCACAAGACCAGGGTTTAGATACTGATGATTTTTTATATCCCGATAATACTAATGAATTTTGGCATTCATCTTCATATGACAACTATGAACAAAATTCTATGTCATCAGGATCATTCCCTAATTTTAGGTCATTTCCATTTTTCGAAAATATAGATTATAAGTATGATAATGAGGGAAACTCATTATATGGTAGTGCTATTTATTTTTTAGAAAATGCTGCTAAAATTAGAGTAATTTCAGTCCCACAGGACATATATGGAGAAGGTGTAAAGCCCTATACTTTTGAACTATCTGGATCAAACTTTTTCATCGCAGATGATGGACAAGGAAACTTATTTGATTATATAAGTGTAAAAGCAACATATAATGCTGAAAATTTTCAAGACCCAATAGCTATATATGCTGGTCCTGATAATGGATTAGTTATTCCTGTTGGAAATATATTTTATAATCATGGTATAGCTGTAATAACTAATCAAGATTATTTATGTTTCATAGAAGATAACCCCGTAGCAAGAAATAATTATATTAATATAACTAATACACAAGAGGAAAAAATACTAAATATATTAGAAGGAGATTTTGATGATTGTTTACCCATAGATACAACATCAGTCGATATATCTACCGTATCAGGATTTGACTTTCCAGATTTTATTTTAAGTGGAAGTGGAGATGTAGTTATAACACCTAATTATAATAGTACAATACCTGGGGAATATAAAATACAATATACAACAACTAATACTTTAGGATTATTAAGTAATACAGCTTCAGTTAATTTAAATATAACATCAGAACCATTATCCTCTGATATTCTTTCACTTACACAATCTTGTTACCAAAACCCAGATAATATCTCATCATCAATAACCTTTTCTATAGATAGGGGTCAACCACCTTATAGCTGGTCTATTGATAATCAAACAACATATAATAATGTAAATGATTTATTTCAACCTGAAATTTCTCTTTCATTATCACCAACAAGATCACAAATTTTACATATAAAAGATAGTGTAGGAAGTATTATTACCTCATCACTTAATACATCTTTTATACCAATAAGTGGTACAATATTTCAAAATGAAGTATCAAACTGTAATACTAATGATGGGAGTATTATAGTAAGTGCAAGTGGAGATGGAACAATATCTGCATCTTTAAGTGCTTCTTTTTCTAATTCTTTAGCTACACCAAATGAATTTTCAAATCTAGTAGAAGGTTCATATACAATATATTTAAAAGATGCTAATAATTGCATTAGCTCTTCAACAATATCTGTTGGAAAAATTCAACCTGTAACTGCTAGTTACACAATAACCCACGCTATTTGTTTTGGACAAAGTAATAGTGGGTCAATTATATTAGATGATTTAGATAATAATCTAACAGCTTCAGATACTTTTTTAACAGGAGGTAGAGAACCATTAACTTGGAGTTGGTCAGGACCTGGTACTTTTTCAACTAACTCAATAGATATCATAAATGTACCTACGGGTTCATATATTTTAAATTTATTTGATAATGATGGATGTAATTATATATTTAATTATGATATAACATCTTCAACAGAAATAACATATACTGCTAGTATTTCTTATAGTAGCTCTTTATATACAGAACTAGTACTAACAAATGTAACAGGAGGCCTTAATAATATTTATTCTGCCAGCATTACTACAGAAAATTCAATATATACCGCAAGCATCCCAATTGGGAATAATAGTTTTACATTAGATGCTGATGGACTAACATCAGGTTCTGCTAGTGTACAATTAATAGATGGGTTAGGTTGTTCTTCTTCAATCCAATCATTAGAAATTTACGGAAGGGTTTGGGAAGAAAGTGGATCATTTGGAGAAGATAGCACAGGTAGTGTAGCACAAAGAAACCTTAACTTTTATACCTATGAACCAACAGGATCAGAATGGGTAACAGTCCATATAAGTTCAGGAAGTGAAACCCCTGTTGAATTAGCAACATCCGGAAGTGCTACAGGAAGTTATATATGGAATGCTAATGATACTTTATTTATTGATATATATTCAGGATCAAATGATAACTTTTATTTAAAAAGAGAATTTAGTGGATCTTTAGATCCTGGAATAAAAGCTTACTACATAACAGTAGATAATCCTGGCCCTGGTAATCTTTTTTACCTTAATGGTGGATTAACAACATCTTTAGAACTATCTAGAAATGTAACATATAGCTTCACTCAATCAGATGCCTCAAACTTAGGTCATCCTCTTAGATTTTCAACTACCCAAAATGGAACACATGGGGGTGGTGCAGAATATACTAATGGTATAAGTGCTTCCGGCACCCCAGGTACTAATGGGTTATTAGAATTTGCAATACCATCAGATGCTCCTGATGTTTTATATTATTACTGTATGAGCCATTCACTTATGGGAGGAAGCTCTTCAGTCTCTATGTCTAATGCTATACCATTGGTATTAAGAAGTGACATAACATCATCAACAATAATAACAGGTAGTAGTAGAATAGATAATTTTAACCAAAACTTAGATGTATCTTTATCTTTTGGTCCTAATTATAATATAGGATCATTACATCTTACAGCTTCCAAAATTAATACAGAAGAAGAAAATACTGCTATAAATTTTAAACTTATTAAACAAATCCCACTATCTACAATTAAAGCCAACTTTACAGGTAGTGCTACAAATTTATCCCTAACAGGAAGTGGAGGAACAAATATAGCAGATGGATCAGGTAGTAATTTTATAGCACGTAATAATGAATTTATAGATATATTATATGGTAATACCGGAAGTTTTATAGGACCAAATAATTTATTATTTAGGGATTCTTATGCTTTTGGTAATGTCATAAATACACTTTCGGGTTCTAATATAGAATATACTAGTGGTTCGATTTGGAGCGGTTCAGTTTCTGCAAGTTATCTTGGAGGAGAAAATGCACATTATTTCTCCCAAAGAACAGATAAAGTTTGGCTATTAACAGCGGATATAGATAACATTGAATTTTTAAATGTGTATTCTTATACTAGTGAAAGTTTTTATCAAAATGATCCTATTGGTCAAAGGGATAATTTAACCCCTTATACCCATAAAAACCATACTATATATGCAGGATCTCAAAGAATGTCAAATGATCTCATGTATATTATGATTATACATGAAGATGAAAATGTTTCTATGGCTTTACCCTCTGGTATTGGTAGTGGTGAAGTTTTTGATAGAACATTAAATAATTTAAAGGATGTAAATAGGGTGTATTATTTATTCATGTCACCTACAGGCTCATCAGATTCACAAAATGATTTAGATAATAGGGCAACATCAATAGGTAAATATTTTATAGATAACGTAATTTATGGCTAATACTGGTTTTAAAATAACACCAAACGCAAAACAATTCTTTACTTCAGGACCAGATTCTGGTAGTAATGTAAGCCCTAATTATGTACAACCTTTAAGTATACCCCCTTTTAGTTCTTCTCTTGATAATGAAGATTTTTTTAATAGGTCTTTCGATCCTATTAATTTCCCTATTGGGTATGAAGACTGTTTAGAACCTCTTCTTACTAGTATTACTACAGGTTCTCAAAGAGGAAGATTTGAAATTAATTATGTAACACAATCTTCATTTAATACAGCAAGTGCAATTACAGCCTCTATAAGTGATAATAATACTTTTTCTAATTCAGAGGTGTTTTCTGCTTCAATAGATTCTATTATACCTATAACAACATCTATAATAAGCGGGACAGTATTCTTTAATGCATTTTGTAGTTGTAGTGGTCCTACCCCATCATCAGATTCTCAACCTTTACATTATATATATGATATTTTACCACCACCTCTACCTGCGGGAACCGTTAATTTAGTATTTAAAAATACTTTAAATGACCCAATGGAAGTTGAAATTAGAAGTTTAAGGGGAAATAGAAATTATTTAATCCCTTCAAAACAATCTATAACATATGACTATTCAACATCACCTGATAGTGGGGCATGGTATGATGAAGGCAGATCTGAAGATTTAAAAATTACAATTAAAGGTGGAGCTAATTCAACATATGGTAATTCAATACAAAGATCAACAAATGGTGTAGAAAAAGAAACACACACAATTGGAGGAGGATTTAATAATCCTGCTAACTCAGTAGATAATAGTTCAACATTTGACCCTGATAAGGGTTTAACCTTTAATGTAAGACAATTAGTACTACCTCAAAATAATAGTGTTAGTACTACTACTTTTACTTTAATACAAAATACCCCCCCACCACCACCACCACCTCCAGCCGCACCTGCAGCACCACCACCAGGGCCTGGACCTAGACCTTCACCTCATCCTTATATTGATACACAATATGGATCAGTACCTTATGAAAATATAGACCAAGTATGTGGTACTAGTGGTGTTAATTTTAGAGAAAAAAATTATTTTATAAGAAGAGGATATCTATATGAAAGTAGAGATAAAGCTTTAGATGATACCAAACCTACATATACTTTTACTAAAAATTATATTTTAATAGATCCAACTACTTATTTAATTGTAAATAAAAATGGATATATTCAAAATAAAGGTGTATGTGAATTACCTTTCTATACAATATTTACAAGTAGAGGTAATTTTTCAACCCAAGAAGAAGCATGTAAAAGAAGAAAGACATTAAGTGGATCAACTACTTTTACTTATAAAGATAATAAACTAGTAGGATCTGGTTTATCAGGAAGGTATCCTTTATATAGTGGTGCTTCCGAAAGAGGAGGAACTAATATAATATTAAGTAGTGGAAACATAATAGGATTTGAAACTTGTGGGACCGAATTAACAGATATTCAACTATCATTTATAGGGTATAATAAAAATAGATATCCATTAGAAACACCTGAATTAATTAATCCTAGAACATTAAATTGGATTTGTTCCACATCACAAAGATTCGAAAACTATTCCTTAGGCCCATCAGGAGTTGTATATTATGGGTTTAACTATAAGAATGGACAATACAAATATGTACCTTTAGGTTTAGGAATCCGATGGTATAGAACATCTGGTGGTAAGTTTGTAATATATAATAGAGGACTAGTAACAAATACAATAGAAAATATAACATTTTGTTAAATTAATTATGGCAATACAAGTAGGACCAAATCAACTTAATTTTAGAAACAATTACACTATATATGAAAATGAAATAGTATGTACTGTAACAGCAGGACAATTTAATATGTCCCAAAATCCTACAATTACATCAAACCAATCAGGATCATTAAGAGATTTTGCTACTGGTTCAAATTTTCAACCTTATGCTACTACAGTAGGTATATACAATGAAGCAAATGAACTATTACTAGTAGGAAAACTTGCTCAACCTATTGAAATATCAAAAGATACAGATACAACATTCGTAATTAGATACGATCAATAAATGTGGTTATACAATAGTAAAGTTATAAAAGGCATTGAACAAATGCCTAAAAATACATTTGGTTTCATTTATGAAGCTACTTATATTCCAACTAAAGAAAAATATTTAGGTAAAAAAGTATTATTTTTTAATCGTACTTTACCACCTTTAAAAGGAACTAAACGTAAACGTAAAGTAGTTAAAGAAAGTGATTGGTTAACTTATTATGGTTCTCATACCAAAATTAAACAATTACTAATAGAGGGTAAACAAGATAATTTTTCACGTGAAATATTAGAGTTTGCTTTTAATAAAAAACACCTTACATACTTAGAAACAAAATATCAATTTTGTAATAATGTATTAGAAAACACAGAATATATAAATGATAATATATTAGGTAAGTTTTTTAGAAAAGATTTGGTTAATCCAAATATTTAACGTATCTTAAATCTAAACTGAAGTCTTTTTTATGGTAAACCAAATATTACTTGGATTAGTGGAATCCGTTCTGGGTAAGAGTAATCCAACAGCAAGGGGAAATCATGCTTTCCATTGTGCTTTTTGCCATCACAAAAATCCAAAATTAGAAATAAATTTAATTCCTAATAAAAAGAAAGAAAATTTATGGCATTGTTGGGTGTGTGATAAAAAAGGTAAAACTTTATTTGGTTTATTTAAAGCATTAAAAGTATCCTCTGGTAAAAGAATACAATTAAAAGATATATTAGGAACTACAGAAAAATATGATGTAGTAGTTTCAAATACTAAAGTTGAACTACCAACAGAATATAAATCATTATATAATCTTACTAAATCAGATATCCATGCTAGACATGCTTTAGCTTATCTTAAAAAAAGAGGGGTTTCTACTATCGATGTTTTAAAATATCAAATAGGGTATTGTGAAAAAGGTAGATACGCTAATAAAATTATTATACCTACATATAATGCTGATGGACAATTAGATTATTTTGTAGCACGTTCATTTGAAAAGGAACCATCAAGAAAATATGACGCACCATCCTCAGATAAAAATATTATAGGATTTGAAAATATGATAAACTGGAATATTCCTATTGTATTATGTGAAGGTGCATTTGATGCCATTGCTATAAAACGAAATGCTATACCATTATTTGGTAAAAACATATCAAAAAAACTAATGCAAAAATTAGTTACATCTGAAGTTAAAAAAGTTTATTTAGCTTTAGATAAAGATGCTATTAAATCAACTTATAAAATAGCAAAACAATTACTAGAAGCAGGAAAAAAAATATTTGTAATAGACTTAGACGATAAAGACCCAGCTGATATGGGGTTTGCTTTATTTACAAATAAAATTCAACAATCACAAGAATTTACATTTTCTTCTCTATTTAACTTAAAATTATCTATATGAAATTAAGGAAAGCTAATTTTCCTAAGCAGGAATTAAACCGCGAATTTACTCAAATTACTACTAACGATTCTAGATTCTATGAAGATGGAGAAAAAACATATCCTTCCGTTACATATGTTTTATCTTATTTTCCTAAAGGAAAACATTTTGAAGAATGGTTAAAAAGAGTAGGATACAATGCCGATTTTATTGCTAAAAAAGCAGCAGGTGAAGGAACATTAGCTCATGACTTATGTGAGCAATACCTATTAGGTAAAGAAATTAATTTAATGAAAGATGGTTCTCCACAATATGATTTACATGTTTGGAAAATGTTTTTACGTTTTGTTGACTTTTGGGAAACCAGTGGTGCTGAATTAATAGAAACAGAAGTATTTTTATATTCTGATACTCTACATATAGCAGGAACTTGTGATTTAGTTTGTAAAATAAATGGTGAAATATGGGTTATTGATATTAAAACATCAAACAATTTACAAACCACATATGATGTCCAATCAGCTATATATGCTAGATGTTTTGAAGAATGTTACGAGCAAAAAGTAGATAGAGTAGGTATTTTATGGTTAAAATCATCTAAACGTGGTCCAAAAGAAGGCAAAATACAAGGTAAAAAATGGGAAGTATATGAATCACCTCGTTCTATAGATGAAAACCTACAAATTTATACAAATGTAAGAGCCTTATTTGATTTAGAAAACCCATCCCTTAAACCTTTATCTGAAAAATACAGAACATCAGTTAAAAAATCCTAGGCTTCCTCATTAATTTTTCGTATATTTATATGTTGATAATGGAAGTCTATGTATAAATTACGTGATATAATACTTGAACGCTCATCTAATCCTAAAGCGTTGATTCTCGCGGGTTCCCCGGGTGCTGGTAAATCATCATTCATAGAAGATGTTGATAATACATTAATATTAAATGTAGATGATTATTATATGCGTAACCTTAAAGATATGGGAGTATCTTTAGATTTAAAAAATTCAGACGCTGAAGCAAGAAGCAAAGCAGCATCAGCAATGGCAGCAGCAAATAAAGAATTCCGTCCTTATATGAAAGACATTATATTAGGAAAAAAGAACTTTATATTAGATGGAACAGCTGCTAACTCAAAACCAACCTTAAGATTAAAAAAAGAATTAGAGGATTTAGGGTATGATATATTAATGGTTTATGTATTTGCTTCATTAGAAAAAGCATTAGATAGAAATGAAACACGTTTTCAACGCTCACAAGGTGAAGATAGAAGTTTATCACCTGCTATTGTAATGAGAACATGGAATGGTATAACTCAAAATTATGATTTATATAAAAATGAGTTTGGTAATAATTTTGTTTCTGTAGTAAATGATAAAGCATTAAAAAAAGGAGAATCACAAAAATCATTAGAAGATTTATTAGATAAGTATGTTACTCCTTATAAACCAACAGATACTAAACCTAAAACAGATAAACAACAACAAAAATCTGACCAATCTAAAGCAGAATTAAATAAACAAATTACAGATTTTATTAATTCAGATAAAGTAGAAGATATAAAAAGTAGTTCTATATCTAAAGAAGAGGCAAAAAATAAAGTAAATCAATTTTTCTTATGAACCCAGAAAAAATAGGCAAACAAATTATTAAAAGGCTTTTAATGGAGGAAGAAATGACAAAAGTTTCTCTCTATCCTGGTGCTTTTAAACCACCACATAAGGGACATGTTGAAGTTGCTTTAAGATCAATAGATGATAAAACAGATAAAGTTATAGTTTTCCTTTCAACTAAAGAAAGAGAAGGTGTTGATATAGAACAAGCTAAAAAAGTATGGGATTTATATAAAGCAAATATTCCTGAATTAGAAAAAGTTGAAATCCACCCAACCCCCACACCTGTAAAAGCAGTATATGATTATGCCAAGGATAATCCAGCACACGATATAAGAGCAGTATTTGGTAAAGGTGAAGAAGAAAGATTTAAGTCATTATTAGATAAAGAAAAATATCCACATGTTGAAGTATTTGATGCTGGTGTTGTAGATGATTTTTCTGCTACTACTTTAAGAAAAGCTATTAAAGATAATGATTTAGAAACAATTGAAGATTATATTCCATATCTAATTAATGTAGATGATTTTTTATCAATTTTTCAATTAAATGAAGCTATAGTGGGTAATAAAATTGTATGTGATAATTGTGGGTGGGATTGGAAAATAGAAGATGGTGGAGATGATTTATATATTTGCCATGAATGTGGTCATGATAATACTCCACGTGATATAGATTTATTATGTAAATCTGAAGACAAATATTTACAAGAAGCTAGATATAAAAAGTTTTTAAATGAAGGTTGGGAAGATTCAAAAGCTAAAACTATAAATAGATTTATAGGGTTTGCCTCAGATTACTTATCAGTAGAAAGACCTAAAATTAAACTTATTAATCAAGAGGGATATACTCAAGAATATAGGAGCTTTGGTGGTTACTTACCATCAGAAGAAAAAATATTTGTTGTAGTTCATAATCGTAATATGGCAGATATTTTACGTACATTAGCACATGAGATGGTTCACCACATGCAAAACGCAGATAATAGATTAAACCCAAAATCAGGTGAGGATGGTTCTCCAGAAGAAAATGAAGCTAATGCGTTAGCGGGTGTTTTAATGAGAAAATTTGGAAGAGAAAACGCAGACATTTATGAGTAAATATAGTTTAAAAGAATTAATGTTCGAAGATATAGCAAAGGCATATGACATTTTTGTTGATATGGATGGTGTATTAACTAATTTTGAAGGTAGATTTGAACAATTTGCTGGAGTTACACCTGATGAATATATAGCCCAAAAAAGCATTCAAGTCGGAAAAGATAAAGCATATGAACAATTTTGGGATTTAGTAGATGAACAAGTAGGAGTTAGATTTTGGGCAGGAATGCCTTGGATGCCTGAAGGTGAAGAATTATACAAATATATTAAAAAATATAAACCAACAATTTTAACATCACCCTCAAGAAATGAAGCATCTAAAATAGGAAAAGGTGTATGGGTTAAAAGAAACATGTCAGGTGTGCCATTAAAATTTGGCTACCAAGCACAAGGTAAGGCTAGGTTTGCAGGTCCAAATAAAATATTAATAGATGATAGAACTGAAAATATAAATGCCTGGAAATCAGCAGGTGGGATTGGTATATTATTTAAGTCAACAGAACAAGTAAAAAATGAATTATCTAAATTAGGGTTATGAGTACACAATTAAATAAAGAATTCTCTAAACGTGATGTTCAGAGAATGAGAAATATACTTACAAACAATACCGCTGATAAAACAAGAGTTCAAGCAGGATATGAAAAGGAAAATAAAGTATATGTTGAGGGTGATATATGGGAGGAAAATGGTAAAACATGGACTATAGAAAATGGTCTTAAACAAACCATCACCAAACATGATAAACTAAGACAAATTATTGTAATGCCATTAAAATGCCCTGAGTGTGAAAAGGCAATGAAAGTAAATGATCTTAATAAAAAAATGTGGTCAATCCATAATAAGTGTTTTGATTGTGTTGTTGAATATGAAACACATTTAAGGATTACAGGGAAATATAAAGAATACGAAAAAAAATTAATGAATGCTAATAAAGATAGTTTTGTTGATGACTATGAACAAGCTGTAGAAGCATTTGCAAATGATAAAGGGGAAACATATATGTCTGAAGCAGGACATGCCGAAAACTGGTCTAAAGCTGAAGTAAACCCTGAAGTTATTAAAGCACTTAAAGACAATATTAAAAAATTAAGGGAATTAGAATTATAATATCCTTATATATTTATTACAGAATAATTCAATTACTATGAAAAAAACAGAACTTAAAAAGATCTTAAAAGAAAATATTACTGATTGGTTAGCTGAACGCTCTAAACAAGAGGAAGCTGATAGTGGTGATATGGCTTACACAGAAAAAGCTAAAGTAAAAGAAAATAAAATCGAAGACCAAATTGCTGAATTTTACTACGTAACAAAACCAACTAAAGAATCTTCTGTTGAAGAATTAGTTAAAAGTGGAGACGTATTTGAATTTGCTATGAGTGGTTTAACTCGTGAAGATATCTCAGGTATTTACAAATCAGAAGGCAGAGCAAAATCTGCTGCTAATAAAGTAATTAAAGAAAGAGATATTAAACTTAAAGAAACTTATAAAAAAGGACAAGATAAGTTAAAAGCAATGGAAGCTTCAATTGACGAAATTAAAGGTCAAATTGAAGGTAAAATGTCTGAAGCTACATCAAATCCAGATATGAGAGAATCTCTTACAGCTGAATCAAATAGCTTAATGGAAAAACTTTCTATGCTAGAAGCACAAGTTAATAAACTAAGAGAAGTGTTAGAAGCAGAAGGAATGCGTTTCGAGAAGAAAAAGCCTAAAAAAGATACTAAGAAAGACGAAAAAGAGGACGATAAAGACAAAGAGTAATCAATGGACAAGCTCAAACTCAGATATTTAATCAGAGAGGCTATAGAAAATGTTGCTAATGTTACGTCAAAATTTTCTGTAGGTGATAAAGTAACAACTGTAGATGGAGACACTGCAAATGTTACAATGGCTGAGCATCCTTTTTATACTGTAGAATTAGAAGAAACTGGAACAACTAAATCATTTAATTTTAAAGATTTAGCCCCATTCCAAGAAAAAGTTATTGCAAAAACATCAGAAGGTATTTCGCTACAAGAAGGAGCAAATGCCTCTCCTGGTTTATTATTTCACCAAGCCCACAACAAACCATTATCAGAATGTGTTTTTAGAATTGGTTCTAAATCATATGTAGAGTTCTATGCTGAGGCAAGAGAATTATTCAACGAAGGTGTTCTAAAAATAAATGAATTAGATAGAGATTTAGTTCGTAAAACTGATATTGGTGAATATGGGTTATTTGAAAGTAAAAAAGTTCCATTAGATATTCCTTTTATTAATGAAGAATATAAATTTATTGATTTAATTAAAATCAAAAATCATCTTAAAGATAAAGGATTTAATGTTAAGGTTGGATATCCTAGTGATATAGATCCAAGATTTCCTGTACAATATGAAAATGAAAGAGATACAGATGGTTTACATGCCGAACTAACTAAAATGTTTGGGAGAAATGATTATGTTTTATTTGCTGATACAAATCAAAGGATGTATGAGAAAAAGAAAAAATCAACTAAAAAAGATCCACCAATTGGAAAACCGAAACGTGGTGGTTCAAAAGCATATTACGTTTATGTAAAGGATAAAGGTAAAATTAAAAAGGTTTCATTTGGGTCAGGAGGTTTAAGAGCAAAAATTAATAACCCAAAAGCACGTAAAGCATTTGCTGCACGCCACAATTGTGATAAGAAAAACGATAGAACAAAACCAGGATACTGGAGTTGTAGATTACCTCGTTATGCAAAACAATTAGGTTTAGGTGCTAATAAAAACACTTTCTGGTAAAATGGCAACTTATACTGATTACGATTACAAAGGTTATCACATAAGACATTTTTCCCACGATACTGAAAGCGCTGAGTTAGTATGGCATCGTGATAGAAAGGATAGATATATTACACCTGTTGGTAAAACTGATTGGCAAATACAATTTGACGATGAATTACCCAGACCAATAAATGATTGTATCCTTATACAAAAAGGTGTTTGGCATAGAGTAATAAAAGGTAGTGGATGTTTAAAAATATTGATAGATGAAAATTGATAAATTAAAAGAAATATTTGAAGACGAAGGTCTAAAATACGCTTTAGCAACTAATCTTGCTAAATATGGACGTCCTCAATCTAAGAAATCAGATAAAAAAGCTACTTTAACTAAAGGTTTAGAAAAAAAACGTGAGAAAAATGTTAAAGATTTAAAAAAATCTATGGGTGAACAAGATATGGGTTCTCCATTCCCGATACCTGATTTAGATGATAAAGGATATATAGCTGCTAGAAAGCTTATAGATCAATTAAGATTAACTACATTTAGAAAACTAAATCCCGATGAGCTAGAATCATTTAGAAGGGAACTAGCTAGTGCTTTTGATATGACATTAAAAGAAGGTTTAAATGAAAATAAATCTGGATTAGAAAGAATTAAATTTCATTTTGATAAATTATTTGGCCCTGACTTAAGATTTAATATAAATACAGGTGGAGATCGTATTGATGTTCGTGGCTCACAACAAGATTTAGCTGATTTTGGAAGAGAATTAGGTGGTGAAAAAATGGAAGGTTATGAAGTATTTTGGACACAAGATGATGATAGAGGAGAAATAGTTCGTATTGTTAAATCAGATTCTATAAACGAAAAAAAGGACAAAGCTGATAGATGTCTTAGAATAGCAAGACGTAAAATCCCACAATCCTCAGCATATCGTTCTGGACTAATTGTAAAGTGTAGAAAAGGAATGATATGGAAAAAAGAAAAGTAAAAATTCCATCAACCGAATTAGGTCAAGATATTAGAGCTTTTATGAGAGAGCTAATAAAAGAGGCTCTTGTAAGTGAAAAAGAAACTTTAAGAACTTGGTTTGGCCGTAGAGGTGCTGCTGGTAAAAAAGGTGGATGGGTCGATTGTAATACAGGTAGAAAAGATCCAAAAACTGGTAGAATGAAATATAAACCTTGTGGCAGAGCCAAAGGTGAAAAAAGAGCAAAATATCCATCTTGTAGACCTACCCCAGCAGGATGTAAAGATAAAGGTAAAGGTAAATCGTGGGGTAAAAAGAAATAAATTATGAAAAAACTATTATTATTATTAATTTTAACACTAACTAGCTGTAGTAGTTATCAAGTCAATGATAACCGAATAGCGAGTATATTAGCTGTAACTGAAAAAGGAGACACTATTTCTGTTCCTTACAAACAGTTTTTAACTGATAGGTATACTAATTATACTAGATTTAATTATAACAATAATTGGTATTACAATAATTGGAGATATGATTATAATTGGAGATGGAATTATTACTATTCTCAATTAGATTATTATAATAGATGGTATAATGACAGATATAATCGTTTTCCTGAGAATGGAGGTCTAAATTATAATAATAATAATAGCCTAACAGGAACTCAAACTAATGTAAATAGTAAAAGAGGAGAAAAAGTAACATCTATACCACCAGAAAATGATGGGATATATGCACCACCTACACTACCTAAACCACCAAAAGATAAAAAAGATAATATGCGTATTTGGAGTAGTCCTAGACCAGCTCCTGGCAATACAATAAGAAGAAGTTTTAATCAACCTTCTTTTAGACAAAATAATTTTTCTTCACCATCTAGAAGTTATAGTGCTCCTAGAAGTAGTGCCCCTACAAGATCAGCCCCAGCTGTGCAAAGTAGGCCATCAGGTGGTAAAGGAAATTCGACTGGCAAAATTAATTAATATTTATATCAAAATATATACACAATGGACAAATTTAATTTAAAAGGATTCATTAACGAAAATAACCTTGGTGCATATTCTAAATTAGAAGCAAAAAAACGTGATGTTGATGGAGACGGAGACATCGATAGCGATGACTACATGGCTGCTAAAGATGCTGCTATTAAAAAATCAATGGCTAAAAATGAAAATATAACTGAAGCCACTGATATTGAAGTAGTTGATATAATATCTGAAATGTTACTTAAACTATCAGATGGTAATACAACAGCTAGACAAGCTGCATTTGATGTAGCTAAAGAAAGAGGAGTAAGTTTTAATCTTATTTTACAACAATATCAAAAGAAAGGTGGTGAATTACAAGATATAGATTTTGAAACATTAAAAGAAGATTTAGATGTAGGACATCAAGATGATGAACCAAATATGTTAAAGAAAACTTTATATAGATCAGCAAAAATGGCTTCAATGTTATATAAAGAGTTAGATAAATTTGATAAATTCCCTACAGAAGTAGATTTTCCAAATTGGTGGCAAGCTAAAATTATTAAAGCTAATGATTATTTAACAGCAGCTTTTGATTATCTAGATGGCGAGCAACAAACTGCTAAAATGGATGCTATGAATGAGGGTCCAATTAAACTTGCTGATTTACTAAATGAAAAAAAGTGAATTCATACAACTTTTAGAGCAAGAGGTTGAGGATTTTATTCAAACTCAAGCTGATAAGATTGTCTCATTTGAAGATGATCCAAAAGAGTATATTTTACAAAAATATCCTTCATTAAAAGAAACACTTATTGATTTAATGACGGAAAGTTTTGATGAGTATATTACTGGTATCTATGTAATGGCTCCAAAGCCAACTACATTTAAAGTATTACTTCACAATGGTCAACATTTCTTTTTAATTTATGCTAAAGATTCTTATATAGCAAAAATTTCAGGAAAAAAATATTATTTATCAGATTTAGGAGCAGAAGAATATGCTATTAAAGCAATAGCAGATTTACTTACAATGGGTATGCCTCCAGGAGCAGAAGGCCCTGACCAAGAAGCAGAAAATGACATGACTAAAGATGCTGATGAAACACCAGATGCTGAAACAGATGACACAGGAGGAGATGAAGAAGAATTAGCAGAAAGTGTTGATGATATTCCTGATAGTGAAAAAGATGATTATGGTCGTCCTTTTGTAGATCCTAAAGGTTCAAGAACTTATATGGATGATGATGAGATAGAAAAGATAATGAACAGACTAGGTGAAAAATTATCAACTAAGAAGCTTCGTATTTTAAAAGAAGCAGAGGAAAAAAAAACATTTAGTAAGCAAGATTTAGTTGATTTAATTGATGGGATTGATGATGAAAAAACCCTTCAAAAAATCTTTAAATATGCTTCATCAACAGGTTTTGATCAATCAATAGATCCTTATTTAAAAGATAAAAACTTAACAGATAAAGATATTACTTATTTCTTATCTTTATTAAGTGAAATGGGTAAATTAGGTGAATTTGCTAAAATAGCAGAAAACCCACCCAAATTAGATTTAGCAGGAGATAATTTTTATACTCAAATCCCAGGATTCACACCTTCAGAATTAGAAAGTTTATTTACTACAATGAAAGATTCTATTAAAGGTACTGTATCATTAGGACCTGGAGAAAATTTCTTAAGTGTATTTTTTGGAAATGTAGCTAAAGAAGGTAGTAAAGGAGATTTAAATGTTGATGGAAAAGAGGTAGAATTAAAAGCAAGAACGGGTAATACTGGTGCTGTTGTAGCCCCTAGAACATATAATAGGGGAGATTTTACTAAATCAGTTAAACCATTTTTTGATAAATTTATTAAAGATTTAAATACAGAACCTAGTGTAAAAAAAGAATTAGAACAAATAAATACACCTGGAGGAAAGGCTTGGCCTAAAAAATTAAATAATATGTTTGGTGTTTATTTACAAGGAGGTGGAAGTATAGATAAATTTTCTACAGAGTTAACTAAAACTTTTAAAGATATGTATCCATCTTTAAAATTGAATGCTAGTGATTATTTAGGTCCAACAGGGTTTGATCATTCTGCATTTACAATTTCTTTAGCTAAACAATTAGCTGCAGAGTATTATAATGTAGAAAAATTTGATGCGGCAATGTTTGCTGATTTTAAAGGTAATTACAAATACTATCCGGGAGGTCAATTTGTAAGTGATATAGGTGATGGAATTAAGGTGGCTTACCCATCAGATTTATTACCAAGATTAAAAGTATAAGATATTTATAACATATAGACAGATTCATAGCCTGTCGTGATTAAAAAAATTATAGGAGCTGTGGCCCAATTTTTGGAGCCACAGCTTTTTTTTCGTATATTTAATAGTTAAATAGTGTAAATGAAAAACGTAGTAATAATAGGTGCAGGTGTAGCAGGTGTAAACGCTGCTACTAAATTAATAGATAATCAATTTGATGGTAATATTACTATCATTGATATGGGTAAAGATCCATATAAAAGACCTTATGAAGAGGTAATGACAGGCTTTTTAGGAGCTGGTGGTTGGTCAGATGGTAAATTAACTTATCATACTGCTATAGGTGGTCAATTAGCAAAATATTGTGGTGAGGAAAAAGCAATGGAGTTAATGGATCAGGTAATTGAAAATTTTAAAAGATTTCACCCTAAACCTGAGGCAGTACAATGTTCTAATCCAATAGAGGAACCAGATTTTATTAAACCCTATTTTGGTTTAAGACTATTTCCAGTATGGCATGTTGGAACTGATTATTTACATGAAATAGGTAAAAATTGGTTCAACTTTTTAGTTGAAGGTGGTGTAGATTTTAAATGGGAAACTAAAGTAACTAATATTGATTTTGAAAAAAATATAGTTTATATAGGTGATGAAAAAATATTATATGATGAATTAATATTTGGAGTAGGAAAATCTGGTATTGATTTTGGTAAAAAATTAGCAGAAAAATATGAATTACCTACTGAACCTAAATCAGTACAAATAGGTGTTAGATTTGAAGCACCACAAGAACATTTCCAAAAATTAATTGATGTTTCTTATGATTTTAAATTATATAGAAAATTTGATGATGAAGGAGTATCGTTAAGGTCATTCTGTACTAATAATAACGCTGCTTACGTAGCAGTGGAAGAAACGTATGGAGATCATAGTTACAATGGTCACGCCAAAAAAGATGAGGCCTACCGAAATAACATGACTAACTTCGGAATTTTAATGG